>Ga0247738_10000007_pt1 | contig 307699 bp, 272 predicted proteins | sample UWRJL013104B2_FD_180936 | JGI IMG/M metagenome (GOLD analysis project Ga0247738, IMG submission 180936) | Plant litter microbial communities from Arlington Agricultural Research Station in Wisconsin, United States - UWRJ-L013-104B-2 | ecosystem: Environmental > Terrestrial > Plant litter >...
CCGCGCATGCTGCTGATGGGCTCGGTGTCGGCGCTGGTGCTGGCCTATGTGCTGCGCTTCGCGATCATTGCCGCCGGTGGCGCCGAAGCCGGCCTGGCGCGCATCCCGGTCTCGCTCGACCAGGCCGCGCGCGGGCTGGGCCATGCGCCCGGCGCGATGCTGCGGCGCGTGCACCTGCCGCTGCTGCGCCCGGCGCTGGCCGCGGCTGCGCTGCTGGTGTTCGTCGATGCGATGAAGGAACTGCCGGCGACCCTGCTGCTGCGGCCTCTGAACTTCGAGACGCTGGCGACCTGGCTGTACGCGGACGCGGCCCGCGGCGCGTATGAGGATGGTGCGGTGGCTGCGCTGTTGATCGTGCTGGCGGGACTGCTGCCGGTGATCCTGCTGGCGCGCACCGGCCTGGCCTACGGTCGCGAGGTGACGGTGCGATGAGCGCGGCGATGCTGGACGTACGCGATATCCGCGTGTCCTATCCGACGAAGGTGGGCCCGCGCGTGGTGGTCGAGGGACTCTCGCTGGCGCTGGCGCGGGGTGAGGTCGGCTGCCTGCTGGGCGCGTCGGGCTGCGGCAAGACCACGGTGCTGCGCGCGATCGCCGGTTTCGAACCGCTGCAGGCCGGCGCGGTGGTGCTGGATGGCCAGGTGCTGTCCTCGAACACGCAGCTGCTGCCGCCCGAGCGGCGCGGCGTGGGCATGATGTTCCAGGACTACGCGCTGTTCCCGCACCTGGACGTGGCTGGCAACGTCGGTTTCGGGCTGGCGCGCCAGCCGCGCCGCGAGCGTGCGGCCCGCGTGGCCGAAGTACTTGAACTGGTGGGCCTGCCCGACCGCGCGAGCGCCTGGCCGCACGAGCTGTCGGGTGGCCAGCAGCAGCGGGTGGCGCTGGCGCGCGCACTGGCGCCTTCGCCGTCGCTGCTGCTGCTGGACGAGCCGTTCTCCAACCTCGACATCGACACCCGCGAACACCTGGCCGCGGAGCTGCGCGCGATCCTGCGCCGCACCGGTACCACCGCGCTGCTGGTCACCCACGACCAGGCCGAGGCCTTCGCCATGGCCGACGCGATCGGGGTGATGGACCAGGGGCGGATCCTGCAGTGGGCGGATGCGGCGACGCTGTACGCGCAGCCGCGCGATCCGTTCGTGGCCGGCTTCATCGGCCGCGGCTGCGTGCTGCCTGCGGACGCGCTGGGCCTGGACGGCGGCGGCCGCGTGCTGCTGCGGCCGGACCGGCTGCTGCCCGATCCGGCCGGCGCGATCCAGGCCGAAGTGGTGGCGGTGTCGTTCCGCGGACCGGGCCGGGTCGCGCTGCTGCGCCTGGCGGGCGGGCAGGTGGTCGAGGCCGACCTGCCGGCCGATGCGATGCAGGCGCCCGGCACGATGCTGGGGCTGCGGCTGGCGGACGAGGGGCTGGTGCGGTTTCCATAGCCGCAGCGGGCCAGGGCGTGCCGGGCCTACAATGTGCAGCGCCTCGCGTCAGTCGCGTGCAGCCTGTTCCGGGACTGCGGCCGGGCGGGCTTCCGCTGGTTGCGCCCGCGGCGTGCGCCGCCTCGACCTTGTCGTCCCGACGCAGTGGCCGATCTGCGTTCCGTCACCGCGCACGGAGATCCCTCACTGCGTTCGGGATGACAGTGTTGTATGCGCATGCACTGGCAGGTATCGACCGCGATCCGGCGTGACCATCCAGTTCCCCAATCCCGAACCCAGACCGGATCCTGTCCCCGCCCATGTCCCGCATGCAGTTCGATCTCCTCACCACCGATGGCGCCGCGCGCCGCGGCCGGCTCACGTTTCCGCGCGGGGTGGTGGAGACGCCGGCGTTCATGCCGGTCGGCACCTATGGCACGGTCAAGGGCATGCTGCCGGGGCAGGTGCGCGACACCGGCGCGCAGATCATCCTCGGCAACACCTTCCACCTGTACCTGCGGCCCGGGCTGGACGTGATCCAGGCGCATGGCGGGCTGCACGGGTTCGCGCGCTGGGACGGGCCGATCCTCACCGATTCGGGCGGATTCCAGGTGTTCTCGCTGGCGCACCGCCGCAAGATCACCGAAGCCGGGGTGACCTTCGCCGCGCCCACCGATGGCTCGAAGGTATTCCTCGGCCCCGAGGAATCGATGCACATCCAGAAGGTGCTGGGCAGCGACATCGTGATGATCTTCGACGAGTGCCCGCCGGTGCAGGTCGACGGCAAGCCGGTCGACATGCGCGTGGTCGAGCGCTCGATGGAGCTGTCGCTGCGCTGGGCGGAGCGTTCGAAGCGCGCACACGAGGGCAATGACGCGGCGCTGTTCGGCATCGTCCAGGGCGGCGTGCACCACGACCTGCGCACGCGCTCGGCGGAAGGGCTGAAGGCGATCGGCTTCGACGGCTACGCCATCGGCGGGCTGGCGGTGGGCGAGACCGAGGACGAGCGCAACGCCATGCTCGAACACACCGCGCCGCAGCTGCCGGCGGATCGCCCGCGCTACCTGATGGGGGTGGGCCGGCCGGAGGACCTGGTCGAGGCAGTGGCGCGCGGCGTGGACATGTTCGACTGCGTGATGCCTACCCGCAACGCGCGCAACGGCCACTATTTCACCTCCACCGGCGTGGTCCGGGTGCGCAACGCGAAATACGAGAACGACCTGCGGCCGATCGAGGAGGGCTGCGGCTGCGCGGCCTGCAGCGGGGGCTACAGCCGCGCCTACCTGCGCCACCTGGACCGCTGCAACGAGATGCTCGGCCCGATCCTGGGCACCCTGCACAACCTGTGGCACTACCAGAAGCTCATGGCCGACATGCGCGCGGCGATCGCGGCGGGAACCTTTGCCGCGTTCCGCGGGTCTTTCCACGCGCTGCGCCAGCCGCGCTGACCATCGACCAGGCGGCGCGCCGGCCACCTGTCGCCCCAGCCCATTCGGTGCCCGCCCCGGCTGCACCCCGCCACCGGGGTTCCCCGGGACGGGGCCCGGCGCCGGCCCGGGGCGGCGCCGTGGCATAATTCCCCGCTGTTTTTCCGACGGATCCCACCATGAACCTGCTCGACCTGCTCATTGCCCCGGCCCACGCCCAGGCTGCCGCCGCCCCCGCCGGTCCCGGCCTGATGGGCGCGGTACTGCCCTTCCTGGTCCTGTTCGCGGTCATGTACTTCCTGATGATCCGCCCGCAGATGAAGAAGCAGAAAGAGCATCGCGCGATGGTCGAGAAGCTCTCGGTCGGCGACGAGGTCATCACCAGCGGCGGCATCGCCGGCGTCGTGCGCGCGCTGGGAGAGAGCTTCATCACCGTCGAGATCGCCGATCGCGTCGAGATCCGCATCCAGCGTGGCGCGGTGGGCAACGTGCTGCCCAAGGGCACGCTCAAGTCGGCCTGAGGCCGCCAACCACCACCGCGGCTGGCCCGCGGACGGCGTGATGCCGTGACGGCTCCCGACCCCGTCGGGGGCCGACCCCCGGGGGCGCGCCCCCTTATCGTCAGGCGATACCCGCAATGCTTGAATTTCCCCGCTGGAAATATGCCCTCATCGTGATCGTGGTGCTGTTCAGCGCGCTCTATGCGTTGCCGAACCTCTACCAGAAGGATCCCTCGGTGCAGGTCACCAAGAACCGCCCGGCGGCGCTCGTCGACGAGGCGCTGGCGCAGCGGGTGGAAGGGCTGCTGTCCGAAGCCGGCATCACCCCACGCTCGGTCACGCTTGAAGGCGACCAGATCCTGGTCAGGCTGCCCGATGCGCCGACCCAGACCCGCGCATCCGACGTGTTGCGCCCCGCGCTGGGCCAGGATTACTCGGCCGCGCTCAACCTCGTGCCGACCACGCCGGCGTGGCTGGAGAGCCTTGGCGGGCGGCCCATGTCGCTGGGCCTGGACCTGCAGGGCGGCGTGCATTTCATGATGCAGGTCGACCAGAAGGCTGCGCTGGAAAAACGCCTGGACGGCTACGCCGACGCCATCCGCACCACGCTGCGCGAGGCGCGCATCGGCTATACCGGCGCCGACCGCCGGCCCGACGGCACCATCCAGGTCACCCTGGCCAACGCCGCGGATGCGGCGCGCGCGCGCGGCGAGATCGTCACCGCGATGGGCGGGCTGGGTGGCGCTGCGGCGCTGGGCACGGGCGGCCCGACCATTTCCGTCGACGGCAACCGCATCAGCGTGCGCCTGTCGGACGCCGAACTCGGCCGCATCGCCACCGACGCCATCGAACAGAACCGCAACGTCATTGCCAACCGCATCAACGCCATCGGCGTGGCCGAGCCGTCGCTGCAGCGCCAGGGCGAGGACCGCCTGGTCATCCAGCTGCCCGGCCTGCAGGACACCGCAGAGGCCAAGCGCCTGATCGGCGCCACCGCCACGCTGGAGTTTCGCGCCGTCACCGGCGACGAGGCGCAGGCCGCGGCCGCACTGGCCGACAACAACGTGCCGGCCGGCTCGCGCATCTACCGCGACCAGAACGGCCAGCCGCTGCTGCTGTCGCGCCGGCTGCTGGTGTCGGGCGACGAGCTGGTCAATGCGACGCCGCAGACCGATTCGCAGACGGGTCTGCCGGCGGTGCAGATCACCCTCAACGCCGCTGGCGGCAAGCGCATGCTCGACCACACGCTGGAGAACGTCGGCAATCGTCTCGGCATCGTCTACGTCGAGCGCATCCCGACGGTGACCATGGTCAACGGCGAGGAAGTGCGGTCGGCGCGCACCGAGGAGCGCGTGATCAGCTCCTCGACCATCCGCGGCGTGTTCGGCAAGGACTTCCAGACCACCGGCCTGAGCCGTGAGGAAGCCGCCGCGCTGGCCAAGCAGCTCAAGGCCGGCGCGCTGGCCGCACCGATGGACTTCGTCGAGGAAGGCGTGATCGGCCCGAGCCTGGGTGCCGAGAACGTCGCCCGCGGCACCCAGGCGGTGATGTACGCGTTCCTGTTCACCCTGGTGTTCTTCGCGCTGTACTACCGCATGTTCGGCCTGATCACCTGCGTGGCGCTGCTGCTCAACCTGCTGATGGTGGTGGCGGTGATGTCGCTGTTCGGCGCGACCATGACCCTGCCGGGCTTTGCCGGCCTGGCGCTGTCGATCGGCATGTCGGTGGACGCCAACGTGCTGATCAACGAACGCATCCGCGAGGAGCTGCGCGCCGGGCTGCCGCCGCGCACCGCGATCGCGACCGGCTATGAAAAGGCGTCGGGCACCATCTTCGACTCCAACATGACCGCGCTGCTGGCCGGTGTCGCGCTGTACGCCTTCGGCACCGGGCCGCTGCGCGGCTTCGCGGTGACGATGGTCATCGGCATCCTCACGTCCGTGTTCACGGCAGTGACCGTGTCGCGCGGCATCGCCACGCTGCTGTATGGCGGCAGGCGGAAACTCAAGTCGATCGCCATCTGATCGCCGGAAGACCAAACATGAAACTGTTCCCCCTGCACCTGATCCCCAACGACACCCGCATCGACTTCATGCGCTGGCGCGTGGTGACGATCGGCTTCATGGCGCTGTTGATGATCGCCTCGGTCGTGCAGATCGCCGCCAACGGCTTCAACTACGCGCTGGACTTCACCGGCGGCACCTCGGTGGAGCTGCTGTTCGAGCAGCCGGCCGACGTGGACGCGGTGCGCGATCGGCTCGAGGCTGCCGGCTATGCGGGCGCGCAGGTGCAGACCATGGGCACCGCGGCCGATCTGATGATCCGCCTGCAGCCCAAGGATGGCGGCAGCGACGCGGACTCGATCAACCGCACCGCCGACGATGTGCTGCGTGCGGCCGGCACCGACGACAATCCGGCCACGATCAAGGGCCGCTCGTACGTCGGCCCGCAGGTCGGCCAGGACCTGGCGAAGAAGGGCATCTACGCGATCGTGTTCGTGGTGCTCGGCTTCCTGATCTACATCGCGTTCCGCTTCGAGTGGAAGTTCGCGGTCTCGGCCATCGTCACCACGCTGGGCGACATGCTGATCGTGGCCGGCTGGTTCTCGCTGGCCGGGCGCGAGTTCGACCTGACGCTGCTGGCGGGCCTGCTGACGGTGATGGGCTTCTCGATCAACGACACCATCGTGGTGTTCGACCGGGTGCGCGAGAATTTCCGCGGCATGCGCGCCGAGCCGCTGGCGGTGCTGAACGCCTCGATCAACCAGACCCTGTCGCGCACGATCATCACCTCGGTGGCGGCGTTCCTGACGGCGCTGGCGCTGTACGTCTATGGCGGCGGCTCGCTGGCGGGCATGTCCGAGGCGATGATGATCGGCATCGTGATCGGCACCGCGTCCTCGATCCTGGTCGCCTGCCCGCTGCTGAGCTTCGGCGTGCTGCGCGTGAGCAAGCAGGACCTGCTGCCCAAGGCCCGCGATGAAGAGGCGCTGGCGCGCCGGCCCTGACGCCGGCGGTTTGCCTTGCTGGCGAGTGGGAAGGCCGCGCATTGCGCGGCCTTCTTTTTTTGATTGCCATCGGTTGTTGTGGAGAGCCGGATCGCCGATCAGCGGTCACTTCGAAAGCATGCATCGCGGGTAGGGGAGCCGCCGCGGCCGGCGGGCCTGCTCCGTGAATGTCGTCCGGCATCCGCCTGCAGGCGGATGCCTCCCCTTGATTTCACTGCGCAGGCCCACCGGCCGCGGCTTCACATTGTTTCGGACGCGGCAACGCCTCATGCGTCCAACAGGGGCGATCGGCGACGCACCTGGACTCTCAACAGGTGGATGCGGATGCCCCCGGGTGCGAAATCAACGAGGAGGCGACGGCCGTCGGCCGTCGCCGGGGGACATTCGCACCCGGGGGTATCCGTAGCCGACCCCGCCGCGAACCCTTGCTTCTATCCCTGCTGCGTACGGCCCGCCGGTGCGTTACCCGTTGGCAGCGGGTCCCGCCCGCGAGCAGCGCTGCGCAATCCGTGGAGCGCGTGCGCTAAACGACCAACAAGAGATGGCCGATACGGGATGGGTCACGACATACGGCTCGCGCGAGACGGCCAGCCGGCGTGCCGGCCCCCGGGGAATGGATCAGTCGAACGCCGCCGCGTATCCAGACGACACGATCACCTTCTGCAGCGCGTCGCTCACCTTGACGTTGCCCGCCAGCAGCTGGCGGCCGGTCGCCGCGCCGGCGATGTGCATCGGCGCCGTCGGCGCGCCGCGGAAGTCGGCCACGCGGCCGCCTGCCTCGCGCACCAGCAGTACGCCGGCAGCGATGTCCCAGGCCTGGACGCCGCCCTCGAAGTAGGCATCGCAGCGGCCGGCGGCGACCCAGGCCAGGTCGAGCGCGGCCGAACCGGTGCGGCGCACGTCCTCGGCTTCGGCCATCAGCAGCTTCAGGCAGTCCAGCTGCGCGCCGATGCGCTTGCGCTCGCGCGGCGCGAAGCCGGTGGCCAGCATCGCGCCGGCCAGGTCCTTGCGCTCGGACACGCGGATGCGCTTCTCGTTGAGCTGCGCGCCGCCGCCGCGGCTGGCGGTGAACAGCTCGTTGCGCAGCGGGTCGAACACCACCGCATGCAGCGGCTCGGCGCCCTCGCACAGCGCCAGCGACACGCACCAGTGCGGGATGCCGTGCAGGTAATTGCTGGTGCCGTCGAGCGGATCGATCACCCAGGTGTAGCGGCTGGGGCCGCGGTTGCCCTTCTGCGCGCCGCCTTCCTCGCCAAGGATGGCGTAGTCCGGATTGGCCCGGCGCAGTTCCTTGATGATCGCCTCCTCGGCCAGCCCGTCGACTTCGCTGGCGTAGTCCATCCGCTCCTTTTCCACCACGTTCAGCGCGTCCAGGCGGTGCATATGGCGCAGCAGCACGTTGCCCCCGGCGCGCGCGGCCTTGACCATGACATTGACGGCGGGGGCAAGCATCGGGAGAACTCCGTGGGGGCGTGGCGGGCGGCGGGTGGAAAGAGCGGGCCGGCGCGAGGGCCGGGCGCGCAGTTTACCATCCGCGCCATGAGCGAACTCCTGCACGCAGCCAACCACATCCGCATCGTCCTGGTCGGCACCCAGCACCCCGGCAACATCGGCTCGGCGGCGCGCGCGATGAAGACGATGGGACTGCGCCGGCTGGTGCTGGTGGCGCCGGAGCGGTTTCCCCACGCCGATGCGTCGGCGATGGCGGCCGGTGCCGACGACGTGCTCGAGGCGGCCGTGCAGGTCTCGACCCTGGCCGAGGCCGTGTCCGACTGCCGGCTGGTGCTGGGCTGCACCGCGCGCAGCCGGCGCGTCGCGCTCGACGAACTGCTGCCTGCCGATGCCGCTGCGCGCCTGCTCGGCACCGCCGGGGGCGGCACGGAGGTGGCCCTGGTGTTCGGCCGCGAGCGCACCGGCCTGGACAACGCCGAGCTGCAGCTCTGCCATGCTGCGGTGCATATCCCCGCCGATCCGGTGTACAGCTCGCTCAACCTGGCCGCGGCGGTGCAGGTGCTGTCGTACGAACTGCGCCTGGCGATGCTGGGGTTGCGCACTGCCGCGCAGGCACCGCCGCCGGCGGTGGCCGCGGATGGCGACGTGCCGGCGAGCCACGCCGAACTCGAGGGATTCTTCGCACAGTTGGCCGACACCCTGGACGCGATCGACTTCCACAAGGGGCGCGCGCCGCAGTCGGCGATGCGCAAGCTGCGCCGGATCTTCCTGCGCAGCCGCCTCGACGATCGCGACGTGCGCCTGCTGCGCGGCGTGCTGGCCGACGCCCAGCGGATGGCGCGGCTGGCGGGCGAGCGCGGCGGCTGAGTCGCGGCCCCACGTCGTCCGCCGCGATCCGGGTCTCGACAGGACATCGAATGTCTCGCCGTGACCTGGCCAACCGCGCGGCAAACCCCAGCGCGGTACATGCCGTCGCTACCGGCGGCGACGGTTTTCGGCTAGGCTCGCCGCCGTACCCTTGCCTGAGCCGAACCCGGAACCGTCCCTTGCCTGCGTCTTCAGCCGGTTCCTGTCGCCTCCTGCTTCTGCTGGTGCTCTGGTTCGCCTCCCTGGCGCCAGCGCTGGCCGATGATGGCGTCCTGGTGCTCGGACGCATCAGCGACGACCCCAAGGCCCACTACGAGCAGCTCAAGCCGCTGCTGGACTACGTGGTGCCGCGCATGGCCGATGTCGGCATCCGCGAGGGGCGCGTGCTGATGGCGCGCGATGCCCAGCAGATGCAGAGCTACATGCGCCGCGGCCGCGTCGACTGGGTGACCGAGACCGCCGGCACCGCGATGGTGCTGGCCGACCGCGCCGGCGCACGCGTCCTGCTGATGACCGAACGCGACGGCGTGGACCGCTACCGCACCGTCTTCTTCGTCCGCCACGACAGCCCGATCCGTGAACTGGCCGACATGCGCGGCCACAGCATCGCCTTCCAGAACCGTTCCTCGACCAGCGCCTATTACGTGCCGGCGGACGAACTGCTCGGGATCGGCCTGCGCCTGGAGGTGCTGCTTTCGCCGATGGACAGGCCTGGTCCGGATTCGGTCGGCTACGTGTTCGGGCGGTCAGAGCTGAACGTGTCGGCCTGGGTGCACAAGCGCCTGGTCGATGCAGGTGCGATGAGCAACCTGGACTGGATCAATCCGCAGCGGGTGCCGCCTTCCTACCGCCGCGACTTCCGCATCGTTCGCGAGACCGGTGAGTTCCCGCGCGCGCTGGAAATGGTCCGTGGCGACCTGGACCCGAGAGTGCGCGAGCGGCTTCGCGAAGTTCTGCTCGGCGCCGCCGCCGATCCGGATGCCGACGAGGCGTTGCTACAGTTCTTCAAGACCACGCGCTTCTCGCCGGTCGACGACGATATCGCGGCCGGCCTGCAGCGCCTGCGCCTGGGCGTGGCGCGCGTGGTCCGGGAGGTCGAGTGAACAAGCCGCGCTTCGGCCTGCAGGCGCGTTTCGCGCTGCTCGGTGCGTTCGTGCTGCTGGCAACGCTGCTGCTGGTGGCGCTGGTGCTGCAGCGGCAGAACGAACTGCATGGCGAGGTGCAGACGCTGGGCCTGCAGGCGATCGACGATTTTTCGTCCAGGCGCCTGCTCTCGCAGGGCCAGGCGCAGGTGGTGCAGCTGGCCGATTCGCTGGTCAATCCGCTGTACTACTTCGACCTGGAGGCGATCGGTTCGGCGCTCGGCAACGTGCTGCGCCAGCCGGACGTGAGCTACGTCATCGTCTACGACAACGAAGGGCAGGTGATCCACGACGGCAGTCCGGACATCTCGACCTATGGCCAGGCGATGTCCGACCCCTTCGCCTACGAGGTGCTGTCGATCAACGGCCCCCACGTGCAGGCCGGCGAAGAGTTGCTCGACGTCGCAGCGCCCATCCGGATGGGCGACCAGCGCCTGGGCGGGGTACGGGTGGGCTATTCGCTGAAGGCGGTGAAGGCCGACGAGCGCCAGATCGGCGGCATCATGTCCGGGCGCCTGGGCGAGGTGAGCCGTGGCCAGCTGCTGTGGATCGGCCTGCTGCTCGCGGGCCTTGTCACGCTGCTGGCGGCGATCGGCCTGGTCGTGCAGCGCAAGCTGGTGTCGCCGATCCGGCAGCTGGCGGACGCCGCGCGCGGGATCGAGGCCGGGGATTTCGCGGCCGTCGTACCGGTCACCCGCCGCGCCGACGAGATCGGCGAGCTGATGCGCGCATTCGCACACATGCGCGACAGCATCGCGCGCCACGATCGCGATATCCGGCGCATGGCCTACACCGATGCGCTGACCGGGCTGTCGAACCGGCTGGCGTTCCGCGAGATGCTCGACCAGCGCGTGGCCGAGAGCAATGGCGCGGCGCGGCAGCTGGCGCTGCTGTTCACCGACATCGACGACTTCAAGCGCGTCAACGATACGATCGGCCACGATGCCGGCGACGAAGTGCTGATGCAGTTCGCCGGCCGCATCGGCGAGGTCATCGAGGCGCACGGTGGCGAGGGTGCGGAGCTGTCGCGCTTTGGTGGCGACGAGTTCGTGATCCTGTTGCAGGGCGAGCCCGGCAGCGACATCCGCGAGCGTGCCGGCCACCTGGCCGACGTGCTGGTGGCCGAGCTGGGGCGGTCGATCACGGTGCGCGGGCGCCCGGTGTTCCTGGGCATTTCGATCGGCATCGCGCTGTTCCCGGACGACGCGACCGACGTGCCGTCGCTGCTGAAGAACGGCGACATCGCCATGTACCAGGCCAAGGTCGCCGGCAAGAGCTGCCACCGCTTCTACAGCCGGGTGATGGACCAGGCGGTCGAACGCCGCGTGCGCATGGAGCAGGACCTGCGCGGCGCATGGGAGCGCGGCGAGCTGAGCCTGGCGTACCAGCCGCTGTACCGGCTCTCGGACAACAAGCTGGTGGGGGCCGAGGCGCTGCTGCGCTGGCGGCATCCGGAGCATGGCCAGGTCTCGCCGGCGCTGTTCGTGGACGTGGCCGAGCAGAGTGGCCTGATCGAGGTGATCGGCCCGCAGGTGATGCGGGCGGCGTGCATCGACGCGCGTGGCTGGCAACGGAACGTGGTCGGTGCGCAAGGGCTGTTCGTGTCGGTCAACGTATCGCCGCGGCAGCTGCGCGCCGGCGACCTGGCCGCCTACACCGAGGCGGTCCTGCGCGAAACGGGCCTCGCGCCGCAGCACCTGCACATCGAGCTGACCGAGACCGCGGTCATCGCCGACGAGGCGCGCGTGAGCAGCGTGCTGGCGCGCCTGCGCACTGGCGGGGTCAAGGTCTGGCTGGACGACTTCGGCACGGGTTTCTCGGGCCTGAGCCACCTGCGCCGGGTGCCGGTGGACGGAGTCAAGATCGACCGCAGCTTCATCGCCGACGTATTGCGCGATCCGGACGACCTGGCGCTCACCACCGCGATCATCGCGATGGCCCATTCGCTGGGCATCCAGGTCGTCGCCGAGGGCGTGGAAAAGGAAGGGCAGTACGCCATCCTGCGCGAGCGCGGCTGCGACATGGCCCAGGGTTTCTGGCTTGGCCATCCGGTGGCCAATGCGGAGTTCGTGCGGCTGCTGGGGTAGGGCGCCGTGCTTCCACGCCCCTCACGCGATCACGCCGGCGGCGAGGCCAGCTTCGGATGGGCCGCGGCGCCGCGCGGGGACATGGCGCACCGCTCAGGCACACATCCATGTCCGCACTCGCGGCCGCGGCACATCCATGTGCCGCTTGCGCCATGCCCCCGCGCGGCGCCGCGGCTTCGCGACTCTGCGTTCTTCGCTTCGGCATGCGCGAAAACGGTCTGCTGATCCGGCCGGCGGAAATCTTGGCCCGTGTGATGCCGAACCCGCGCAGCGGGTGAGAAATCCCGCCCTGTCAGGCGCGCGGCGGTGAACGAGATGCGACATCCGCGGTTCGGGATGCCAGGTCCAAGCAACGCGAGCCGGGATGACAGACTCAAACATCATCCTGCCGGATCGACAGGATGGCAGCGTGCTTCGAGGCAAGGGCGATGGCGACAGGGACGTGCCGCCCCGGCTCAGGCGAACAGGCCGCCCAGCCACTGCGTGGCCGCCGCTGCCAGCGTGCCGCTGAGGATGCCGAACACCACGATCGCGACGATGCCGGCGATCCAGCACGCCAGCATCAGCCCGCCGTCGCGCTCGAGCAGGGCGAAGGCGTAGACCAGCAGCAGGCTGCCGAACAGGTAGTTGGTGAACGGGATCGGCAGCGCCAGCAGGATGCCCAGCAGCACCAGCAGCAGGCCGGTGAACATCGATGCGGCGCGGTGTTCGATGACGGCCGTCATGCGTGGCCGCACCACGCGCTCGAGCCGCGTCAGCCAGGGATCGATCACGCGCTGGAATGCCTGCAGGGTGGAGCGGCGCGGGCCGCGGCGGGCGACGAAACGCGGCAGCCACAGCCTGCGCATCCCGACCAGCAGGTGGACGCCGACCAGCATCGTCGCCGGCCCGCTGATCGCGCCGCCCACGCCCGGGATCGGGATGAACGCAGGCAGGGTCGAGACGAACAGCAGCATCCCGAAGACCTGCCGGCTCAGGCCGGCGAGCAGGTCTTCCAGGCGCAGGTGGTCTTCGCCATCGCCGCTGGCCAGCGCGTCGAACAGCTCCCGCGTGCCCAGCGGCGCCGACGTTGCGCGGCCGGTGGAAGCGGTGGGGTCCTCAGTGTCCACGGTCGCCCGCATCCACACGCTGCAGCAGCAGCTTGTCGATCCGAGGGCCATCCAGGTCGACCACCTCGATGCGCCAACCGCTCCATTCGAAGTACTCGCCCACGTTCGGGATCCGGCCGAAGCGCGCGATCACCATGCCGGCGGCCGTGTGGTAGTCGTGGTCCTCTTCGCCCGGCAGGGCGCCGAGGCCGACCAGCTCGCGCACGGTCTCCACCGAGGCGCCGCCGTCGACCAGCAGCGAGCCGTCCTCGCGGACGGTGATCTGCGACACCGCGGCGGGCCCCTCGCCGGTCTGGGTACGGCCGATCACCGCCTCGAGCACGTCGTTGACGGTCACCAGGCCGGCCACGTCGCCGTACTCGTCCACCACCAGCGCCAGCGAGTACTGCTCCTCGCGCAGGATCTCCAGCAGCTTGAGCGCCGGGGTCGACTCGGACACGAACAGCGGCTCGCGCAGGTACTTGAACAGGTCGAACTCGCGCTCTTCCAGGCGGTCGATCAGCGACTTCACCTCGAGGATGCCGACCACGTCGGCATCATTGCCGCGATACACCGGGTAGCGCGAGAACGGGGTGGCGCGCATCTGGGCCAGGTTCTCCTCGAAGCCCTCGGCCACGTCCAGCCAGGCGATGCGCGTGCGCGGCGTCATCAGGCTGGCCGCCGTGCGGTCGCCCAGGCGCAGCACGCGATTCATCATGTTGCGCTCGTCGGCATCGATCACGCCCTGCTCGTGGCTTTCGCTCACCAGCAGGCGGATCTCCTCTTCGGTGACCTGCGCGGCTTCCGTCTGATGGAGGCGCAACATGCGAAGCAGGCCCCGCACGGACACCGTCAGCAGCCACACCGCCGGGGTCGCGATGCGCGACAGCCCGTGCATCGGCAGGGCGACGACCGAGGCGACCGTTTCGGGTGCCAGCAGGGCCAGCCGCTTGGGCAGCAGCTCGCCGAGCACGATGGTCAGGAAGGTGATCAGGCCGACTGCCACGACCAGGCCGACGGTGCCGGCATAGCTGCCCAGCGCGGGCACGTTCTGCGCCAGCCAGGTGCCGATGGCCGCGCCGATGGCGTCGCCGCCGAACATGCCGGTGAGGATGCCGATCAGGGTGATGCCCACCTGCACGGTGGACAGGAAGCGCTCGGGGTGTTCGGCCAGTTCCAGCGCCTTGCGCGCGCCACGGTGGCCGGCGGCCAGCTGCCGCAGCCGCCCCTTGCGCGAGGTGACCACCGACATCTCCGACAGCGCGAAGAAGGCGTTGCAGCCGATCAGGACCAGGACAATCGCGAGCTCAAGCATCGCGTGCCTGCCGGGTGGGGTGCGGGACGTGCGCCGGGACGGGGGCCGCCGCTGGGGCGGTCAAGGCGGAAACCGGGCGGAAGCGGCGGCCCAGGCGGGGCCGGCGGGGCAGTGGAGGAGGTTCGTCGTCCATCGGGGCGGCGGCGCGGCACTGGGCGCGGCAGCGGATCATAACACCCTGCCCGTGGAGCCCGATCCAGCCCGGGACCCGCCTGTGATGGCGGGATACGTCATCGAACGGTCATAATTCCGCCCCGAAGGCCGTCCACCCCGCGACGGCGGGATCTTCCCGATGTTTTCCTTGCAAACCATGTTCGGACAGGGCAACCAGTTCTATTCGCTGCTGGAGGACGCCGCGGTGGCGGCCAACGACGCGGCCAAGGCCCTGCACGTCATGCTCAGGGAGGCCGACCGCCAGCCAGCGCTGGACGCCTTCAAGCTGGCCCGGCTGCGCGAGCGCGAAGCCTCGGACAAGATCAGCCAGGCGCTGGTGGACAGCTTCATCACCCCGATCGAGCGCGAGGACATCGAGGCGCTGGGTTCGGCGCTGTACAAGATTCCCAAGCAGATCGAGAAGTTCGCCGACCGCTATTCGCTGGCCACCCAGCACCTGGAGCACATCGACTTCGCGCCGCGCGCGGCGATGCTCGAACAGGCCTCGGAAGTGGTAGTGCAGATGGTCAAGGCCGTGCGCAACATGAAGCTCGAGCCGATGAAGGCGCTCAACGACCGGCTGCGCTCGCTGGAGAACGAGGCGGACCGGCTGATGCTGGAGCTGTACCGCGACATCTATTCGGGCAGGCTTGATCCGCTGCAGATGTTCCTGCTCAAGGAATTCTTCGAGATCCTGGAAAAGGCGATCGACCGCTGCCGCGAGGCCGGCGTGGTCGCCTACGAAATCGTGCTCAAGAACTCCTGACCGGGCCGCGACGATGTTGACCCTGGTCCTGATCGTGGTGGCCACCGCGCTGGTGTTCGAGTACATCAACGGTTTCCACGACACCGCCAACTCGATCGCGACCGTGGTCGCGACCAAGGTGCTCTCGCCGATGCAGGCGGTGGGCCTGGCGGCCTCGATGAACCTCATCGGTGCGCTGGCCGGCACCGCGGTGGCCAAGACCATCGCCTCGGGGCTGATCGACGCCGGCGTGATCGAGGTCGGCTCGCAGCTGATCCTGTGCGCCCTGCTGGGCGGCATCACCTGGAACCTGATCACCTGGTGGTTCGGGCTGCCGTCCTCGTCCTCGCATGCGCTGATCGGTGGCCTGATCGGTGCGGCGCTGGCGGCGGCGTACAACGATTTCGGGGTAGTGATCTGGTCGGAGCCGGCCGAGCCGGTTTACCGCAGCGCCGGCGTGCTGTGGAAGGTGATCGTGCCGATGGTGTCCTCGCCGGTGCTGGGTTTCGCCGCCGGCTTCCTGATGATGGGCGTGCTGTTCTTCGTGATCTCGATGATGGCGCGCAGCGGCGGGGTGCTGGCGTGGCTGGCCCGGCCGCGCTGGGTCAACGGATTCTTCGGCAAGGCGCAGATCGTCAGCGCCGCCGGTATGGGCTTCGCCCACGGCATGAACGACGCGCAGAAGACCATGGGCATCGTCGCGCTCACCCTGGTCAGCGCGCAGGCGGCGGGGACGCTGGACGCGCTGCCGGCCTGGCTGGCGTTCCTGCACCCGTCCGAGGGCGCGCTGGCCGATGGCGACATCGACACCTGGATCAAGATCACCTGCGCGCTGGTGATGGCAGCCGGTACTGCCGCAGGCGGCTGGCGCATCATCAAGACCCTGGGCCACAAGCTGGTCAAGCTGCATCCGATCCACGGTTTCGCCGCCGAAACCAGTGCCGCCTCGGTGATCCTGGCGGCCTCGTCGCTGGGCATCCCGGTCTCGACCACGCACAACATCTCGTCGGCGATCATGGGCGTGGGCACGGCCAAGCGCCTGAACGCGATCAAGTGGGGCGTCGTCCACAAGATGATCTGGGCCTGGATCCTGACCATCCCGATGTCCGGCGGCATCGCCTACGGCCTGTTCCGGCTGATGCAGAACATGGGCTGGGCGTAACACCAGGCCAGAGCCTGGGAGCGGGTCGGCGTCCCTGTTCGCCCGGGCCGCACCGGAGCGGGGTCGGATTGCCTTTTCGCCCGCGCGACGTCCCGCACCGGCGGCATATCCGGGCAAAAAGGGACTCTGACCCCGTTCTACGCCCGGTTCCGACCTACAGCAGGTCGCCTTCCGCCGACAGCGCGCGCTCCAGGCGGTCGCCCATGCCGCCGATCTCGTACAGCACCCGGCCCACCTCGGCGGCGGTCAGGCCGTCGTACGGGCGGTTCTCGCACAGCTGCAGGTAGGGCACGCCGTCAAGTTCGCCGATGGCCAGGTAGCCCACGCGCGTGCTCCAGTTGAAGGCCAGCGCACGGCGTGCGTCGATGCCGGTGATCGGTGCGATCACCGTGCTGGTGCGCAGGTAGTTGCGGCCGTCGTCGTCCTGGATCTCGGACAGGAAGATCGCCTGGTGGCGGCGGCCGCCGTCGAGCGAGAGCTCCACGCACAGCACGTACGGCTCCTGCATCGTGACCCGGAACTCGCCGCCGAGGAGGTGGCCGCGGATCTGTTCGAAGTTCTGCATGGCGCGGATGGCTCGCACGGACGGAGCGGATATCCTAGTCGCCGATGGACGCCATGTCTGCCGACCTGCCCGCCGCGGCCCGCATCCTGGCTGCGATCCGTGACGTGCCGCGCGGCGCGGTCGCCGGCTATGGGCAGATCGCGCGACGCGCGGGGCTGCCCGGACGCGCGCGCATGGTGGCGCGCCTGCTGGCCGGCAACGAGGACGCTACGCTGCCCTGGCACCGCATCCTGCGCAGCGACGGCAAGATCGCGTTCCCGCCCGGTTCGCCGGGTTTCCGTGAGCAGGTGGGGCGCCTGCGCGCTGAGGGCGTGGTCGTTGAGAAGGGCCGCGTGCGCATGCCGCGCGGCGATGCCGATGACCTGGACGCCGCGCTGTGGGGACCGGGCACCTGAACGTCGCGACCTGCACGGGAAACACCGTCCCGCCGCGCATCGACCGGCCCTGCAGGCTTCCACCGTTATCATGGGCGTCCGTGCAGGAGCGCCGATGTTCACCAATCTCCCCCCCGTCACCAAGGCGTTGCTGATCGCCAATTGCGCCGTATTCGCGCTGCAGCTGCTGCTCGGGTCCGCGCTCGATCCGTTGATGCTCTGGCCGTGGTTGCCACCGGAGCTTGCGCCGTACGCGCCGCAGGGTTTCATGCCCTGGCAGCTGCTCACCCACGGTTTCATGCACAGCCCCAGCAACATCGCGCACCTGCTGTTCAACATGCTGGCGCTGCTGATGTTCGGCGCGCAGCTCGAATACACCTGGGGCCAGCGCCGGTTCCTGACCTACTTCCTGGTGTGCGTGGTCGGTGCCGGGCTGTGCCAGCTGGCGGTGGTGTCCTGGGGCGTACGCAACGGCGGCGGCTTCTATCCCACGGTGGGCGCGTCGGGTGGCGTGTTCGGCCTGCTGCTCGCCTACGGGATGCTGTTCCCGAACCAGCGGGTGATGCTGCTGATCCCGCCCGTGCCGATGAAGGCGCGCACGCTGGTGATCGTCTACGGCTTGATCGAACTGGTGCTCGGCGTCACCGGCACGCGTTCGGGCGTGGCCCATTTCGCCCACCTGGGCGGGATGCTGTTCGGCTGGCTGCTGATCCGGCACTGGCGCGGCCAGCCGCCGTTCGGCGGCAGGCGTATCCGGCGCGTGGTCTAGGGAATCCCGGCGGCGCCCGCTTCTTGCGCGGGTTCGCGGCAGAAGCCGCTCCTGCAGGAACAGGTCGGCTTCAGCGCGCTGCTCTTGCGTGAGGCTTCAGACGAAAATACGGCGACGCGATGCCTGCATCGCGCCGCCGTTTGCCTGAAACCGGTGCCGCCTGCGCGTGGCGCTCAGCGCCAGATCGAGACCTGCTCCTCGGCCTTGAGCGTCATCGCGTTGCCGGCCTTGCACTTGAAGGTCTCGCCAAAGGCCGGCAGGTTGACCAGCGGCCCGTTCGCGCGCCACTGGCCCGGCGCATGCGGCAGGGTCGAGGCGTCCTGGGTCGCGGTTTCGGGCGCCAGCTGTTCGCGCCACAGCCCGGCCCAGGCGCTGAAGAACGACTCGCGCGCGGCGTTGTCGAGCGCCGGCTGGGCGTTGGCGAGAGCGTCGAAGGCCAGCTCGACCGCGGCCAGGTCGGCGACGTTCTGTTCGCGTGTCAGCGCCGCATCGACGCGCAGCCCGGTCGTGGCCGGATACGGATAGGACGCGTACTGGGTGGCCAGCTGGTTGGCGCGGGTGGCGAACGCGGCCTCGTCCTGCGGCGTCCACCAGCTGCGCACGTTGCCCGAGGCATCGACCAGCTGGCCCTTGAGGTCGACCGCGCGGCTGAGTTCGTGCCCGACCAGGGCGCCGAAGCTGCCGTACTGCGCGGCCATGTCCTGCTCCATGTCCAGCAGCGGCGCCTGCAGCGCGGCGGCGGAGATCACCAGCCGGTTATGGGCCAGGTCGTAGGCCAGCGCGGGCTGCTGCGGCAGCAGGTCCCAGCGCCGATGGGCGTCCGCGCGGCCGATGCGGCGCATCTCCTCGCGGTGGTGCCAGGTCGAGGCGATCAGCATGTTGCTGCCGAAGCTGGTGCGACCCATCGGCTGCACGGTGTAGTCGATGTCGTCGCGCGGCGCGCCGATCTCGACGGCCAGCGATTCGAGCTTGGCCTTCGCTTCGGTGCGGGCGGCGTCGGACATCCAGCTGTTGCGCTCGACCGCGCGCAGCAGGGCGCCGCGCACATCGCCTGCGATGGATTCGGCACGCGAGCGCGTGGTGTCGGGCAGGTACCTGGCGACATATTCGCGCGCCATCATCGGGCCGGCGGCACGGTTGATCGCGTCCAGCACCTGCACGTCGCGCACCGGCGGTGTCGACAGCCCGCGCAGCACGCGGCCATTGAATGAGAAATCGGCGTCGCGGAAATCCTTCGACAGGTATGGCGCCATCGCGTTGCCGATCTGGTAGCGCAGGTAGACCTTCCACTGCGCCGGCTTGAGCGTGCGCACCAGGCCATCGAGCTGGGTGAAATAGTCCTGGTGCGCCATCGAGACCGACTCGGCGGTGACGCCCTGGGCCTGCAGGAAATCGGCCAGCTGCAGGTTGCGGAACTGCTTGGCGAAGCCTGCGGTCGGGACCAGCGCATAGTTCTCGCGCGGATCGCGCAGCGAGGTGATCGGGCGCGAGGCGCGCGCGATGCGGGTTTCCAGGTCCAGCACCAGCGCCATCTCGTCCTTGAGCTGCGCGGCCGGCGTGCCGGTCAGGGCGAGGATCTTCTCGACGTACTCGGTGTAGCGGCCGAGCAGCGCGCGGGTGTCGGCATCCTCGCGGGTGTAGAAAGCGGGGTCCGGCAAGGCCAGGCCGCCCTGCGAGAAATAGCCGACGTGGCGGTTGAAGTCGCCCATGTCGATGTCGGCGGTGAAGTTGAACACCACCGGGATCCCGACCTGGTGCAGGGCGGCGATCGATGGCGCCACGTCCTTGCTGCGCTTGATGGCATCGATGCGGCCGATCAACGATGCGATCGGCTGGCCGCCATCGCGTTCGATCGCCGCCTCGTCGATGCCACTCGCCCAGAAGTCGCCAAGCAGGCGCTGCACGTCGTTCTGCGGGTTCAGCACGGCCTCGTCCAGCAGGGCGCGCTGCTGCAGCAGCGCGCGCTGGCGCAGGGTGCCGAGCGCCGAAACCCGGCCGGTACCAGTGACCACGGTATTGGCGGCCAGCCAGTCCTTGTTGACGAAGCTGTAGAAGTCGCTGCAGGCGGTGATCGCGGGCTTGGCCGGCGTCGCGGCGCGGCGCTTGCGCTGGGCGTCGGCATCATTGGACGCCAGCACCAGCACGAGGCTGGCGGCGAGGGCAACGACAAGCGGCTTCTGGATCGGCATGGAGCAGGTCCGGGATGACGGGGAAGGCCCGGGATTCTAGCAAGACCCTTGCGGCGGCCTTCACCCACCCGGTCCCCATTGAATCGGGGATCCTCGCAGGCTTCTTTCCCTCGAAGCGCCGCTTGCGTGCACTCGCCCATGCTGGATCAGGCCCGCGCGAGCCTTGCTTCGGCTCTTTCGCTTCGGCCCGACCCCCCGTCCTGTCGGCGGGGAATCGCTTTTTCCTCGGTCAGGGCTTCCTGCCCTGACTCGGGCGCGCGCCATCCATGGCGCGCTTGTCGCGATCCCCCGCCGCCAGGACGGGGCTCGCCGGCTATTCATCTCCGAAGCGTTTAGCAATCGGCCTTTCGCACTCTGGACGCTCCACGCATCCCACAGGCACGCGCGCGCAGCTTCTGGCATCCGCAGGCATGACATGTCAGGTCACGAAGCCGCAGCGACGAGGGGGGAGGTGGTGCAAGCGGCACATCGATGTGCCGCGGCCGCGAGTGCGGACAGGGATGTCTGCCCGAGCGGTGCACCACCTCCCCCCGGGGTGCTGTGGCCCATCCGAAGCCGTGCGCTGGTCGACACGACTCCGGCGCACGACGGAGAGAAAAGAGAAAGCCCGGCATTTGCCGGGCTTCTCCATGAACGCGAAACAGGAACCTGGTTACCAGATCACGACCTGCTTGTCGCCATCGCGGACCATCGGGTCGCCGGGCTTGCAGTTGAAGGCCGCGGCGAACGCCGGCAGGTTCGACGGGGCGCCGATGGCGCGGAACTCGGCCAGGGCGTGCTCGTCGGTGACCAGGCGCTTGCTGATCTCTTCGGGCGTGAAGTTGCGGCGCCACACCGTGGCCCAGTTGAGGAAGAAGCGCTGGTCGCGGGTCAGGCCGTCGGTCATCGGGTCGGGCGTGTCGCCCGCGGCCGTCTTCATCGCGTCGTAGGCCATGGCCAGGCCGCCCAGGTCGCCGATGTTCTCGCCCAGCGTATGCGTGCCGTTGAGCGGGCGGCCGTCGGCCAGCTTGTAGCCGTCGAACTGCGCGACCAGCTTGCCGGTGCGCTCCTTGAACGCGGCCGCGTCGGCCTCGGTCCACCAGTTCTCGAACTTGCCGGTCGCGCCGAAGCGGCTGCCCTGGTCGTCGTAGCCGTGGCTCATCTCGTGGCCGATCACAGCGCCGATGCCGCCGTAGTTGACCTCGTCGGTGGCTTCGGGATCGAAGAACGGCGGCTGCAGGATCGCCGCCGGGAACACGATCTCGTTCTGCAGCGGGTTGTAGTAGGCGTTCACCATCTGCGGCGGCATCGCCCACTCGGTCTTGTCGACCGGCTCGCCGATCTTGCCGATCTGCCACTTGTAGTTGAATTCCTGCGCGGCCAGCACGTTGTCCAGGTAGCTGTCGCGGCTGGTGTCCAGGCCGTTCCAGTCGCGCCACTTGTCGGTGTAGCCGATCTTGGTGGTGAACGCGGCCTGCTTCTCCAGCGCCTTGGCCTTGGTCTCGTCGCTCATCCACTCCAGGGTCTGGATGCGCGCCTTCAGCGCCTCGCCCAGGTTGGCCACCAGCGCCTCCATCTTGGCCTTGGACTCGGCCGGGAAGGCCACGTCCACGTACATCTGGCCCATGGCTTCGTCGACCTGGCCGTTGACGGTGTCGAGCACGCGCTTCCAGCGCGGCTTCATTTCCTTCTGGCCGCTCAGGGTCTTGTTGTGGAACTCGTAGTGCTGCTGCGCGAACGCGTCGGACAGGTAGGGCGAGGCGCCGTCGACCACATGGAAGCGCAGGTAGCTCTTCCACTGGTCGACCGGAACGTCGGCCAGCATCGCGTCGACTTCCTTGAAATAGTCGGGGACCGACACCGAGAACAGCTTCGGCTGCGCGACGCCCTGGGCTTCGAAGAACTTCGTCCACGAGAAGTTCGGCGTCAGCTTGTCGGCGTCGGCGACCTGCATCGGGTTGTAGTACAGCGACACGTCGCGCGAGAACTCCGCGCGCGACTTCGACACCTTGGCCAGGCGCGTTTCGAACGCCATCACGTCCTTGGCCTGCTGCTGCGCATCGGCTGCCGGCACGCCTGACAGTTCCAGCACCTTGGCGATGTGCGCCACGTAGGCCTCGCGGATCTGCGCGTGCGTGTCATCGCTGTAGTAAGTGGTGTCGGGCAGGCCCAGGCCGCCCTGGCCGGTGGCGGCGATGTTGATCGACGAATCCTGGAAGTCGGGCATCGCACCCACGCCGATCAGGAAGCCCTGGCCCTTGGCCGCGGTCTGCTGCAGCCAGGCGACGATGGCGGCGCTGTCGGACAGCGCGTCGATCGCGGCCAGTTCGTCCTTCAGCGGCTCGATGCCCTGGGCGTTGATCTTCGCCTCGTCCATGCCGGTGGACCAGAAGTCGCCGACCAGTTTCTCCACTCCGGTGGCGTTCGCCACTCCGGCGGCGTGTTCGGCCAGCTGGCGCTGGATCGCGGTGGAGCGCTCGTCCAGCATCTCGAACGCGCCCCAGCTGGTGCGGTCGCCCGGCACCGGGTTGGCCGCCAGGAACTTCGCGTTCGCATAGCCGGCGAAGTCGACGCAGGCGTTGCGGCTGTCGTCCAGGTCGGCGAACTGGAAGCGGTTGACCGTGGGCAGGCTGCCCTCGTCGAGGGTGAACGCCGGCGCGGTCTCCGCCGGCGTAGCGATGGCGGTATCGGGAGCGTCCTTGCCGCCGCAGGCGGACAAGGCCAGGGTGATGGCGAGGGACAACAGCAGGCGTGGGGCGGTAGCGCTCAAGGCAGTCTCCGGATCGGTTGACGGTGACGGCGGCCCCGCCGACACCGGTGTGGGCGCACTGTACGCCTGCGACTGGCGCGCCGGGGGTGTCGGAGGTCATGCGACCGGACGACCTGGCGCCACGGGGCCGCAATGCATGCAGAATCCGGTTTCGACAGGAGCACGGAGTAGCCGAATGCGCGTCCACTTCCACGGTGCGGCAGGCGAGGTGACCGGTTCGATGCACCTGGTCGAAGCCGCCGGGCAACGCATCCTGCTCGACTGCGGGATGATCCAGGGCGGTCGCGATGCCGAAGCCCGCAACTTCGAGCCATTTCCGTTCGATCCGGCCTCGATCGATGCGCTGGTGCTCAGTCATGCCCACATCGACCACATCGGGCGGGTGCCGCGCCTGGCCTGGCAGGGCTTCCGCGGCCCGGTCTACATCCAGCAGGCCGGGGCCGAACTGCTGCCGGTGATGCTGCTCGATGCGGCCTCGTTGGCCGAACACGACGCCGCGCGCGAGAACCGCAAGCGCCGCGCCGGCGAACCCGAAGCCATGCCGCTGTTCGCCCGTGAGGACGTGGAAGCGGTGCTGGCGCAGGTCCGGCCGCTGCCCTACGGCGCGCGCACGCAGATCCTGCCGGGTGTGGAGATCGCCTTCCGCGAGGCCGGCCACATCCTGGGCTCATCCATCGTCGAAGTGTGGGCGGACGGGCGCAAGCTGGTCTTTTCCGGCGACCTCGGGCCGCACGGCACGCCGATCCTGCGCGACCCGGAGCAGGTGCGCGATGCCGACCTGGTGCTGATGGAATCCACCTATGGCGACCGCAACCACCGCGAGCGACTGGACACCATCCACGAGTTCGGCGCGCTGCTCGAGCAGGCCTGGAGCGCGCGTGGCAAGGTGCTGATTCCGGCGTTCGCGGTCGGCCGCTCGCAGGAACTGCTGTACTGGTTCGCGCGCTACTGGGACGAATGGCAGCTCTCGCGCTGGCGGATCTTCCTCGACAGCCCGATGGCGGCCAAGGTGGTGGCGATCTACGACCGCCACCAGTCGCTGTTCGACGCGGAAGCGCGCGAGGTATGGAAGGATCGGCCCAGCCCGTTCCGGCTGCCCAGCCTGCACATCACCGGCTCGACCGCCGAGTCGATGGCGATCAACCGCATCGAGAACGGCGCGATCGTCATCGCCGGCAGCGGCATGGCCAACGGCGGCCGCATCCTGCACCACTTCCGCCACGGCATCGACCGGCGCAGCACGCACGTGGTGTTTGTCGGCTACCAGTCCGAGGGCACGCTGGGGCGGCGCCTGGTCGACGGCGCAAAGTGGGTGCGCATCCACGGCCACGACCATCGCGTCAACGCGCGCATCCACACCATCGGCGGCCTGTCGGCACATACCGACCAGCGCGGCCTGATCGACTGGTACGAGGGTTTCGAAGACCGTCCGCCGCTGGTGCTCGTGCACGGCGAGGACCGGGCGCGTGAAGCGCTGGCCGGCGAGCTGGGCGAGCGCGGTGCGATCGACGTGCGGCTCGCGCGTCCGGGGATGGTGGTGGAGGTCTGAGCCTGGCGTGCAACGTCGGCGCCCCGACCTGCCGCACTGCGGGGCGTGCCCGATTCCGCGTCGCCCGCGCCAATGCCCGCTGGGTGACGACGGCGACGGGATCGACTTCGCAGTGCTGGCGTGTGGCGAGCGGCTGGAGGAGTTGCCGCTGCTTCGCAACGACAACCCGAACGACAAGCGCAAGCGCCTGTCACTGTCGCGCGACGTTCGAGCACACCGGGCCGGCCGCCCGTTCGTCAGCTGGCCGGCGGTACCTGCGCATCGGGACCGCCGTCATTGCCGCCGTCGTCGATCCGCTGGCCCTGGCGCCGCGGCGGCGTGAAGGGCGTCGGCGTCGGCGCATTGCCGTCGCCGGTGTTCTTGAGCAGCAGCGGGATGCCGGCGCGGGTGTCGTTCTGCGCGGTCTCCAGCTCGAAGCGCTCCGCGTCCAGGCGTCGCACATGGCCGGCGATCTGCGCCGCCTCGTCGGCGGGCACGCCGAGGGCGCGCAGCGCGGCCTCGCCGAAGGACACGGCTGACTCGAACGTCTCGCGGATCTGGAAATCGACGCCGGCGTTGACCAGCTTCAGCGAGTGCGCGCGGTCATAGGAGCGCACCAGCAGCCTGGCCTGCGGGAAATGGTGCCTGGCCAGCTGCACGATCCGGTCGGCGGTCGCCGGGTCGTCGATGCAGATCGCGATCGCGCGCGCAGACCCCGCGCCCGAGGCGTGCAGCACGTCCAGCCGCCCGCCGTCGCCGTAATACACCATGAAGCCGAAGCCTGCGGCGCTCTGGATCATGTTGATGTCGGTGTCGATAATGGTCACGTCGACATCGCGCGCAAGCAGCGACTGGCTCATCACCTGGCCGAAGCGGCCGAAGCCGATGATCAGCACGCTGCCGGTCTGGTCCGACACCGCTTCGACCCCGTCCAGCGCCGGTCGGTGCCTGGGCACCAGCCGGCGGGTGGCCAGCACCACCAGCGGCGTGAGCACCATCGACAGCACCACGATCGCGGTGAGGCTGTCGTTGGTCTCACCGCTGATGACGCCGCTCGCTTCCGCGGCGGCATACAGCACGAAGGCGAATTCGCCGCCCTGCGCCATCAGCGTCGCGCGGTCGAATGCATCGGCGCGGCTGCTGCGCAGCGTGCGTGCGACGAGGTAGATGCACGCGCCCTTGGCCAGCATCATTGCCGGCACCGCGAGCACGATCAGCTGCCAGTTCCTGCGAACCACCTCCAGGTCGAGGGACATGCCCACGGCGAGGAAGAACAGGCCGAGCAGGATGCCGCGGAACGGCTCGATATCGGCCTCGATCTGGTGGCGGAAGGTGGACTCCGACAGCAGCACGCCGGCGAGGAAGGCGCCCATCGCCATCGACAGGCCGCCCATCTCCATCAACAGGGCCGAGCCCAGCACCACCAGCAGCGCGGCCGCGGTCATCACCTCGCGCGCCTTGGCCGCAGCCAGGATCCGGAACAGCGGGTTGAGCAGGAACAGGCCGGCAACGATCAGCGCGGCCAGCGACGCTGCCGCGATGCCCAGGCTGACCAGCCGCGGTGGCGCGTCCGGATCGACCGGCGCCTGCGACATAAAGGCCACCAGCGCGAGCAGCGGCACGATCAGCAGATCCTCGAACAGCAGGATCGAGACCATGCGCTGGCCGCGGGGCAGGGCGATGTCGCCGCGTTCGCCCAGCAACTGCATCACGATGGCCGTCGAGGTGAGCACGAACCCGGCACCGCCGACGAACGCCACCGGCAGCGAAAACCCGAACCCGAGCCCGACCGCGGTCAGCGCCAGCGTCGCACTGCCGATCTGCAGCGCGCCGAGGCCGAAGATCTGCCGGCGCAGGCCCCACAGGTGCGAGGGCCGCATCTCCAGGCCGACGATGAACAGGAACATCACCACGCCGAGCTCGGCGAAATGCAGGATCGACTGCGGATGCGAGAACCATCCCAGCCCGAACGGGCCGATGGCCAGGCCGGCCGCCAGGTAACCCAGTACCGAACCCAGCCCCAGCTTGCGGAACAACGGCACGACCACCACCGCCGCACCCAGCAGGGCGACCGCCTTGACCAGGGTGGTGGGGTCGGCTTCGGCAGCCATCGGGGTCAGCGCCTCCGCGCCGGCGCCATCAGGGAGAGCAGCAGGAAGCCGCCCGCAAGCGCGGCATTCTTCATGAAGTGCAGCAACTGCGCGCTGCGCGCAGGCTCGCCGTGCGCCCAGAACGGATGCCAGAGCACCGCCTCGGCCACCACCAGGGCCGTGGCCAGCAGCGCGCTCCAGCGCAACCGCCAGCCGGCCGCGACCGCCAGCCCGACCAGCAGGCCGGCGACGCTGAAGCTGAACATTTCACCGCTGGACGTGCCGCCCTGCGCCACGTTCCACAGGCGCCACGCGCCCATGACGATGAGGACGCTGGCCAGCAACAGGCGGGCGAGGGTGATTCCGGGATTCGATTGCGGCGTGCGGAAGGACATGCGGCGTTTCGCGAGGCAGGCAACCCGCGAAGGGTGTCACAGGCGGCCGCACCGGTTCCAGTCCGGGTTCCCTGTCCCCCGGTCAGTTCGATGGGAGGGTTGCCGCCTCAACTCCCCCGGCTCCGGTCCGGGAAGCAACCACGTGACTGTCGTTCAACCACAGGGAGAAATCTCATGACTGCCATTTCGGCGGGGGGACAGCCCGTGAGTGTCATAGCGGCGGCAGGGGAGGTCCGGTGACTGTCGTTTCGACTGCAGTGAGCCCATGACTGTCATATCGGTGGCAGGGGAGGTCCGATGGCTGTCATTTCGACCGCAGGGAGAAATCCCGGGCCCGGTGCTCGTGGAAGATGTCTCCCTGCGGTCGAAACGACAGATGGACGTGTCTCGATGGCAGGTGGAGGCATCTCGATGACAGAGGATGGCCTCTTGATGACAGGGGGCGGCTTCTCCATGACACACGGAAGCCTCGTGACGGCAGGGGGAAGCCCTGCGACAGTGCCGCGGCCGGCCTCCACCTGACTGGCTGGTGCGCCCGACAGGACCCGGGCTGGCGCAAACGGGCGTGTGGCCGCTACAATGACGGCGTTTGCAACACGGCTGCCCCTGCATCGCGCAGGTCACGATCCTGGCAGGCCGGCCCCGGGCACTCCCCGGCGGCGTCCTCTCCCGCACGTCTTTCGTCGCGCAGACACGGCCCGGAACCTCCGGCAGCCGTCAAATATTGCCCGCAACGCGGATCTGGATGGTTCCGGGCAAGCCAGTCGAAAGGTGCTGATTCGATGCCCGTGCCCACCCGGTGGATGCACGGCACGGAGTACTGCGGCTGCCAAGGAGTGCAATCCACATGACGTTTGAATCCCTCGGGCTTTCGCCCGCGTTGCTGCGCGCGCTGTCCGATGCCAGCTACACCACCCCCACGCCGATCCAGGCCCAGTCCATCCCCGCACTGCTGTCGGGCCAGGACCTGCTGGGCGCGGCCCAGACCGGTACCGGCAAGACCGCCGCGTTCGGCCTGCCGCTGCTGCAGAAGCTGGCCAAGGAAACCCCGCCCAAGGGACCGCGCAAGCCGCGCGCCCTGGTGCTGGTGCCGACCCGCGAGCTGGCCGTGCAGGTCTCCGACAGCCTCAAGACCTACGGCCGCCACCTGCGCCTGAACGTGACCATGATCTTCGGTGGCGTCGGCATGCAGCCGCAGATCGACAACCTGCGCCGCGGCGTCGACATCCTGGTCGCCTGCCCGGGCCGGCTGATCGACCATCTCGATTCGGGTCACGCCAAGCTCGACGCGGTCGAGCTGCTGGTGCTCGACGAGGCCGACCGCATGCTCGACATGGGCTTCCTGCCTTCGATCAAGCGCGTGCTGTCGCGCGTGCCGCAGCAGCGCCAGACCGCGCTGTTCTCGGCCACGTTCGAGCCGCGCATCCGTGGCCTGGCCATGGAACTGCTCAGGAACCCGGTGGAGGTGCAGGTTGCTGCGCAGAACACCATCGCCGAGACCATCGTCCACCGCGTGCATCCGGTCGAGGGTGCGCGCAAGCGCGACCTGCTGGTGGAGATCCTCAGCCGCCGCCATACCGACCAGGTGCTGATCTTCGGCAAGACCAAGCATGGCTGCAATCGCCTGGCCGAGCAGCTCGACGGTGCCGGCCTGCCGGCGCTTGCGATCCACGGCAACAAGAGCCAGGCGCAGCGGCAGAAGGCGCTGGACCAGTTCAAGTCGGGCAAGGCGCGCATCCTGGTGGCCACCGACGTGGCCGCGCGCGGCCTGGACATCCCCAACCTGCCCCTGGTGATCAACCACGACCTGCCGATGGTGGCCGAGGATTACGTGCACCGCATCGGCCGCACCGGCCGCAACGGCGCCACGGGCGAAGCCCTGTCGCTGGTGGCACCGGAAGAGGGCGGCCTGCTGCGCCAGATCCAGCGCATGCTCAAGGCCGACATCGTGATGCAGACGGTGGACGGCTTCGAGCCAAGCCGCCCGATCCGCCTCGACGCGCCGATCCCCAAGAACGGTGGCGGCCAGCGCAGGCAGCCGACCGGGGGCCGCCCGGCCCAGCGTCCGGGCGAGCAGAAGCCCGGCGGCCAGCGTGCCCCGCGCAAGGCGGGCAGCCGTGGGCATGGCAAGCCGGCGGACCGCGGCGCGCACGCGCATGCGCATACCGGCAAGCCGGCCTCGCGTCCGGCCCGTGGCGGCCAGCGCTTCGACTCGCGCGCCTGATCGTCGCCCGCAAGACGGCTTGAACGCAGCGGCCGGCCCCTCGCGGGGCCGGCCGTTTTCGTTTGCGTCGGTGTGTCCAGCGCAAGGCAGGCGGGGACGGCTATGGACGCTGCGGGGACGAGCTGCGTTGCACGCAGCCCGGATCGCCGCGCCATGAGGGGCGCTCGCCGGCCGCGCCGTCGAAGCAGGCCTGCGGCAGAACCGGCGTCCTGGCCGTAGGCCTGGACCTGCCCCGGGTGCTGCAGCGTGCCCAGGCATGGCCCGCGCCGGGCAGCCGCAGGCTCACGCCATCGTCCCGCCGCTAGCCCGTGCCTGCGCCGTCGGGACGCGCCGGTGGCGCGAACGGGATGGTGTCCGGTGCCACCGCGCCGCCGCTGATGATGAAGCTCATCGCCTGGTCGACGGTCCAGTCGGTGGGCGTGATCTTCTCGACCGGCACGATCTCCAGGTAGCCCGAAGTGGGGTTGGGCGTGGTCGGCACGTAGACCGCGGCCAGCTCGCGGCCGGTGCCCTGCTCGCGGATCACGCGGGTGACGAAGCCGACCGACTTCATCTGGTCGTGCGGGAAGTCGATCAGCACCACGCGCTGGGTGCCGTCGGGCTTGGTCTGCAGGATGTCGAGCAGCTTGCGCGCGCTGGAATAGATGATGTTGGCCAGCGGGATGCGCTCGACCAGCGCCTCGATCCAGCGCAGCAGGCGCTGCCCGAACACGCGCCGCGCCAGCCAGCCCACGATGACGATCAGCAGCAGCGTGGCCACCATCGCGATGGTCGACTGCACCGAATCGGCATTGACCCAGCCGAGCGTATCGGGGAACCACGCCGCGATCTGGTACGACAGCGGCCCCACCCAGGGCCGGCTGATGTCCGACAGCAACACGAACACGAACTTGACCACGACCCAGGTCAGCCAGATCGGCAGCAGGGTCAGCAGTCCGGTGAAGAACAGTCGCTGCAGCCGCTGGGCGAGCGAGGGAGGCGTGGATGGCATGTGCGGATTCTACCGGGCGCGTGCAGACGTCGTCACCGCGGTCTGCGCGCTGAGGGATGTCCCGGTTCTTGAACTACAGCACGCTGATCGAGGTGATTGCGCGGGGCGGGTCGAAGATGCGTTGAAGTGCATCTGTTTCGGTGCATCCAGCGGATGACGTTCCTTATGCCCGCGCGAAACTGCTTGGCGGGAGATGAACTCGTCACCCAAACACACCATCCAGGCGTGTCGTCACGGTGCGGGCGCTCTTCCACGGCAGGCGGCGACAGGGTCCAACGTTTCGGCTGAAACCGGCCCGTTGCAGCGGACGCTTGACGCGGCGACGGAACCGGGCTTATGTTTTGCGCAAGCGCTGTAGTGAGCAGCGTGGGATGCCGGGCCGTTCGCGCCATCAGGTATCCGCGGGGATCCAAGGAGCGTCAAGCAATGGAATTTGCGCCCAGGGCCGGAGCCCGTATCCGGCGTTCGTCCGTCATTGACCAGCAGCGCATGCCGGATATCGGCCCGCGTTGCCGTTCGCACGCGAGCTTCTGCTCGTTCCCCGCCAGCGGCCGGGGGAGCGGTGCCAGGCACCGCACTGCCAGCCCTGCCGTCGACGCGCCCTGCGGTCGGCGACGCCTGGCCGGCTTCTGCGTTGTGTTGACTGCGGCGATGCTGTCCGCGTGCGCCACCCCGCAGGCTGCAGACTTCGGTGGGCGTTGGCGTGCGGTGAACCGGTTTGCCGATACACCGCAGTCCATTCCGCTGCAGCAGGCGTATGTCTACCAGGCTTCGCACGCGGACGGGACGCTCAAGGCGATGCTGTCACGCTGGGCGCGGGATGCGCGTATGACCCTGTCCTACCTGCACCCCAACGACTACACCTTGCACGGGCCAGTCGGCGGCATCCGGACCACCAGCCTGGAGCAGGCCGCGTCCGCGCTGTCATCCGCATATGCCGATCACGGGGTGCGCGTACGGGTCGATCAGACGCAGATCATCGTCAGCCAGGGGCTGCCCGATGGCCCGCCCGCCGTCGCGGGCCGGGACGGATAGGAACCCTCCTCATGTTCGGCAAACGGAATGCCGCCCCGCCCGGGATCGAAAGGGCCATCGACCAGGGCGCCAGCTATGAATTGACCCTGGCGGATCGCATGCGTCGCAGCGAGCGACGCGCCTGGATCGTCGCGTCCTGTGCGATCGCGCTGTCGCTGATCCTGGCGGGCGGCTACTTCGTCTTCCTTCCGCTCAAAGAACGCGTTCCCTACCTGGTGATGGCGGACCCGTACACGGGGACCGCCACTGTCGCGCGCCTCGTCGGCAACTTCCACGACCGTGACGTCACAGCGGAAGAGGCGATCAACAAGAGCAACGTCGCCCGATTCGTGCTTTCGCGGGAGGCATACGATTCGGGCCTCGTCGGGCAGCAGAACTGGCGAACGACCCTGGCCATGGCCGACAGTGGTGTCGCGCCGGCGTATATCGCGCTGCACTCGGAAAGCAACCTCGAGCGCCCGAACCGGCTCTACGGTTCGTCGCGCGCGGTCCGCGTGCGCATCCTGAGCATCGTGCTGATCGGCGGCGGCGCCGGTCGGCGGCCCACCGGCGCGACCGTGCGCTTCCAGCGCAGTATCTACGACAAGGGGCGCGGCCGAGCAGAGCCGCTGGACAGCAAGATCGCCACGCTGGAGTTCAGATACGACCAGGACCTGCGTCTTGGCGAAGAAGATCGTCTGCTCAACCCGCTGGGGTTCCGCGTCACCAACTACCGGGTGGACAACGATTACGCACCGGGGCCTTCGCCAGAGCCGGAATTTCCGACTTCCGCGTCAGAGTCCGCGGTCTCTGCGGCAACCGTACTGCTGCCTTCCCCTGTTGCGGAGGACGGCGCAAGGATTTCGGCGCTCCATGCTGCCGATGCATTGCCCGCAACCACGCTCGCACCAGTCCAGGACGGGGGGACCGCTGAATGAGAAGCCCGGCTCCAATGACGCGCCGACAACGGATGCTGTCGACCATTTTCCTGGTGACCCTGCTGCCAGTATGGGCGTCGCGCGCGCAGGTGGTCGAAGAATACGAGTACCGTGCCGACCAGGTATATCCGGTGCGCACGGGCCTTGGAATCACCACCCAGATCGAGCTGAGCCCGCACGAGGAAATCCTCGACTACAGCACCGGTTTCAGCGGCGGCTGGGACCTGAGCCGCCGCGACAACGTGTTCTATCTCAAACCGAAGAACGTCGACGTCGACACAAACCTGATGGTACGCACCGCGGCCCATGCCTACATCTTCGAACTGAAGGTGGTAGCGACCGACTGGCGGCGCCTGGAGCAGGCGAAGGAGGCCGGCGTGCAGTACAGGATCCGCTTCCGTTACCCCGGCGACGCCGCGTTTCGGCCGCAAATCGCGGAGGCGGACGCCGAGCCGGTCACTGAACTCAGCACGCACCTGCATCCGGATCGCCACTACTACTTCGGATACGAGTACGCACACCGCAAGCGCAATCCCGGTTGGCTGATCCCCGCCACCGTCTATGACGATCGGCGTTTCACCTACATCAGGATGGGAGACCGCAGCCGTTTTCCGAGTGGAAACTTCCCGGCGGTGTTTGCCCGTGACAGCGAACGGGGCGAGGAATTTGTCGTCAACTCCACGGTGGAGGGCGACACCATCGTCGTCCACGGGACCTACCCCTACCTCGTGATCCGCCATGGCGATGCCGTTGTCGGCCTGCGCAGGAGTCCGGAGCCATGATGCACACGCCGCACGACGAACACGACGCCGCGGGCCGCGACCACCGGTCGCCCAATCCCTACCAGGAGCGGCAGGCAGCAAGCAGGCCAGACCTCGATGCCGACGCACCACGTCTGCAGGCGTCGGAAATGCAGCGGCTCAACCGCAAGGCGCTGCTGTTCCTGGGTGCGATCGTGCTTCTGCTGCTGTGCGCGGCCTTCTGGATATTCAGCGGCGCGATGTCGCAGGCCGACGAGCGCGGCCCAAGGAAGCGCAGCGAACAGGTGGTCATCCCGGCAGCGCCGCGCGACCTGCCGGAGCTTCCGCCCGAGCGGCCGCTGCCACCGCAGCTGCCGGAGTTGCCGCCCCTGCCGGTGTACGAGGCAGCCGCGCCGTCGCCGGCCCCGTCGATGCCCATGGCCGCGCCGGGCTGGCCGGAGCGCCGCGGCCTGTCGCTGCAGGAGCGCCGGATGATGGATGTCGCTGGCGCGGCTGGCGGCGAAGGCGAGGGTGGGGTGCCGGGAATGCTGCCGCCCGACGAGTACGCACGCCTGATGATGGCGGCCGGAAATCCGGCGGGTCCCTCGACGATCGAACAGGCCACGCAGGCCGAAACAGGCGCCAAGCCGCTCTACAATCCGGACACGCTGCTGTTGCGGGGTACGTACATCCGCTGCGTGCTGCAGTCGCGGGTGATCTCCGACTTCCCCGGCTATACCTCCTGCATCGTGACCGAGCCCGTGTATTCGGTGACCGGCCGGCGCCTGCTGCTGCCCAGGGGGTCGAAGGTCATGGGAAGCTACGAGCCGGACATCGTCGGTGACCGCGTGGCCGTGGTCTGGGACCGGGTCACCACGCCTACCGGGCTGGACGTGAACATGCGCAGTCCCGGCGTCGACATGCTCGGCGCTGCGGGAACCCCTGGGCACTACAGCGCCCACTGGGGCCAGCGCATTGGTTCGGCCCTGTTGATCAGCATGCTCAGCGACGCGTTCAAATACGCCGGTGCCAAGCATGGCCCGCAAGAGACTTCGATCGCCAACGGCGTCGTGGTGCAGAGCCCCTACGAGAGCAGCACCGCGCGCACCATGGAGCGGCTGGCCAACATGGCGCTGGAGCGGAACATGGCCCGCCCGCCAACCGTCACCATCAGCCAGGGTTCGATCGTGAACGTGTATGTCGCGCGCGACGTGGACTTCTCTTCGGTGCTGCGGCAGGGCTTGCCATGAGCGCGATCGCCAGCCCCTCTACGGCGGCCAACGACTTTCTTGACTACCAGTACCGACTGCTGGGAATCGGTCGGCACATGGACTCCAGCGACGTGACCGAGATCTGCATCAACCGGCCGGGTGAGCTGTACCTGGAGACCCGTGAAGGCTGGCGGCGCGACGAGGTTCCCATGCTGACCTTCGAGCGGGCGCGCCAGTTCTGCACCGCGGTGGTCAACGAAAGCAACACAGGCCAGCGCATCACCGATGCCGACCCGATGGTGTCGCTGACCTTCCCGACTGGCCAGCGGGCCCAGTTCGTCATTCCGCCGGCCTGCGACGCCGGCAAGGTATCGATCACCATCCGTCTGCCGGCGAAGTTCAGCAAGAGCCTGGACGAGTACGAGTCGGACGGTTTCTTCGCGGAAATCCGCGAGCAGGCCGACGGACTGGACGAGCACGACTCGGAGCTGCTGGCGCTGCAGCGGGACAGGAATTACGCGCAGTTCTTCCGCAGGGCGGTGCAGTACCGAAAGAACATCGTCGTGGCCGGTGCGACAGGCAGCGGCAAGACCACCTTCATGAAGTCGCTGGTCAATCATATTCCGCACGACGAGCGCCTGGTGACCATCGAAGATGCGCGAGAGCTGTTCCTGCGCCAGCCCAACGTCGTCCACCTGCTGTATTCCAAGGGTGGACAGTCGATGAGCAATGTCACCGCGCGCAGCTGCATGGAAGCCTGCCTGCGCATGAAGCCGGACCGGATCATCCTTGCCGAGCTGCGCGGCGATGAAGCGTTCTATTTCATCCGCAACTGCGCATCGGGCCATCCGGGCTCGATCACCAGCTGCCACGCAGGAAGCACCGCCCAGGCCTGGGACCAGCTGGGCCTGATGGTGAAGGCCTCGGCCGAGGGGGCGGGGCTGGAATTCGAAGTCATCAAGCGTCTGCTGCGCATGAGCATCGACATCGTGGTGCATATCAGGGCGCACGGCGGTGGGCGCTACATCACCGGCATCGATTTCGACCCGGCCCGCATGCGGGCCTAGCAGGAGCAAGGTCATGACCCAGGGAAGCGGTCGCAGGCACATCGCAGTGGAAGTCGCAGGCCGCGCAACGGGGTGGGACTGACGCATGTTGCCCGGCATGGAACTGATGGGATGCGCGGAACTGGCTGTTCCGGCTGAGGTGATGCAGCACGTGGTGCGCGTCGAATCCTCGTTCAACCCCTATGCGATCGGTGTCGTGGGCGCGCGACTGGCGCGTCAGCCCCGCAACCTGCCCGAAGCGGTGTCCACCGCACGCATGCTTGAGCGTGAGGGTCACAACTTCTCGCTGGGACTGGCGCAGGTGAACCGTCACAACCTCGCCAGCCAGGGGCTCGACTCCTACGAACGCGCGTTCGACGTATGCCCGAACCTGCGTGCCGGCGCCAGGATCCTGGCCGAGTGCTACCGCCGCGCGAACGACGACTGGGGCAAGGCGCTGAGCTGCTACTACTCGGGCAACTTCATCACTGGATTCCGCCATGGATACGTGCAGAAGGTGCTCGCCTCGTGGCAAGGCGGGGAGACAGCGCTCGCTGCGCCTGCCATCGGACTGATCCAACGTCGGGCAGGCATCGCGGATACGTCCATCACCTCGCCAGCGCAAGATTCGCTGCTGCAGCGCAGGGTGCAAGGCCAGGCGGAGCCGCGGAATCCCGTGCAGGCTTCACCCCGTGCAGTCAGCGCCCTGGACCCAGGTGCCGCTGTAAATCCAGCGCCCGTGCATCACGCACCGGCTACGCGGTCGGACGATTCACCCGTCCTCGTCCAGCCCATGCAGGCCGGGGCGGCTTCCCAGGCGCCTGCACAAAGCTCAGCCCCACCTTCAAGGCAGGGAGCGCCGTCCGCCGACGCCGCCTTCGTGTTCCAGCAGTAGCCGCGTCCAAGGCGCACCGCAGTACTCGTCACGCTGTCCCCAACCAATCACCGGAGTCCGTCATGAGCCATATCGAAACCCCCCGCTCCTTCACCAACCCCGCCAGCCTCGTGGCCCGGGCCCTGGTTGCAGCCTCAATGGTGGTCCTGCCTGCAATCGTACTGGCCCAGGACGGTACCGGTGCGCGCGGCCGTGTCGAGACATTCTTCACCAATATCAATTCGCTCCTCAATGTCGCGTCGATCGCGGTGGTCACCATTGCAGTGATCTTTGCCGGCTACCAGATCGCCTTCAACCACAAGCGCATCGGCGATGTTGCGCCGGTCCTGATCGGTGGTTTTCTCATCGGTGCAGCCGGCCAGATCGCCAAGATGCTGCTGCCCGACGACGTCACCTCCACGGCAATGGCGGTCGGGCAGCTGCTGCTCCAGCATGCATAAGGATCCGCTCTTCCGGGGATGCACGCGCCCGGCCATGTTCATGGGCGTGCCCTACCTCCCGTTCGCGCTCGGGGCGGGCACGTGCATCCTGATGACCTTCTACTTCAACATGTTCTTCCTGGCCCTGCTGCCGGTGGTGATCTTCGTCATGCGCCAGATGGCGCGACGTGACGAGATGATCTTCCGCCTGCTGGGCCTGCGCTGGCAGTTCCGCACAAGGGTCCGCAATACCCGCCTCCGCGACGGCGCGTGGACCTTCTCCCAGAACAGCTATCGCAGGGGCCTGCAGGGCCCGGTCGGGAAGGGATGACCGGCATGCCTGTCGCTGATACGCCGATTTCCGAGTTCATTCCGCTTTCCTCCCACGTCTCCAGCAACGTGGTGAAGACGACCGGGGGTGACTTCCTGCTCACCTGGCGGCTGGATGGGCTGCCGTTCGTGGGTCGGGAGGAATGGGACCTGGAGCACAGGCACAACACCTTCAACCGGATGCTGCAGACACTGCGCGCGCCCGACTTCATCAATGTGGCGTTCTGGGTGCACGACGTACGGCGCAAGGGGCGGATCAGGATGGGGTCGGCCTATGCCCAGGCGTTCAACCAGCAGCTGTCGGACGAGTATTACCGGGCACTGTCCGCACAGAAGATCATGCAGAACGAGCTGTACCTGACCATGATCTATCGGCCAGTCGTCTCCGGCAAAAGGCTCGTGGAAAGGTCCACGGCCATCTCGCGGCTTCAGGCCGAGCAGGATCATGCCGTTGCAAAGCTGCTTGAGTTGGCCGGCAACCTGGAAGCGGTGCTCAAGGACCATGCGCCCGTGCGCCTGGGCATGTACGAGGGCGCCAATGGCGTGGTGTTCTCCGAAACGTTGGAGTTCTTTGGTTATCTGCTCAACAGGATCAGCGAGCCGGTGCCGGTGCTGCGCGCGCCTGTCTGCGACTACCTGTCCGTCAGCCGGCACACGTTTTCCGCTCGCAGCGGCGACTTCGTGGTCACCACGCCAGCGGGCGACAACCGGTTCGGCGCGATCCTCAACATCAAGGAGTACGCGGATGCCACCTGGCCTGGTGTGCTCAACGGACTCAAGTATCTCGACTTCGAGTATGTGATCACTCATTCATTCAGTCCCATGGGGCGGCAGGATGCGCTGAAGGTCCTGGACCGCACCAAAGGCATGATGATCTCGTCGGGCGACAAGGCAGTCAGCCAGATTGTCGAACTGGACCAGGCGATGGACCAGGTCGCCTCGGGCAACTTCGTGCTGGGCGAGTACCACTTCATCATGGCGCTGTACGCCGATGACCAGCAGTTGCTGTCGCGCAACCTGGCGACCGCCCGCGCCGAGCTGTCCAACGCCGGCTTCGTATCAGCCAAGGAAGACCTGGCGGTGTGCGCCTCGTTCTACTCGCAGTTCCCGGGGAACTGGAAGTATCGAACCCGGATCGCCAACGTGAGTTCGCTCAATTTCCTGGGTCTGTCGCCGCTCCACAACTTCGCCATCGGCAAGCGCAACAACAATCCCTGGGGTGATTGCGTCACTGCCTTGCAGACCACCAACGGCCAGCCGTACTACTTCAACTTCCACGCCACCCATCCGGCCGAGAACTCGCTGGGCGAGAAGGCGATCGCCAACACGATGGTGATCGGCAAGTCGGGTACCGGCAAGACGGCATTGATCAACTTCCTGCTCAGCCAGGTGCAGAAATTCGATCCGGTGCCCACGATCTTCTTCTTCGACAAGGATCGCGGCGCGGAGATCTTCGTACGCGCCTGTGGTGGAAACTACCTGGCGCTGGCCAACGGTGAGCCCACCGGTTTCAACCCGTTCCAGTGCGAACGTACAGATGCCAACGTCCAGTTCCTGGGCAATCTCGTGAAGGTGCTGGCGGGCAAAGCGCATTACACCGCGCGTGAGGATGAGGATATCCATCGAGCCGTCGAGGCGATGCTCGACATGCCATTGCATCTGCGCTCAATGACGAACTTCCAGAAGAGCCTGCCCAACATGGGCGATGACGGGCTGTTCGCACGCATGCGCAAGTGGACGGCTGGAAACGCACTGGGCTGGGTGTTCGACAACCCCGCCGACGTGATCGAACTTGGCGGTGCCAGCATCATCGGCTTCGACTACACCGACGTCATCGACAATGCCGAGGTTCGCGTGCCTGTGGTCAGCTACCTGCTGCACCGTCTCGAGGAACTGATCGACGGCCGTCCACTGATCTACGTGATGGACGAGTTCTGGAAGATCCTGGCTGGCGGCGGTGAACTGAAGGAATTTGCCAGGAACAAGCAGAAAACCATCCGCAAGCAGAACGGCTTCGGGATTTTCGCTACCCAGAGTCCCGAGGATGCGCTGGGGAGCGACATCTCCGCCGCCCTGATCGAGCAGACTGCCACCCTGATCCTGTTGCCAAATCCAGGCGCGGGACGCGAAGACTACATCGACGGGCTGAAGCTGACCGAGGCCGAATACCAGGTGGTAAAGAACCTCGACGAGCGCTCGCGCAGTTTTCTGGTCAAGCAGGGTCATGTCTCGACCGTCTGCCAGCTCAACCTGCGCGGAATGGAGGATGCACTGGCGGTGATCTCAGCCAGTACCGACAACATCGCGGTGATGCACCGCGTCCTGCGCGACGAAGCCATGCGCCTGGAGATCAGTCAGGACGATCTGGCGCCGGAACAGTGGCTGCCCCTGTTCCAGCGGGAGCGCAGGGGGTCGAGGGACATAAGGAATGCCGCCGGCAGCAACGGTGGCGCAGCACCAAGGGAGCCTGCGGGCAGGACAAGGAGCCAGGAAGTAACGCTCCGGCCTCCGCCCGTCATCAAGGAGGAATGGAGATGAGAAAGGCAAGAAGCGGGCGAGACGGGCAGGCGTTGGTGGTATTGGCAGTGCTGGCCGCCGGTCTGGCGGCGCCAGCGACCGCGCTTGGTGTGGACGTGGTTACTGATCCCGTGCACACCATCACCAATAAATTCGCCTGGATCGCGCAGTACCAGCAGAAGTACGACCAGCTGCGCCGGCAGATCCAGCAGTACGAGACACAGATCCGCGACCTGGAGCAGAAGTACGTGCGTGGACAGGCGTTCAAGGGTGGTGTTGGCTACCGCGAAACCCTATCCGAGCGCAGCCTGAACGACTTTGTGGTGGAGCGCTGTGGCAACGGGACGGCGCTGCCGAAAGCGCCCCGCCGCATCGCCGAGATCTCGCAGCGGCAGCACTACAACTGCATCGCCATCGTGCAGACAGAGAACACGCGCTACAACGTGATGGTGAAGGTGCTGGCCCGCCTTGCGGACCGCGACCGCGAGATGGACGAGATCCGCCGGCAGGCCGAGAACGTGCCGGAGGACCAGCCGGGCGCACTCGACCGGGTGGACAACAACATCGCCCAGTTCGAGGCACGGCTGGCCTCGGACGTGCAGAACGCGGGCACCCTGCTGGGTGCATACGATGCGGCCTTGCAGGCGCTGCACACCGAGCAGGTCTGGCTCGGCCAGGCCGCCTTCAGCGACGACGCGGCCCGCAAGGGCGGCATCTCCGGATTGCTGGATACCGCGGTGCAGACCGGGGTCCTCAAGGCAGCCCTCGGCGGCGCGCGCAGTCGCGACCGCTGATTCGCGCTGGTCGCGTGTCGACGCGGCGCTCCGATGCAGGAACAGGGACAGGAAGACACAGGCCATGGACGCTGTAATCCCGGCATTGACCGCCGCGCTGCACGACTTGCTGCCCATGCAGGCGGCTCTTCCCAACATGATCTTCTTCAGCGAGATCAACAGCTTTCTCGATGACGAGCTGATTGGCGAGTATCTGCCCAACCTCGGCGCGCGGGTGTTGCGCGTGCTGGGTGGCCTGGGAATCACCCTGCTGACGCTGTGGATCATGCTGCAGGGATACCGCGTGGTCACCGGCCAGTCCCGCGAATCGATGATGGCACTGGTGGTCAGTTCGCTCCGGGCGACATTCATCATCGGAATCGCGCTCGGCGTCGGTGCATCCTGGGGCCCCATCTACACGACCCTCACGGATGATCTGACCCGGACGATCAACGAAACCATGACGCGGGAAGAAAGTGGCGGGGGTGCGTATGACGACATCGACCGCACCCTGGCGATCATGCAGGTCGCCCTGCAGGCGATCGATGCGGTGGACGTTCGCGACAACGTCGTGAATCAGTCGCAGAAGGAGCGTGCGCTGCTGTTCACGGCGACGGGTCTGGGCGCACCGGCCATGATGGCGGCAACGGCACTGCTGCTGAACAAGATCGCGATTGGCCTGATCGTCGCCCTGGGCCCATTTTTCATCCTGTGCCTGTTGTTCGAACAGACCCGCTCACTGTTCCAGCGCTGGCTGTTCTACGGCATCGGCACGCTGTTCTCGATGGCGCTTCTGAGCGTGATGGTGACGCTCGCCCTGGACATGGTGATCGCCGTCGGGATGGCCTTCTGGGTTACCTCGATCTTCGGGGTTGGCAACGAGAGCGTGACCGGGATGGCGATGCAACAGGGCGGCCTGGGCCTGATCCTCACGGCGCTGATCGTCAGCGCACCTCCGATGGCGGCGATGCTGTTCCAGGGCACGCTGGGACAGTTCAACCCGTACAGCGCCTTCAGCCAGCCGATGTACGGTGCGCCGGGACAGCCGGGGGCGACCGGTGCTGTTGGTTCGCGTTGATGCAGGCGCTGGCCACGCGATCCGGCCGCAGGCTTGTGGCTTCCGGTAAACCAAGTCGTCTTCCCAGGGCGCGGACGGTGCGGCCCGCCCGTCCACGTCATGTTTCCCGGCGGGCGACCAAAAGGAATAGTGCGATGAATGGAATCAACCTGTACGCGGTCCTGGCGCGTGCGGTGCTCGGCCTGGCCGGATGCGCTCCCTGGCGTCCAGCACCAACTCCCTGACCGATGAGCGGATCAGGTCCGAATCCGCTGGCGCCCTGGGCTACGGCCCTAACGAACCGGTGCTGGTCAGCCGACGCACCGAGGGAACCGATACGTATGCAGCCTCAAGACAGCAGATGGAAAGGAATTCACCTACGTCATCAACGGCGGGAACCTGTTGAGTTTCGGAATGACCAACGCACCTTCCTGCGGCAGGAAGGGTGAGGCGATCAATGCCAACCCCTTGAGATAGATGGCGCACGCGCGCCAACCGATCCGGCGTTCCGATGGCGCCGGATCTGCGTGATATGCCCCGCGCCGTGCACGCGGGCGCCCACGGCACGACATTTCAATCCCCGGATATCCAGATGCGCAGAACGATCTTGTTTCTAGTCCTCCTTGCAGGCGGCTGTGGCCCGGTGCTGGCCCAGACAGCGTGCCCCCAGGGCGTAGCGGTGGGTTCGGCGCGCTGTGGCCCGGGTGGCGGTGGAATCCCGTGGAGCATCGGGTTCCTCAAGCCGGTGCCGACGTGGCGCCCTGGTTGGGGTGCGTTCGCCAGAAATGACTCGCAGTCCATCATCGGCACTTCGACAGGCACCAGATCCCCCAAGGCTGCGGCTCGCGGCGCCATGAGGGGATGCAGATCCGGCGGTGGCCAAGGCTGTGAGGTGTTCTTTACCTATCGCGACAGTTGTGCCGTCATCGTGAAGCTGAGTGGCAACCAACATGTCATGCCGACCTACCACGTGGCTGCCCCATCCGTGGAAGAGGCCGGCAGTTTTGCCCTCGAAGACTGTCATCGCGCCAACGAAGGAGGTGCCTGCGAGGTCATCTACAGCAATTGCTCTGAGGGCTTCTACAGGAACTGAAGCCGGGAGCGGCCGCGCGGCAGTCGGGGCGGCTTACGGCCCGTGCAATCGTCAACCCAGCACGTCATCAAGCAGGCGCGCCAGCCGGACTCCGCCCAGCTGCACCTGTCGCTCGGCCGTCGGCCGATGCTGCTCCAGGTAGCCGCTTTCGATCTTCGCCCTGTCCGGGTACGTCCCGGGTGCTGCCACGATCCGGCAGGACTGCTCGACCCACATGGCAGGCGCCGATGGCGTGTAGTGGCCGATATCGTGTGTCAGCCGCCCTGGCGCAAGCTGCAGCCTGGCGGCGTACTCAGCCTCGCCAAGGCCCGCGGAGGCCAGCAGGTCGTCGTCCCACAGCGCGTGCAGGTTGCTGCCCTTGCCGTGCACATGCACCTGTACGCGGTTGCCGCCGCGGTCGTGGCCGTAGCCGGCGTGCATCGGCTGGTGGGCGTCGCCCACGAAGTGGATCACGAACTTCAGCGCCTGCAGGCGCTCGGTGTCCGGGCGCCGGCGGTCGGCCAGGATGGCGGCCTGCTCGCGGATGGCGGCCACCACGCAGTCGCCGCCGGGGCAGTGGCGGGCGTCGTCGAAGGTGCAGCCGTCCTCGGCCATGTTGACGAAGTGCCAGCGGGTGCTGCGCCGGGCCAGGTCGCTGTCGGTGCCGCGCAGCTCGTCGGCCCAGCTGGCCACGTCGGCCATGCGGGACGCGCCGTCCAGCGCCAACAGGCGCTGCACTTCGGCGCGTGCCTGCGGGCTCAGGTGGGGTTCGGCGAGGTTGGCGACCAGGCGGTGGCCGTAGCCGTTCCAGGCATGGGCGACGCTGGTGCAGGCAAGCAGGCACAGCAGGAGCAGGGGAGTGGGCAGGCAACGCATGCCGCGCACTCTAGCCGATGAAGGCGGGTGTCCGTCGCGGGCCAAAGGTCGTGGTCGACGCCGGCCCTGCGGGAGCAGGAACGCCCGGGCGGCGACTGGCCGTCCGGGCGTGCATGGGGCAGCGGCAGGCGCCGCAGCCAGTGGCTCAGAACTTCATGACCCAGGCCGCGCCATAGACCAGCGGGTCGATGTTGGCGGTGCCGACCTTGATGCCGTTGACCTTGACGTCGCTGTCGATGTCGGCCCAGCGCGCATCGATGCGGATCGCGCTGCGCTCGCTGATGGCGAAGTCCAGGCCCACGTGTGCGGCCAGGCCCCAGGAGTTGCCCAGCTTGAGCTCGGTGCCGGCCAGGGCGCCGGTGGTCTCTTCGCTGAAGAAGGTCGTGTAGTTCACGCCCAGGCCCACGAACGGGGTGGCCTTGCTGGCGTTGGCGAAGTGGTACTGCAGCGAGACCACGGGCGGCAGGTGCTTGGTGCTGCCCACCTTGCCAACGCCGCGCACCTCGATGTCGTGCTGGAACGGCAGGGCGGCCAGCACTTCGATGCCCAGGTTGTCGGCGATGAAGTACTCGGCGGTGATGGTCGGGCGCGCGCTGTTGCCCACTTCGGTGGGCGGCAGCGGGCCCAGGCCGAGCGCGGTGGCGTCGAGGCTGCCGTTGTCGGACTTGGGGGCGACGTTGTGGGCGCCGATGCCCAGGGTCCAGTCGCCCTTGGACTGGGCGGCGGCGGGGAGGGCGGCGGCCGCGACCAGGGCCGCGAGCAGCAGGGTGGACGTGCGCTTCATGGGTAGCTCCTTGTGGGGTGGCGTCAGTGTGTCGACGGCCCGCCCGCGCCACCTTGATCCGGATCATTGCAAGCGCAACCAGCCGGCCGCCGCCGACGCAACGGAACGCTGCGGCTGGCCTGCTAGAATCCGGGGCTCTTTCCAACCCTGTCCAGGAGTCCGCGCACCATGGCGATCAAGGTAGGCATCAACGGGTTCGGCCGCATCGGCCGCAATGTGCTGCGTTCGGCGGTCGAGAACTTCGGCGATATCCAGATCGTCGCGATCAACGACCTGCTCGAGCCGGATTACCTGGCCTACATGCTGCGCTACGACTCGGTGCACGGCCGCTTCAAGGGCGAGGTCTCGATCGATGGCGACACCCTGGTGGTCAACGGCAACCGCATCCGCCTGACCCAGGAGCGCGACCCGGCCAACCTGAAGTGGGACGAAGTGGGCACCGACGTGGTCATCGAGTCCACCGGCCTGTTCCTCGACAAGGCCACCGCGCAGAAGCACCTCGATGCCGGCGCGAAGAAGGTGATCCTGTCGGCACCGTCCAAGGACGACACGCCGATGTTCGTCTTCGGCGTCAACCACGAGACCTACAAGGGCGAGGCGATCGTCTCCAACGCCTCGTGCACCACCAACTGCCTGGCGCCGATCGCCAAGGTGCTCAACGACAAGTGGGGCATCAAGCGCGGCCTGATGACCACCGTGCACGCCGCCACCGCCACCCAGAAGACCGTCGACGGCCCGTCCAACAAGGACTGGCGCGGTGGCCGCGGCATCCTCGAGAACATCATCCCCTCCAGCACCGGCGCGGCCAAGGCCGTGGGCGTGGTGATCCCGTCGCTCAACAAGAAGCTGACCGGCATGAGCTTCCGCGTGCCGACCAGCGACGTGTCGGTGGTCGACCTGACCGCCGAGCTCGAGAACCCGGCCAGCTACGAAGAGATCAAGGCCGAGATGAAGGCGCAGAGCCAGGGCGCGCTCAAGGGCATCCTCGGCTACACCGAGGACAAGGTGGTGGCCAGCGACTTCGTCGGCGAAACCTGCACCTCGGTGTTCGACGCCGACGCGGGCATCGCGCTCGACCCGACCTTCGTCAAGCTGGTGGCCTGGTACGACAACGAGTGGGGCTATTCCAACAAGTGCCTGGAAATGGTGCGCGTGGTCGCGGGCAAGTGAACTGCCGGTAGCCTGATGCGATACCCGAAGCCCCGCGCCAGCGGGGCTTTCTTTTATGGCGATGCGGCCCGCTAAGGTGGCCGGCACTGCGCCCGAAGCGGCGCTCGACGGGATGGCGGAATGGAAGGTCTGCTGAGTCTGCTGGTGCTGTTCGTGCTCGCCGTGCCGGTGCTGCTGGCGGTGGCGCTGGTCTCGGTCAATGGCCTGAAACGGCGCGTGGGCGAGCTGGAAGTCGAGATCGCGACGCTGAAATCGGCGGCGTTCACGGATGGCGCGGCCGCGCAGGCGACGCGGGCGCGGACGCAGGCTGCGTCCTTGGCGGAACGGCCCCAGGCGGGGCAGGTACCGACGGGCGACGCGCAGGAAGCGGTCGATGCGGCTGCCGACAGGCTTGCACGTGACAGCCGGGCAACCGATGCGACAGGCCGGCCCCTCGCGGCGGACGTCGCGCCGGCGACGCACGACGCGGAGGTTGCGCGCGATCCGGTCGATGCCGGTCTCGCATCCGGGCCGTCGCGGCCTGCGATCACTGCGGCGGACCTGTCCGGCACGCAATCGGCCCAGGCGCCGCCGCCGCTGCCTGGCCGTCCGCAACAGACGTCTGCGCCGCCACCGCGTCCCGCTGCGCCCGCTCTACCCGCGCGACCGGGCTTCGCCGATGTCGCGCTGCGCGCGGTCAAGCGCTGGTTCACGGTCGGCAACGTGCCGGTCAAGGTCGGCATGCTGGTGCTGCTCGCCGGCGTAGCCGCACTGCTCAAGTACGCCAGCGAGCAGGGCTGGCTGCAGCTGCCCGTGGAGTTGCGCCTGGCAGGCGTGGCCGCAGCGGCGGTGGCGGGCCTGGTCTTTGGCTGGCGCCAGCGCATGGCCAAGCCGGCGTTCGCGTTGGCGCTGCAGGGCGGCGCGATCGGCGTGCTGCTGCTGGTGGTGTTCGCTGCGTTCAAGCTCTACGGGCTGATGCCCGCTGGCGCGGCGTTCGGACTGAGCGTGGTGCTGGTGGCCGGGCTGGGCGTGCTGGCGGTGCTGCAGGATTCGCGCACGCTGGCCGTACTGGGCATCCTGGCCGGCTTCCTTGCGCCGATCTGGCTGTCCACCGGCGGCGGCAGCCACGTCGCCCTGTTCTCCTATTACGCGGTGCTCAACGCGGCGATCTTCGCCATCGCCTGGGCCAGGTCGTGGCGGGTGCTCAACCTGCTGGGCTTCGTGTTCACCTGGGGCATCGGCATCGCCTGGGGCGTGCTGGCGTATTCGCCGGCGCACCAGGCCAGCACGCAGCCGTTCCTGGTGCTGTTCTTCGTGTTCTACCTGCTGCTGCCGATCCTGTACGCGCGGCGGCGTCCGCCGCAGCGGCGCGACATGATCGACGGCTGCCTGCTGTTCGGCACGCCGCTGGTCGCGTTCTCGCTGCAGGCCGCGCTGCTGGACGGCGACCGGCTGCCGCTGGCGTTCTGCGCGCTGGGCCTGGCCGTCGTGTACGCGGCGCTCGCCTGGGCATTGCGCCGGCGCGAAGGTTACGCGGTGCTGGCGCAGGCGCATGCCCTGCTGGCGATCGGTTTCGCCACGCTGTCGGTGCCGCTGGCGCTGTCGGCGCGCGCCACCGCCTGCGTGTTCGCGCTCGAAGGCGCGGCGCTGGCCTGGCTGGGGCTGAAGCAGGGACGCCTGCTGCCGCAGCTGGCAGGCGTGGGCCTGCAGCTGGCGGCGGCGCTGGCGTATGCACTGGGCATGTCGACGTTGGTGTCGCCCGACGTGCAGGCGCTGGCCAATCCGGCGTTCATGGGCGCGCTGTTGATCGCACTGGCGGGGTTCGCCAGCGCCTGGGCGTATCGCGACCACGGCGAGCCGCGGGTCGCGCTGCTGTACTACGGCTGGGGCCTGGCGTGGTGGGGCGGCAACCTGTTCCATGAAATCCAGGGCTTTGTCGCATCCGATGCGCGCATTGCCGCGATGCTGGCCGCGACCGCAGTGACCGGCTGGCTTGCGGCGGAAGTGCACCGGCTGCGGCCGGCGCGCGCGCTGGCCGCGACGACGCTGATGGCGCTGGCCGCGGCGATTCCGTTTGCACTGCTGCAGACCTTCGCGCACGGACATCCCTTCGATGGGCATGGCGCCTGGGCGTGGCCGCTGTTCGCGCTGCTGGGGATGCGCAGCCTGCAGTGCCTGCGCGCCGACCAGGACCGCGTGGGCGACTGGGCGCAGTTTGCCTGGTGGCTGGTCTGGCCGACGGTGCTGGCCTTGTTCCTGGCGTCGAGCGCGGACATCCGTGGCCTGTCGCAGGGCTGGCCGCTGGCGGCGCTGGCGCTGCCGTGGCTGGCCTTGCTGGCGCTGTCGATGTGGTGCTGGTCGTGGCTGCGGCTGCCGCGCGGAGAGCGCTTCGATACGCTGCGCGAGCCGATGCAGCTGGTGGTCTGCGCGCTGCTGGGTGCATGGTGGTGGAGTACCCAGCTGGCGGCCGGTTCGGCTTTGCCGCTGCCCTGGATTCCGCTGCTCAATCCCCTGGAGCTGGTGCAGGTGGCGACCGCGCTGCTGGCCGTGCCCTGGCTGTGGTCGGAGAAGGCGCCAGCGGCATTGCGGCAGATGCGGGTCGTGCTGCTGTCCGCGGCCGGCTTCAGCTTCGTCACCGCGGCCACGCTGCGCGCGGTGCATCACTGGAGCGGCATCGGTTGGGACGCGGGCCTGGTCGAGAGCAGCCTGGCGCAGACCAGCCTGACCGTGGTCTGGAGCCTGCTGGGCGTGATCGGCTGGATCGCCGGTTCGCGCCGTGGCCAGCGCATGCTGTGGCTGGCCGGTGCGGTGCTGATGGGCGTGGTGCTGGCCAAGCTCGTCCTGGTGGACCGGCAGCACCTGGGCGACCTGCTGGGCATCGGCTCGTTCATCGCCTACGGGCTGCTGTGCACGCTGGTGGGCTACTTCGCGCCAGCGCCGCCGCGCGATGTGGCCGTGGCCCAGGAGCAGGCGGCATGACCCGTGCTGGCGTCATGCTCGCGCTGGCACTGCTGGCGGCGGGTGCATCCGCCGCGCCGGCGGACGAGTACGCGGTGCAATGGCCGCTCGCGCTGGCCGACGAGGATGCCGGCGCACATGCCGTGGTGCTGGAGGACGTGGTCTATCGACAGGCGCGCTCCCCGGCGCTGCACGACCTCGACGTGCTCAACGCCGATGGCGCGCCGGTGCCCGCGCAGCTGATGCGCACCGGCGATGGCAGCCGCGCCGAGGCGCCGCGGGTGCCGGTGCGCTGGTTCGTGCTGCCGCGCGCGGCGGGTGTGCAGGGCGACTGGTCCATGGCGGTCGAACGCGGCGCCGACGGCAGCGTGCTGCGCGTGCAGGCGGGTGCACGCGACGCGCAGGCCAGTGATGGCGCCGCGGCCTGGCTGGTGGATGCCAGCGGGCTCGACGCAGGCATCGAAGCCTTGCACCTGGAGTGGGCCGCAGGCGAAGAGGGGCTCGATCGCGCCTACCGCATCGAGGCCAGCGACGATCTGCAGGACTGGCGGCCGGTGCAGTCGCTGGCGCAGTTGATCGATCTGTCGCGCGACGGCGAGCGGCTGCTGCAGCGTCGCGTTCCCGTGGCAGCCCGCGCACGCTACCTGCGCCTGTTGCCCGCGCAGGGGCAGGGCAATCCGCAGCTGCAGGCGGTGCAGGCCGAGTTGTCCGTACCCGAGCGGCGCGCGCCGCTGCAGTGGCGCGAACTCGGCGGCACGCCGGTGGAAGAACGCGGCGTCCGGGCACGGGTGTTCGATCTCGACGCGCGATATCCGGTCGAGGCTGCCGACCTGGAGTACGAAGGCAATGGTACCGGGCAGTGGCGGCTCTACAGTCGCGAACACGCCGAAGCGCCCTGGGTGCTGCGCGCGGGTCCCTGGGTTGCGTACACGATCGGCAGCGGCGATGGCGCCAACCGCTCGGTGCCGCAGCCGCTGGGCGGCATCAGCCGCGACCGGCAATGGAAGCTGGTCGGCGCGGAAGGCGTGGGACTGGCGCCGCGGCTGCGATTGGGCTGGCGGCCGGAGGCGCTGGTGTTCGTCGCGCAGGGCGCGCCGCCGTACCGCCTGGTTGCCGGCAGCGCACGTGCGCAGCGCGAAGCTGCGCCCGTGGCACAGTCGCTGGAAGCGATCCGCGGCGTGCAGGGACCGGACTGGCGGCCCGGCGTCGCGACACTGGCGGGGATGCAGCCGCTGGCCGGTGACGCCGCGCTGGTGCCCGCGGCGGCGGCGCGCGACTGGCGCGCCTGGCTGCTGTGGTCGCTGCTGATCGGTGGCGCGCTGCTGGTGGCCGGTTTCGCCGCCAGCCTGATGCGCAGGCCGCCCGACTGATGGCGCGGTTCGTGGCAGCTGCAACGTTTGCCTGCCACGCGGGCGCCGCCGACAATGCGGTTTGAAGCGGCATCAATCGCGCGCGACGGCGCATGCGCTGCCCGAGCCGCGGCCCCCGATTTTCGCGCCGCGTCACCGCAATCCGATCACAGCAAACAGGCAACGACCCCATGACCATCCTGCGAATGACCGACCTCGATCTTGCCGGCAAGCGCGTGCTGATCCGGCAGGACCTCAACGTCCCGATCGACAACGGCCAGATCACCTCCGAGCAGCGCATCACCGCCTCGATTCCCACCCTGAAGCGCGCGCTGGAGCAGGGCGCGGCCGTGATGGTGACTTCGCACCTGGGTCGCCCGAAGGAGGGCGAGTGGAGCGAAGAGAATTCGCTGGCGCCGGTGGCCAAACGCCTGGGCGAGCTGCTCGGCAGGACGGTGCCGCTGCTGAGTGACTGGTTGGACGGCGTCGAGGTCGCCCCCGGCCAGCTCGTGCTGCTGGAAAACTGCCGCATGAATGTCGGCGAGGGCAAGGACGACGAGGCGCTGTCGCGCAAGTACGCCGCGCTGTGCGACGTGTTCGTGATGGATGCCTTCGGCACCGCGCACCGCGCCCAGGCCTCGACCCATGGCGTGATCCGCTTCGCTGCGCAGGCCGCCGGCGGCCCGCTGCTGATGGCAGAGCTCGATGCCCTGGCCAAGGCGCTGCAACAGCCGGCGCGGCCGCTGCTGGCGATCGTTGCCGGCAGCAAGGTCTCCACCAAGCTCGAGCTGCTGGCCAACCTGGTGGGCAAGGTCGACCAGCTGATCGTCGGCGGCGGCATCGCCAACACCTTCATCGCCGCGCAGGGCCTGCCGGTGGGCAAGTCGCTGCACGAGCCGGACCTGCTCGACACCGCCCGCGAGATCCTCGCCAAGGCCAAGGCACGCGGCGCCGACATCCCGGTCCCGACCGACGTCGTGGTCGCCGACCAGTTCCATCCCGACGCCGAGGCGACGGTCAAACCGGTGGCCGAGGTGGCCGCGGATGACCTGATCCTCGATATCGGCCCGGATACCGCCGCGCGCTACGCCGGCATGATTGCCGGCGCGGGCACGGTGGTGTGGAACGGGCCGGTGGGCGTGTTCGAGTTCGACGCCTTCGGCAAGGGCACCGAAACGCTTGCGCGCGCCATCGCGACCAGCGCCGCGTTCTCGATTGCCGGCGGTGGCGACACCCTGGCGGCCGTCGACAAGTACGACATCGCCGACCAGGTGTCCTACATCTCCACCGGTGGCGGCGCCTTCCTGGAGTTCTTGGAAGGCAAGACGCTGCCGGCGGTGGCCGCGCTGGACGCGCGCGGCTGAGGGAGGGCTGCACAGAAGCGGCCTGCCGGTGATACCTTGACCTTGGGGAATCTGGCGGGACGGTGATGGGGACGCGAATGCTGGCGGGGGCGTTGTTCCTGTTTGTAGGCGCAGCGCAGGGGGCTGTGTCCGAACATATACGCGGCGAGTATCGTTTTGCGACCGGCCCGGTGCCGGCCTTCGTCGAGCGCACGGCCCTGCCTGCACAGTGGCCCACCGACGCGCCGGGCGCCTCGGACGAGCGCTGGCTCTACTGGCTGTACGACGTGCAGGCCGATCGCCGCACGGGGCGTGACGAACTGTTCGTGGACTATGCCTACGAGCCGCGCGGGGCGTCGCTGGTCGGCGACGCCGGACGCTTCCAGATCAGCTTCAATCCCGAATACCAGCAGCTGACGATCCACGACGTGGAGTTGCGCCGTGACGGCGGCTGGCATGACCGGCTGTCGCCCGACAGCGTCTCCCTGGCCAGGCGGGAAAACGGGTTCGAGCAGGATCTGGCCGATGGCGCGGTGACCGCTCTGATCGTGCTCGATGATGTGCGCCCACGCGACGTGGTGCGCATTGCCTATACCATTGCGGGCAGCAATCCGGTGCTGGCGGGCCAGGGGTCGGACTGGCTGCGCTTCGGGTGGCAGCACCCGATGCTGCACGCGCGCCTGCGGGTGCTGATGGACCCGGGCACCACGCCCGGGATGCATCGCGAGAGCGGCGCGCCGGAGCCGGTGGTGCGACGTCATGACGCTGCGGTTGAGGTCGCGTTCGACGCGAGGGCGCTGCAGCCCGTGGTAGACGAGGGCCAGTATCCAGCGTGGTACCAGCCATATCCGCTCGCGCAGGTGGGTCCGGCGCGTAGTTGGGGTGACGTGGTGGCGTGGGCGCTGCCCTTGTATCCGGCCGTCAGTCGCCTGCCGGACGACCTCGAGCAGAAGCTCGTTGAATGGGGCCGCTTGCCTGACCGGCGCTCGCGCATCACCGCCGCGCTGCGGCTGGTACAGGACGAAGTCCGCTACTTCGGGGTCGAGATGGGTGAGAACACGCATCGGCCGACCGCGCCGGCGGATACCTGGCGCCGCCGCTATGGCGACTGCAAGGACAAGGTCTATCTGCTGGTCAGCCTGCTCTCGCGCATGGAGATCGCTGCGGTGCCGGCACTCGTGAGCGCGCGTCGTGGCAAGGCGGTGGCGGATTTCGTCCCGTCGGCGTCCGCCTTCGATCACGTCGTCGCGCGGGTCGAGGTGGATGGCGGGACGCTGTGGCTAGATCCGACCATCACCCTGCAGGGCGGCCGCGCGGGCGACTACGATCTGAGCGAGTACGGGGTGGCGCTGGCGGTCTCGCCGGGCAGCGGACGCATGCAGCCGATCGACCCGCCGCCGGGCGGTGCCGGGCGCAACGGCGTGAGCGTCACCGAGCGCTATATTCCGCAGGGCGACGCCCGCGAGGTGCGATTCGAGGTGGAAACTCTCTATCGCGGCGACCTGGCCGACCGGCGGCGACGTTCCCTCGCCAGCGAGCGGAGCGACGACCTGTCGCGCCGCTATGCGGACTACTACCGCAAGCGGCTCGGCGAGCTGGACGTGCTGGCCGTGCCCCGACTCGACGACGATCGGGAGACCAATGCGCTCGGGATCACGGAGAGCTATCTGCTCAAGGCGCCGTTCGATGACGAGTCCAGCTCGGTCAAGGCGCTCGACGTGTATGCCGAAGCGCTGCACGAGGTGACGCGCCTGCCCGCCTCGGTGGCACGTACCTCACCGCTGGACTACGCCACGCCAGGCAGCTACCGGCACGAGGTCGAGGTGGTTGTGCCCGAGCGGTGGAGCGCTACGTTCGGCAAGGAGGATCGCCAGGTGTCGGAATCGGCATTCAATTATGCACGCCGGGTGGAGGTGGACGCGCGCAGTGCACGTATCTTCTATCTGTTGGACGTCAAACAGTCGGTCGTGGGCGGCTCCATTGCTTCGGCTCATCTCGATGCGATCCGCAAGCTGCAGGACGGGTTGTCGGCCACGTTGCGCTTCCGCGTGCCGAGCGGCGATGCCGCCGATGAGCGTCAGCGTCGCCTGCAGCAACTGCTGAGAAGCGCCATGGGCGAGGGTGCCAACTGATGGACGTGTTGTCTCTCCGCGTCGCCATGCTGCTGGCGGCATCGGCGTGTGTTCTGCCTGTGCTGGCGGATGAGCCGAACCTTCGCGTGCGCGACGTGATAGAGGCGCCCCGGACGGCCTGGGATCGGCTCCTGTCCGATCCTGCTCACGACGGGGCCTACGACGCATATGACGCGCTCGGAGAGGTCGGCTACAGCCTGCTCGAGGTCGATGCCGCCGCCTGTGCGGACCGGAGCGAAGCGCTGGAGGCAGCCCTGCTGCAGGCGCCGGTCAGCATCGCCCTACATCGTGCGCGAATGCTCTGCGCAGACGCAACCGACGACGAAGGAGCGGCGGAAGAAGCCATGCTGGCTGTCGCCGCGCTGTCGCAACTGGCGTTGTCCGGACGTCGCGAAGGGTTCTGGCCAGAGCCAGCACGGGTGATGGGGCCCGCCGACATCTACGCGCTGCTCGCCTCCAGCGGCCTGGAGTTCCGCTACGCCTACTTCCCACAGACCGAACCGCAGCGCTACTACCCGCTGGTGGTCGCGGCCTGGGACGACGGGCTCAGTGCCGAGCGCCATCTGTGGTTCGACTATGTCGACACGGCAAACGAGATCGTGCGTGGCGATCCGTTCTCGGGGTATCCAGTGCAGCGCCGCCAACTGGCCCACGGCTTTATCGAGGCCCAGGCGGATGCCGGTGAAACGGCCGCGCTCGATCTGCGGGCGCTCCTGTCCTTTGGCCTTGCTGGCGGCAAACCCGATGCCGTGGGCAAGCTGCGACCCGGCGCCGAGGCGGGCGGGCTGCAGTCGTCCGGCACGTGGCTGGTGATGTGCGCGCTGCATCCGGCGGCGGGCTGTGCCGACGGCCTGGTGGACGCCCTGCTGCCGCATGCCGAGCAGGAGCATGCCGCGCACACCGCGCTGTTGGCGCTGGCATACGCTCTCGGCGTTGGCGTGGAGCGCGATCCAGTGTCGGCTGCGACGTTGCTCGATGCCGCGGACCGGCGATGGCACCGCGACGGCGGCACGGTGATGCTGGCAGGCTTGTGGACGCGGCTCGCTGGCCGGGAGCCGCCACCGGCCTTCCTGCTGGAGCGGATGCGTACCGCCCAGGAGCGTGGCAATCCCGTCATCCCGGCGCTGACCGCGGCCTGGAAGCTCGGGTCGGGCGAGATGCCGCCGCAGCTCGAACCTGCCGAGCTGCGCGCGCTGGCCGATCCGATCAACAACGCCGTTGGCAAGGGCTACGCACTGCTGGTCAACTACCACCTTCGGCGCGACGAGAGGCTGGTGGCCCAGGGCTGGATGAAATCCGCCAGCGATGCCGGTGATGCGAATGCACAGGCGGCGACAGGCGCGACCCTGTACGTTGGAGCAAGCACCGATCGCCAGCGACAAGAGGCTCTGGAACTGATCGAGGCGGGTGCCCATGGGGGGAGTGCGTTTGGCGCGCGTCGCCGCGCCTATCAAAGCATGCGTGCAGGTGAATGGCCGCAGGCGGAGGGATGGCTGATCGGGGCTGCGCAGGCCGGCGATATCGAGGCGCTGCTTGCGTTGGCCTCGATATACGAACACTCGCATCCCGGGGTGCAGGGGACGCCGCAACAGGCTGTAGAGACCTATCTGGCACTGTCCCGCGAGGTCGACAGCGCCGAGGCGCGGCGCCGGCTCGCGGACATGGCGTTAACCGGCCGCGGCATGGACAAGGATCCGGCGCGCGCCGCCGGATGGCTGCGGGCCGACGCCGAGAAGGGCGACGGCGAGTCTGCCGCCAGGCTTGGCTATGCCCACCTGACCGGCCAGTACGGAGCGCGCGACGAAGGCGAAGGCGCCCGCTGGATGGATCGCGCGATCGCGCAGGGCTATGCGTCCGCCTACGTCGACTACGGTGGATGGTACTTCTATCGACACGACAACACGCTTGCTGTCCGCCGCCATGGCATCGAGCTATGGCGCAAGGGGGCGGAGGCGGGGCAGGCCATGGCGCGCAACAATCTCGCATGGGCGCTGTGCACGGCGCCGGAGCCGGAGCTGTTCGATGCTGCAGCAGGGCGAGATGCGGCGATGCCTCTGTTGGTGGATGACAGCCGGCCTTCCTGGATCGATACCGTCGCCGCCTGCCATGCCGCGGTTGGCGAGTACGTGCATGCGGTGGAACTCCAGCTCGAGGCGATGGCAACGCTTACGGCCGAGGAGATCGCGCGCGATGCGGAGCGCGATGACGGCTACGCTGCGAGGCTGGCGCTGTATCGGGAAAACAGGCGATATGTCGAACGCCACCGTACCGACGTCGATTTTGAATGAGCGTTCGCCACCGCGTCTGATCGATCTCCCTGGCTGCGATCCCTTCACATCCGGGAGGGACGGATGGCGCGCGGTGCGGCGGTGGGACCGGCTTCCGTCCGGCCATTGTGACGCCGGCTCGTCAACTTCGCTGGCGGTCGGACGCGAGCAGGCCGAAGATCTCCGAATCGCTGGCGCTGCCGTCGACGAGGAAGCGTTGGCGCAGCAGGCCTTCACGGCGGAAGCCGAGACCCCCGAGCAGGCGCCGCGACGCCTCGTTGCGCGGGTCGATGTCGGCCTCGATGCGATGCAGCCCGAGGCGGTGGAAGCCCCAGTCCAGCGCCAGCGCGACCGCTTCGGTCGCCAGGCCGCGCGCCCACCAGTCCGGGTGCAGCGCGTAGCCGATTTCCGCGCGGCGGTGCCGGGCATCGAACCGGTACAGCGTGCAGCTGCCGATCGCGCGGTCGTCGCGGCGGTGGGCGACCAGCCAGTTGAGCGAGTCGCGACGCGCGAATCCGTCGAGCATCTCCTCGACCTTGCCTTCCGCCTGCATACGCACGCGCATGGGCGCACTGCTCCAGTAGCGCATCACGTCCGCATGCGAGAACAGCGCGAACACATCGTCGATGTCCTGCGCGCAGGGCCCGCGCAGGCGCACGCGTTGTCCGGTCAGGACAGGAAAACCGGGCAGACCGGCAAGACGAGCGTTGATGTCGGCGGACATGTGCGATATCGCCATCAGGCTCGGCTAGGATAACGGGCTCGCGCGACACCGTCGCGTTCCTTACCCATGCAACGGATCCCGTCCATGTCCGAACACCGCCGCCGCACCCGCATCCTCGCCACGCTGGGCCCCGCGACCGATCCTCCTGGCGTGCTCGACGCGATCCTGCGCGCGGGCGTGGACGTGGTGCGCCTGAACTTCTCGCATGGCGATCCGGCCGGGCAGATCGCGCGCGCGGAGGCTGTCCGCGAGGCGGCGGCACGCGTCGGCGTGGAAGTCGGCATCCTGGCCGACCTGCCTGGCCCGAAGATCCGCGTCGAGCGCTTCGCCGAGGGCAAGGTCTCGCTCAAGGCAGGCGACCGTTTCGACCTGGTGGCCAGCGAAGATGCGCCGCCGGGGACGAAGCACGAGGTGGGCGTGAGCTACCTCGACCTGCCGCGGGACCTGTCCGCAGGCGACGTGCTGATGCTCGACGACGGCATGGTGCAGCTCAAGGTGGAGCGCATCGAAGGCCAGCGCATCGTCAACTCCGTGCTCAACGACAGCGTGCTGTCCGACCGCAAGGGCCTGAACAAGCTCGGCGGCGGGCTGTCGCTGGGGGCGTTGACCGAGCGTGACAAGGAGTTGATCGGCGTGGCCGCGCAGATCGGCGTCGACTTCATCGCGGTGTCGTTCTGCCGCAATGCGGCCGACATGGAAGAGGCGCGCTCGATCGCACGCTCGCACGGCTGCGATGCGGCGCTGGTCTCCAAGGTCGAGCGCGCCGAGGCGATCGAGAATCTGGCCGAGGTGATCGACGCCAGCGACGTGGTGATGGTGGCGCGCGGCGACCTGGGCGTGGAAATCGGCGATGCCGAGCTGCCGGGCCTGCAGAAGAAGATCATCCGCGAGTCGCTGGCGCGCAACAAGGTGGTGATCACCGCCACGCAGATGCTGCAGTCGATGGTCGACTCGCCGATCCCGACCCGCGCCGAGGTGCTGGACGTGGCCAACGCGGTCATCGACGGCACTGACGCGGTGATGCTCTCGGCCGAAACCGCGGCCGGCAATTTCCCCGTGCGCGCGGTCGAGGCGATGGCGCGCATCTGCATGGGCGCCGAGCGCCAGTTCGCGCATGAAACCGACTTCGAGAAGGCGCAGCGTGGCCTCGAGCACGCAGACCAGGCCATCGCGATGGCAACGATGTTCATCAGCGAACACATCGGCGTGGCCGCGATCGTGGCGATGACCGAGTCGGGCGGCACCGCGCGCCACCTGTCGCGCTTCCGTGCCGGCCCGCCGATCTATGCCTTCTCGCGCCACGCGGGCGCCCGCAGGCGCATGGCGCTGATGCGCGATGTCTATCCCACCGACTACGACAGCCGCGGCCAGACCCCGCGCGAAGCCGCGCGCGGCAGCGTGCGACTGCTGGTGGAGGCGGGGGTGCTGGATCCGGGCGACCGCGTGGTGTTCACCAGCGGCGAGCACATGGAAACCCACGGCGCCACCAACACCATGCGCCTGCTGCAGGTCGGCAAGGACGGGCGCGCCGAAGGCCTGGGCGAACTGTAGGCGCGCCTGCAGTCGCAGGCAGCGACGCAGCCTGCGAAGCCGACGCTGCGGCCGCGGCCGCCGCCATCGCGCCATGCATGTGCAAGGGACCACAGGGGGCGGACGCTATAATCCGCCCCCTTTCCCGTCCTGGCCCAATCCAGACATGAGCATCGAAACGCTCGCCGAAACCGCCCGTGCGATGGTCGCCCCCGGCAAGGGCATCCTGGCGATCGACGAATCGACCAGCACGATCTCCAGGCGTTTCGAGGCCGTCGGCGTGCCGAGCAACGAGGCCAACCGCCGCGCCTACCGCGAGCTGCTGCTGGCCACGCCGAACCTGGGCCAGCACGTCAGCGGCGCGATCCTCTACGACGAGACCATCCGCCAGGCCAACCGCGACGGCGTGCCGTTCGCGCGCTTCATGGCCGGGGCCGGCATCATCCCCGGCATCAAGGTCGACAAGGGCACCCAGCCGCTGGCCGGATGCCCGGGCGAGCTGGTGACCGAGGGCCTGGACGGCCTGCGGCCCCGGCTGGAGGAGTACTACAAGCTCGGCGCGCGCTTCGCCAAGTGGCGCGCGGTGATCAACATCGGCGACGACATCCCGACCGGTACCTGCATCGAATCCAACAGCCACGCCCTGGCGCGCTTTGCCGCGCTGTGCCAGGAGCAGGGCCTGGTGCCGATGGTCGAGCCGGAGGTGCTGATGGATGGCGCGCACGACATCGAGTCCAGCTATGAAGTGCACGAGGTGGTGCTGCGCTCGCTGTTCGATGCGCTCTACCAGCACAACGTGACCCTGGAAGGCACGATCCTCAAGCCTTCGATGGTGGTGCCGGGCCGCGACAGCGGCGAGACCGCGACGGTCGAGGAAGTGGCCGAGGCCACGCTCACCTGCCTGCGGTCGACCGTGCCGGCGATCCTGCCGGGCATCGTGTTCCTGTCGGGTGGGCAGGACGACCAGGCCGCGACCGCGCACCTGGACGCGATGAACCGCATGGGCCCGCATCCCTGGACGCTGTCGTTTTCCTACGGGCGGGCGATGCAGTCCGCGGCGCTGGAGATCTGGTCGCAGGACCTCAAGGGCAATGTGGGCAAGGCCCAGGACACGGTGCTCGTCCGCGCCCGCGACAACGGCGAAGCGGCGCTCGGAAGGTGGCGCGGCGCGGCCTGACCCCACAGCGCGGGTGTAACGCACGGGCGCGGCCGCGGTTGACAGGTTTTCGATGGCGGGCCGCCCCTCCTTTGGCATGGGCGCCCTTCACCGTTGATCGATAGAATCGGGCGGTTTCCCCCCGTCGTGTCCACATGCCTGCCGATTTCAGATTCCCTTCGTTTCCCGTCCTGCTGCTGTCGGGCCTGTGCCTGCTGCCGGCTGCGTGTGGGCGCGATGCCGCATCCGCCGACGCGGGCGGAGTGGCACCCGCCGCAGTGGTGACTACCCAGGTCGCGGCGATGCAGCCCTGGAACGACACGATCTCGGCGCTCGGCACGGTGAAGGCGCGCGAATCGGTGACGGTCACGGCCAAGGTCAGCGAGACCGTCGATCGCGTGCACTTCGAGAGCGGCGACGAGGTGGCGGCCAACGCACCCCTGGTGACGCTGTCGGGCAACCAGCAGCAGGCATCGCTGCGGGCGGCCGAGGCCGAGGCCACCGAAGCCGAGCAGCAGTACCGCCGCGGCAGCGAACTTGTCGGCCAGCAGCTGATCGCACGCTCGCAACTCGATACCCAGCGCGCCACCCGCGACGCCGCGCAGGCACGCGTGGCGCAGATGCGCGCCGATATCGGCGATCGCCGCATCCTTGCGCCCTTCGCCGGCGTGCTGGGCATGCGCGTCGTCAGCCCCGGCGCGCTGGTGACCCCCGGCACGGTGATCGCCACGCTCGACGATATCTCCCGCGTGCACGTGGATTTCCCCGTGCCCGAAATCCACCTCGCGCACCTGGCCGTCGGCCAGGTGCTGGCCGGCACCAGCGTCGCCTGGCCGGGCGTGACATTCGAAGGCGAGGTGTCCAGCGTGGATGCGCGCGTGGATGCGGCGACGCGCGCCGTGGTCGTGCGCGGGGACTTCCCCAACGCCGATCGCCGGCTGCGCCCGGGCATGTTGCTGCAGGTGCAGCTTTCGCGTCCGCAGCGCCAGGCGCTGGTGCTGCCGGAAATCGCGGTGGTGCAGGTCGGCCGCGACACCTTCGCCTGGCGGGTGAAGGACGACGGCACGGTCGAACGCGCCACGCTCCAGGTGGGCGAGCGCCGCGCCGGGCAGGTCGAAGTGCTGCGCGGCATCGAGGCGGGCGACCGCATCGTCGTCGACGGTACCGGCAAGCTCCGTCCGGGCATGGCGATCAGTGAGCCGGAGGCGCAAGCGCCGGCGGCCATGCCCGCGGAGTCCCCGGCCCAGGATGGCTGACGGATGAAGCTTTCCGACCTTTCGATCAAGCGGCCGGTGTTCGCGGTCGTCGTCAGCCTGCTGCTGGTGGTGCTGGGCCTGATGTCGTTCACGCGCCTGACCCTGCGCGAGCTGCCCAATATCGATCCGCCCATCGTCTCGGTCGAGGTCACCTATCCGGGCGCCTCGGCGGCGGTGGTGGAAACCCGCGTCACCCAGATCCTCGAGGATGCGCTGTCGGGCATCGAGGGCATCAACACCATCCAGTCGAACAGTCGCAACGGCCGCGCCGACGTGACCATCGAGTTCAACCTCACACGCGATATCGAGGCCGCCGCCAACGACGTGCGCGACCGCATCAGCCGGGTGATGGACCGCATGCCCGACGAAGCCGATCCGCCGGAGATCTCCAAGGTCGAGGCCGACGCCGAGGTCATCGTCTGGCTCAACATGCGCTCCACGGCCATGGACACCATGGAGCTGACCGATTACGCCGACCGCTACGTGGTCGACCGGCTCTCCGCGCTGGACGGCGTGGCGCGCGTGCAGCTGGGCGGCTCGCAGCGCTATGCGATGCGCGTCTGGCTCGACCGCGACGCGATGGCCGCGCGCGGGATCACCGCCAACGACGTCGAGAACGCGCTTCGCAGCGAGAACGTCGAGCTTCCGGCCGGGCGCATCGAATCCGAATCGCGCGACTTCACGTTGCGCGTGGAGCGGGGCTATCGCCAACCCGAACAGTTCGCCCAGATGCCGCTGCGCAAGGGCGACGACGGCTATGTGGTGCGGCTGGGCGACGTGGCCCAGGTCGAAGTGGGTCCGGAAGAGCGTCGCGCCTACCTGCGCAGCAACGGCGTGCCGAACGTCGGACTGGGCATCGTGCGCACCTCCACCGCCAACGCGCTGGACGTGGCGCGCTCCGCGCGCGCCGAGGCCGAAGTCATCCAGCAGACCCTGCCCGAAGGCACCGAGATCTTCGTCGCCTACGACGGCACCACCTTCATCGATGCTTCGATCAAGCGCGTGTACTGGACGCTGGCCGAGGCGATGGGGCTGGTGTTCCTGGTGATCTGGCTGTTCCTGGGCAGCCTGCGCGCGGCGCTGATCCCGGCGGTCACGGTGCCGGTATGCCTGATCGCGGCATTCATCGCGCTGTATGCCTTCGGCTTCTCGATCAACCTGCTCACCCTGCTGGCGCTGGTGCTGTGCATCGGCCTGGTGGTGGATGACGCGATCATCGTGCTGGAGAACGCGCAACGGCGCGTCGACCTCGGCGAACCGCCGCTGGTCGCTGCGCGCCGGGGCACCGCCCAGGTCGCGTTCGCGGTAATCGCCACCACCGCCGTGCTGGTGGCGGTGTTCCTGCCGGTGGGGTTCATGGACGGCAACACCGGGCGGCTGTTCCGCGAGCTGTCGGTGGCGCTGGCCGGCGCGGTGGCGCTGTCGGCGTTCGTCGCGCTCACGCTGACGCCGATGATGTGCTCCAAGCTGTTGCGTCCGCATCGCAAGTCCACCGGCTTCAACGCCTGGATGAACCGGCAGCTGGCGCGCGTGAGTACGGGCTACGGCCGCCGCGTGTCGGGCCTCGTGGCGCTGCCCGGCAGGCGCCTGCTGGCGCTGGTGCTGGGAGCGATGGCGGTGTTCGGCATCGTTGCGGCGCTGCTGTTCCTGCGGGTGCCCAGCGAACTCGCGCCAGCGGAGGATCGCGGCCGCTTCTTCGTGATGGTCGACGGCCCGGAAGGCGCGGGCTTCGATTACACGGTCCAGCAGGTGCAGCAGGTCGAGAAGATCGTGCTCGGGCAGGTGGGCGAGGGCAGGCCGATCCAGCGCGCCAACTCGCGCGTGCCGCGCGGCTGGGGCGGCAGCGAGGAGATGCACACCGGCCAGGTGATCATCTTCCTCGAGGACTGGAACGTGCGAGAGCAGAGCACCGACCAGGTCGTGGCGGGGCTGCGCAGCCAGTTCGCTGACCTGCCAGGTGTGCAGGTGCGCGCCAGCGTGCCCGGCGGCCTGGTCGGCAGCCGTGGCCAACGCTACCAGCTGGTGCTGGGCGGCCCCGACTACGCGGAGCTGGCGGAGTGGCGCGACCGCGTGCTCGAGCGCATGGAGTCCAACCCCGGCATCCAGGACCCGGATTCGGACTACAAGGAAACGCGCCCGCAGATGCGCGTGCAGATCGACCGCGCGCGCGCCGCCGACCTCGGCGTGTCGGTCACCGCGATCGGCCGCACCCTGGAAACGATGATGGGTTCGCGCCGGGTCACCACCTATGTCGACAACGGCGAGGAATACGAAGTCGTGGTGCAGGCCGGGCGCGAGGCGCGGATGACGCCGGCCGACCTGGCCAACACCTACGTGCGCGGCGGTGACGGCGGGCTGATCCCGATGTCCAACCTGGTCACGCTCCAGGAAATCGCCGAGCCGGGCAGCTTCAACCGCTTCAACCGCCTGCGCGCGATCACCATCAGCGCCGGCCTTGCGCCCGGTTACAGCATGGGCGAGGCGCTGGAGTGGACGCGCCAGGTCGTGGACGAGGAATTGCCCGACTACGCGCAGATCGACTGGAAGGGCGAAACACGCGAATACCAGCGCGCCGGTGGCGCGGTGCTGGTGACCTTCGCCATGGCGCTGCTGATCGTCTACCTGGTGCTGGCCGCGCAGTTCGAGAGCTTCATCCATCCGCTGGTAATCATGCTGACGGTGCCGCTGGCGGTGCTCGGCGCGCTGATCGGGCTGTGGGCCACCGGTGGCACGCTCAACCTGTTCAGCCAGATCGGCATCGTGATGCTGGTGGGGCTGGCGGCCAAGAACGGCATCCTGATCGTCGAGTTCGCCAACCAGCTGCGCGACGAAGGCATGAGCGTGCGCGAAGCGATCGCCGAAGCCTCGGCGGTGCGCCTGCGCCCGATCCTGATGACATCGGCGGCGACGGTGATGGGTGCGGTGCCCCTGGTGGTGGCAGGCGGGCCCGGTTCGGCAAGCCGCGCGACCATCGGCGTGGTGATCATCTTCGGCGTGTCGTTCGCGACCCTGCTGTCGCTGTTCGTGGTGCCTGCCTTCTACGCCTTGCTGGCCCCGTTCACCCGTTCGCCGGATGCGCTGGCCAGGACGCTCGAACAGCTGGAGCGGGAGACCGCGCCGGTCAGCGGACACGCCTGAGGTCCGCGGCACGAGGGCGCTGCCGCCGATCGTGCGTGGAGCGCCTGTACCGCGCGCGGTGCCGTCGTGCGAGGATCGTTCGCGTCGGGCGGACGCCCGTTTGCGGGAGGCTGGCATGCCGTGGCGCGACGTAACCCTGGCCGTGGACGCGGGCCTGCGCCTGCGACCCTGGCGCGAAGCCGATCTGGCGGCGCTGCTTCACCATGCCGATGATGCGCGGATCGTCTCCGGGCTCAGCGACCGCTTCCCGCATCCCTATACGCGTGCCGACGGCGAGGCCTTCCTCGCCGGTACGGTGGTCGACCTGTCGGACCCGGTCTTCGCCATCGAGATCGACGGCGAAGCCTGTGGCGGCATCGGCGCCCGGCCGTTCGCCGGCGAGCGGGCCGTCGGTGCGGAGTTCGGCTACTGGCTGGGGCATGCGCACTGGGACAGGGGCGTGATGACGCGGGTGGTCGCGGCATTCGCGCCGTGGGTGATGGAGGCAATGGCGCTGCGACGGCTGCAGGCCACCGTGCTGGACCTCAACCACGCCTCGGCGCGGGTGCTCGCCAGGACCGGGTTCGTGGAGGAGGGCGTGCTGCGCAATGCGGTGCGCAAGCATGACCGGGTCCACGACCTGAGGCTGTTCGCCAGGATCCGTTGACCCGCAGCCCGGCCGCTGGCGGCCGTGCATCGCCAACGGCAGGGGAGGCCGCCGCCCGAAATCAGTTATCTTGCGGCCTTCCGTGCGCCCGCCGTCCAGGCCGGAGCGTCGCATCGACCGGAGGGGAGAGTCACGTGGAAGCAATTCTCGGCTGGGTGAACGGCATCATCTGGAGCAAGGCGCTGATCGCGCTGTGCCTGGGTGCCGGACTGTGGTTTTCGTTCCGCACGCGCTTCATGCAGGTGCGTGGACTGGTCGAGATGACGCGGCTGACCTTCTCCGGCGAGAAGTCCGATGCCGGCGTGTCCTCGTTCCAGGCGCTGGCGCTGTCCATGTCGGGACGCATCGGCATCGGCAACATCGCCGGCGTGGCCACGGCCATCGCCTTCGGCGGGCCGGGCGCGATCTTCTGGATGTGGGTGATGGGCTTCCTGGGCGCGTCGACCTCGTTCATCGAGTGCTGCCTGGCGCAGATCTACAAGGAAAAGGACAACGAGGGCCGCTATCGCGGCGGCCCGGCGTACTACATCGAGAAAGGCCTGGGGCTGAAGTGGTACGCGATGCTGTTCGCGCTGGCGACGATCGCGGCCGCCGGCGTGCTGATGCCGGGCGTGCAGGCCAATGCGATCGCCGACGGCATCGCCAACGCCTGCCAGGGCGGTGCGGTGTGCGGTTCGCTTGAGGGCCAGGTGCTGGGCATGGAGGCGCGCGACGCGCTCAAGCTCGGCATCGGCGTGGTGGTGGCCCTGCTGCTGGCGACGATCATCTTCGGCGGCGTCAAGCGCATCGCCGCCTTTGCCGAGCTGGTGGTGCCGTTCATGGCGGTGGGCTACATCCTCACCGCGCTGCTGGTGATGGCGCTGAACTACGAGTACGTGCCGGAGATGTTCAACATCATCTTCTCCAGCGCGTTCGGCATGCACGCAGGCTTCGGCGCGATGCTGGGCCTGGCGGTGGAATGGGGCGTCAAGCGTGGCATCTACGCCAACGAGGCCGGCCAGGGCACCGGCCCGCACGCGGCTGCCGCGGCCGAGGTCTCGCACCCCGCCAAGCAGGGCTACGTGCAGGCCTGGGCGATCTATTTCGACACCATGCTGATCTGCACCTCGACCGCCTTCCTGGTGCTGGCCACCGGCATGTACAACGTGGTGGGCCCGGACGGCACGATGTTGCAGGAGGCCCTGCCCGGCGTGGAGGCGGGCGCCGGCTTCGTGCAGCACGGCATCAACACCGTGTTGCCGGGCTGGGGGGCGGGCTTCGTGGCGACGGCGCTGTTCTTCTTCGCCTTCACCACGATCATGGCGTACTACTACATGGCCGAGACCAATCTCACCTACCTCAATGGCCACAAGACGCGTCCGCTGGCGACGTTGCTGCTGCGCGTGGCGATCATCGGCATGGTGATCTTCGGGGCCTTCCACAACGCCGGCACCGCCTGGGCCCTGGGCGACCTCGGCGTGGGCTTGATGGCCTGGCTCAATCTGGTCGCCATCCTGCTGCTGCAGAAGCCGGCGCTGGCGGCGCTGCGCGACTACGAGCGACAGAAGAAGCAGGGCATCGAGCCGGTGTTCGACCCCGACGCGCTCGGCATCCGCAACGCCGATTTCTGGCGCAGGCGCGGGCGAGGTGAATAGGCGCACGCCACCGCCCGGTCCGGGCCGGGATACGCCCTGGGGTGCACGCGGTCGCGACGCGGCGGGACCTGCCCGCGAACCGCGCGACTCGCGCGAGCGCACGCCCATCGGTGACGCGGCAGCCGGTCCCGCCCGCAACGCGGAGCTGCGCGTGTATGGGATGAACGCGGTGCGGGCGGTGTTCGCGCGGCGCCCGCAGGCGATCCGCAAGCTCTACCTGTTGCCAGAGCGCATGGGACAGCTGCAGCCGCTGCTGAAATGGTGCGTGGCCAACCGCATCGGCTACCGCGTGGTCGAGGACATCGAGGAACTGCGCCGCCTGTCGGCCAGCACGCACCACGAAGGTGTGGTGGCCGACGTGCTGCGCGAGGTGCCGGTCGCACTGTCGGACTGGCTGGCCGCGTTGCCGGACGGTCCCTGCTGCGCGCTGTGGCTGGATGGCGTGGGCAATCCGCACAACCTGGGCGCGATCCTGCGCTCGTCCGCGCACTTCGGGGTGTCGGCGTTGCTGATGCCGGCGGACGCGTCGCTGGCGCTGTCGGGCGCCGCCGCCCGCGTCGCCGAGGGCGGCGCCGAGGTCGTGCCATTGGTGCGCCTGGGTGCCGGGGACGAGGCGATGACGCAGCTGCGCGCCGCCGGCTTCGCCCTGGTCGCGACGGTCGTGCGCGATGGCGAGGCCCTGTTCAAGGCCACGCTGCCGCCGCGTGTGGTCTATGTGATGGGTGCCGAGGGTGCGGGCATGGGCGATGCGCTCGCCGCGGCCTGCGACCTGCGCCTGTCGATCCCGGGAACCGGCGCAGTGGAGAGCCTCAACGTCGCCGCAGCCACCGCAGTGCTGCTGGCGCACTGGGCCGGCAACCGCCGCTAGCCGTCCAGGGCGCGGCGCGGTTCGCGCCGCCCAGCGGCCTGCAGGATCCTGTCGCGTCCTGCGCCCTGCAGGCGGGTCGGTTTCGGCAGGTCGCGGCTGGAAGCCGCGTCCAGGAGGATCGAAGCCGGAGCGGCGCCGTGTGTGTCGCTATTCCCCCGCGCCAGGGCCGGGCTTCGGCGCGCTGCCGAAGCCTTCATCCGATTCCGCCGCCAGCCATGCGAACACGGCGTACGTGGCGAGGTTCTGCGCCAGGTCGGCCGGATCGATCTTGTCGAGCGTGTCGTCCGCGTTGTGGTGCAGGTCGAAATACTGGGTCCCATCCTGGCCGAGCCACGCCCATGCGCCGCCGATGGCGGCCAGCGGCGAGATGTCCGGTCCCGGGCCGCCCTTGTCGGGCATGTGTGCGATGCCGAGCGGGGCCAGCGCTTCGGCGATCCGCGTCACGGCCGCTGCGTCGCCGCCGCTGGTGTTGAAGCCGTAGATGCGGCCTGCGCCGAAATCGCTTTCCACCGCCACCACGTGGTTGACCACGTCGGCCGCATGCCGGCGCGCGTACTCGCGCCCGCCGAGCAGGCCCTGCTCCTCGTTGGCGAATGCGACCACGCGGATCGTGCGCCGCGGCCGTTGCGGCAGCTGGCCGATCAGCCGCCCGGCGGCCATCGTGATGCCGATGCCCGAGGCGTCGTCGATCGCGCCGGTGCCCAGATCCCAGGAGTCCAGGTGCGCACCCAGCAGCACGAGCTCTTGCGGCGCTTCGCGCCCGGTGATCTCGCCGATCACGTTGTGCGATGTGTATTCGCCGTCCCAGCCGCAGTCCAGCGCCAGGTGGACGCGCACCGGGCCGCGCTGCAGCAGGCGCGCGAGCTGGTCGGCGTCGGGCAGCGACAGCGCGGCCGACGGCACCGGCTGCAGTCCTTCGTCGAAACGGGTGATGCCGGTATTGGCGACGCGCTGCGGGCTGGTGCTGGCCGACCGCATCAGGAAGGCGACCGCACCCTTGCGGATCGCCTCGGACGGACCGCGCGAGCGGATCGCACCGCCCTTGCCATAGCCGCTGCCGTCGCGCGCCCGCGCCATGCGGTAATCGACGAAGGCGATCCTGCCGGCAAGCGCGCCGGCGGGCGCGGCCTGCAGCGCCTCCAGGCTGTCGAAGCGCACGATCTCCGCTTCCACGATGCCGCCGGGGCTCCCGCCGAGTGCGGTGACCACCAGTGGCTGCGCATGCGCGCCCAGCACCCGTGCCGATTCGCCGCGCCGCTCCCACTTCGGGAACGTCACTGGTTCTGTCCAGACGCGGTCGTAGCCCAGCTCGCGGAACTTGGCCTCTGCCCAGGCCACCGCACGCGCGTCGGCTTCGCTGCCGGCCAGCCGCGGTCCGATCTCCGTGGTCAGCGATTCGACCACCTTCCATGCGGTCTCATCGGCCAGTGCCTGCTGGCGAAGCGTGGCAGCCGTTGCGAGCGCGTCGTCGGACACGCCGGGCGAGCCGCTGGCGCCGGCAAGCGCAGGCATCAGGCAGGACAGCAGGACAAGCGTGGCCAGGCGCATCGGAGGCTTCCGCAAAACGAAGAAGCCGCGAGCCTAACAGGCCCGCGGCTTCGCGTGGAACGAAATGGCGCGCGTTACTTCTGCAGCGAATCGCGGATCTCGCGCAACAGCAGCACTTCTTCCGAAGGGCCTGCCGGCGCGGCTTCGGGCTTGCGGTGGACGCGGTTGATCAACTTGACCAGCAGGAAGATCGCGAAAGCGATGATCACGAACTGCACCAGCGTGTTGAAGAACTCGCCGATGCCGATCACCACGGCCGGTACTTCCTCGCCCGCCGCGTCGACCGTCGCGCCGCGCAGGGTCCAGCCGATGTCGCTGAAGTCCACGCCGCCCAGCAGCAGGCCGATCGGCGGCATGATCACGTGCTCGACCAGCGAGGTGACGATCTTGCCGAAGGCCGCGCCGATCACCACGCCCACGGCGAGGTCGATGACGTTGCCGCGCATCGCGAATTCCCTGAACTCGTTGATCATGCCCATCGTCGTTGTCCTCGGGTTGGGTGGTCAGGTGCGGCGACGGCCTGCACGCGCGGCCACTATGCAGAGCGCGGATGCAGCTGGCAACGCAGTTCCAGCAGGTCGTCCAGGCGTGCCACGCAGGTGTCGCCCGGCTGCAGCGCGGCCACGCCGGCGGGCGTGCCCATGAACACCAGGTCGCCGGCGCGCAGTGCGTGGAGCTTCGAGAGTTCGTGCAGGATCTCCGCCACGTCCCAGATCAGCTGGTCGAGCGTGGACTGTTGGCGGATCCCGCCGTTGACCTCGAGCGACAGCCGTCGCGGCGCGAGTGCACCGACCTGTGCCGCAGGCACGAGCTCGCTCACCGGCGCGGACTGGTCGAAGCCTTTTGACGCATCCCAGGGCAGGCCCTTGGCCTTGGCGGCGGCCTGCAGGTCGCGGCGGGTGAGGTCCAGGCCGATGCCGTAGCCGAACACCAGCGCCTGCGCGGCATCGACCGGCAGCACGCTGGAGGGCGCGTCGCGGCCCAGCGCGACGACCAGTTCGACCTCGTGGTGCAGGTCCTGCGTGGCGGTCGGGTAGGTGACGTGTCCGTCGGTGACGATCGCGTCGGCCGGCTTGTGGAAGAAGATCGGCGTACCGCGTTCGGACTTCGAGGCAGGCGCGTCCGCGCCCATCTCGCGCGCATGGTCGGCGAAGTTGCGTCCCACGCAGTAGATCCGGCGCACGGGAAACGCGCCTCCGCCGCGCACGGGAATGCGCGGGATCGCAGCCGCGTCGATGACGTCCCGCATCGGGATCAGCGCAGGAGGGGCTGGCCGGGCTTGGACACGACGCGATACTCGGCATCGAGCGCCTCGGCGCGCGGCTTGTCCGGTCGCGCGCGGAGCACGCTGCGCAGCAGGCCGAACGACAGCATCGCTGCACCCACGAACAGGCCGATCACCAGCAGCGCCGCCAGCACCACCACGCCCACCAGGCCCAGCGCCACCCGCAGCAGCGGATTGCGCGGCTTGCGCGGCGTGAACAGCCCGCGCACGCCGGAGGCGTCGAAGCGGGCATGGAGCGAGCGGAAGGAGACAGACGACATCGGCGGTGGGTGCGACACTATGGAGGCCGCAGTATCGGGCGCGCGCGCCATCAAGTTGTAACAGGATCGTTAAACTGCCGACATGAGCACGTCACACGCCCCGCCGCCGCTGATCGCGCTTGACGCCATCCCCGACGGCGGTTTCGCCGAACTCGAAGCCGTGGTCGAAGGCGACGCCGAATCGCTGATCCTGCACCGCGACGGCGAGCAGGTCCGCGCCTGGTTCAACATCTGCCCGCACGCCGGACGCCGCCTCGACTGGTCGCCCGGCCAGTTCCTGAAATCGAAGGAAGGCCTGCTGGTCTGCGCCGCGCACGGCGCGAGCTTCGAACTGCGTGGCGGCGAATGCGTTGCCGGCCCGTGCCGCGGCGAGTCCTTGCGCGCGGTGGACGTCACGGTCGTGGATGGTGCGGTGTCGCTCGCTGCCGCCGGCAGCGCCTGAGGCGCGCTCAGAACAGCAGGTTCACCACCAGCACCACGATGAAGGTGTAGGCCAGCGACAGCGGCAGGCCGATGCGCCACAGCTCGCGTGGGCGGTAGCCGCCGGGTCCGGTGATCATCGACATCACCGGGTTGGACTGGGTGACGAAGTTGTTGGATGCCGACAGCGCGACGATCAGCGCGAACGCGGTCGGATTGCCGCCGGTCGCCAGCGCCAGGTTGACCGCGATCGGCACCACCACGATGGTCGCGCCGACGTGGCTGATGACCATCGAGAACGCGGCGGTGAGCAGGGCGACGCAGAACTCGAGCAGCCACACCGGCAGGCCGCCGGGCAGGCGTTCGATGGTGTTGCCGGCGACCCAGGCCGCGGCGCCGCTGCCGTCCATCGCCCAGCCCAGCGGAATCAGGCAGGCCATCAGGAACACCGTCTTCCAGCTGATCGCCGAATAGGCCTCGTCCATCTTCAGCACGCCGAACACCAGCATGCCGGCCACCCCGGTCATCAGCGCGATCGAGGTCGGCACGCGTCCGGACAGCGCGATCAGCATGGTCACCGCGAAAATGATCATCGCGATGCGGAACTTGTGCGGCCGCTGCTCGCCCTTGGGGTAATCGGTGACGGTGACGAAGTCGCGCTGGCCGGCGGCCTGGGCCAGGTCCTGCCAGATGCTGTGCAGCACCAGCATGTCGCCGGCGCGCAGCGCGGTGTCGCGCAGGTTCTCGCGGATCACCGTCTTGTCGCGGTTGATGGCCAGCAGGCTGAGTCCGTACTGGCGGCGCAGCTGCAACTCGGCCGCGGTCTTGCCGATGAACTTCGAGGTTGGCGGGATCACCGCCTCGGAAATGCCGGCGCGGCTGGGGTTGAACAGGTCGGCGAAATTGCGCAGCCGCGAGTTCATGCGCAGGAACTGGTTCTGCGCGAAGTCCGCCACCTGCTGGCGCGGGCCCATCGCGCCCAGCACGCTGCCCACCCAGATGCGGGCATCGGGCGGCGGCGCCAGTCGCGATTCGTTGCCGGTCTGCAGGGCCAGCAGCAGTGGCGCGTTGTGCAGCGCCTCGGCCTCGCCGAAGGTCATGCCCACCAGCGGACTGTCGGCGGTGACGATCAGCTCGTGCACCTCGCCCTCGATGCCGTAGGTGCGCGAGAAATAGCTTTCGGTGCGCGCCGGGGTGACGTTGGCATCGCCGTCCTCGCGCAGCCGGCGCTTGCCCATGAAGTGGAAGTACAGCAGGCCGACAGCCAGCAGCGACAGGCCGATCGGCATCGGCGCGAACATGTTCAGCGGCTCGAGCGTGGCCGCGCCCGAGGGCAGGTTGGCATTGGTCGCGACCAGCAGATCGTTGAGCAGGATCAGCGGCGAGTTGCCGACCATCGTCAGCGTGCCACCCAGCACGATCGACACCGCCACCGGCAGCAGCAGCCGCGACAGGCTGATGCCGGTGCGCGAGGACAGGCGCGAGACCACCGGCAGGTACAGCGCCATCACTGACGGGTTCTGCATCACCGAGGAGTTGAGCCCGGCGATGCCCGAGACCAGCAGCAGCAGGCGATCCTCGGCCCCGCGCGCGCGCCGCAGCAGCCAGGCCGCCAGCCGGTTGAGCGCGCCGGTGCGGTCCAGGCCCATGCCCAGGATCATCGTGGCGATCACGCTGATCACCGCGTTGGAAGAGAAACCGTTGAACAGGTCTTCCGGCTGCACCAGTCCGGTCAGGCCCAGCATCACCAGCACCACCAGCGCGACCAGGTCGGCGCGCACGCGCTGGAACACGAACAGCACCATGGTCAGGCCCACCAGCCCGAGCACGATCTTCATGTCCGTCGTGAGCGCGAGCTGGGGATCCATCAGGGTCGGGATCCGGGATGGGCGCGCCGGGAGCCGGAACCGTCCGCAATCACGACCGGTATGGCCGGTTCAAGGCCCGGCGGCAGCACGCACGGCGTCGGTCGCGGCACACGGGTCATGTCGCCAACGGTCCCTGCCGGTCGTAGACCAGGTCCCAGACCCCATGCCCCAGGCGCTGGCCGCGGGTCTCGAAGTGGGTCTGTGGGCGCCATTCGGGACGCGGAACGTGGCCGCGCGGCCCCGCGCGGTTGACGAGCCCCGCGGTGGCGTCGAGCACGTCCCACATCTGCTCGGCGTAGTCCTGCCAGTCGGTGGCCAGGTGCAGGCGTCCATTCGCGGCAAGCTTGCGCACCAGCAGTTGCGCGAACGCGGGCTGCACCAGGCGGCGCTTGTTGTGGCGCTTCTTGTGCCAGGGGTCGGGGAAGTAGATGCGCACTTCGTCGAGGCTGGCATCGGCGATCTCGTTGCCCAGCACCTCGACCGCATCGTGGTGGTAGACGCGCACGTTGGTCGCGTCATCGGCCGCCAGCGCGTTGAGCAGGCGGCCCACGCCCGGGGCATGCACTTCGATCCCGACCAGGTCGCGGCCCGGATCGTGCGCGGCGGCAAAGCGCAGCGCCTCGCCGTTGCCGAAGCCGATCTCGAGCACGCGGGGCGCGCTGCGCCCGAATGCGGCATCGAAGTCGCGCGGCTGCCCGATGTAATCCAGTCCGTAGCGCGGCCACTGCGCATCGAATGCGCGCTGCTGTGCTTCGGTGAAGCGGCCCTGGCGCAGGACGAAGCTGCGGACCTCGCGACGGCCTTCGACGACGGTGAACGGCTTGGGCGGAACCTTGGCGCCGTCACTGGCGAACGGATCGGTCATCGCTCAGCCGACCAGCCCGTCCACAGGAGAGGAGGCACTGGCGTAGCGCTTGCGCGGAATGCGGCCGGCGAGGAAGGCATCGCGCCCGGCCTCGACCGCCAGCTTCATCGCCCGCGCCATGCGCACCGGGTCCTTCGCGCCGGCGATGGCAGTGTTCATCAGCACGCCGTGGCAGCCCAGTTCCATCGCGATCGCCGCGTCGGAGGCGGTGCCCACGCCGGCGTCGACGATGATCGGCACCTTCGCGTTCTCGATGATCTCGAGCAGGTTGTAGCGGTTCTGGATGCCTAGGCCCGAGCCGATCGGCGCGGCCAGCGGCATCACCGCCACGCAGCCGATCTCTTCCAGGCGCCTGGCCAGGATCGGGTCATCGCTGGTGTAGACCATGACCTCGAAGCCGTCGGCGACCAGTTGCTCGGCCGCCTTGAGCGTCTGCACCACGTCCGGGTACAGCGTCTTCTGGTCGCCCAGCACCTCGAGCTTGGTGAGGTTGTGGCCGTCCAGCAGCTCGCGCGCCAGGCGGCAGGTGCGCACCGCGTCCTCGGCGGTGTAGCAGCCGGCGGTGTTGGGCAGGATGGTGTAGCGCTCCGGCGGTAGGACATCGAGCAGGTTGGGCTCGTTCGGGTCCTGGCCGATGTTGGTGCGGCGGATGGCAACGGTGACGATCTCGGCGCCGGCCGCTTCGGTGGCACGGCGGGTTTCGTCGAGGTCGCGGAATTTGCCGGTACCGGTCAGCAGGCGCGAGCGGTAGGACTTGCCGGCGATGACGAGGTTGTCATCGGAAGTGGAGTGCGTGGTCATCGCCCGATTATCGCGCAAAGGCGCGGCGATGCGAGTACGGGCTCGGCTTCGGCTTGCGTCAGTGGTGGTGCCCGCGGCTGTTGCGGCGGGCGCAGCGGGGGATCCGTTTCGAGCCAACGCAGATCCCTCGCTGCGCTCGGGATGACAGCGATGCTGGCGGTCGCCTGGGTGGGCAGGTGTTCCTGGATGCAGCCGATGCCGACAGGGCGCCCGCTGCTTGGACTAGGGGCGGGGCGCCATCGATGGCATGACGGCGTGCCTTCGGGTCGATCCGGCCCGCACGTCCGTGTGCGGGCCTTCCCGAACGCAGCCGATGCCGATCGGGCATCCGTTGCTTCGATTACGTGCGGGACGCCATCCATGGCGGGACGGCGTGCCTTCGGGTCGATCCGGCCCGCACATCCATGTGCGGCCGTTCGCGAACGCAGCCGATGCCGATAGGGCATCCGTTGCTTCAATTACGGGCGGGACGCCATCCATGGCGGGACGGCGTGCCTTCGGTCGATCCGGCCCGCACTTCAATGCGCGGGCGTTCGCGAACGTAGCCGATGCCGATCGGGCATCCGTTGCTTCGATTACGTGCGGGACGCCATCCATGGCGGGACGGCGTGCCTTCGGGTCGATCCGGCCCGCACGTCTGTGGGAGGGCATTCTGCGACGCAGCCGATGCCGATAGGGCAGCCGTTGCTTCGATTACGGGCGGGGCGCCATCCATGGCGGGACGGCGTGCCTTCGGGTCGATCCGGCCCGCACATCCATGTGCGGGCGTTCGCGAACGCAGCCGATGCCGATAGGGCATCCGTTGCTTCGATTACGGGCGGGGCGCCATCCATGGCGGGACGGCGTGCCTTCGGGTCGATCCGGCCCGCACATCCGTGTGCGGGCGTTCGCCGGCACGCGAACCAGTGGTTCGCTGGCGTGCCGGCTCACCCCCCTCCCAGCGCGTGCACGATTTCGATGTGGTCGCCGTCGTGCAGGCGGTGATCGAGGTGGCGGCTGCGGGGCACGATCGCGCCGTTGACCTCGACCGCGACGCGGCGGCCGCCCAAGCCCTGCTGTTCGAGCAGGTCTTGCACCGTGGTGTTGTCGGCGATGGCCAGGGTGTCGCCGTTGAGCTTGATCTCCATGCCGGGATTGTCGCCCGCTGCGCTGCGCCGTGCACGCCGGGCGTGCCGCAGTGCGGCGTGAGCCCGGCAGACGGTTCGTGGAAACTTGGCCACCATGCGGCTCCGTATTGCGGCCGCCGTCACCCTTTCCGGAGTCGCTGCATGCACCGTTCCAAGCCCCGTTCCACCCCTGCGATCGCCATGCTGGCCGCGGCCCTCGCACTTGCCAGTGCGCCGGCGCTGGCCGAGGACACCTTTTCGCGCACCGTGTTCTTCGGCGACAGCCTGACCGACGCCGGATACTTCCGGCCGCTGCTGGTGCAGCAGAACCCGCAGGCGGCGATCCTCGGCCGCTTCACCACCAATCCGGGCCTGGTCTGGGCCGAATGGCTGGCCCTGGCCTACGGCACCGATGCCAGGCCCAACGGCAACGGCCAGTCGGGCGACAACTACGCCGCCGGCGGCGCCATGGTCGCCACCGATCGCATCGGGCCGCCCTTCGGGCTGACCCCGTCGCTGGCCACGCAGGCAGGCGGCTACCTTGCCGCCAACGGCGGTCTTGCCGATCCGGATGCGCTTTACAGCGTGTGGGGCGGCCCCAACGACCTGTTTTCGATCGCGGCAGACCCGACCCAGGCGCCACAGATCATCGGCGCAGCGGTCACCGCGCAGGTCGGCATCGTTGGTGCGCTGCAGGCGGCGGGGGCGCGATACGTACTGGTGCCCAATATCCCCGACATCGGCATCACGCCGACATTCCTTGCACAAGGGCCGGCCGCGGCCGCGCAGGGCACGGCGATCGCAGCGGCCTACAACGACGCGCTGTACGGCGGACTCGACGCGAACGGCTTGCGCGTGATCCCGCTCGACACCTTCACCTTCCTGCGCGAGGTGGTGGCGACGCCGTCGGCGTATGGCCTGGCCAACGTCACCGGCACCGCCTGCCAGCCGCAGATCACCGCGCAGTCGATCACCTGCAATCCCGGCACCTACGTCGTGCCGGGCGCCGACCGGACCTACCTGTTCGCCGATGGCGTGCACCCGGGGTCGGTCGGTCACCGCGCCATTGCCGACCTTGCGCTCGCGATGATCGAGGGGCCGCGCCAGATCGCGGTACTGCCGCATTCGGCCGCGATGACCGGCCGCGGCCGCGCCGAACGCGTCGGCGCGCAGCTCGCGGTCGCGCCGGCCCAGGACGGGCGTCGCTGGTGGGTGGACCTGCGCGGCGACTTCCAGCGCTACGGCCACGGCGACCAGTACGACGGCGCTGGCCCGGCACTGACCGGCGGCCTGGGCTGGGCCAGCGGCAACCTGGTGTTCGGCGGCTTCGCCGGCTACGGCCGCCAGGCCAACGACTGGGGCCAGCGTCGTGGCGAATGGGACCAGACCGAGGCGACGCTGGGCGGCTTCGTGGGCTGGCATTCCGAGGGTGGCGCATGGGTCAACGGACAGCTCAGTTACACGAGCCTGGATTTCGACGTCGAGCGGCAGGTGCCGATCGGACCGGCACTGCGCGTGCATCGCGGCGCCACCGACGGCAGCAACCTCACCGCCGCGCTGCAGGCCGGCTGGAACCTGGGCGAAGGCGCGTTGCGCCATGGCCCGGTGCTGGGCCTGGTCGCGCAGCGCATCGAGGTCGACGGATTCGCCGAGGGCGATGCCGGCAGCTCGAGCTCGCTGGCCTTCCCCGACCAGCAGTTCGATTCGCTGGTCGGCAGCATCGGCTGGCAGGCCAGCTACACGATCCATGCGCAGCTGGCGCCCTACGTGCGGCTCACCCTGGACCGCGAGTTCGAGGACGGCGCGGCCGAGGCCTTCGCGCGTTCGCAGAGCACCGGCCTGGACTACGCGGTGCCGGGGCGCAGCTACGACGATGGCTACGCCACGCTGACCTTGGGCGCGCGCACGGCGCTGTTCGGCCTGGACGCCAATCTCGGCGTGAGCCTGAACGCGGGCGAGAAGGGCGGCAAGCAGACCACCGCGTTCGCGACCCTGGGCGGCGGCTTCTGACACCGCGCGGTACGCCGGCAACATCGGCGTCCCGCGTTGCCAAGCCGGGCGCGGCGGGCATAGACTTGTGCCGCATGCGGGTGTAGTTCAATGGTAGAACTGCAGCTTCCCAAGCTGCTAGCGTGGGTTCGATTCCCATCACCCGCTCCAACGCCAGGCGGCGGCATCATCGATACGGTGGTGCCGCCGTTTTTCGCTTCCAGGCCAGCCGATGAAGCTCGCGATCCTCTCCCGCAACGGCAAGCTCTACTCGACGCGCCGACTGGTCGAGGCCGCGCGCGCGGCCGGCCACAGCGTGCGCGTGCTCGATCCGCTGCGCTGCTACATGCGCATCGGCGACGACGGCTTTGCGATGCGCTACAAGGGTCGCGCCATCGACGGCTATGGCGTGGTGATCCCGCGCATCGGCGCCTCGATCACGCGCTACGGTTGCGCGGTGCTGCGCCAGTTCGAGCTGATGGGCAGCCACACGCCCAATCCGGCCGCCGCCATCGCGCGCGCGCGCGACAAGCTCGCCTGCCACCAGCTGCTCGCCGCGCAGGGCATCGGCCTGCCGGCGACCGTGTTCGGCGACAACCCGGACGACACCGCCGACCTGTTGGCCCTGCTCGGGCCGCCGCCGCACGTGGTCAAGCTCAATGAAGGCACCCAGGGCGCCGGCGTGATGCTGACCGAGAAGATGTCGGCCTCGCGCGGTGTGGTCGAGGCGCTGCGCGGGCTGTACGCCAACTTCCTGGTGCAGGAGTTCGTGGCCGAAGCCGAGGGGACGGACCTGCGCTGCTTCGTGGTCGGCGATCGCGTGGTCGCGGCGATGCAGCGCCAGGCGGCGGCGGGCGACTTCCGCTCCAACCTGCATCGGGGCGGCACGGCGATGGCGATCGACACCACGCCGGCCGAACAGGCCGTCGCGGTGCACGCAGCGCAGGCCGTGGGACTGGGCGTGGCCGGCGTCGACCTGATCCGCTCGCGCCGCGGACCGCTGGTGCTCGAGGTCAATGCATCGCCCGGGTTGGAGGGCATCGAGGATGCGACTGGCGTCGATATCGCCTCCAAGATCATCGAAACAGCCGTCAAGATCTCGCAAGATGCGGGATGGAAGGAGGTCGGCCGGGTGCGGCGGCCGCGTCGCGGCAGCAAGCCGGCAGGGCGGGATTTAACGAGCGCTTAATCGGCCCGGGCATACCGTATCGCCTCCGGATTCCGCGCTTGCCCTGTCTCCTTGTCCAAGGGCCGGCCAACGGATTACGGTGATCGGGGCAGTACTTTTGGGCCCAGGCGATGGCATCGTCTGGGCTCTTTTGTGCGCGCCCCGTCGACGGGGCGCCGACGCGGGCCTGTGCAAGAATCCCCGCCCGGGCACCGGTGGAACCGCGGACGCATCGCGAGGTCCAAGCCGGGCCGACCTCATGGAACCCGCCGCATGCGCATTCTCGTCATCGAAGACAACCAGGACATCGCCGCCAACCTGGGCGACTACCTGGAAGACCGTGGTCATACCGTCGATTTCGCCGCCGATGGCGTGACCGGCCTGCACCTGGCCGTGGTCCACGACTTCGATGCCATCGTCCTGGACCTCAACCTGCCGGGCATGGACGGGCTGGAGGTCTGCCGCAAGCTGCGCAACGACGCCCGCAAGCAGACGCCGGTGCTGATGCTCACCGCCCGCGACAGCCTCGACAACAAGCTGGCCGGCTTCGACTCCGGCGCCGACGACTACCTGGTCAAGCCCTTCGCGCTGCAGGAAGTGGAGGTGCGCCTGAATGCGCTCTCGCGCCGCGGCAAGGGCGTGCAGACGCGGGTGCTGGACGTCGGCGACCTCGAATACAACCTCGATACCCTGGAAGTGCGTCGCCAGGGCAAGCTGGTCCAGCTCAACCCGACCGCGCTGAAGATCCTGCAGGCGCTGATGGAAGCCTCGCCGGCGGTGGTCACGCGCCAGGACCTGGAGACCCGCGTCTGGGGCGAGGAGTTGCCCGATTCGGATTCGCTGCGCGTGCACATCCATGGCCTGCGCGCGGTGATCGACAAGCCCTTCCCGGTGCCGCTGATCCAGACCCGCCACGGCATCGGCTACCGCATCGCCGCGCCCGATGGCGCAGCCTGAGGAAACCGCGCCGGACGACAGCGTCCGCAGCCACCGGGGACGGCGCTACCGCAGGCGGCTGCGGACCCGGATCATCCTGTCGTTCGTGCTGCTGGGGCTGGGGCTGACCACGCTGTTCGCGCTGGCCACGCTGTACGTGCGCAGCAAGCTGGAAAACCAGCTCGTCGAGCAGACGCTCGAGCGCGAGGTGAGCAACCTGGTCGAGCAGGTCGAACGCAATCCGGACGAACCGCCGTTCTTCCTGATCTTCGATGCGCGCACCTGGAGCCCGCAGAACGCGTTCAAGGTCGATCCGCTCTACCGCGACCTGCCGGCCGGCATCCACGACGTCCAGCAGCAGGCGCCCGACGGCAGCTGGCACGACTACAAGGTGGCGGTGCGCCAGGGCGTGAGCCCCACCGGCACGCCGTTCACCAGCCTGGTGCGTTACGACGTCACCGGTGCGTCTGAAACCGGCGCCAAGCTCATGCGCGCGCTGGTGCTGTCGGTGGTGCTGTTCTCGATCCTGTCGCTGGTGCTGGGCTGGTGGTCGGCGTCGCGGGTGATGAGCCCGGTGTCGGAACTCGCGCGCCGGCTCGGCACCTCGGGCGGAACCACGCGGCCCGAAGCGCTTGCGGGTCACTTCCCGGACGACGAAGTCGGCGAGCTGGCCAAGGCGCTGGACGACTATGCCGCGCGCCTGACCGAGGTGGTGCAGCGCGACCGCGAGTTCAATGCCGACGTCAGCCACGAACTGCGCACGCCGCTGGCAGTGATCCGTGGCGCGGTCGAACTGCTGCTTTCGCGCCCCGAGCTCGATGCCAAGACCCGCGACCGCCTGCTGCGCATCCAGCGTGCCGAACAGCAGTGCACCGACCTGATCAGCGCGCTGCTGCTGCTGTCGCGCAACGAGCGCGGGCACGGCGCGACCGACGTGGCCAGGGTGGCCGAGCAACTGTTCGACGCCCACCGTGGCCAGCTCGGCAGCAAGCCGCTGCAGCTGCGCGTCGAAGGCGCGCACGGGCAGGTGGTGGTCGACGCGCCGGAGTCGGCGGTCACCGTGGCACTGGGCAACCTGGTCGGCAACGCGGTGAAGTACACGCGCGAGGGCGAGGTGGTGGTGCGCCTGCGCGAGAACGCCGTGGACGTCGTCGACTCGGGCCCGGGGCTCAGCGCGGAGGACGCGGCGCGGCTGTTCGAGCGCGGCTATCGCGGCACGCATGCCGAGCACTCCCAGGGCGGCGGCATCGGCCTGTCGATCGTGCGGCGCCTGTGCGCGCTCTACGGCTGGAATGTGCGGGTGGTCCCCGGCCAGGTGCAGGGCGTGGTGGCCACGCTGACCTTCTCGCCGGAGCCGCTGCCGCCGGGCTGACCGGGCCGCGCGGCCGCAGGCGTAAGATCGTGGCGGCGAGGTTGGCGGGAGTCCGACGATGCCGACATCCAGGCCAGGCGGGCGCTGGCGCCGGTGGTTGCTCGGGCTGCTCTGCGCCCACGCTGCTGCCTGCCCGTCGCCGGCTGCCGGTGCGGGCGGCGACGAGGCGCGGCAGCGCCACCATATGGTCGAACGGCAACTGGCGGGACGCGGCATCGACGACGCGCGCGTGCTCGAGGCGATGCGCAAGGTGCCCCGCCACCGGTTCGTGCCGGACGAACTCGCCGCCCAGGCCTATCTGGACCAGCCGCTGCCGATCGGCCATGGCCAGACCATTTCCCAGCCCTACATCGTTGCGCTCATGACCCAGCTTGCGCGGCCGAAGGCGGGAGACCGCGTGCTGGAGGTCGGCACCGGCTCGGGCTACCAGGCGGCGGTGCTGGCCGAACTGGCGGCCGAGGTCTACAGCATCGAGATCGTGACGCCGCTGGCCACGCGGGCGGCCCTGCTGCTGCGCAGGCTTGGCTACGCCAACTTCGCCGTGCGCAGTGGCGACGGCTACGCCGGCTGGCCGGAGCACGCGCCCTTCGATGCCATCGTGGTGACCGCAGCGCCCGAGCGCGTGCCTGCGCCACTGCTGGAGCAACTGCGTCCGGGCGGACGCCTGGTGATCCCGGTCGGACCGGTGCATGCGGTCCAGGAACTGCGCGTGATCGAAAAGCGCGCCGACGGCAGCCTGGACGAGCGGGTGGTGACGCCGGTGCGCTTCGTGCCGCTGACGGGCGAGGCGGCGGAGCAGGATCGGGGTGGGTGACGGGGACGGTCGTGTCGCGCCCGGCCCCACCCCGGGTGGGAGGCTTACACCGCTTCCAGCCAGCCGTGCGTGTCGGGGGTGCTGCCGTTGAACAGCCCGAAGAACAGGTCCTGGATGCGACGCGTCACCGGGCCGGCCTTGCCCGCGCCGACCTGGCGGCCGTCGACCGAGCGGATCGGGGTGATTTCCGCAGCGGTGCCGCACATGAACAGCTCGTCGCACAGGTAGAGGTACTCGCGCGGCAGGTCGCGCTCGACCACGTCCAGGCCCGCGTCGCGCGCCAGGGTGATGATCGAGTTGCGGGTCAGGCCGTTGAGCAGCGCGGCGCTGACGGGCGTGGTGTGCAGCACGCCGTCGAACACCAGGAACAGGTTTTCGCCCGCGCCCTCGCTGAGCAGGCCGGTCGAGGCCAGTGCGATGCCCTCGCCGAAGCCGAGCCTGCGCGCCTCGCGCGCGACCAGGGTGCCGGACAGGTAGTTGCCGCCGGCCTTGGCGCCGGCCGGGATCGTGTTCGGCGCGAAACGCTGCCAGCTCGACACGCAGGCATCGATGCCGTTCTCGAGTGCCTCGTCGCCGAGGTACTTGCCCATCTTCCAGGTCGCCACCGCCACGTCGACCGGCGTTTCCGCCGACAGGCCGAAGCCGCCGAGGCCGCGGTAGGCGACCGGGCGCAGGTAATCGGTGGTGTTGCCGTTGGCCGTGATCACCTCGCGGCAGGCCGCGTTGATCTCGTCCAGCGAATAGGGGATGTCGATCTCATGGATCTTGGCCGACTGGTACAGGCGCTTGTTGTGGTCGTTCAGGCGGAAGATCGCCGGACCGGTGGCGGTGTCGTAGCAGCGGATGCCTTCGAACACCGACGAACCGTAATGCAGCGCGTGCGACATCACGTGGGTGGTCGCCTCGGCCCATGGCTTGACGCGGCCGTTGTGCCAGATCCATTGCGGGTACTGCATGGAGCGCCTCGATACGTTTGAAACCATCATTCTGCCCGATCCCGGCGTGTTGCCGTAGCTCGCGCCGTCCCGGCCGCGCGGGACGGCGCGGCGACACGGCCCGCTACAGGCTCACCCACCAGCAGTCCAGGTGGCGGCGCAGCGAGAACATCGTCTGCATCGGCGTGATGCGACCGCTCATGTTCTGCTCGACGAGGAGCCCGGACGGAGGCCTTCGCGCCGTGCTGCTGCGCCCGGCCGCGGCGAGCACCGAAGGTGGCAGTGCGGCGTCAGTGGACGCGGTCGTGCCGGCGTGAGGGTCCTGCCCGCCCGCCGCCCGGTCCGCGGTGCGCCAGCTCAGCGTTCTCGTGGGGAGTGGGTCGACCGCCGTGGGTGGCGGTGCAGGCTGCACGGGCGCGATGCCGACCAGAGGGCGGTTCACGATCCCGTCCAGCCGGCCCATGATCGCGTGGGCGCCGCGGGTCGAGGTGCCGGGCCAGTGGTAGATGCCTGCCAGCCGGTTGACGTCGCGGTTGTCGATCGACGCGGTCAGCTCGAACACCAGGTCCTGCAGGTTGCGGCTGCAGTCGCGGCGGATCAGCCGGCCGCCCTGCTGCACCATGCTCTGCCGCGGGACGCGCTCGGTGGCGCCGAGGTCCTTGCACTGGCGGTCGGTGTAGACGTGGCCGCCGTCTTCGGTCACGCAGCGGCGGATCTGCGCCTGCGCATCGACGCCGGGCAGCGCGGTGGAGGCAAGCAGGGCCAGGCAGGTGAGGGGGACCAGACGCATCGGGCCAGCCTAGCGCCGGCGCCGGAATGCGGGAAGGGCAGGCGGTCGCGCATTCAGCGGCGGCTGGCGCGGCGCCGCGCGGCCTCGCAACAGCCCGGGCGTGGCGTCACCCCAGTCGCGCGAGCACGGCCTGGGTCGGGCGGGCGAGGTTGAGGGTGTAGAAGTGCAGCGCGGGCGCGCCACCATCCACCAAGCGCTCGCACAGGCGCGCCACGACGTCGGCGCCGAACTCGCGGATGCTGTCGGCGTCGTCGCCCAGTGCCTGCATCTTGCGGGCGATCCAGCGCGGGATCTCCGCACCGCACTGCTCGGAGAAGCGGCGCAGCTGGGTGAAGTTCGAGATCGGCATGATGCCGGGCACGATCGGCACGGTCACCCCGAGCGCGCGTGCCGCATCGACGAAGTGGAAATAGGCGTCGGGGTTGTAGAAGTACTGCGTGATCGCGGCATTGGCGCCAGCGTCGACCTTGGTCTTGAAATGGCGCAGGTCGGCGAGCGCATCCTCTGCCTGCGGATGCGTCTCCGGGTAGGCGCCCACCTCGATGTGGAAATGGTCGCCGTGTTCGCCGCGGATGAAGGCGATCAGGTCCGAGGCGTAGCGCAGGTCGCCCGGCTGGCCCATGCCCGAGGGCAGGTCGCCGCGCAGCGCGACGATGCGGCGGCAGCCGAGTTCGCGGTAGCGGTGCAGCAGTTCGGCGATCTCGGCGCGGGTGCCGCCGACGCAGGACAGGTGGGGCGCCGCATCGAGCCCGTGCGTCTGCAGCAGGTGCTGCACGGTGTCGGCCGTGTAGCTGAGGGTGGACCCGCCGGCGCCGAAGGTGCACGAGACGTACTCGGGCGCATGCGCCTTGAGCGTGCGGACCGTGCGGTCGAGCTGGGCGCGCTGTTCGTCGGTCTTGGGCGGGTAGAACTCGAAGCTGATCGGGGTCATGTGGCGGCAGCCCGTGGCGAAGTGGACGAATTATATCTTTGTATCGCGATGGATGGATAGATGGGCGAGTGGGCTCGGTGCCCGAGGGCTGCCCACCCCCGGAGATGTCTCCCTGCGGTCCAAATGACAGGGCTGGGGCAGTGACTGCTTTTTTTTGCTGTCATTTCGACCGAGGGGAGAAATCCCGTCCCAGCCGCATGGCATTCCGGCCTGGACGCACGCAGCGCTGGCATGGACGCTCCTGTCCGGCATGGCCGCTCGAGCCATCCCGAAGCTAAGCTGCCGCCCCCGCCCGCGTCCTTCCTCCCGCATGCGCATCATCCTCACGCCTTTCGCCCGCACCCGCCTGTTCCCGCGCGAGCCGCGCGGCAACACCCTCCAGGACTGCAGCCCGCTGACGTTCGAGCAGCGGCTCAACGACGAGCCGCCGCTGAAGGTACTCGATGGCTACGCCCCGTTCTGCAAGCTGCACGTGCACCGCAACTGGACCAGCACGCGTTGCCTCACCGTGCCGGTGACCGAGGACAACCGCCATCTGCTGCGCTCAGCTTACGAGGCGCGCACGAAGGCCGAGCTGCCGGTGCTGGTGCGCTGGTTCGAAGGGGTCGAGCCGCCGGTCGCCAATTACCTGGTGGTGATCCTCTACAGCGCCGAACAGCTGGCCAAGGAGGGCGCGCCGATCGAGGGCGACTGGGGTGTCGTCGGCTGCCTGTACACGCTGGAGCCCGAGGAAATCCCGATGGCGCCGATCACCATGATGCGCAACGCGCTGGGCGTGGAGGAGGGCGGGTCCGGCACGCCGATCGACCGCGTGGCCTATCGGCGCGCGGTCGCCTTCTGGGAAGCCAACGCCAACTGGCGGCCCGCTTCCTGAGGGACGCGGCAGGGCGTGTCGAAGCCGTGCAAAGCCACGGCTGCGGTGCGATCAGCGCAGGAAGTCCAGCAGCGCCTTGCTGAACGCGGGGGCCGATTCGATGTTGAGGATGTGGCGTCCTGGCAGCGACACATGCCGCCCATCGGCGACGCCGTCGGCGATGGCCTGCAGGTCGGCGGGCGGGCACACCGGATCGTCATCGCCCGACAGCGCCAGCAGCGGCGCCTGGATGACCCTGCTGCATGACCACGGCGTGCGTCCGGCCGAGGTGCAGGAAGTGCGCGAACTGCAGACGGCGATGGGGCTGGTGGCCGCCGAGGCCGGCGTCTGCGTCATTCCCGCGGCGGCGCGGTCGCTGCGTACCGACCTGCGCTACCGGCTCATCGACGACGAGCGCGCGACCTCGCCGATCATCCTGAGCCACCGCGTCAACGATGCGTCCCGCCACGTCGAGCTGGTCAAGCAGCTGCTGCGGGAAATCTACGCCGAGAAGCCGCCGTGGCTGGACGCGGCGCACAACCGCCTGCCGGAACCGTCGACCGATGCGGCGGCGGCCGAGCCATCCAGGGAGCGTGCCGCGCCGCGCCGGCGCCGCTGAACGCGGCGGCGCTCACGCCATGCCTACGGTTTCCACGCGCTGCCTTCACGGCTGGCGCGCGAAGGTTCCGGCTTCGCCTGACATTCCGGCGACGCCGCCCACTTCGGAGACCCCCATGCTGGCCACCACCTACCGGCGACCGCGCAGGATGCGCATCGAGCACGTTGCGGAACCGGAAATCGAGCATCCCAACGACGCGATCGTGCGCGTCACCCGCTCCTGCATCTGCGGGTCCGACATCCACATCTACAACGGCCTGGTCCCGGATACCCGCGTCGGCTCGATCATCGGCCACGAGTTCTGCGGCGTGGTGGAGGAAGTCGGCCCGTCGGTGCAGCACCTGAAGGTCGGCGACCGCGTGCTGGTGCCGTTCAACATCTTCTGCGGCAGCTGCTACTTCTGCCAGAAGGAGCTCTACGGCAACTGCCACAACGTGAACTCGCAGGCCAGCGCGATGGGCGGCTTCTACGGCTACACGCACACCGCAGGCGGCTACGACGGCGGCCAGGCGGAGTACGTGCGCGTGCCGTTCGCCGATGTCGGCCCGACGATCATTCCCGACGACATCCACATCGAGGACGCGGTACTGCTGACCGATGCCTTCCCCACCGGCTACCAGGCCGCGGAGATGGGCAGCATCCGTGAAGGCGATACGGTGGTCGTGTTCGGCGCCGGCCCGGTGGGCCTGTTCGCGGCGAAGAGCGCGTGGTTTTTCGGTGCCGGCCGCGTGATCGTGGTCGACTGCGAGGACTACCGGCTGGAGTTCGCGAAGAAGTTCGCGCACGCCGAGACGGTGAACTTCCGCGAGGTCGACGACGTGGCCATCCACCTGAAGAAGATCACCGAGTGGATGGGCGCGGACGTGTGCATCGACGCGGTGGGCTGCGATGCCACCGGCAGCGCCTTCCACAGCTTCACCGGCAAGATCGCGATGATCCAGGCCGGCTCTCCGATCGCCCTGCACTGGGCGATCAACAGCGTGCGCAAGGGCGGGCGCATCTCGATCGTGGGCGTGTACGGGCCGACCTTCAACATGATTCCGATCGGCAACGCGGTCAACAAGGGCCTGACCCTGCGCATGAACCAGGCCAGCGTGAAGCGCCACCTGCCGCGATTGATCGAGCACATCCGCGCCGGGCATATCTCGCCGCGTGAGGTCATCACCCATCGCATCCCGCTGGAAGAGGTCGCCGACGCCTACGACATCTTCGTCAACAAGCGCGACAACTGCATCAAGCCGGTACTGATCCCGCCGTCGGCGCGGGATGCGGCGTGATGGCCGGCGAACCGGAGACCAGCATGGACACCGCAGACAAGTTTGCCCACATCCCCGGCTGGGGTTCGGACCTGCCGCGCGAGAACCGGCCCGCCGTACCGATGGAGCGCACACCGCCAAGACTCGACGTGCCCTGGAGCGATCCTCCGCCGCAGCAGCCGATGACGGTCGAAGTCCTGCGTTCGGTGGAGCGGCCGGAGCACTCCCGCACCTTCGGCACCCGGCTGCCGCCGAAGGGGTTGAGCGGCGCGATGCGGCGCGCGGCGTTCCGACACAGCGAGAACGACCTGCGCCACTGGCTCACCCTGGTCGCCGCCGACCGCGTGGACGTGGCCGAGGGCGTTTGCCAGGACCTGAAGCGTTCGCCGGTGAAGCTGGCCGCGGTGGGCGTGGGGATCGCGGCACTGGTGTGGTGGCTGGCGCGGGACTGATCCGCTCCACCCCGGCCAGCGCGTCCACGTAGCCCAGGAAATGCTGCAGATATCCGGGCGCGGTGTCGTGCATCAGCGCGATGGCGCGGTGCACGAGGACGGTGGAGTGCAGGGGGCCGGCATCCTCCGGGACCTCCGCCAGGATGTGCTGCAGATGGCCGGCGGTGCGCAGCCGCGCCCAGGTCTGGCGGATCGCATCCAGCGCCGGCAGCGCCGGGAATCCAGCCTCGTCCGGTGTTGGTGCCGGCGCGTCAGCATCGCCGGCCGCCGTCGCGATGGCCTCTCTTTCAGCAGCCGCGTGCGCGGCCACGCCTGTGGGGGGTGACGTGCCGCCGCGCACGCCGGACAGGCGCAGCACGAGTGCCGAGAGGCCGGCGGGATCGGCAGCGGATTGGCGAAGCGTGGACGGGTCGCCGCTTGCCGCGACGGCGTCCGGGTCCGTGTCGGCATGCGCATCCGACTCCGCCTGGATCAGCCGTTGCAACTTCGCGGCGAGCACGTCGCGCGCGAGTCCCTGCAGCGGCGCTGCGCGTGCGGCGAGCGCCTCGATGCGGTGTGCGCGAAAGCTGCCCGGCCGCCGAATCCCACTCTGACGCCAGGCGTGCAGCAACGCCGCGATGTCGGGCCGGTTATCGGCCATCGTCCGCAGCGTCGTCCTGCCGCGGCCGCGGCATCGGCGCGATCTCGACGCGGCGGTTGCGCGCGCGACCGGCTTCATCGTGGTTGGAGCCGACCGGCTGCTGCGCGCCGAAGGCGGCGGCGAAGATCGAATCGGCCGGCAGGCCCGCCTCGATCAGGGCGCGGGTGACGGTGAGCGCGCGCTGCGCGGACAGCTCCCAGTTGTCGGCATAGCGACGGTTGCTGCCGAGCACCGGACGATCGTCGGTGAAGCCGCTCACCATCAGGATCTCCTCTCGCGCGGACAGGTAGTCGGCCAGCGGCGTCGCCAGCTCCGCCAGCAGGTCGCGGCCTTCGTCCTGCAGAGCGTCGGAGTTGAGGGAGAACAGCACATTGCCGCGGATGCCGATGCGGCCGTCGACCAGGGTGACGCGCCCGGCGGCGAGCGGCACCGCCAGCGCCTGTTCCAGCGCCTGCCTGTGCGCGGCGACGCGCGCCTGTTCGCGTTCGATCCCGTCCAGCTTGGCAGCCGTGTGCAGGTGCATGCCGACCACGCCCAGCAGGATCAGCACGAACACGCCCAGCATCACCGCCATCAGGTCGCCGAAGGCGGCCCAGATGGTGGCGGTGTCGCCGCTGTCGGCGTCGGTTCCCACGCTCATGCCTCGGCTGCCTGGCGCAGGTCGGCCACGCGCTGCAGTTCGGCGATGATCTGCTGCTGCGACAGCACGCTCAGCTCCACCACTTCGCGCGCCTGCGCCACGTAGTAGGCGAGCTGCTCGTCGCTGCGCGCGAGCGAGCCGTCGAGGGCGCCGGCGACCTGCTGCAGGCGCTCGAGCAGCGCTTCATTGCCCTGGCCGAAGCTGTCCACCGCCGCGCCGAAGGCATCGCCCAGGCTGGCGACGTCGACCGCGCTGGCGGTGAGCTGGCCGGCGGCCGCATCCAGGCGGCCGGCTTCGGCGCCGATACGCTCGACCAGCTGGGTGCCGGTACGTTCGAGCAGGTCGGCCGAGGTCGTGACCAGCGCATCCACCGCGGCGCGCTGCTCGCCCGAGGCGTGGTTGACCGCGTCGAGCAGGGTTTCCAGCGTGGCCAGCAGGCGCGTGCGCTCTTCCAGCATCGCGGTGTCGCGCACCATGCTGTCCGACAGCGACTGGCGCAGTTCGCCGATGACTTCGGCGGCCGCGCGCGGGGCTTCCGAGGCGGAATCCACCAGGCGCGCGACTTCGGCGATGGTCGCGCCGGCGTGGGCCTGGGCCTGCATGGCGATTTCGCCCGCGGTGCGTTCCAGCGCTTCGCAGATCGCCTGCTGGCGGCTGGCGACCTGGTCGCCGGCCTGCTCCCAACGCTGCGCCAGCGCGCCGGCCATGGATTCGAACGCGCCGGACCAGGCGGCCAGGCGTGCTTCATCGCGCGAGGCGAGGGCGGCCTGCAGTTCGTCGTGCGATTGCCGCAGGGTGCCAGCCAGTGCGGTCGCGTGCTGCTCGAAACCGGTGGCCGCAAGCGCGAGTGCGTTTTCGTTGCGAGAGGCCAGCGCGTCGTTCGCAGCCTGCTGGCGGGCCAGTGCATCGGTCCACGCCGCGGCGACGCTGCTGCCCGCGGCGGCCAGGCGCGTCGCGACACCGTCCACGAGTTCGGCCGCGCCTTGCTCGTGCGCCTGGCTGGAGCGTTCCAGCGTGGCGCGCAGCTCGGCCGCCAAGCCGGCGTTGGCGCGCTGCTGTTCGGCCAGCGCGGCGCTCCAGCTGTCGGAGGCGTGGCTGCTGGCCGTCTCGAAGCCGGTGGTCAATGCCTGCAACTGCTGCTGCACGGCCTGGGCCACGCTCTCGCGCAGCGTGGTGGCATCGCGGGCCATGCCGGCAAGCGTGGCTTCGATCACGGGCTGCAGGGCGCCGCTTACCGCGCGGCTGCTTTCGGCCACGCTTGCTTCCAGCGATTGCCCGACCGATGCGGCCAACTGCGTGTAGGCGCGCCCTGCGTTGGCGTGGAAGTCGTCCTGGCGTGCCTGCAGCTTGGCGTTGGCGGCGCTGGCCTGCGTTTCGATGGCCACACTCATGGCCTGCAGCCGGTCGACCAGCGCCGGCATCAGCTCGGTCTGCCGCTGCAGCAGGCGGAAGGCTTCTTCGCGCTGGTGTGCCTGCGAATGCGTGCGCAGCGGGCCGGCAATGGCGGCATCCAGGCGTTGCGCGGCCTGCAGGCGCTCGCGCCGCACCAGGGTGGACAGCAGGCCCAGCGTCGCCGATGCGCCGACGCCGGCGATCGAGGTGCCGAACGCGAGCGCCAGCCCGCGCACGGGCGTGGCCAGCGAATCGCGGATGGCGGCGATGTCGAGCGCACTGTCCAGCGCCAGCCCCGTACCGCGCAGCGTGACCATCATGCCGAGCAGGGTGCCGAGCATGCCCAGCAGGACCAGCAGCGCGGCCAGCGCGGGCGCCAGCACCGGGGCGGGCAGCGCGGCGTGGCCACCGGCGATGCGCAGCCGCACCGGATGGCGCAGGGCGGGCTGCAGGCGCTCGAGCCAGCCCGCCAGGTCCGCGCCGGCGACGGGGGCATCGTCCAGCGCCTGTGCCAGGCTGGCTGTGCCTTGCCGGTAGCGGTGCAGTTCCAGCGTGCCCGCCGCATAGCAGGCGGCGATCAGCCCCACCACGGCAAGGCCCAGCAGGCTGCTGCCGAGATAGCCCGCGCCGATCCAGCCGACGACGAGCAGGCCGGCGAGAAACACGATGGGTGCGAGGAGATCGAGGGAGCGTCGGGTCATGGGGTCGGATCAGTGGTGTGAAGCGCGCTGAGCAGCGCTTCGATGGGTGAGAAACGGACGTCGAGTTCGGCGAGCAGCAGCTCGCGCATCTCGAGGCGGAAGCGGTCGAACCAGGGGCCGGCGGGGGGCATCACGCCCTGCGGCGGCGCCGATGCCTGCGCCTGCAGCCGCTGGAAGTGCAGGCCGAGCAGGTCCGGGACGTTGGACAGCAGGGCATTTTCGCGCGGCCCCAGCGCCTGCTCCATGGCGGCGTCTACCTCGGCCAGCCGTGCGCCGCCGGGCAGGGCCGCGAGCCTGTCGCGCAGGCGCCCGCGCAGGCGACCGGTGGCGGCGAGGATCGCGCGCTGGTGCGCGAGATGGCGCGCGCGCAGGGGTGCGAAATCCGCGGTTGCATCGACTGGCATCGGATCGGCGGTGGAAAGCAGTGCATCGGACAGGATCGCCGCGCGTAACTGCGCGCGCGCCTGCTCGCAAGTCGCCATCTCCGCGGCCATTCCAAAGGCATCCGGGGGCGGTTCCTCGCTCGTGGCAGCCGGCGTGGCATCGAGCGCACCGGCCAGGGTCACCGCGCGCGGCCAGTCGATCCACTGCGCAAGGGTCGCGGCCAGCGGTGGCTCATCGCCGCTTGCACCGGCAGCCGCCACGCGCGCCAGCAAGCGCACGAACACCGGGCCGGCGGCCGGGGCGGAAGGGGACACGCGGGTCATGCAATCGGGATCCTGAAAAAGAACCGGGCGCCCTGCGGCGCCCGGTGTCGTGCCGCGCGTGGGCGCGACTCAGTAGCGGTAGTGCTCCGGCTTGTACGGGCCTTCGACCGGCACGCCCAGGTAGTCGGCCTGGTCCTGGGTCAGCGTGGTCAGCTTCACGCCGATCTTCTCCAGGTGCAGCCGGGCCACTTCCTCATCCAGCTTCTTGGGCAGGATGTAGACCTTGGACTCGTAGCTGTCCTTGTTGTCCCACAGGTCGATCTGCGCCAGGGTCTGGTTGGAGAACGAGTTGGACATCACGAAGCTCGGGTGGCCGGTGGCGCAGCCCAGGTTCACCAGGCGGCCCTCGGCCAGCAGGAACATCGCGTTGCCGTTGGGCAGGTTGAAGCGGTCGACCTGCGGCTTGATGTTGATCTGCTGCACACCCGGCAGCGCCTTGAGCGCCTCGACCTGGATCTCGTTGTCGAAGTGGCCGATGTTGCAGACGATGGCCTGGTCCTTCATCGCCGTCATGTGCTCGAGGCGGATGATGTCCTTGTTGCCGGTGGTGGTGACGTAGATGTCGGCCTCGCCGAGGGTGTCCTCGATGGTCTTGACCTCGTAGCCTTCCATCGCCGCCTGCAGCGCGCAGATCGGATCGATCTCGGTGACGATCACGCGGGCGCCATAGGCGCGCAGCGAGGCGGCCGAACCCTTGCCCACGTCGCCATAGCCGCAGACCACCGCGACCTTGCCCGCCAGCATCACGTCGAGCGCGCGCTTGAGGCCGTCGGCCAGCGACTCGCGGCAGCCGTAGAGGTTGTCGAACTTGCTCTTGGTGACCGAGTCGTTGACGTTGATCGCCGGCACCAGCAGCTGGCCGCGCTCGGCCAGCTGGTACAGGCGATGCACGCCGGTGGTGGTCTCCTCGGACACGCCCTTCCAGTCCTTGACCACGCGGGTCCAGTAGCCCGGACGCTCCTTGGCGACGCGCTTGAGCAGGTCCTTGATCACCTGCTCCTCATGGCTGCCCGAGGCCGAATTCACCCAGCTCTCGTCGCCCTGTTCCAGCTCGTAGCCCTTGTGGATCAGCAGGGTCACATCGCCACCGTCGTCGACCACCAGCTCCGGGCCGGTCAGGGTGCCGTCGGCCAGGGTGAAGGTCAGTGCCTCCAGGGTGCAGTCCCAGTATTCCTCCAGCGTCTCGCCCTTCCAGGCGAACACGGGCGTGCCGGACGCGGCGATCGCGGCGGCGGCGTGGTCCTGGGTGCTGAAGATGTTGCACGAGGCCCAGCGCACGTCGGCGCCGATGTCCTTCAGCGTTTCGATCAGCACCGCGGTCTGGATGGTCATGTGCAGCGAGCCGGTCACGCGCACGCCCTTGAGCGGGGCGGTGGCGGCGTGCTTGCGGCGGATCGACATCAGGCCCGGCATCTCGTGCTCGGCGATGTCCAGTTCCTTGCGGCCCCAGTCGGCCAGCGAGATGTCGGCGACCTTGTAGTCGCCTTCCTGGGAGAAGGTCTTCACTTGTGCGTTCAAGGTGGTGCTCCGTCGTGGGACCCGGTGCGGATCCGTGGTGACGGGCGCCGTTGTCGCGGTGTTGATCCAGCCGAGCCTGGCCGTGCAGATCCACGGTCGCAGCGCCCCTCGGCGGGGGGCGAATTGTATCGCTTCCGCCCGCAGGGCGGCTGAATCGCGGCGTGCGGGGGCGGGGTCTGGCGGGGGCCCTCGCTCCGCCCGGCGAGGACGTGGCAGCCGCGAATGGAGGCTGCCATGCCGCGCGGGCTGGGAGACGCACGGTGGGCAAGGCCCGCGCAATGCGTTGCGCCGGCAGCGCAAAATGGCGGAGGGGAAGGGCGCTGGGCGAGCCCAGGCTGGCCTGCGAAGGCGCAACGGGATGCGCGGAGTGTTCTGCCGGACGCGCTGGGCTTCATGCGCGACGCGAATTTCCGCCGACTTGTCCGGCAATCAGGTGTAGGAGCGATTCGCGCTGCATCGCAACATGGTCATTTCCATGCAGATTGCTGCATCGCGGAAGATCCTCACAAGCGTGAGAGTGAGTATTGACAGCAGGTTCGGGGATGGCCACTATCCGGCCCAACGCGTCTTGCTGAACCAGTCCCGTGGGAGGGAACTGTTATGGGGAACCGTCTGATTGCGTCCGCATCCGTGGCCGCGCTGCTTGCAATGCCCGTGTCCGCCATCGCGCAGGCCACGGCCGAAGTCATCGACAACCAGCGTCAGCGCTCCGAGCTGCCGGTCGAGGAACTCGACACGATCATCGTCACCGCCACGCGCCGCAGCGAACCGCTGAAGGACGTGCCGCTGAGCGTGAGCGTGCTGTCCCAGGACCAGCTCGACGCCAAGGGCATCGTCGGCTACGAGGGGCTGGCCTATGAGACGCCCGGCGTGGTGCTGAACCGGCCCACCGCCAACTTCAACAACTTCACCGCGCGCGGCATCGCCACCAACGGCTACAACGCCAACCTGCAGAGCACGGTGGCCATCTACATCGACGAGCTGCCGATCTCCTCGAACGGCAACTCCACCGTCCTCGATCCGAGCCTGTACGACGTGGAGCGCGTCGAGTTCCTGCGCGGGCCGCAGGGCACGCTGTTCGGATCCGGCTCGCTTGCCGGCGCGCTGCGCATCCTTACCCGTGCGCCCGATCCGAATGTCTTCGAGGCCTCGTTCCTGGGCGATCTCGGCGTCAGGGGCTCGGGTTCGCTGCGCCAGCGCTACAACGCCATGGTCAACGTGCCACTGGCCGAGGACACGCTCGCGCTGCGCGTGGTCGCGTTCAAGCGCGACGAGGAAGGCTATGTCGACAACATCGGCACCGGGATCGACAACGCCAACACCATGGAGACCTGGGGTGGGCGGGCGACCCTGCTGTGGGAGCCCAGCGACCGCCTGTCGGTCTCGCTGCGCGCCTCGCAGGAGGACAGCAGCCCCGAGGATTCCGGCCTGACCAATCCGGATCTCGGCGAGGACGTCCGCTACTCCGACCGGCCCGACCGCTTCTCGGGCAAGATGACGAACTACAACGCGACCATCGGCTACCAGTTCGACTGGGCCAGGCTGACCAGCTCCTCGACCTGGTCGGACTACGACGCGAACTTCGACGTGGACCTGGGCGCGACCTTCGGCCACCTCATCCCGTTCGGGCTGGAAGTGCCCTACCACGACGACCGCTTCGTGCAGGAAGTCCGCCTGGTGTCGGAAAGCGGCGGGCGCGTGGACTGGGTGCTCGGCGGCTTCTACTTCGAGCAGCGGCGCGACGCGGACTACTTCTACCGTTCCTCGCAGGCCTTCCTCGATGCGATGGGCATGAACAACCTGCCCGTCGATCCCTATTACCTGCGCTTCCGCAACACGATCGACCAGCGCGAGCGGGCCCTGTTCGGCGAGCTGACGTTCCGCTTCAACAACGACCTGTGGATGACCGGCGGCCTGCGCTACGGCAGCACCCAGGCCCAGGCCACGCAGCAGGCCGGCGGCTACAACAGCAACTACCTCACCGCCGCGCTGACCGGTGCCACCGGTCCGCTGACGGTCTTCCCGGTCGAGGAAATCGTGGGCCTGGTGGCCAAGGAAACGGGGCCCTCGTACCGCCTGAGCCTGTCCTGGCGGCCCTCGTCGGCGATCACCACCTATGCCGCGGTGGCCACCGGCTTCCGCGCGCCGGTCGTGAACGCGCGTGCCGGCGCGCCCAGCCTGGTCAACGCCGAGGACATCATCATTCCCTTCGGCGCCGACTCCGACGAGCTGATCAACTACGAGCTGGGCCTGAAGGGACGTTGGCTGGACGGTCGCATGGTCGCCAACCTGGCGCTGTACCACATCGACTGGAACGACATCCAGGTACAGGCCAACCGCGTGTCGGACTCGGTCCAGTTCGCCACCAACATCGGCGGCGCGACCAGCCAGGGCCTGGAGTTCGAACTGATGGCCCGGCCCAGTGCCAACTGGACGTTCGCACTCAACGGTTCGTTCAATCGCACCGAGGTGGACAGCCTGACGCCCGAGGAAGCCGCGATCTCCGGCGCGGTGCAGGGCGCGCGACTGTCGGCGCCACGCTTCCAGGGATCGATGGTGGTCAGCTACGGATTCGACGCGTTCCGGGATTCGGTGGGCAACGCCTCGGTCTCGGTGGTCCACGTGGGCGGATTCCCGGGCATGTTCCCGAACGTCCCGGGCCAGCCCGGCGTGGTCAGTCCCATGTTCGACTACACCGACTCCTACACCATCGCGAACGCGAACCTGGCCTTCGACTTCGAACGGTTCACCATCGGCGCCTACGTCGAGAACCTGTTCGATGACCGCTCGGTGACCTACGTGCATCCGGAGGCCTTCCTGGACGGGCGTTACGCGCTGGTGCCGCCGCGGACCATCGGCCTGCGCGTGGGCTTCCGGTACTGATGGCCGGCACTCCGGCCACCGCCGTCGTCCCGGGCGCGCTGCATGCGCGCCCGGGCGCTCGCGCCTGGACCGTGCTCGCGGTCCTGTGCTTCGTCTACGTGCTCAACTTCCTGGACCGGCAGCTGCTGTCGATCCTGGCCAAGCCGATCCAGGACGAGCTGGGCATCAGCGACGGACAGCTCGGCCTGATCGGCGGGCTGTACTTCGCGATGTTCTACTGCATCCTCGCGATCCCGGTGGGCTGGCTGGCCGACCGCACCAACCGGGTCAAGGTGCTGGCCTTCTCCTGCGGCCTGTGGAGCGCAGCCACCGCGGCCTGCGGCATGGCCTCGAGCTACCCGCAGCTGGCGCTGGCGCGCATGGCCGTGGGCGTGGGCGAGGCGGGCGGCGTGCCCCCCTCGTACGCGATCATCTCCGACTACTTCCCGCCGGGCACGCGCGGCACCGCACTGGGCCTGTTCAACCTTGGGCCGCCGATCGGGGCGGCCATGGGCGTGGCCTTCGGCGCCTCGGTGGCGGCGGCCTACTCGTGGCGCATGGCCTTCGTCTGGGTAGGCGCGGTGGGCGTGGTGACCGCGGTCGGGGTGTGGTGCTTCATCCGCGAGCCGCGCAAGGGAGGACTCGACGTGGCGCCCGTGCAGCCACCCGCGCAAGCGCAAGCGACAACGCAATCGGCAACGCAATCGCAGCCCGCCGTCGCTGCCCCGGGTTTTGCCGACACCTGCCGCAGCTTCTTCGCCAACCCGGTGCTGCGCAACATGGCGCTGGCCTGCGGCGCGACCCAGTTCGTCACCTACGCGATGCTCAACTTCACCGTGCTGCTGCTGATGCGCGAGAAGGGCATGACCCTGGAAGACGTGGCGGTCTGGTATGCGCTGGTGTTCGGCGTGGGCAGCGCGATGGGCATGTTCCTGTCCGGGCGCCTGATCGATCGCCTGGCGCGGCGCTCAAGGACCGCCTACGCCTACCTGCCGGCGGTCGGCCTGGTCCTGGCCATGCCGTTCTTCGTCGGCTTCGTCTGGGCCGGCAGCTGGCAGCTGGCACTGGTGTTCCTGTTCCTGCCCACGGGGCTGAACTACTTTTACCTCTCGCCCGCGGTGACCCTGGTGCAGGAGGAAGTGCGGCCGGACCAGCGCGTGCTTTCCGGCGCGCTGCTGCTGCTGGTGATGAACCTGATCGGGCTCGGCTTCGGTCCGACCTACCTCGGCCTGGCCAGCGACTTCTTCCGCGCCACGCACCCGGACAACTCGCTGCAGATGGCGTTCTACACACTCATCCCGTTCTACGCGCTGGCGGTCGGCATGTTCCTGCTGCTCGCGCGCAGCATCTGCCGCCAGGACGCGCAGGAGACGCAGCCATGATCCGAACCCTGTTCCGTGCACTCGTCGTGTCGGGCGCGCTGTGCTGCGCGCAGGCCACGGCCACCGATGCGCCCGTTGTCGAGGCGCCCGCCGGCGTCGCCAGCGGCGAAGCGCGCGATGGCGTGCACATCTTCCGCGGCATTCCCTATGCCGAAGCGCCGACCGGGCAACTGCGCTGGCGTCCGCCGGTGACCGCGGCGCGCTGGGACGGCGTGCGCGATGCCACGCGTTTCGGGCCCGCCTGCCATCAGCCGCCATCGCGTCCCGGCAGCATCTATGCCGCGGCCGAGACCCCGGCGATGAGCGAGGACTGCCTGTCGCTCAACGTCTGGGCGCCCGCCGATGCGAAGGACGCGCCGGTCTTTGTCTGGATCCACGGCGGTTCGCTGGTCGCGGGCAGCGGCAGCGAGGCGATGTACGACGGGGCAACCTTGGCCGCGCAGGGCCTGGTGGTGGTGACGATCAACTACCGGCTCGGCGCGCTCGGTTATCTCGCGCATCCGCAGTTGAGCGAAGAGTCGCCCGACGGCGTGTCGGGCAACTACGGCCTGCTCGACCAGGTCGAGGCGCTGCGCTGGGTGCAGCGCAATGTGGCGGCGTTCGGGGGCGACCCGGACCGGGTCACCATCGCCGGCGAGTCGGCCGGCGCGCTCAGCGTGATGTACTTGATGGCGGCGCCGCCGGCGCGCGGGCTGTTCCATCGCGCGATCGCGCAGAGCGCGTACATGATCTCCACGCCGGCGCTGCGCGACCCGGTGCACGGAACGCCCTCGGCCGAGGAATCGGGCTTGGCCTTGAGTCGTGCACTCGGCGTGCGCGGCCTGCCCCGGCTGCGCGCGATGGACCCGCAGGCGCTCACCGTGCAGGCGGCGATGTCGGGTTTCTTCCCGCTCGGCAACGTCGACGGCCAGGTGCTGCCGGGGCAGCTGGTCGAGGTGTTCGATCGCGGCGGGCAGGCACCCGTGCCGATCCTGGCCGGATTCAACGAGGGCGAGATCCGCTCGCTGCGTTTCCTGCTGCCGCCGGCGCCGGCCGATGGCGCCACGTATGAGGCCGAGCTGCGTGCACGCTACGGCGATCTGGCCGAGGCGATGCTGCAGCACTATCCGGCGGCCAATCCCGACGAGGCCATGCTGGCCACCACCCGCGACGCGATGTACGGCTGGACCGCCGAGCGGCTGGTGCGCAGCCAGACCGCGCTCGGCCAGCCGTCCTTCCTCTACTACTTCGACCACGGCTATCCCGCGGCCGATGCGGCGGGCCTGCATGCCTTCCACGCCGCCGAGATTCCCTATGCGCTGGGCACCGTGGGCGCGACCCCGCCGCACTGGCCGAAGATTCCCGACACGCAGGCGGAGCGGCAGCTGGCTGCAGCGTTGCAGGCCTACTGGGCTTCGTTCGCGCGCGACGCCGTGCCGGTGGCCGAGGGCCAGCCCGCGTGGCAGCCGTACGCGCAATCGCGGTCGCATCTTGTCTTCGCCGGCGAGCCCAGGCCAGGCGAACACCTGATGCCAGGGATGTTCGAGCTGGTCGAGTCGGTGGTGTGCCGGCGGCGCGCCCACGGCGGCCTGCCCTGGCACTGGAACGTCGGCATCGTCGCCCCGCCGCTGCCAGGCAAGGGAGCCAGTGGATGTCCCTGATCCACGGCGAGATGCAGCCGTATGCGCTGACCCTCGACAGGTTCCTGGATCACGCGGCGAAGTGGCACCCGGATGTCGAGGTGGTGACCGCGCATGAAGGCGGACGCACCGAGCGCATCGGCTATGCGGACCTGCGCGTGCGCAGCCGCCGGCTGTCGGTCGCGCTGTCCGGGCTGGGGGTGGGCACGGGCGAATGCGTCGCGACCCTGGCCTGGAACACGCAGGCGCACGTGGAGACCTGGTTCGCGGTGACGGGCATGGGTGCGGTCTGCCACACCCTCAATCCGCGCCTGAGCGAGGCGCACGTGGTGTCGATGCTCGACCAGTCGCGCGCGCGCATCCTGATCGTCGCCGCCGACCTGGCGCCGCTGGCGCGGCGAATCGCGGCCCGCGCGACGTCGCTGCAGCGGATCCTGGCGATCGACGATGCCCCGGCCGGCGAGGACGACGTGGTCGCGGTCGAGCCACTCGAACCGATGCTCGCCGCCGCGTGCGGCGACGTGGCCTGGGGTGGGTTCGACGAATACACGCCCTGCGGCCTGTGCTTCACCTCCGGCACCACCGGCGCGCCCAAGGGCGTGACCTATTCGCACCGCGGCGTGTTCCTGCACACCCTGCGCGCGCTGCAGGCCGACACCATGGCCCTGTCCGCGCGCGACAGCGTGCTGCTGGCGGTGCCGATGTTCCATGCCAACGGCTGGGGCGTGCCGTTTGCCACGCCGGCGGTGGGCGCACGCCTGGTGCTGCCCGGGCGCCACCTGGATGGCGCCAGCCTGGCCGCCCTGATCAACGCCGAATCGGTGACCGTGGCGCTCGGCGTGGCCACGGTCTGGCTGGCCCTGGTCGAACATCTCGAAGCCAGCGGCGGGCAGACGCCTTCGCTGCAGCGCGTGATCGTCGGTGGCGCGCCGCTGGCGCCCGCGCTGATGCAGCGACTCGAGCAGCGCCTGGGCGTGAGCGTGCAGACCAGCTGGGGCATGACCGAACTCTCGCCGACCGGCACCGTGGCCTTGCCGGACGATCCGATGCGCGTCGCGCACCTGTCAGGGCGCCCGGCGATCGGCGTCGACCTGCTGCTCACCGATGCCGATGGCGTGGCGTTGCCCGAGCAGCGCGGCGTCGAGGGTCGCCTGCGCGTGCGGGGGCCCAGCACCGTGCAGCGCTATTTCGGCGATACGCAGCCCGCGGTCGACGCGCAGGGCTGGTTCGACACCGGCGATCTGGCGCGCATCGACGCGGCCGGCAACCTGGTCATCAGCGGCCGTTCCAAGGACCTGATCAAGTCGGGTGGCGAGTGGATCAATCCCGCCGAGATCGAGGAGATCGTGGGCGAACTGCCCGAAGTCTCGCTGGCCGCGGTCATCGGCCGCGAGCATCCGCGCTGGGGCGAGCGCCCGCTGCTGCTGGTGGAGGTGCGCGAGGGCGTGAAGATCGACGATGCCACGCTGTTCGACGCGCTGCGCGACCGGGTCGCCTCGTGGTGGCTGCCCGACGAAATCATCCGCATCGAACGCATGCCTTTGGCAGCGACCGGGAAAATTGACAGAATGCGTCTCAGGGCCGAATACGGCGGCGTACGCGCGGAGACGGGAACATGAGGTTCCCGCATGGCGCATGCGCGACACTGCAGTGGAGGCGGGAGCTTGCCAAAAGACGCGACACCGCGCGGCGCGCGTGCAGCCAAGGCGAAGCGGGCGAGCGCGCCCGCGAAACGCCCGACCAAGGCCGAGCAGCGCGCCGAGATGACCGAGCAGATCCTCGACGCGGCCGAACACCTGTTCTCGCGCCATGGCCTGTACGGCGTCACCCTCAAGGACGTGGCGCATCGCGTGGGCGTGCACCACACACTGCTCAACTACTACTTCACCGACAAGAAGACGCTGTTCGATGCGGTGATGGCGCGCCGCGCGGCGGTGACCAGCGGGCGGCGCATGCAGGCGCTGGACGAGTACGAGGCGGCCAGCGGCAGCAAGCCGACGGTGGAGGGCGCGCTGCATGCCTTTCTCGACACCGACCTGGACCTCTACATCCAGGGCGGCGAGAACTGGAAGAACTACGGTGCGCTCAGCGCGCTGGCATCGACCACGCCCTATGGCGCGGAGCTCATGGACCAGCACTTCGATCCGGTGGTGCTGCGCCTGATCGAGCTGCTGAAGAAAGCCATGCCCGACTGCGACGCGGAAGACATCTTCTGGGGTTACCACTTCGTGACCGGCGCGCTGATGCTGACGCTGGCACGCACCGGCCGCATCGACCGCCTCTCCGGTGGCCTGTGCCGGTCGGACGACTACGACGCGGTCAAGACGCGCATGGCCAGCTTCATGGCCGCGGGCTTCCGCTCGATCTGCAGCAAGCGGGGGAGCGCGAAGGCGCACTGAATCCCGGCGTCCCCCGTCCGCTGTTCCTTTTCTGGATGGGGAGTTGAGACATGCCGCTTGAAGGACGTACCGCGATCATCACCGGCGCAGGCGGCGGCCTGGGCCGCCAGCACGCGCTCTACCTGGCGCGCAAGGGCGCGCGGATCGTGGTCAACGACGTGGGCGCGGCGCAGGCCGAGGCCGTGGCGGCGGAGATCCGCGCGGCGGGCGGGCAGGCCATCGCGGCAGTCGGATCGGTCACCGATGAAGACGCGGTTGCGGAGATGGTCGCGCGCACGCTCGATGCCTGGGGCCGGGTCGACATCCTGGTCAACAACGCCGGCATCCTGCGCGACAGGAGCTTCGCCAAGATGGACCTGGCCGGTTTCCGCGAGGTGGTCGACGTGCATCTGATGGGCGCGGCCACCTGCTGCAAGGCGGTGTGGGAGACGATGCGCGCGCAGCAGCATGGCCGCATCGTGATGACGACCTCGTCCTCCGGCCTGTACGGCAACTTCGGCCAGGCCAACTACGGCGCCGCCAAGATGGCGCTGGTGGGCCTGGCGCAGACGCTGGCGATCGAGGGCGCGAAGTACGGCATCCGCGTCAACTGCCTGGCGCCGACGGCGTCGACCGGCATGACCGCCGGCGTGCTGCCGGACGAGAGCCTGCGCGCGCTGGATCCCGCGCTGGTCAGCCCCGCGCTGCTGCCGCTGGTGGTCGACGATGCGCCGACGCGCGCCATCGTCTGCGCCGGTGGCGGCCACTTTGCACGCGCCTGGGTCACGCTCACCGAAGGCCGTCATCTTGGCGCAGGTGCGGATGCGGGCGAGCGCCTGATCGCCGAATGGGATGCGGTGTCCGACCCGGCCGGCCAGATCGTGCCCGACTACGGCTTCACCCAGGCCGAGCGCGAGGTGGCGAGCGCGCAGGCGCACGCGGCGGCGGCCAAGGCAGCCTGACTTCGCCCGCGAGTGCGCAGGCGCGTGGTTCCTGTGCACCGGACCAGGCCATGGGTGTCCCGATTCGACAGGCGGAGCGATTGCCATGACATCAGGTAACGGCCCGTTCGCGGGCAAGGTCGCGCTCGTGACGGGGGCCAGTTCCGGCCTGGGCGAGGCCGCCGCGCTGGAGTTTGCACGGCGCGGCGCCAGCGTGGTGCTGGCCGCGCGGCGCGCGGAACGATGCGAGGCGCTTGCGCAGCGGATCGTGGCCGCGGGCGGACAGGCGCTGCACCTGCGCGCCGACGTCGCGCGGGCGGCCGACGTGCAGGCCATGGTCGCGGCCACCCTGGATCGCTTCGGGCGGCTGGACTGCGCAGTCAACAACGCCGGCATCGCCGGCCCCATGCGTACGCCCGTAGCCGACGTGGACGAGGCGCAGTGGGATGCGGTGATGGGCGTGAACCTCAAGGGCGTGTGGCTGTGCATGAAGCACGAGATCCCGGCGATGCTGGCCGGCGGCGGTGGCGCGATCGTCAACGTGGCCTCGATCTATGGCCTCAAGCCCAGCGACGTCGGCCATGCGCCGTATGCGGCCAGCAAGCATGGCGTGATCGGGCTGACCCGCTCGGCGGCCACCGACTACGGGCAGATGCAGCTGCGCATCAACGCGGTGGCGCCCGGGTTCACGCGTTCGGAGATGGTCGATCCGCAGCGACCCGGCGGCGCGGAACACTACCAGCGCATGGTGGGGCGCCACTGCGCCATGCAGCGGCTGGGGGAGGCGGAGGAAGCGGCGCGGGCCATCGTGTGGCTGTGCTCGCCCGAGGCCAGCTACGTCAATGGCGAAGTGCTGTCCGTGGATGGCGGCAGCGCCACGCGCCTGTACTGAGTGCGCGCCAGGGGTCTGCCAGGCGTACCGGGTCGGTGACCGCGCCGCGCGCCGGTGCAGGACGGCACCGGCCGCACAGGGCTGACTGACAGCGTCTGCCGCAGGTGCGCGTGCCGCCTGCTCCGCGCGCGCGGTACCGGCCCGATCGTCCGACATCGAACCCAACACACTGCAAATCCTCCGGATCGCAATGACATGACCGACATCTTCATCGTCTCCGCCGTGCGCACCGCCATTGGCGCTTTCGGCGGCGGGCTCAAGGACACGCCACCTTCGACACTTGGTGTCGCCACCGCGAAGGAGGCCATCGCCCGCGCCCGGGTTCCCCTGGAAGCCGTCGGCCACGCTGTCTACGGGCAGGTGCTGCCCAGCGCGCCGCGCGATGCCTATCTGGCGCGCGTCATCGCGATCGAATCCGGCTTGCCGGTGACAACGCCCGCACTCACCGTCAATCGCCTGTGCGGCTCAGGCCTGCAGGCCATCGTCTCGGCGGCGCAGTCGCTGCTGCTGGGCGACTGCGACGTGGCGCTGGCCGGTGGCGCGGAGTCGATGAGCCGCACGCCATTCCACCTGCCCACGCACCGCTGGGGCCGCAAGCTGGGCGACGCGACGCTGGTGGATGCGCTCAACGAAGGGCTCAAGGATCCCTTCAGCCAGGTGCTGATGGGCATCACCGCGGAGAACATCGCCGAGCGTTACGGGATCGATCGCGACCGGCAGGATGCGATTGCGCTGGAAAGCCACCGCCGCGCTGCCGACGCCATGGCGCAAGGACGCTTCGAAAGCCAGATCGTGCCGCTGATGGTTGGCCGACGCGGCAGGGAAACCGAGTTCAGGACGGATGAGCATGTGCGCCCCCAGCTGTCGGCGGACGACCTTGCGGGTCTGCGTCCGGCCTTCAAGTCCGACGGCTCGGTCACGGCAGGCAACGCGTCTGGCATCAACGACGGCGCCGCGTCGGTGGTGCTGGCCACCGGCGAGGCAGTCGACCGGCACGGGCTGCGGCCGCTCGCGCGCCTGGTCGCCTATGCGCATGCCGGCGTCGAACCGCTGTACATGGGCATGGGCCCGGTGCCGGCCACGCGCGCGGCGCTGACGCGGGCCGGCCTGTCGATCGACGACATCGATGTGGTCGAGTCCAACGAAGCCTTTGCCGCGCAGGCCTGCGCCGTGTCCGACGCGCTGGGGCTGGATCCGGCCAAGGTCAATCCCAACGGCAGCGGCATCGCGCTGGGACATCCGGTGGGCGCGACCGGTGCGATCATCACGGTGAAGCTGGTGCATGAGCTGCAGCGCAGCGGCGGCCGCTACGGCCTGGCGACGATGTGCATCGGCGGCGGCCAGGGGATTGCCGCGATCTTCGAGCGGGCCTGACGGGAGCGCGTGACACGGGTCGTCTCTCTGGGCGCGCCGGTTCGGTCGTCCCGCGCCCGTTCTGTCATTCCCGTGCTTGCCTGGCCTCTCGTGCCGGTCGTTCTTGCGCCTGGCAGTCATCCCGACATGTGCCGGTCATCCGCATCTGAGCATCATCCCGGAACCTGACTTGCATCCCGGCATCCCGGCATCTGCGTGTCATCCCGAGCGCAGCGAGGGATCTGCTCTCCGCAGACGCGCGCACCGCATTGTCGCTCGGCCCGATGCCGCCCAGGACAAGACCGGCTTTCATTCGGGACTGGCGAGGCGTTTCCCGGCAACGAAGCGGATCAATCGATGCGTGTGCCCTTCCGGAGCTTCCCCGCTGCGTCCGGAACGGGCAGGAAGCCGTATCGCCGCAAGACCGTGTTCCTGCCTCCCTGGGGCGCAGGAGAAACGCCAAACAGAAACGGGCCGCTTGCGCGGCCCGTGTCCTGCAACGGCATCGGCAAAGCGAGGCTTACAGCTTCGCGGCCTTGCGCAGTTCCTCGGCGCGATCGGTCTTCTCCCAGGAGAAGGCGGTCGCGGTGTGTTTCTTGCCGGCGCCATCCACGTAGCTGATCTCCTTCGGCTTGCGGCCGAAGTGGCCGTAGGCGGCGGTCAGCTGGTAGATCGGGTGCTCCAGGTCGAGCATGCGGGTCAGGCCGTAGGGGCGCAGGTCGAAGTGGCGGCGAATCAGCTTCTCGATCACGTCGTCGCCGACCTTGCCGGTACCGAAGGTGGTGACCGAGATCGAGGTCGGCTCGGCCACGCCGATGGCGTAGGACACCTGCACCTCGCAGCGGTCGGCGAGGCCGGCCGCGACGATGTTCTTGGCCACGTAGCGCGCGGCATAGGCGGCCGAACGGTCGACCTTGGAGGGGTCCTTGCCCGAGAACGCGCCGCCGCCGTGACGGGCCATGCCGCCGTAGGTGTCGACGATGATCTTGCGCCCGGTCAGGCCGCAGTCGCCCACCGGTCCGCCGATCACGAACTTGCCGGTCGGGTTGATGTGGACCTTGTTCTTGCCCAGCGCCTCGAGCCACTTCTTCGGCAGCACCGGCTTGAGGATGTGCTCGCGCACCGCCTCGACCAGGTCCTTCTGCTTGATGTCCGGATCGTGCTGGGTCGACAGCACCACCGCGTCCAGGCCGAGCACACTGTTGCCGTCGTAGCGCAGCGTGACCTGGCTCTTGGCGTCCGGCCGCAGCCACTTGAGCTTGCCGCTCTTGCGCACCTTGGCCTGCTGTTCGACCAGGCGATGGCTGTAGTAGATCGGCGCGGGCATGTACTCCGGCGCCTCGTTGCAGGCGTAGCCGAACATCAGGCCCTGGTCGCCGGCGCCCTGCTGCTCGGGCTTCTTGCGATCGACGCCCTGGTTGATGTCGGGCGACTGCTTGCCGAGCATGTTGATGATCGCGCAGGTGTGGCCGTCGAAGCCGACGTACGAGTTGTCGTAGCCGATGCCGTTGATCACCTTGCGCGCCAGCGCCTCGATGTCGACCCACGCGGTGGTGGTGACCTCGCCGGCGACGATGGCCGCACCCGTCTTCACCAGGGTCTCGCAGGCCACGCGCGCGCGCTTGTCCTGGGCCAGGATCGCGTCCAGCACGGCGTCCGACAGCTGGTCGGCGATCTTGTCCGGATGGCCTTCCGAGACCGATTCGGAAGTGAACAGGTAGCTGGACATCGCTATATCCTTCAATTCGGATGAAAAGATGGGTGCGGATGATACACGGGCGGAACCGGCTGCGCACCCGCAGGCGGCCCGGCTTCAGGTTAACCCGGCGGCGCCGCATTCCCTGTCGCCCCGACTACACATGGCCAGATGTGCTCCCGGCGACACCGTGCCCCCCGACAGGCGCGACAACGCTGGAATGCCGGAAGGCGCCCCTAGATCCTGCCGACTGCCCTCTCATCGAGCGCAGGGGGAGCCGGCACGACGGGCGGGGACGAGGCTCCTCGTCTGCAGGCGCATTCACGCTGGGACGCCGAGATGCGCCGGGATCCGTCCCTGCGCTGCGTGTTCGCGATGGTGACGGATGCGGCAACCGCGGGCGCGTCGGTAGCGGCCCAGCTGCGGGGTGCGATCGGCGGGTAGGCGTTATACCACTGGATCCATACCGGTGGTATAACCGCCCCAGCTGTCCTGGAGCTTAGTCGATGCGTCTCTACCGTGAACTCTCCGCCTCCGCCCAGACCGCCTACGCCGAACTGTACGAGCAGGTGCAGGTCGCCGAGGCCTCGCGCTCGCCGGCGTTCCTGACCGGCAAGGTGGGCTGGAAGACGATCAAGGGCCGGCGCTACGGCTACTGGCAGTTCAAGGAGATCGATGGACGCAAGCGGGAGTACTACCTGGGACCGGAGGGGCCTGCGGTGGAGGCCATCGAGCGCGCGCGGGAGCAGGGCGTGCCACTGATCGACGCGGTGACCCGGCAGGCTGCGGCGGCCGTGGCGCTGGGCAACCAGGCGACGCCGGCGAAGCAGTTCCGCATCGTCAAGCGCTTCGCCGACTACCAGTTCTTTCGCGCCGGCGGTTTGCTGGTGGGGACGCATGCGTTCCTGGCGTTGGGCAATCAGCTGGGCGTCGCCTGGGGTAGCGGTACCCGGACGCTGGATCTCGACTTCGCGCATGCCGGGCCGGGCGGCAACGTGGCGATGGCGCTGCCGGCGGACCTGACAACCAACCTGCACGATGCGCTGGCGTCGCTGGAACTGGGGTTTCTGCCGGCGCTTGGCGGGAGCAAGGGCCTGGCCAGCAATTACATGAGCGAAAAGGAACCCGACCTGCGAATCGACTTCCTGACGGTGCGCCGTCGCAACAACGAGAATGTTCAGATGCCGGACCTGGGCGTGGCACTGGTGCCGTTGAAGTTCATGGAGTACTTGCTGGAGCGGCCGGGACAGGGCTTGCTGCTCGACCGCGCCGACGCCTGCATGGTCAACCTGCCCGACCCCGCGCGCTACGGCCTGCACAAGCTGCTGGTGGCAGCGGAGCGCGGAGCGCGCCATGCCAAGTACCGCAAGGACATCCTGCAGGCGCTGGCCTTGATCGAATGGCATCTTGAACGCGCCCCGGTGCTGTTGGCTGACGCCTGGAGGGATCTGTGTGTACGGGGCGAAGGCTGGGAAAAGCGCGCACGCACGTCGCTGGCGCAGGCGCCGACGGCGCAGCGTGAAACGCTGGAGCGCTTTGCGCTGCTCACGGGGTGACCGCGGCCCATGCCGGCGTGGGAGTGGCTTCAGCCGCGATCGGACGATCTGGTCGCCTGATACCGGTCCCGCCGTTCCGTAGCGATCGCGGCTGAAGCCGCTCCTACCGGGAAGCGGTGAGAGTCGAGGTGGGATGCTGTATTCGCGGAGCGGGGAAATGAACCGCTGTGTCCCCCCTAGAATGCGCACCATGGATTCGCTCTCACAGCTCCTGCTTGGTGCCGCGGTCGCCGGCGTCGCGGTGCCGGCGGCGCACCGGCGCGTGGCCATGCTCGCTGGCGCGGCGCTCGGCACGCTGCCCGACCTCGACTCCTTTCCGATCGGCCTGTTTACCGATGATCCCGTGGCGTTGATGACGCTGCATCGTGGCTTCAGCCATTCGCTGTTCGTGCTGCCGCTGCTGGGCTGGGCGATCTGGGCGTTTCTGCGAAGACGCGGTGGGCGCGTGGCGCAGGCGCCGAAAGGCTGGTTCTGGGCGATCCAGCTGGCGCTGGTCACGCATCCGCTGCTGGACGCATTCACCGTCTACGGCACCCAGCTGCTGTGGCCGCTGGCGACCCCGCCGGTGATGTGGTCGACCGTGTTCATCATCGATCCCGGCTACACGCTGTGGTTGCTGCTGGGTGTGGTCGCGGCGCTGTTCGCGGGTGTGAGGCCGCTCGCGCGGCATGCACTCGTCGCGGGGCTGGCGCTCAGCTCCACTTACCTCGGCTGGTCGTTGCTGGCCAAGACGATGGTGGAACGCGAGGCGGAGCGGTCACTGGCGGCGATCGGGCTGCAGGACGCGCCGCGCTTCTCCGTGCCGATGCCGTTCAACACCCTGCTGTGGCGGGTGGTGGCGATGACGCCGGATGGCTTCGTCGAGGGCGAGCACTCGCTGGTCGCCGATGCGCGGCCGATCGCCTTCCGACACCACGCCTCCGATGTCGAGGCGCTTGCCGCGGTGTCCCGGGCGCCTGCGGTGGCGCGGCTGCAATGGTTCAACCGCGGTTTCATGAAGGCCCAGGTGCGCGACGGCCGGCTGGTGCTGAGCGACCTGCGCATGGGCGCCGAGCCCGACTACAGCTTCAATTTCGCCGTGGCCGAGCGCGACGGCGGCAGCTGGCGCGCGATTCCGCCCGAACAGCTGGCCTGGCCATGGGAGGCACGCCGGCGCCTGGCGCAGATGTGGAATCGCATCTGGAAAGAGCCGCCTGCCGCGTAGCCCGGCCAAGGCCGAAGGCCGCCGCCGGGGGAGGTTGGCGGGACCCACGGGTGCGGGGGCGCTGCGGAATGCGGGAACGTCGTCGGTGCCCCGGATGCGCTGCGCTTATCCGGGCTACGTGGGAAACCGGAATTGCGTCGCCCGGCCAGGGCCGAAGGCCGCCGCCGGGTGAGGTTGGCGGGGCCCGCGGGTGCGGGGGCGGTGCGGGATGCCGGAACGTCGTCGGTGCCCCGGATGCGCTGCGCTTATCCGGGCTACGCGGAAAACCGGAATTGCGTCGCCCGGCCAGGGCCGAAGGCCGCCGCCGGGTGAGGTTGGCGGGACCCGCGGGTGCGGGGGCGGTGCCGGATGCCGGAACGTCGCCGGTGCCCCGGATGCGCTGCGCTTATCCGGGCTACGCGGGAAACCGGAATTGCGTCGCCCGGCCAGGGCCGAAGGCCGCCGCCGGGGATGTTGGCGGGACTCGCGGGTGCGGGGGCGGTGCGGGATGCCGGAACGTCGTCGGTGCCCCGGATGCGCTGCGCTTATCCGGGCTACGCGGGTAACCGGAATTGCGTCGTCCGGCCAAGGCCGAAGGCCGCCGCCGGGGATGTGGGCGGGACCCGCGGGTGCGGGGGCGCTGCGGAATGCCGGAACGGTGCCGGTCCCCCGGATGCGCTGCGCTTATCCGGGCTACGCGGGGAACCAGTAGCGCGTGAGGTGGAAGAACACGGGTGCGGCGAACACCACCGAATCCATGCGGTCCATCATGCCGCCGTGGCCCTCGATCATCCGGCCCCAGTCCTTGGCGCCGAGACTGCGTTTGACTGCGGACAGCGCCAGCCCGCCACACGCGCCGGCCAGCACGATCACGGCCGACATGCCCGCCGCCTGCAGTGGCGTGAACGGGGTCATCCACCACAGCGCCGTGCCGATGCCCACCGCCGCCATCCCGCCGCCGAGCAGGCCTTCCACCGTCTTGGACGGGCTCACCTGCGGCGCCAGCTTGTGGCGGCCGAAAATCTTGCCGAACACGTACTGCATCACGTCGCTGATCTGCACCACCAGCATCAGGTAGAGCAGCAACAACTGGCCGGTCCCGGCAGGCGCATCCGGATGCAGGATCATCAGCGCCGGCGCATGGCTGATGCAGTAGATCGCGATCATCACGCCCCACTGGATCTTGGTGGTGCGCTCGAGGAAGCCGTTGGTATCGCCGCCGAACACCGCCAGCACCGGCAGCGCCAGGAAGGCGTAGACCGGGATGAAGATCGCGAACAGGCCATACCACTGGTCGAAGATCAGCCAGTACTGGATCGGGATCAGCAGGTAGAACGCCGCCACCAGCGGCAGGTGGTCGCCCGCGCGCGTGGGCGTGAGCGTGATGAACTCGCGCAGCGCGAAGAACGAGATGAAGGCGAACACCACCAGCGTGGCCACCGGCCCGATCGCGAAGCAGGCGCCCAGCACGCCCACCATGCCCCACCAGGCGCGCACGCGTGCATTGAGGTTGTGCACCGTCGCGCCGCCGCCGTCGGGGCCGCGACGCGACAGCAGCCAGCCGACGATCGAGGCGACCAGCAGCAGCGCGACGATGCCGGAGAACACGTAGATCATCTTCGTCTGTGGGCTCATGCCATCGCCTCCACCGCGGCGCGGGCGCGTTCCAGGAAATCTTCGCGGCTCTCGCCGGGCGACCAGGCCAGCGGCGCGCCGAAGTTGACGTTGCAGTACAGCGGCAGCGGCAGAGGTAGCAGCGCGCCCTTGGGCAGGCTGCGGTGCAGGGTGTCCAGGTAGACCGGCACCAGCTCGGCGTGGGGATAGGCACTGGCCAGCTTGAACAGACCGGCCTTGAACGCCTGCGGCAGCCGCTCGTTGCTGCGCGTGCCTTCCGGAAACAGGATCAGCGAGTCGCCCTGGTCGAGCGCGGCGCGGACGGGGGCCAGCGGGTCGGCATCGGGCGATTCACGCTGCCGGTCGATCAGGATCGCGCGCAGCACGCGCTTGGACAGCCAGCCGCGCAGGCCCGGCTTGTCCCAGTAGTCGCGCGCCGCCACCGGCCGCACGTTCGCGCGCTGGCGCGGGGTCAGCGCCGACCAGATGGCGACGGTGTCGAGGTGGCTGGTGTGGTTGGCGAAATAGATGCACTGGCCCTGTGGCGGAGCAACGCGCCACTGCGCGCGGGCGCCGACCAGCGTGCGGGTGAAGCCGACCAGCGCGGCTGCGCCTAGGCGGGCGATCAAGACGCCCGCTCCAGGCGCCGCGCGATCGCGTGCAGCCGCGTGGCGCAGGTCAGCAGTGAACCGAGAGCGATCACCGCGACGGCCACGACCAGCGCGTGGCGGCTGTCTGCCAGCATCGCCTCGACGGGCGCGATCACGCAGGCCAGCGTCATCAGCGCCATGCGGTGCTGCTTGGCCATCGGCCCGCGGAAATCCTGCGCTTGCCCCAGCGCGCCGCCCAGGGTGCGGATGTAGGCGGTCGAAGCGGCCAGCAGCGCCGCCAGCCAGCCGGCCCACGGCAGTCCTGCCGCATAGCCCAGCGCGACCAGCAGCACGCTGTCGGCGATGCGGTCGGGCACTTCGTTGTACAGCGCGCCGGTGGGCGTGGACTTGCCGCCTTCCACTGCGACCATGCCGTCGAACAGGTTGCACAGCAGCCGCAGCTGGATGCCCAGCGCGCACAGCCACGCGCCCCACGTGGGCAGCCACAGCAACGCGCCCGCGCCGGCGGCGGCGAACAGGATGCTCAGCACCGAGATGGCGTTGGGCGTCAGCGGCGAGTGAGCGAGTGCAGCGGCGATGCGCTGCACGAGTATGTTGCCGCGCGCCCTGATCGGCCGGCGCGACGCGTCCGGGTCGTGTTCCTGCAATTCCATGTGCCGCTCCCCGTGCCGGTCGGATCCGTCCGGCGCGTTACGGATCTTGGGTGCAGCGGCGCGCGCTGGCAAGCCCGCGGCCGGCTCAGGCGACGGCGGACAATTCCGGTGCGACGCCCGCGACCAGCGCGTCGAAGTAGTCGCGGGTCAGCCGCAGCTGCATGTCCGCGGACTCCGCGCGGTTGACCACGCTGCGGAAGGCCGCGTTCTCCGGCCGGTCCTTCGCATACCAGCCCAGGTGCTTGCGCGCGATGCGCACGCCGGACGGCTCGCCGTAGAAATCATGCAGCGCATGCAGATGGCCGAGCAGGATGTCGCGCACTTCGGCGGGCGAGGGCTCGGGCAGGGTGGCGCCGGTGGCGAGGAAGTGCGCCACGGCCGCGAAGATCCACGGGCGGCCCTGCGCCGCGCGTCCGATCATCACCGCATCGGCACCGGTCTGGCGCAGCACCTGCAGCGCCTTGCGCGGCGAGTCGATGTCGCCGTTGGCGATCACCGGGATGCGCAGCTCCGCCTTGATCGCGGCGATGGTGTCGTACTCGGCCCGGCCGGTGTAGTGCTGGTCGCGGGTGCGGCCGTGCACGGCGAGCGCGGCGATGCCGCTCTCCTGCGCGATGCGCGCAATGGCCGGCGCGTTGCGGTGCACGGCATCCCAGCCGGTGCGGATCTTGAGCGTCACCGGCACATCCACCGCGGCAACCACTGCTTCGAGGATGCGTGCCACCAGCATCTCGTCCTGCATCAGTGCCGACCCGGCCCAGGCGTTGCATACCTTCTTGGCCGGGCAGCCCATGTTGATGTCGATGAGTTGCGCGCCCTGGCCGGCGTTGTGGCGCGCGGCTTCGGCCATCACCTCGGGTACGGTGCCGGCGATCTGCACGCTGATCGGGTCCGGTTCGCCGGCGTGGTCCATGCGGTGCAGGGACTTGCGCGTGTTCCAGAAGCGCGGGTCGCTGGTCGTCATCTCGGACACTGCCAGGCCCGCGCCCAGCCGTTTGCACAGCTGCCGGAACGGCTTGTCGGTGACACCCGCCATCGGGGCGAGGATCACGCGCGGTTCGATGCGGTAAGGACCGATCTGCATCGCGCAATTGTAGCGGGGGCGGGGCGGCTGCCCGTCCGGACGCCATCGTGATGTTGCGTGCGAGCCCCGTCGGTGGCGAGCCTGGCGCGGCGAGCCGGAAGTCCGCAATCCGGCGTGGTGGCGTCCCGGTCCGGGTGGGACTGAGGGCTCCCAACCGGATACCCCACACTTGCCGGAATGTCTCGATGCGGCTCAGACCATCGGTGGCGCGGCTTCAGGGCAGGGTGTCGCAGCGGCCCATGTCCAGGGTGGCGCCGCTGCCGGCCACGTCCCACACCGCGGTGAAACGCAGGTCGCTGCCGATCGCCAGCGTCAGGCGCATGCGGCCTCCGGCTTCGCTGCGCAGGGTGGTGGCGGCGACAATGCCGTCAGCTGCGTCCAGTGTGGTCGCGCGGCCTTCGTAGCAGGCGGTCCACAGGCAGGCGCCCAGCAGGGTGGTGTCGCTGTCGTAGGAGAACGATCCTGCATGCTCGAAGCTGCCCGCAGGCTCATAGCGGCAGTGCCCGTCGTGGCAGCTGAGTTTGGCCGTTGGCGTGCAGGCGTACCCGCCGGCAAAGGCCGGCGTGGTGCAGGCCAGCAGCAGCCAGGCCATTCAGGCCCAAAGCGCTCGGCCACTAAGCACCGGAAACCGCCGCGCGCGCGTCGATGCCGCCCGGTTACGGGTGCGCCGCTGCCGGAGACGGCCCAGCGACTGCGTTCATCCCAGGCCGGCCGCGGACAGACGCGGCATCGAGGCGGCCGCGCCCTCGTGTTCGGTCGACAGCGCGGCATAGTGGGCGGCAAAGCGCACGTGGTCGGCGAACACGCGGTTGGCCGTGCTGGCGAGTGAACTGGCGAGCGCACCGTTGAACGCATCGCCGGCACCGGTGGTGTCGATCGTCTTTGCTTCGAACGCCGGCACGCGATAGTGCGAAAGCTCGTCGCCGCGGCACTTGTCCTCGCGGTGCGAGACGAAGGCGCCGGCAGCGCCCAGCGTCACCACCGCCGTGCCGCGCGGCAGCAGCATCCGGCACAGCCGGTGCAGGCGCGCATCGTCGAGGGCGGCGACCTGCGCCGGATCGACCGTTTCACCGGCGTGTCGCGCCAGCAGCGCGGCAAGTTCGGTCTCGTTGGGCGTCAGGATGTCGGCCACCGCGAGCAGTTCGCGCGTGCTGGGTGCATTGGCCGGTGCCGGGTTGAGGATCGTGCGGATACCGGCCGCACGGGCCAGCCGCATGGCCTCGAGCACGCTGTCGACCGGCGACTCCAGCTGCGCCAGCACGATCCGCGCCGTGGCGATCGCCTCGGCCTGTCGCGCCACGAATTCCGCCGACAGCACGCCGTTGGCCCCGGGGCCGATGACGATGGTGTTGCTGCCGGCACGGTCCACATGGATGCCCGCGGTGCCGGTCGGCGCCTCGGCCGCTTCGGCGCGCAGGTCGATACCGTCGCGCGCGGCCAGACCGCGCGCGAGCTGGCCGCCCGGGTCATCGCCCAGCGCACAGATGAATACGGTGGACGCACCGCTGCGCACGCAGGCCGTGGCCTGGTTGAAGCCCTTGCCGCCGGGGCCGCTGGCGTAGCTGCCGGTGAGCGTTTCGCCGGCGCGCGGCAATGCCTCGCAGTGCCAGACGTGGTCGACGTTGAACGAGCCGACCACGACCACCTGCGCTGCGGACAGGGACACGGTGTGCTCCGCGGCTCAGGCGCCGAGGTTGGTCAGCACGCCGGCGATGGTCGCCGTCATCAGGGTGGCGACGGTGCCGCCCAGCACCGCGCGCAGGCCGAAGCGCGCCAGGTCCTGGCGGCGGTCGGGCGCGAGCCCGCCGATGCCGCCGATCTGGATCGCGATCGAGCTGAAGTTGGCGAAACCGCACAGCGCATAGGTCGCGATCAACCGCCCCTGGTCGCTCAGCACCACGCCATCGACGCGGCCGTTGACGATGTCGGCGAGCTGCAGGTAGGCGACGAATTCGTTGATCACCACTTTCTGCCCGATCAGCGAACCGACCACGCCGGCGTCCTGCCACGGCACGCCGATCAGCCACGCGATCGGCGCCAGCACCCAGCCGAAGATCGTGGCCAGGTCCAGCGGGCGGCCGATCGCTGCCTGCAGGCCCGTGATCTCGCCCAGCCAGGTCAGCGGCGCGTTGATCATGGCGATCAGGGCGATGAAGGCCAGCAGCATCGCGCCGATGTTCAGCGCCAGGCGCAGGCCGTCGCCGGCGCCGGCGGCGGCGGCGTCGATGACGTTGCTGGTGGTCTTCTCGACCTCCATCTTGACCGTGCCGCGGGTCAGCGGCTCGCCGGTTTCCGGGATCAGGATCTTGGCGATGACCAGGGTGGCGGGCGCGGCCATGATCGACGCGGCCAGCAGGTGCTTGGCGTAGTAGGCCTGCTCGGCCGGGTCGCCGCCGCCGAGCATGCCCACGTAGGCCGCCAGCACGCCGCCGGCGATGTGCGCCATGCCGCCGATCATCATCGTGATCAGCTCCGACTCGGTCATGCGCGAGATGTAGGGGCGCACGGTCAGCGGCGCCTCGGTCTGGCCGATGAACACGCTGGCGCAGACGCTGGTGGTCTCGGCGCCCGATACGCGCATCACCTTGGTGATCGCCAGCGCCATGATCCGCACCACGTACTGCATCACGCCCAGGTGGTAGAGCACGCTCATCAGCGCGGCGAAGAAGATGATCGTCGGCAGCACCTGGAAGGCGAAGATGAAGCCGTAGGTCTCCACGTTCATCAGGCTGCCGAAGATGAACTCCGAGCCGGCGTTGACGAAGCCCAGCAGCTTCACGAAGCCGTGGCCGAGCCAGTCGAACACGTCGCGGCCGCCCGGCACCAGCAGCACCAGCGCGGCGAACGCGATCTGCAGGGCGATGCCGGTGGCCACCAGGCGCCAGTCGACCCGCCGCTTGTTGTTGGAGAACAACCAGACCAACCCGATCAGCACCGCCAGTCCGAACAGGCCGAAACCGACGCGCAGCAGTGCTTCCATCCCGTTCCCCGGAGCAGTTTCGTGCAAAACAGACGCGGCAGCCTAGAGCAGCGGGCTTCCGGCGGCAACCGCGGCTGCCGGCAAGCGCCACGGCCGGTCCGGCTGCGCGGCGCGGTGAAGTCCTTCCTCCGGGCAATCCCAGCGGATCAAAGGCCTGTCGTTTCGACCGCAGGGAGATATCTGCTTCTGCTCCGGTGGACGTGGGATGTCTCCCTGCGGTCGAAATGACATACAGCTGGGCGGGTTCGCCGTGGGACGAGGGCGGCGACGTGAGATGGGCGGGGTCGGCATGACACGCAGGCGGCTTCTACACGACCTGCAGGCGCAGGCGAACGGAACGCCCGTCCGCAGCACGGCGAACCCTGCGGGCCCGTGCCATCACGACTCGATCCGCGTGAATCCGTGGCTGGACACTCCGGTGGGGCACAGCCCACGCATCCGTCCTCCCGGCGCCCTGCCAGGTCCTGCAGCGCCCTGCAGGGCTGCAGCCGGGGCAATGCCGGGGCTACGCGTCGCGCGCGATCACCCGGTTGCGGCCGCTGCGTTTGGCCTCCTGCAGGCGCCGGTCGGCGCTGCCGAGCAGGGCCGAGGCGGTGGCGCCGTCCTGCGGAAACGCCGCCAGCCCGGCGCTGAAGGCCAGGGTGACCGGTTCGGCGCGGTCGGCGTGGAAGGGCTGCGCGGCGAGGCTGCGACGGCTGCGGTCGATCCGCTCCCAGGCACTGCCGATCGGGCACAGCAGCACCAGCACGAATTCCTGGCCGCCGATGCGCGCCAGATGCTCGTCTTCGCCCAGCATCCCGCGCAGGTGCTCGGCGATATGCCGGATCGCGCGGTCGCCGCCCAGGTGGCCGATTTCCTCATACACGCGGCGGAAGTGGTCGACGTCGACCAGTCCGATGGTCACCGTCCGGCCCTCGCGGCGTGCCGCCTCGAACATGCGCGGCAGGCGCTGCAGCAGCCAGGCGCGGTTGGGCACGCCGGTCAGGCCATCGCGCCCCGACAGCTCGATCAGGCGCTGCATCCGGTAGACGATCGTGCTGGCGAGCAGGGTCATCATCGCCAGCAGCAGCAGTCGTCCGCACTGCGCGGCCGGCGACGGCCCGTCGTCATTGATGGCCGGGGTCGCGGCCGTGGTGAAGGCGAGCACGACCCAGGCCAGCACCGCGTACTGCACGATCGCCAGGCCGCCGACGAAGGCGGTCAGCCGACCGTCGTTGCGCAGGGCAGTGAGCGCGATGGCGAACAGGTAGAAGCACCACACCAGCAGGCTGTCGAGCCCGGCGGCGGGCTCGTCCAGCGACAGCAGCACCAGCACGCCCGTGATCGCAGTGATGTCCCATGCACCGGTGGCGTAGGGCAGCCAGTGGTGACGGCGGTGGTTGCGGGCCAGCGCCAGCCAGACCTGTGCCATGACATTGACCAGCACCGCCGCCGCCAGCCCGACCAGGGTGCGGCTGGCGGCGCCGCCGCCAAGCGCGACCGCGAGTGGCAGCGCCAGCATCAGCAGCGACAGCAGTGCCCGTGCCTTGGCCACCAGCAGCTCGCCGCCAGCGCCAAGTTCGAGCATCACTTCGTCGGGGCGCCCGAACAAGGTGGCCAGTACGCGTTTGAATGAAGCGGGCTCGTGCATCCGGACGGCGTCGGCGGGCGGGATCGCCGCGCGAGGATACCGCGCGGCGCAACGCTGCGCGGTCCGCGGCGTCGCATAGACTGTCGGCCGGAACCGCATGCCGGAGCAAGACGTGATGCGCTATCGCCGCCTGGGACGTTCGGGCCTGCAGCTGTCGGCACTGTCCTTCGGCGCCTGGCTGACCGCCGGTACGCGCCTGGGCCGAGGCGAGTCGCGCGAGCTGGTCGCGCTGGCCTGGGACCATGGCGTCAACTTCTTCGACAACGCCGAGAACTACGCCCACGGCGAGGCCGAGCGGGTGATGGGCGACGTGATCGCCGACCTGCGCCTGCCGCGCGATGGCTTCTGCGTGTCGAGCAAGGTGCGTTTCGGTTCGGCCGCCGATCCGCGTCCGACCCAGTCGGGGCTGTCGCGCAAGCACGTACGCGATGCCTGCCACGATGCGCTCAGGCGCCTGCGCGTGGACTACCTGGACCTGTTCTTCTGCCACCGGCCGGATCCCGACACACCTGTCGCCGAAACCGTGTGGGCGATGGACGCGCTGATCCGGCAGGGCAAGGTGCTGTACTGGGGCACGTCCGAATGGCCCGCGGCACTGATCCGCGAGGCGATCCAGGTCGCGCGCACGCACCACCTGCATGCGCCGACCATGGAGCAGCCGCAGTACAACCTGCTGCATCGCGACCGCGTCGAACTCGAATACGCGCCGCTGTACGCCGAACATGGACTGGGCATCACGGTCTGGTCGCCGCTGGCTTCGGGCCTGCTGACGGGCAAGTACAACGAGGGCGTGCCTGAAGGCAGCCGCTTCGCGCACCTGGGCGAAGCCAGTCCGCTGCACGATCGCGAACATGGCGAAGCGAAGCTGGAGCGTGCGCGGCGCTTTGCCGCCCTTGCGGCCGAGCTCGGCGTCGCGCCCGCGCAACTCGCGATCGCCTGGTGCCTGCTCAATCCACATGTCTCCACCGTCCTGCTGGGCGCCAGTTCCACCGTGCAGTTGCGCGAGAACCTTGGCGCCCTGGAGCTGGTCGACCGCCTGGACGAGCCGGCCTGGCGACGGCTGGAAGCGGTGACGCGCTGAGCCGTTGCACCGCCCCCCGGGCTGGAGAAAGGCGCGCAAGTTCCCGCGAGATCGCCGCTCCATCCCTGAAGGAGCGGCTTCAGGGGCGAGGGGGAAACAATCTGCCGCGCCACTTGCGCTGGCGCGAAGCGATACGCGGCAGTGCAGGTCGACTCCAAGCGGAGTGTTTACAGCAATGGCGGAGGCGGACGCGCAGACCCCGCATGGGCTGCGATCCGCCGGGCCCGACGGCAGCAGGCGCCTGATGAGCCTGCCCTGTCCCGACGAGCGGTTGTTGACAGATTAATGAGAATCATTAGCATCATCATTCCCGCCCGCACAGGAGTCCCCAGATGCTGCTCAGCCATGACGTCGTCGCGCACTCGTCCGCGACCGAACCGGGCCACGAGCCCGTTCCCGCAGCCTGTGCATCGACCGAGATCGACAGCCTGCGACTGCTGCAGGGACAGCGCGAACTGCGCATCCGCCACGGTAACGAGTACTACCGCCTGCGGCATACGCGCAACGACAAGCTGATCCTCACCAAGTAGCAGCCTGCCGCACCAACCTTCCTGGTCGGACGCAGCCGCGATCGGCGTGTCCGGCCGCGCGAATTCCGTTTCCCTCCCCGGCCGCCAGCCGCCGCCACGCTTGCCGTGACGGGACGCCAGCCAGCCTCGAACCACTGACTTCGAGATTGCCCATGCGTCCCACCCTGCTTGCCGCCGCCTTGGTCGCGGCGCTGCCGCGGCTCGTCCTGGCCGAGACCGGCACCGATACCGCCGACACCGCCGACTTCGACCGCGTGGTCGTGACGGCCACCCGCACCGAGCGCGACATCGGCGACGTACCGAACACGGTCGACGTCGTCACCCGCGAGCGCATGGACGAACTGCTGGTTCGCGACCTGCGCGACCTGTTCCGCTACGAGCCGGGCATCACCGTCACCGGGAACTTCGGCCGGTTCGGCATCGGCGACATCCGCATCCGCGGCCTCGGCGGCAACCGCGTGCGCATCCAGACCGATGGCATCGTGGTGTCGGACGCGTTCTCGATCGGGAGCTTCTCCAACGCCAACCGCAACTTCGTCGACCTGGACACGCTCAAGCGCGTGGAGGTGGTGCGCGGGCCCACCAGTTCGCTGTACGGCTCCGACGCACTGGGCGGCACGGTCTCGTTCATTACCAAGGACCCTTCGGACTATCTGGAGGCGGGCAAGGATGCCTACTTCGGCGTCAGGCTCGGTTTCGAGAGCGACTGGGACGGCCTCTCCGGCGGCGCCACGTCGGCCTTCGGCGGCGAGCGCTGGTCGGGCATGGTCGCGGTGAACCACCGCCAGGGACAGGAGACCGAGAACATGGGCGAGGCCGGTGGCACGGGTGGTGCGCGCACCCTGCCGAACCCGCAGGACCGCGATGGCCGCAGCCTGCTCGCCAAGCTGGTGTACGAGCCATCGGAACGACAGCGCTTCCGGCTGACGGTGGAGGGCAACGAGGACGTCGCCGACACCGACATGCTGACCTCGCAGGGCTTCCAGGCACTGACCGGCGCCGTCAACACCCGCGTCGCCGCGCACGACAGGCAGACCCGCGCACGGATGTCGTTCGCGCACGAGATCGACGGGCTCGACGGCTTTGCCGATGCGATCGATTGGCAGGTCTACCGCCAGGACAGCGAGACGACGCAGTACACCGTGGAGGAGCGCACGCTGCCGGCGCCGACGCTGCAGGACATCCGGGAGCGCAGCTTCAACTTCGACCAGCGCCTGGTCGGGCTGCAGCTGAACTTCCGCAAGTCGCTCGGCGATGCGGTGGTGCACGACCTCGCCTGGGGATTGGACGTGTCGCGCACCGAGACGAAGCAGAAACGCGACGGCCTGCGCACCTTCCCGCTGACCGGCGTGCAGACGCCGAGCATGCCGCCGGACAATTTCCCGGTACGTGACTTCCCGATCAGCAAGGCCACCACCGCCGCGCTGTACTTCCAGGACGAGATCGCCTTCGCCGACGGCGCGTTCCGGCTGGTGCCGGCCCTGCGTGTCGACTACTACGACCTCGATCCCGAGCTGGACGACATCTTCGCCGACGACAACCCCCGCGTCGCCGTCGCCGGACTGACGGAGACCAGCGTGTCGCCGAAGCTCGGCATGGTCTGGCACGTCAATGACGCATGGTCGCTGTTCGGCGGCTATGCGCGGGGGTTCCGGTCTCCGCCCTATGCCGACGTCAACATTGGTTTCACCAACGTGATGTTCGGCTACACCGCGATCGCCAATCCGGATCTGAGCCCGGAAACCAGCGACGGCCTCGAGCTCGGCCTGCGCTACGCGGGCGATGCGGCCTATGCCAGCCTGTCGGGCTACTACAACCGCTACAAGGATTTCATCGAGTCGTTCCGGTTCATCGGCTTCAACGGCGAAGGCCTGATGCTGTACCAGTCGCAGAACGTCGCCGAAGCGCGCATCCGGGGCGTCGAGCTGAAGGCAGGCGTGGACCTGGGCGCGTACTCCGAGGCGATGGCGGGTTGGTCGCTGCGCGGTGCGGCGGCGTGGTCGCGCGGGGACGACCGCACCGACGGTGTGCCGCTGGATTCGGTCGATCCGCCGACCGCGACGCTGGGCATCGCCTACGGCAGTGACGGCTGGGGCGCGGAACTCGCGGGCCGTTTCGTCGCCCGTCGCGATCGCATGTCGCCGCCGCCCGAAGGCGTCACGTATTTCGAGTCGCCCGGCTACGGCGTGCTCGACCTGTATGCGCACTGGAGTTTCGCGCCGGGCACACGGCTCAACGTTGGCATCTTCAACCTCGCCGACAGGCGTTACTGGCCTTCCGGCAACGTGCCACTGGTCAGCGCCACCAGCGCGACCGTGGACCGCTATACCGCGGCGGGGCGCAACCTCGCCGTGAGCCTGTCGATCGACTGGTGAGCCCGTGACGCCGCAGACGGCCACACTCGTCGACCACGCGCCGTCCGCGGAGACGGTGCGCCTGCTGCCCACGCCGCGCCAACTCGCGCAGCTGGGCACGGTGCTGTGCCTGTACCGGCAGGCGACGGGCGGCGGACTCGCCGGCTGGTCGCAGGCGGTGCGCGCCGAGGCGGACGTAGAGCTCGACAGTGACGGCATGCGGGAGAGCCTGCTGTTCTACGATCGCGCCGACCGCTGCTGCTGGCGCCTTTATCTGCTGCCCGATAGCGATTTCCTGGCCTGGGAAGGCCTGGTCTCCATGATGCCGCCCAATACCGTTGCGCGGGCGCCCCTCGGCGTCGGGGAACGCTTGTTGCGACGCCTGGCCCGCAGCCCGGGTGATCGTTGGGCCGGCAGCATCCTGCGCCTGCATGCACTGGGCGCAGATCCGGCTCGCGAGGTCGAACCGCCTGCGGTGCTTGCGGCCAGTCTCGCGTTGATCTCGCCATTGGGTGCCGGCATCGCGCGCCGCATCGCCCACAGCCAGGGCGCCCAAGCGGCAAGCCTGGAGGACGCGTGCTGTTGCGAACGCGCCGCGCGAGCGGCCACCCGCGCATCCGGCGCCGTTGGAACCCATGCCTCGACCGGCCTCGACTCCCCTCTGCAACCCACTGGAACGCAAGCATGAACATGCCCGCCGCCACACTCCTCGCCCTTACGCTGCTGGCCACCGGCGCCGCGCGCGCGCAGGACGCCGCGATCGCCAACCCGGACCAGGACCGCGCCGCGATCCTCGCCATGCAGGGCGAATACCTCGTCGATTTCGCCTTCGACGAAACCGTGCTGCTTGCGCCCGGTTACGAGCGCGCACCGGCGATGCGCAGCGGCGGCGACGAGGTCGTGATCGTGGTCGAGGATTCATCGATCGACGGCCGGCCGGCCAAGGTCGTGCTGCAGCACATCCTGGTCGATGCCAAGTCCGGCCATGTCACCAAGCACTGGCGCCAGGACTGGGTCTACGAAGCAACCAGCCGCTGGGAGTTCGCATCCGACCAGACCTGGCGCATGCGCGGGATCCCCGACGACAGGACGAAGGGTGCGTGGACCCAGTGCGTGTACGAGGTGAGCGATGCGCCGCGTTACTGCGGAACGGGCAGATGGAACCACCGCTACGGCGTGTCGACATGGACCTCCGACCGGACCTGGCGTCCGCTGCCGCGCCGCGAGTACACCAGGCGCAGCGACTACAACGCCATGAACGTGGAGAACCGCCACACCATCGTCCCCGGCGGCTGGACCCACGAGCAGGACAACACCAAGGTCGTGCGCCGGTCCGATGGCAGCACCGACCGCACCATCGCGCGCGAGTTCGGCTTCAACGACTACCGCAAGGACACCGACGTCGATTTCGGTCCCGCCTACGCTTACTGGAACGCGACCGGCACCTACTGGGCGAAAGTACGGACGCGATGGGATGCATTGCTTGCCGATCCGGCCGGCCTGCGCATGAAGACCAAGGTCGACGGCATGGCCATGATCATCCCGCTGTTCACCCAGGCCGCCACGGTGGAGGAGGGCGGAGTGGTGCCGGATGCTGACATCGACAGGGTGTTCGCCGAGTGGGTCGAGCCTGCAGGACAGGAGCCCGCATCGGCAAGATGAGGCGCGCGTCGCCAGGATGCGGTCGTGCGCTCATGCGATGGCCGGGCACTCCGTGCGCGCGCCCGCGTCTGCCAACCACTCCTGCGCGACCAACTCCTGCGGCGATCCCTCGCTGCTGACGGCGGCGACACGGGGCGGCGCGGGCGGCGCCGGAGGCAGCGGTGGAGCGGATGCAGGTGACGCCGGCGCCGGCGCGCTGGGCGCGGTGCGCGGAGACGGCGGTGAGGGAGGCGGCGGCGGTGCAGGTGGCGCCGGTGGTGCCGGCCAGGCCAGCTTCGGCACCGAGATGCGTGCCTGCGCCGGCTTGCGGTCGCGCAGGTAGTCGATCGCCACGCGTTCGCCATCGCCCTTGCCGCGCAGCTGCGCCATGACATCGCGCGGCGAGCCCACCGCCTTGCCGTCCACGCGCTGGATCACGTCGCCGGCCTGCAGGCCGTCGAGCCCGCCCGTCGAGAGCACCAGTACCCCGTGCCCGGTGCCGAAATAGCGGCCGAGCTGGGCATCCACCGCGGCCAGGTTCAGCCCGTTCCAGCGGAACGCGGAGAGCAGCCGCGGCGCCCTGCAGTCCCCGTCCCTGCAGTCCGCACCTTCGCGGCTGAGGCGAACGATTTCGCGACGCACGTCCGGTGCGATGCCGGGCACCGATTCCAGCGCGAGCATCCCAGCGTCGAGCCCTTCCCGCGCCGCTGCCATGGCGCGTTCGATCTGCGCCTCGTCGAGCATTTCGAAGCGACCCCCCTCGCCGGTATCGAAGGCAAGCGCGCGGATGCCGGTGCTGGGCGTGAGCGAGACGCTGGCATCGCGCCCGTCGCGTCGATAGCCGAGGCGCACCGGCCGGTCGGGTTGCAGCTTTCGAAGCAGTGTGCGCGTGTTGTCCAGGCGCAGCTCGCCGCGGCTGCCGAGGATCTGCACGCCGTCCACGGACAGCAGCCGGTCGCCGCCGCGCAGGCCGGCCTTCGCAGCGGGACCATCGGGTGTCACGCCGGTAATGCGCACCCCGGGCTGGTCGTCGGCGTCGAGCAGCACGCCGATCAGCGGACGTGCGTGGGCCTGTTGGATCCGCTCGCGCAGATGCGCGCTTCCTTCAGCGTGTTCGCGCGTGAGTTCGGCGATACGTCCGGCCGCACGGCGCAACTCCTCGCGCGCCTGTGCGAGTTCCTTTGCATGGCCGGCATGGCTGGCCGGTGTGGTCGCAGCCGCTGCGCCGGCCAGCAGGGTGGCGAGCGCGCCGGCCAGCAGTGGAAGATGTTTGCAGGTCATGGCGGATCCCGGAGGGCGAGGGTGGTCAGTCGACGAGGACCAGGGCCGCGTCGTAACGCGTGCCCTGTGCCGCAAGCCAGCGGCGGTTGCTTTCGAAGCCGGTGAGGGTGCGCAGGCCGTCGACGCGCTGCTGCCACAGCGACAGCTGCGCGTCGCGGTTGAGCCCGGGCGTGGCGAGCCTGGCGTCGATTGCCGCCAACTGGCCGGCAAACGCGTCGCTGAGCACGGCGGCAGTGGCGCTGGCAACGCGATCGTCGCGCGCGACGGCAAGCAGCGCTTCCAGCTGCGCGGACTCGGCATACAGCTGTTCGAGCGGATCCACTGCGGCGGTGGCGAGGTCGGCTTGCGTCGCGGACCGTGGCGCCGGCCCCGTCTCGTCCGCCATGCGCCAGGGAAGCGCGATCGCGAGTGCCAGCGCCGCGGCACCGGCTGCCCACAGTGGCCAGCGGCGGGTGCGGGTGCGCGCCGCGCGGGGATTGGCCACGGCGCGCGCATCCAGTCGCGCAGACAGTGCCTGCCAACCGCCTGCCGGGGGCGATTCGGGCGGCAGCGCTGCGAAGGCATCGCGCCAGTCGCGTGGCGGCGGTCCGGGGAAGGGATCAGACATGTGTGGTTTCCTCCGCCGGACGGGCGTCCGGCTCCAGCAGCGCGCGCAGGCGGCGGCTGCCGCGGGCGAGCTGCGATTTCGAGAAGCTGGTGGTGCGTTCCATCAGCACGCCGATCTCCTCGTGGGTGTAGCCCTCGGCGTGGTACAGCCACAGCACGCTGCGGGTCGGGGCGGGCAGTGCCGCCAGCGCACGCTGCAGCGCAGCCGCGTCGGCGGCGGCCGGCGGCGGTGGCGCAATCTCGTCGGCCGGTTCGTGCAGGTCCAGGTCCAGCGCCTGCGGGTGAAGGCGCACGCGCCGCAGCCGCATCAGCGCCTCGTTGACCGCGATCTGCCGCAGCCAGCCCCAGAACGGACTGTCGCCGCGGAAACCGTGGATGCGGTCGATCACCTTGAGCATCGTGTCCTGCAGCACCTCGGAAGCCTCCTCGCGATCGCCGCAGATGCGAAGTGCGAGCGTGAACACCGGCCGCTCGAACCAGCGATAGACCTGCTCGAGGGCCGCCCGCTCTCCGGCCCGTGCGCGGACCAGCAGCGCACTGGGCACCTCGATGGCGAAGCTCGACGACGCTGGCGGTTCGGGCGGCATGTAGGGGTATGGATGCGGCCGGGGCCAGAAGCGTCGCAGCCGGCGCCGGAATGCGCACGTGGCATCGGTCAGTGCCGCCGGTCACGTCCGGCCTGCCCCCCCCGTCACCGCCCTATACTGGAAACCACGCAAGCGAAGGGGAATCCCATGGGCGGAGGCATGTTCCTGGCGGCGGTGCTGCTGGTGGCGGGCATCGTGATCCTGTTCAAGACCGTGCGGATGGTGCCGCAGGGCTACGAGTGGACGGTCGAGCGCTTCGGCCGCTACACCCACACCATGAACCCGGGCCTGCATTTCCTGGTCCCGGTGGTCTACGGGGTGGGGCGCAAGGTCAACATGATGGAGCAGGTGCTGGACGTGCCCAGCCAGGAAGTCATCACCAAGGACAACGCGGCGGTGAAGGTCGACGGCGTGGTGTTCTTCCAGGTGCTCGATGCGGCCAAGGCCGCGTACGAAGTCTCCAACCTCGAGATCGCGATGATCGCCCTGGTGCAGACCAACATCCGCACCGTGATCGGCTCGATGGACCTGGACGAGTCGTTGAGCCAGCGCGAGACCATCAACGCGCAGCTGCTCAACGTGGTCGATTCGGCCACCAATCCCTGGGGCATCAAGGTCACCCGCATCGAGATCCGCGACATCCAGCCGCCGCGCGACCTGATCGACTCGATGGCGCGGCAGATGAAGGCCGAACGCGAGCGCCGCGCGGTGATCCTGGAGGCCGAGGGCCATCGCCAGTCGGCGATCCTGCGCGCCGAAGGCGACAAGCAGGCCGCCATCCTGGAAGCCGAAGGCGAGAAGGAAGCCGCCTTCCGCGAAGCCGAGGCGCGCGAACGCCTGGCCGAGGCCGAAGCCCGGGCCACGCAGATGGTGTCGGAGGCGATCGCCAAGGGCGACGTGCAGGCGATCAACTATTTCGTCGCACAGAAGTACGTGCAGGCTTTCGAGAAGCTGGCGACCGCGCCCAACCAGAAGTTCGTGCTGATGCCGATGGAAGCCACCGGCATCATCGGCTCGATCGCCGGCGTGGCCGAACTGGCCAAGGAGGCGCTGGCCAAGCAGCAGTCGGCGCCGCCGCGCAGCACGCCGCCGCGCGGCGTGTTCCCGGGCGAGGGCTGAACCATGGACCTGCGCTGGGACGTGGTGGCATGGGCGGCGGTGGCGCTGCTGCTGTTCGCGGCCGAAGCGCTGGCGCCCGGGGCCTTCATGCTGTGGATGGGCTTTGCCGCAGTCGCGGTGTTCGTCGCGGTGCTGGCGGTGCCGGGAATCCCGCTGCTGGCCCAGGTCGCGGCCTTCGTGGTGCTGAGTTTCGTGTCGATCCAGGTCTACCGCACATGGTTCCGCAGCCGCGCCCGCGAAAGCGACCGGCCGACGCTGAACCGGCGCGCGTTCCAGCACATCGGCCGGGTGATCGCGCTCGAGCAGCCGATCGTTGCCGGACGCGGCCGGGTCAAGATCGGCGATGCGTTCTGGATCGTCGAAGGCGCCGACCTGCCCGTCGGCACGCCGGTCAAGGTCATCGCCACCGACGGCCTGATCCTGCAGGTGGAGCCAGCGCCTGCGACAGTCGCGCCATCGCTGCAATAGGCGCCTGACCCGCCGCGCGATTGTGTAACAGCCCCCGCCGCGGCCAGCATGCCGCGCCATGGGACACGACCACGACCACGCCAGCGCCGCCAGCATCCGCCACGAAAAGCCGTTGTGGTGGGCGCTGGCGCTCATCGCGGCCTTCATGCTGGTCGAACTGGCGGCCGCATTCGCCACCAACAGCCTGGCCCTGCTCTCCGACGCGGCGCACATGGCGACCGATGCGCTGGCGCTGGGCATCGCCCTGGTCGCGGTGCGGCTCTCGCGTCGACCGCCCGATGCGCGCCGCAGCTTCGGCTATGTGCGCACCGAGGCGATGGGGGCGATGCTCAACGGCCTGCTGCTGTTCGCCCTGGCCGGCTACATCCTGTGGGAGTCGGTGCACCGATTCATGCAGCCGCCCGAGGTCGCCTCGATCGGCATGCTGGTGGTCGGCATCGCCGGTCTGGTGGTGAACCTGATCGCGATGCGCCTGCTGCATGCGGGCAGCGGCGAGAGCCTCAACGTCAGGGGCGCCTACCTGGAAGTGTGGGCCGACATGCTCGGCTCGGTCGGCGTGATCATGGCCGCGCTGGTGATCCACTTCACCGGCTGGCAGCTGGCCGACCCCATCATCGCGGTCGCGATCGGCCTGTGGGTGTTGCCGCGCGCCTGGACGCTGATGCGCCAGGCCGGCAACGTGCTGATGATGGGCGTGCCCGACGGCATCGATCTGGCCCAGGTGCGCGCGGCGCTCGCGGATCTGCCCGGCGTGGCGGGCGTGCACGACCTGCACGTCTGGGCCCTGGCATCCTCCCGGGCCGCGATGACCGCGCATCTCGTGGTCGATGGCAGCGTCGATGGGCGCGCCTTGCGCCATGCGGCGGCAAGCCTGTTGCGCGAGCGCTTCGACATCGGCCACGCCACGCTGCAGATCGAGGGCACGGACGACTGCCACGGGCCCGATTGCGATGGCGCCCCGGGCGCCGGCCACAGCGACCACGCCCACCACCATCATTGAACGGCCCGCGCGCGGGGGCCGGCGCCGGAGCGATCTGGGATAATCGGGTCACCCCCGCACCCAGGATCGCGCCATGACCCGCAAGACCGTTCTCAATGACAGCCACCGCGCGCTTGGCGCCAGGATGGTCGATTTCGGCGGCTGGGACATGCCCATCCACTACGGCTCCCAGATCGACGAGCATCACCAGGTGCGCCGCGACGCTGGCATGTTCGACGTCAGCCACATGACCGTGGTCGACCTGCACGGCGGCCAGTCGCGTGCGTTGCTGCGCAAGCTGGTCGCCAACTCGGTCGACAAGCTCAAGAAACCCGGCAAGGCCCTGTACGCCTGCATGCTCAATGCGCAGGGCGGCATCATCGATGACCTGATCATCTACTACCTGGCCGACGACTGGTTCCGGCTGGTGGTCAACGCGTCCACCCGCGACAAGGACATGGCCTGGATCGAGGCGCAGGCCGAAGCCTTCGGCGTCGAGGTCCGCGAGCGGCCCGAGCTGTCGATGATCGCGGTGCAGGGCCCCAATGCGCGCGAGCGGATGCTGGGCCTGATCGAGGGCGGCGATGCCGCGGCGGTCGCGGCGCTCGGCAAGTTCGCCGCGCGCGACGTGGCCGGCACGCGCTTCGGCGACCTGTTCATCGCCCGCACCGGCTATACCGGCGAGGACGGGTTCGAAGTGATCGTGGCCGAGGCGGGTGCGGTGGCGCTGTGGGACGCTCTGCTGCGGGCAGGCGTGAAGCCCGCCGGCCTCGGCGCGCGCGACACCCTGCGGCTGGAGGCTGGCCTGAACCTCTATGGCCAGGACATGGATGAGACGGTCACGCCGTTCGAGGCGGCGCTGGGCTGGACGGTGGCACTCGACGAAGGGCGCGATTTCATCGGCCGCGATGTGCTCGAGCAGCACAAGCGCGACGGCGCCCCGCGGCAGATGATCGGCCTGGTCATGGAAGAGAAGGGCGTGCTGCGCCACGGCCAGCGCGTGCTGACCGCCAGTGGCGAGGGCGAAATCCTGTCGGGCACGTTCTCGCCGACGCTCGGCAAGGCGATCGCATTCGCGCGCGTGCCGGCGGGCGACGTCTCCACGGGTGTGCGCGTGGACATCCGCGGTCGCGAGGTGCCGGTGCGCGTGGTCCGGTTCCCGTTCGTGCGCGACGGCAAGGCGCTCTGAGCGTTCCGACCGGCGGCGCTTGCGGCAGCGGCGCCGGGCTTGGCTACACTAGCCGTCCCTTCCCCTGATACCCGTACGAGCGGAGTCCACGATGAGCGAGATCCCCGGTGACCTGAAGTTCCTGAAGTCCCACGAATGGGCGCGAGTCGAAGGTGACGGCAAGGTCACCGTCGGCATTTCCGACCACGCCCAGGGCCTGCTTGGCGACCTGGTCTACGTCGAGCTGCCCGCGGTCGGCGACAGCGTCGAGGCCGGCACGGCCAGCGCCGTGGTCGAGTCGGTCAAGGCGGCATCGGACGTGTATGCGCCGGTCTCGGGCACCGTCACCGCGGTCAACAGCGCGCTGGCCGACAAGCCCGAGACGATCAACGAAGACGCCTACGGCGAGGGCTGGCTGTACGTGGTCGAGGTCACCGAACCGGACCAGCTCAACGAGCTGCTCGCGCCGGACGACTACGCCGACCTGCTCGAGGAAGACGATCACTGATTCCTCACGCGACGGGCATGCTGCCCGTCGCCTCGCGGACGCTGCCGACCATCGCGGCGTCCGCGTCCGGCGAACGCCGAACGCGTCATCGCCGCACCCGTGGCATCGCCGACTCCGGTCCCGCGCATCCACCTTCCGGACTTCGCATCGCATCGCCAGCGGCGTCGGCATGCCGGAAAAGTTTGCGCACTTTCCGCGCAATCGGCCTTTGTGCGCTGCGCAACGCGGTCTTCGGAAAGCGTCCGTTCAACCGCCTTGCCGAGTGCGCACGGACTGTTCGGAACGACACGATGCAGATGCCGCCACGAGACCTTCGATCACCGGCGACGCGAAGCGATTTCTCAAAACACGCTTGTTTTGCGCGCTTTCGTCTTGATGCCCAACTTCATCGCCCCGAGCTTCGCCGTGCTTTGCACGACCGGCTTGCGCGTTCGGCCGAAGGTCCGCCGTCGGCGCGCGTGTACGCGCCGCGAAGATTTCGAAACGATGGGTGTTGACAGCTGAAAAAACCGTGATTAGGTTTCGCCCAACAGACGTTGCCGCAGAAGCGAGTGAGTCAGGACACAGCGAAAACGCGCAGCACAAAAAAGACCTCCGCCCCGGACTTCTACAAGGTGGATGAAGGCATCGTCTCCGCTGCGAAAACCAGACCACCTCTTTCCAGACACCTGCGCCATGCCGGCCGCAGGTGTTTTCGTATCACCGGGACCGCGTTCCCCCGACCGCGTTGTCCCTGCCGAATCCGATCCGGCGCGCGTCGCGCGCCGGCGGTGTGCACGGGTCCGATACCCGCGCGCTGCTTGACCACTGGGCAGTAGTACTGCAAGTCAACTGACGAGGAGAGCCATCCGATGGCCGCGAAGAAAGCTGCAAAGAAAAAGGTCGCCAAGAAGGCGACCAAGGCACCTGCCAAGAAGACCGCCAAGGTCGCGAAGAAGAAGGTAGCCAAGAAGGCGACCAAGAAGGCCGCGAAGAAGACGGTCCGCAAGGCCGCCACCAAGAAGGTAGCCAAGAAGGCGACCCGCAAGACCGCCAAGAAGGCGGCCAAGAAGACCACCAAGAAGGCTGCCAAGAAGGTCGCCAAGAAGAAGGTAGCCAAGAAGGTTGCCAAGAAGGTTGCCAAGAAGAAGGTAGCCAAGAAGGCGGCGAAGAAGACCGCCCGCAAGGTCGCCAAGAAGGCCACCAAGCGTCCTGCCAAGAAGGTCGCGAAGAAGGCCGCCAAGAAGACCGCCAAGAAGGCGGCCAAGAAGACCACGAAGAAGGTCGCCAAGAAGCGGGCCTCCAAGAAGGGTGCCGCCGTGGCGATGCCGCCGATGCCGACGCCCCTGATCTGATACCCCGATCAGCCGTAACCGAAGCTCCCTCTCCGTGTGCCCAGGCGGAGAGGGAGTTTTTTTGTTTCACCGGTGTCCGTGGCTACGCCATGCGCCGCGCCACCCGCCCGCTGCAGGCCGCCAGCGCCTCGGCACAGGCGGTATGTTCATTCCGCGTCTGCCTGTCGCCGGCACCAAAGCCTGCGTCCGCGCCATGGTCCGACTCCCTGACGCAGTCCGACTCCGCGCCGCGGCCCACTCCGTGAAGCAGTCCGACCCCGTGACGCAGTCCGAGTCCCGGGCACAGTTCGACCCTTGACGTATCCGAGTCCGTGACGCAGTTCGAGTCCCGGGGCATTCCCTGCCTGTGACCTGGCTCGTGACCTGGCACGTGGCACATCCGCGCCCGGCCCACTGTCACTGTCATTTCCACCGCAGGGAGAAATCTTCTTCCCGTAACCCGCGCAGCAGATTTCTCCCTGCGGTCGAAATGACAGGATGTTTTCCGGGGCTTTCTCGAGCCGCATGAAAGGACCCAGACCCTCGGGCAGCAGATGTCTCCGCGCGGTCTGAATGACAGGGTGTTCGCCGGGTCTTTTCGAGGCCCCTTGGACGGGCTCCGGCCCGCCGAGCCGCAGATGCCGCTGCGGTCGAAATGACAGGACGTTTCCGGGGCTTCTCGAGGACGCTTGAACGGGCCCCGCCCGCGGGAGATCGGAGTCTCCCTGCGGCTGGGCGTTGCGGGAGCGGCTGCAGCCGCGATCACCGCCGACCTGCCGCAATGCCCGCCATAGCGCAGGCCCGCCGCCAGCGTTGTCGACTGTCCTTGCCGCGCAGCGCCCGAGCGCAACTTCAGTGCGGCCGCGCCTCTGCCTTCCCTGATTGCGGTCCGCCGCTTGCCGGTGCATCCGCGCCATCGGAGGCGTAGAGCGTTTCCATGTCGATGTCGACGTCCAGCCACTGCTGTGCAGGCAGGCCGATGGCACGATCGAGGATCGTCGGCAGCAGGCCCGAGGGCAGTGAACTGTTGCTGTTCCACAGCACCACCACGCCCACGTCGCGCTCGGGCAGCATGGCCATCAGCCCGCGATAGCCCTGCACCGCGCCGCCGTGGAAGACCAGGCGATGGCCTGCGTAGTCGTACACGCGCCAGCCGAGGCCGTAGCCTGCGGAGTTCAGGCGCTCGCGTCGCCAGGAGTTGCCGCGGATCTCGCCGGGGGTGCCGACGATCGGCGCCTGCAGCGTGGCCAGCAGCGGAGCGGGCAGCACGTCCGGGCGATGCCCGCCCTGCGCGAGCAGCCACTGCGCCATGTCCGCGATGCTGGCGTTGACGCCCGCGGCAGGCGCGAGGCGATAGTAGGTCGGCTTGGGCGTCAGAGACTTCCAGCCGGCGCCGGCGCGCACGTGCGGCCGGGCCCAGCGCGAGCTGGCGGTGATGCCGTCCAGGCCGAGGCTGGCGTCGTTCATGCCCAGCGGCTTGAAGATGCGGCGCGCCACCGACTCGCTGTAGAACTGCCCGCTGGCGGCGAACACCACGTCGCCGACCAGGCTGAAGGCGACGTTCTGGTAGCCGTAGCAGTCGCCCGGGCCGCAGGCCATGGGCACGGCCGCGAACTTCTGCACCAGGCTGTGGTAGTCGGCGTTGCCTTCGATGTCACGGTCGTAGGTGTGGTGGCGCAGGCCCACCCGGTGACTGAGGACGTCGGCGACGGTAAGCCGCTGTGCGGCAGTCGGATCGGCGAACTGCAGGCTGGGCATGAAGTCAGCCACGCGGCTGTCCCAGCGCAGCGCACCTTCGGCCACGAGCATGCCGGTGACGGTGCCGGCGAAGGACTTGGACAGCGAGGCCAGGCGGAACACGGTGTGCGCGTCCACCGGTTCGGCGTCGGACACGTCGGTGATGCCGTAACCGCGCGCGCTGAGGATGCGGCCGTCGTGCACGATCGCCATCGCCAGCCCGGGCACGCGCTGGTTGGCGACCAGGTCCTGCGCCATCGCCTCGAACAGGCGCACGTCGAAGCCTTCCGCGAGCGGCAGCCGCTTGACCTCGGCCGGCAGCGGCACGGGACGGTCCGACGGCACCACCGGCACGATCGGCGCCGGGGTCACATCCACCGCGGCCGGTGCGTCACTGGCCCACGGCAACGGAGTCTGCGCGGCGACGGTCAGGGCGATCGCCGGCAGCAGGCCGAGCAGCAGTGCGCGATGCAGGCGTGTGCTGCGCGGCCGGGGAAGGTTCGCTTTCATCGGGACTGCCCCCTGCGTATGCTCTGCTGCAGGCGATCATAGGCGCCTGTTTCCGCACTTGCATGAACAAGGGGAGGAATCTTCGTGAGTGGACTGATTCTGCTGGTGATCCTGGTCGGGCTTGCCGTCGTGTTCGGCGCCTGGGCGGTGGGCATCTACAACGGCCTGGTGACCGCGCGCAACGCCTTCAGGAACGCCTTCGCACAGATCGACGTACAGCTGCAGCGGCGCTTCGACCTGATCCCCAATCTGGTGGAAACCGCCAAGGCCTATCTCTCGCACGAACGCGGCACGCTCGAAGCGGTGACCGCGGCCCGCACGGCCGCGCAGGCGGGGCTGTCGGCGGCCAAGGCGGCGCCGGGCGACCCGGCGGCGATGGCCGAGCTGTCGCAGGCGCAGGGCGCACTGAACGGTGCACTGGGCCGGCTGATGGTGGTGGTCGAGGCCTACCCGGACCTCAAGGCCAACCAGAACATGATGCAGCTCACAGAAGAGCTGACCAGCACCGAGAACAAGGTCGCCTTCGCGCGCCAGGCCTACAACGACTCGGTGATGGGCTACAACAACAAGCGTGAGGTGTTCCCGTCCAGCATCGTCGCGGGCATGTTCAACTTCGCCCCCGCCGCCCTGCTCGACATTCCCGCCGACCGCGCCGAAGTGCGCGAAGCGCCGAAGGTGCAGTTCTGATCCCGTGGTGCGTGATGACCTTTCGGCTGCTGTAAGGCGCATCGCCCTGCCATGAACTTCTTCGAACGCCAGGCGCAGGCGCGCCGCAACACGTCGCGGCTGGTCCTGCTGTTCGCGCTGGCCGTCGCCGGGATCGTGGTGGCGGTGGACCTGGGCGTGCTGCTGGTGTTCGGGGCCGATCCGGTGTTGCTGGCGATGTCGACCCTGCTGGCCGTCGGCGTGGTGGGCATCGGCTCCCTGTACCGGGTCGCGTCGCTGCGCGGCGGCGGCGAGGCGGTGGCGCAGCAGATGGGCGGCGTGCCGGTCGCCGAGGACACCACCGACCTGCACCTGCGGCGGTTGCGCAACGTGGTCGAGGAGATGTCGATCGCCTCGGGCGTGCCGGTGCCGAAGATCTACGTGATGGAGCACGAGCCCGGGATCAATGCCTTCGCGGCGGGCTACTCGACCTCCGACGCGGTGATCGCCGTCACCCGGGGGTCGCTGGACCGGCTCAACCGCGACGAGCTGCAGGGCGTGATCGCGCACGAGTACAGCCACATCCTCAACGGCGACATGCGCCTGAACATCCGCCTGGTCGGGGTGTTGTTCGGGATCCTCATGCTGGGCCTGATCGGCCGCAAGATCCTGCAGCACGTCGGCAGCGTGCGTGGCCGTGGCGCGATGCCGGTGCTGGTGGGCGCGCTGATCGCGCTGCTGGTGGGCTACGTCGGGCTGTTCTTCGGGCGCATGATCAAGGCTGCGGTCAGCCGCAGCCGCGAAGTGCTGGCCGACGCTTCCGCGGTGCAGTTCACGCGTCAGCCCAGCGGCCTTGCCGGCGCGCTGAAGAAGATTGCCGGCCTGCACGACGGGTCGCGGCTGGCCGAGCGCGCCGACGCCGAAGAGGTCAGCCACATGCTGTTCGGCGACGGCACGGGGCTGCGCGGATTGTTTGCCACGCATCCGCCCGTATTGCAGCGGATCCAGGCGCTGGAGCCGTCGTTCCGGGCGGAGAGCATGGACCGGCTGAAGGCGCAATGGCTGGCCGTGCCGCCCAGCGGACTGGACGAGGACGTGCAGATGGGCCTGGTCGCGCCCGGGCGCGGCGAACTTCCGCAGGCGTCGGCGCGTATCGATCTCACCCCGCCGATGGTGTCGTCCCAGGTCGCCGATCCGCGCGATGACGACTATCGCCGCGCCGACACGATCGTGGCCACGATGCCCGACGCACTGCGCACGATGGCCGGCCGCCGCGACGGCGCCGGCATGCTGCTGCTGGGCCTGCTGCTGGATGGAGATCCAGAGGTGGCCGACCGGCAGCGCAGCGAGATCGTCGCCCGGCTCGGCGTGCAGGCGGCCGCGGAAGCGCGGCGCCTGCGCGAGGAGGCGCTGCAGGCGCTGCATCCGATGTTGCGCATGCCGCTGGCGTCGCTGGCCTTCCCGGCCATGCGTCTGCGACCGCGTCCGGAACTCGCCACCTTCCTGGACACCGTGCACGCTGTCGTGCACGCCGATGGCCGCGTGAGCCTGTTCGAGTACTGTCTCGGGCGGCTGCTGGAGGTCCAGCTGCGCGAGACGCTCGACCCTGGCCGCTACGCGCGCTTCGGCCGGCGCAAGCCCGGCAATGTGCGCCAGGAGTTCGCCACCCTGCTGGCGGTCGTCGCCCATGCGGGCAATCCGCAGGACCCTGACGCCGCGCGTCGCGCCTACCTGGCCGGCATGCAACGCGTGCTGCCGCGCGACCACATGCCGTACGCGCCGCCGGCCGAAGGCGTGCTGGCGCTGGACGCGGTGTGGGAGCCGCTGGACGCGCTCGACCCGCTGGCCAAGCAGGTCACGGTCGAGGCGATTACCGCTGCGGTGTCCCACGACGGCCGCGTGTCGGTGGCCGAGTCCGAGCTGCTGCGCACCATTTGTGGCGTGCTGCATTGCCCGCTGCCGCCGATGCTGGAACGTCATTGAACCCTGCCACGGCAAGCGCGCGGCCCGTGCGCGCCCTCTGACTGGCCAACATGGTGTGGTCCGGGTCCGGGTCCGGGTCCGGGTCCGGGTCGCGGGCGCCGGAGTACGCCCCTGCAGGGACACGGCACCACGGGTGGAGCCGACGTCCGGCGACGCCTGCCCCGTCACTTCGCGTCGAGGACAGGTCCCTGCGCGGCATCGGCGGTATGCACGATCTCGACGATGTGTTCGGCGCGGTCATCGGTCAGCGCGATGACCAGGCCCTGCTGCTCGATGCCATCGACCCGCAGCCCGACAGCCATGGCGCCGGCCGGCTGCTGGCGCACATGGATCCGGTAGACGCTGTCGCCGTAGCGGTAGCGCAATGAATAGCCAGGCCAGTCCGCGGGGATGCACGGCGCAAGCTGCAGCGTGTCGCCGCGGCGCTGCAGGCCCAGCAGCGATTCGACGATCAGCTGGTACATCCAGCCGGCCGAACCGGTGTACCAGCTCCATCCGCCGCGGCCCACGTGCGGGGCGACCGCGTAGACGTCGGCCGAGACGACGTAGGGCTCGACCTTGTAGGTCGCGATGCCTGCGGCGTCGCGGGCATGGTTGATCGGATTGATCATGCCCAGCAGCTCCCAGGCCTTCGCACTGTCGCCCAGACGGGCGAAGGCCATCGTCGCCCAGATCGCCGCATGCGTGTACTGCCCGCCGTTCTCGCGCACGCCGGGCACGTAGCCGCGGATATAGCCGGGGTCCTGCCGGGTCTTGTCGAAGGGTGGGTCGAGCAGCTGGATCAGGCCGGCGTCGCGCCGCACCAGGTGCGCATCCAGCGACGCCAGCGCCTGCCGCGCGCGCTCCGGCGCACCGGCTCCCGACAGCACCGACCAGCTCTGGGCGATCGAGTCGATCCTGCACTCGTCGCTTTCGGCCGAGCCGAGCGGGGCGCCGTTGTCGAACCATGCGCGCCTGTACCAGGCGCCATCCCAGGCATGCGCCTCCAGTGCCTGGCGCAGGCGTTCGGCGGAAGCCTGGCATTCATCCGCGAAGGCCGGGTCGCTGCGCATCCGCGCCAGGGGACCGAAGCGCCCAAGCGCGTCGTACAGGAAGAAGCCCAGCCACACGCTCTCGCCGCGGCCGCGTTCGCCGACGCGGTTCATGCCGTCGTTCCAGTCGCCCGTGGCCATCAGCGGCAGGCCGCGCTCGCCCAGCAGGCGCATGCCGCGCCGCAGTGCCCGCACACAGTGCAGGTACAGGTCCTCGGTGAGTCCAGAACGCAAAGGCAGGTCGTAGTACGACTCCTCGTCCGGGTTGACCGGGCGTCCTTCGACGTAATGCGCGCGTTCGTCAAGCACGCCGGCATCGCCGGTCACCTCCACGTAGCGCGCCGCCACCATCGGCAGCCACAGGTAGTCGTCGGAACAGCGCGTGCGCACGCCGCGGTCGAGCGGCGGATGCCACCAGTGCAGCACGTCGCCTTCCGGGAACTGGCGGGCTGCGCTGCGCAGCAGGTGCTCTCGTGCCAGCGCGGGCTGCGAATGCAGGATCGCCATGGCGTCCTGCAACTGGTCGCGAAAGCCGAACGCGCCGCCGGACTGGTAGTAGCCGCTGCGTGCCAGGTAGCGACAGCCGATGGTCTGGTACAGCAACCATCCGTTGGCGAGCACGTCCACGGCCGGGTCGGGGGTCTCCACGCGCACCGCGCCGAGCGTGCGCAGCCAGTGGATGCGCAGCACGTCGAGCGCGTCGTGGGCCGCGTCGGAGCCGCGTGTGCGGCGCGCCAGTGCAACCGCTTCGCCCCAGCTGCGTCCGATCCCCAGGCGGAAGACGGTCTCGGTTTCGCCGCCGATCGCGATCAGGATCGGCATCTGGATCGCAGCGCACGGGTCCAGTCCCGCGCCGAGCCGGCCCGACAGGCGCTGCCGTTGCAGGGCGGCGGGCGCTTGCATGCTGCCGTTGCGGCCGAGGAATTCGACGCGATCGGCGGTGATGCTGCGGCCTTCGTAGCCGATGCCATGGGTGTCGGCATCGAAGAACGCGACGCGGCCTGCAAACTCGGTGTTGTAGGTATTTCGGGCGGTGAGCACGCTGCTGTCGCCGTCGACTTCGCTGATCACGTGCATGCGTGTCCTGGCGCCGAGGTCGCCGAGCACCCATTCGACATACCCGGTGGCCGACAGGCGCCTGGGACGCCCTGACCGGTTACGCAGGCGCAGGACGCTGTACTTCACCGCCTGTTCCGGATCGACGTAGATCCACAGTTCGCTGACGATGCCGTCCTCGACGTGCTCGAACACGCTGTAGCCGAAGCCATGCCGCGTGCGGTAGCCGCCCTCGCCGCGGACCGGCCAGGGCGTGGGCGACCACACCTTGCCGGTATCCTCGTCGCGCAGGTAGAAGGCCTCGCCGCTGGTATCGCCGACGGGGTCGTTGTGCCATGGGGTGAGCCGGAACTCGTGCGCGTTCTCCGCCCAGGTGTAGCCCGCTGCGCTGTCGCTGACCACGCAGCCGAAATCGCCGTTGGCCAGCACGTTCGACCACGGCGCGGGCGTGACTCCGCCAGGGCCGGGCTCGATGATGTATTCGCGACCATCGGCGGAGAACGCACCGATGCCGTTGTCGAGGATCCGATCCTCCGGGACGGCGTCGAACGGCCAGGGATCGATCGCGTCCGCCGCCGCCTGCGGGTCCTCGTCGGCGTCACCGACCAGGTCGTACTGCACCGGGCTGGCCACCAGCAGCGGCCCCGACGTCGGCGCGGGCGGCCTGCGCGCGACCTGCTCGCCCAGGGTCCCGTCGACGTCGCTGACGATCACTCGTGCCACCGACTGCAGCAGGATGCGATCCTCCTGCGACAGCTGCTGCGCGGGGCGCACGAAGATGCCGCCCGGGCGGTCGATCACGTTGGCTTCGATGCCGGCGGCGACCAGGCCCATGATCTGGTCCTGCAACTGCTGCCGGTACCCGGCGTGGTCCTCGTTCCAGATCACCAGGTCCACGGCCAGCCCCTTGAGCCGCCAGTACGCGTGGGCCTGCACCATCTGCCGGACCAGCTCGATGTTGGCACCGTCGGCGATGCGAACCAGCGCGATGGGGTGGTCGCCGGAGATCGCCTGCCCCCACAGCCCGGACTGGCCGCGCCGGTTCTGCAGCAACACCGCGCTTTCCGCGCGCAGTGCGGAATTGGCGAAGACAATGTGCCCGGCGAGCTGCTCGTAGAGCTGCGCATCTGCCTCGCTGGCGTTGATCTGGCGACGCACCACCTGGCTGTGGGTCCAGGCCAGGTCGAACACACGGTCGGCAAGCCGGCGATCGCGGTACTTGTCCACCAGTTCCAGGCAGGCGTCGCGCGCGTGGGCCACCCCGGTGACCATGTCGATGGTCGCCGTGCGCCCCGGCTGCAGGGTGATCCGGCTGCGGATCGCCACCACGGGATCGAGCACCGACCCGGATGCGTTGGACAATGCCTCGGCGTCGGTCAGTGCATGCGGGGCGAGCAGGGTTCGGCCGCGCCCGATGAAGCGCGAGCGGTCGGTTTCGTACGAGATCGCCCCGATATCCGCATCGTGGATCGCGAGCAGGTGGAACATCCAGGGCGGCGTTTCGCCATGCGCGCGTGGACGCCGGGTACAGACGATCGCCTGCCTGGCTTCGACCAGTTCCGTCTGCACGAACAGGTTGCTGAAGGCAGGGTGCAGCTCGTCCGAGATGGCCGGGGCGAGCACCACCTCGGCATAGGTGGTGACTTCGATGGTGCGGGCTGTGCGCGCGTGATTGGTGATGCGCAGGCGGCGCAGCTCGATGTCGTCCTCGGGCGACACCGCGATCTCGGTATGCGCCTCGAAGCCATGCTTGCGACCGCGGAACTCGGCCTTGGCATCGGAGAAGATCGCCTCGTAGCCGTCGACCGGCACCGTCGTGGGCTGATAGGCGGTGGACCAGAACACCCCGCTCTCGACGTCGCGCAGATAGCAGAAGCCGCCCCAGTGGTCCCGGGTGCCGTCCTCGCGCCAGCGCGTGACCGCGATGTCGCCGAGCCGGCTGTAGCCGCCACCGGCCCCGGTCAGCAGCACGTGGTAGCGGCCGTTGGACAGCATCTGGATCGTGGGCAGGAGCGTGTCGGGCGTGCGGAACACGCGCAGCTGGCCGCTGTCCGCCTCGCCGACCGGCGCCGCCGAAGCCACCTCGGCCGAGTGCGGATGGAACGCGCCGGTGCGCGGGATGCGCTCCTGCAGCAACAGCAAGGTCGCCTGGAACTCGGGATCCTCGACGAAGCGCTTCTGCATCGGCTGGTCGCGCAGCAGGTAGTCCAGCGCCAGCAGGCCCATGCCCTGGTGGTGGGACATGAACGAGCGGACCACCGCATGGCCCTGGCCACGCGGCAGGCGGGCAGGCGTGTAGTCGATGGCCTCGTACAGTCCGAACTTCCCGCCGAAGCCCGCCGCTGTCAGCCGCTGCAGGTTCGCGCACGCCGCCTCGGGGGCGACCATCAGCGCCATCATGCTGGCGTAGGGTGCGATCACCAGGTCCTGCGACAGGCCGCGCTTGAGGCCCAGGCCCGGGACGCCGAACGCGCGGTACTGGTAGTTCATGCGTGCGTCGACGAGGTTGTAGCCGGACTCGGAAATGCCCCAGGGCACGTTGCGCTGGCGTCCGTACTCGATCTGGCGTTGCACCGAATGCTTCGCAGTCTGGTCCAGCAGCGTGCCCGCGTAGCTGGGCATCACCAGCTGCGGCATCAGGTACTCGAACATCGATCCGCTCCACGACAGCAGCGTGGAAGCGCCGTCGACTTCGGTCAGCAGCCGCCCCAGCGCGAACCAGCTTTCCTTCGGCAGCTGGCCCTGGGCGATTCCGACGAAGTTGGCAAGCCGGGCCTCCGACGCGAGCAGGTCGTAGTAGCCGACGTCGTGGCGGTGGTCATCGACGCTGTAGCCGATCGACAGCAGGTGGCGGCTGCGATCGTAGAGGAAGCGATGGTCCATCAGGGCGCATCGGCCTGCGATGTGGGCCAGGCGCTCGAGCTCGACGATGCGTGCACGGGCCGCGTCGCGGGCACTGGCCCGTAGCGGATCGGTGGCTGCGTCGTCCGAGGCCACCTCGCGCAGCGTCGGGATGCGACCTGATGGATCCCCCGCCTGCAAATGCGTCGCGGCAGCCTGCGCGACTGGCGCAAAGCGCTGCAGTTCCTCGCGTGCGGCCGCGCACTGCGCGGCGAGTGCCTGCGACCAGTGCCCGGCCTCCGCTGGGTGATCGGCCCCGAGCGCGATGGACAGCGCCTCGAGTTCGGCCAGCATGCGGTGCGCCTCGGCGACCGTGCGCGGTGGAGCGCCGCAGGCGACTGCAAGACGATCGGCGAGGGTGCGCATCGTCTCGTCCATCGGCGGGCCCGCCGCCGTTTCCACGAACAGGCCGAACGTATCCGCCAGGCCCTGGAACGCGCGTGGCGACAGCACCGGAGCTTCGCGCAGGGCCAGCAGCCCCTGGCGCAGCGTCAGCAGGTGGCCGGCCAGGTTGCCACTGTCGACCGCGGAGATGTACCTGGGCGGCAGCGGCTCCAGGGTCGCGGTGTCGTACCAGTTGTAGAAATGGCCGCGGTGGCGCGGCATCGATTCAAGCGTGCGCAGTGTGTTCCCGGTGCGCCGGACGACCCCGGCCAGCGGCAGGTAGCCGAAGTCGTAGGCGGCAAGATCTGCCAGCAGCGACAGGCCGATGTTGGTCGGCGAGGTGCGGCGTGCGACTACGAGGCTGGGGTGTTCCTGCACGTTGTCCGGCGGCAGCCAATGGTCATGCTCGGTCACATGGGTTTCGAAGAATGCCCATGTGCGCCGCGCGAGGCGCCCCAGGAACTGCAGTTGCGATGCGTCGAGGTTGGACCCCGGATGCGCCCGGGGACGCCCCAGCCACCACATCAGCACCGGCGACGCGGCCCAGAGCGCCAGCACGGGCGCCGCTACCCACAGCGCCGCGGGGTGCATGCGAAGCAGCAGCACGACGGTGCCGACGGCCAGCGCGGGCGCGATCCACATCGTGCGCAGCGAATCGGCGAGGGTGTCGCCAAGCGTACGTTCCACCTCGCTCGATGGGCGCCACTGCAACAGCCGCCGCTGCGTGATGCACATGCGCCACAGCGTCCGCACGATCGCATCGATGCTGAAGAACGCCTCGTAGGGCAGGCACGCCAGACTCACCGGCGCGTGCGCGAAGTTGCGTCCCATCGCCGCCCGCGCCTGGCGCAGGTGCGCCGTCATCGGCATGTCGGCCGGACGCTTGAACAGGTCGACCAGCGAGGCCAGCAACGGAGGCAGCAACAGGATCGACAGCAACCACAGCGTCCAGGCCAGGGGATCGCCGGCCACCGCCCAGCCCAGCACCAGCAGGGCGGTGAGCGCGGCCGGAAACAGGCTGCGGCGCAGGTTGTCGAGCAGCTTGCCCCGCGACAGCATCGACAGCGGATTGCGCTCCCGCGTCTTCGCAGGCGGCGCGCCCGCGGCGACGCTCTGCAGTGGCACCAGCGGCAGCAGCCAGGGCAGCAGCTGCCAGTCGCCACGGATCCAGCGGTGCCTGCGCTTGACGTCGACGGCATAGCGGGACGGGTAGTCCTCGTACAGCTGCACGTCGCTCACCAGCCCGGCGCGCGCGTAGCAACCCTCGAGCAGGTCATGGCTCAGGATGCGGTCGTCCGGCATGCGTCCTGCCAGCGAATGCTCGAATGCATCGACGTCGTAGATGCCCTTGCCGACGAAGGATCCTTCGCCGAACAGGTCCTGGTACACGTCCGACACGGCTCGCGTGTAGGGGTCGATGCCCGGCTCGCTGCCGTACAGGCTGGCGTAGCGGGAATGCCGCTCGCCGCTCATGCTGCTTCCCACGCGCGGCTGCAGGATCCCGTAGCCGCGGGTGACCACCCGTCGGCCAGCGTCGAAGCGTGCACGGTTGATCGGATGGGCCAGGGTACCGATCAGTTCCCGCGCGGCATCGCGCGGCAGCTGGGTGTCGGTGTCGAGCGTGATCACATAGCGCACGTCGCCAAGCGGAGCGGTGTTGCCCGCCATGCGCACGAAGGATTCACCCGCCTCGCCGCGGAGCAGCGCATTGAGCGCCGCGAGCTTGCCGCGCTTGCGTTCGAGCCCCATCCAGGCCCGTTCGCTCGGGTTCCAGGTGCGCGGGCGATGGAACAGGAAGAAGCGATCATGATGTTCCGGCGCGTAGCGCGCGTTGAGCGCGTCGATCTCGCGTTGCGCCGCGTCCATCAGCGCCCCGTCGCCAGGCAGGTGCTGTTCTGCGGCGTCGAAGAAATCGGTCAGCAGCGCGAAGTGGACGTGGTCGTCGCGATTGGCGAGGAAACGCACCTCCAGGTCTTCGGCCAGCGAGGCGATGCCGTCGATGCTGCCGAACATCGTCGGCACGACGACCAGGGTGCGCATGTGCGCCGGCACGCCCGCGGAATAGTCGAGCCGCGGCAAGACAACGGGTCGGACCAGCCAGGTGGCGACCCGGTTGACCAGGGCAACCGCCAGTTCGCTGTACGCGATCACGCAAAGCCCGAGGGCCAGCCAGGGCCAGCCACGCTCGGCCGTCGACAGCGCACCCTGCAGGGTCCCCCAGGTGAACAGCACGACCACCAGCGCGCCGGGCAGGGTATAGGCCAGCAACGGCAGGCGGCGAGCGGCCTGGCGCACACTGCGGGTGACGCCACGCAGCGCCAGCGCGTCCTCCAGCGCACTGCGGCCTTCGTCGATCAGGTAGTAGCCGACATGCGCGGCGAGCTCATGGGCGCCGGCTTGTGCGGCATGCGCCTGGGCGAGCTCCAGCGCCTGCACGGCCACCGCGTTCTCCGCGAGTCCGCCGCGGCGCGCGATCAGTTCGATGGTCTGCCGGTAGTTGTCGCGGGTCGCGAAGTCCATCGCCACATAGGTATCCGGGGGGTCCTGCCGCAGCGTGGCATCCACCACGCTCAGTGCCTCGACGAACTCGCGCCAATCCATCATCGCCAGGAACCGCAGGCTGGAGATGCTGTTGCTGACAGAGACCTGGGCCGCGGCCTGTTGCTGGCTCTCGGCGTGGACCATCTGCTCGATGCTCTGGCCGGCGTCCGACAGCCACTGCTCGACCCATGTCAGCGGCAATGCCAGTTCCGAACTCCTGCCCTGCAGGCGCCGCGCGAACTCGGCGACGAAGGAGCTGCTGGCCGGCGGCTGCGAGCGCACCATGTCCGCGATCACCAGCACCAGGTGCCTGGGATCGGACTCGGCGATCTCGGTCAGCCTGTCGGCCCAGTCCTCGGCGTGGCTGCGATCCACGCGGTCTTCGATGACGCGCGTGCCGATGCGGCGCAGGTTCTCGATCAGCGCCAGGCGCAGCATGATCGGGATCGCCCAGAGTTCGCCGAGCTTGAGCGGGGTCACCGTCTGGTAGGCGCCGACGAAACGGACCAGGCCCTCGGCATCGACACGGCCGTCCCCATGGGAGATGGCGTTTAGCGCGAGGTCGTAGACGCGCGGCAGGCCCGTGGAGGGGCCATGGTCGAGTTGCGGAAGTTCGCGGCTGTAGCCCTTGGGCAGGTGGCGGCGGGCGATTGCGATCTGCTCTTCGACCAGGTAGATGTTGTCAAGCAGCCATTCGCCCGCGGGCGTGGGCGTACGCCCGGCATGCACCGCCTCGGTGAGCAGGGTGCAGGCATGGTCGAGCAGTTTCTGGTTCTCGCCCAGCCGCGCGAGCAGCAGGTCGGGTCCGGACCTGCGCCGGACGCGATGGGATTTCGCCAGTACGCGGCCGTGCCCCTCCATCTGCTCGGCGCTGAACAGCTGCGCACGCAATGGCGGTTCGTGCGTCGGGACCTGTGCTCGCGTCATCGCACGCCGCTGCACCCTCCGGAACCATCGCAGGCTCCTGCGAAGCCAGCGTGCCGTTCTGTCCATCGGTGGGTCTTTGCGCATTCAACATGGTAGTGCACGGACACCTCTTTACCGTGAAAGGCGCGGCCGCGCTGTCCGGGTGCCGGCGGCGGCAGAGACGCCGTGCACCGGTCATCGGGACGGCACAACGATGGAACCGCCGAGCGCGTCGCGGTTTCCCGTTTGCCGCGCCAGCCCGGCGGCCCCGGCGAAGCTCAGGCGTCGCCGCGGATCAGCGCGGCAGCGCGTTCGGCGATCATGATCGTCGGTGCGTTGGTGTTGCCGCCCGGCAATGGCGGCATCGACCACGCGCAGTCCGTCGACACCGCGCACGCGCAATCGGGGGCCGACCACCGCGTTGTCGTCGCGGCCCATCCGGCAGGTGCCGACAGGGTGCAGACGCTTTCGGCACGGGCGCGGATGAAGGCGGCAGGTTCCGCATCGTCCAGATCGTCGCGTACCGGGAAGACCGGTGTGCCCCGGCAGGGATCGAACGTGGGGCGGGCCAGGATTTCGCGCGAGGCCCTGGCGCATTCCAGCATCATCCTCAGATCCAAGCCTTCTGCGTCTGTCAGGGAGTTCGCCTCGATCCGATGCGGGTCGGCGCCGCGGTTGCTGGCCAGTGCGATCCTGCCGCGGCTGCGTGGTCGCAGGAAGCAGGCGTGCAGGGTGTAGCCGTCGCCGGGCAGGCGCCGCCGGCCGTGGTCGTGCGAGCATGGCCGGCACGAAGTGGAACTGGATGCCGGCGCGTTCGCCGGTCGCCAGCGCGGAGCGCGCGAAACCACCGGCCTCTGCAAGATTGCTGCCGCCGGCACCGCGGCGGCCGCGCAGGTAGTAATCGAAGGCCAGACGCAGCTCGCTGACGCGATCGTAGGAGATGCGCTGCGTGGAATGTCGCAGCGTGCAGATGTCGAGATGATCCTGCAGGTTGGCGCCGACGCCCGGCGCATCGTGCTGCACCCGGATGCCGTGGTGTCGCAGTTGCGCCGCCGGGCCGATCCCCGACAGCATCAGCAGCTGCGGTGAGTTGATCGCGCCGCCGCAGAGCAGCACCTCGCGCGTCGCCGGCTGCTGGAAGGCGCGCCCGCGCGCGGTGGAGACCACGCCGGTCGCCCTGCCACGTCCGAAGGTGATGCGCTGGGCCTGCGCGTCGGTGACCACCGACAGGTTCGGGCGATGCCTGGCCGGCGTCAGGTAGGCCCACGCCGCCGAGCAGCGCGCACCCTTGCGCTGGGTGACCTGGTACGCGCCGACGCCTTCCTGTACCGGGCCGTTGAAATCCGGATTGCGGCGGTGGCCGGTCTGGTGCGCGGCCTCGACGAAGGCGTGCGAGAGTGGATTGACGTGGCCCAGGTCGCTCACCGACAGCGGGCCGTCTTTTGCCGTGCGGCGCATCGCCGCCGCGGTTGTGGCTTCGCTGCGACAGAAGTACGGCAGCACGCTGTCCCAGTTCCAACCGGCCGCGCCCATCGCCGCCCAGTCGTCGTAGTCGCGTCGATCACCACGGGTGTAGCACATCGCGTTGATCGAACTCGATCCGCCCAGCGCCTTGCCGCGCGGCCACCACAGGCGCCGGCTCTCGAGCTGTGGCTCTGGCGCGGTGTGGTAATTCCAGTTGATGTCGGTGCGGTGGACCAGGCGGGCCAGGCCTGCGGGCATGTGGATGAAGGGATGCCAGTCGCGGCCGCCAGCCTCCAGCAGCAGCACCTGCACGTCCGGGTCCTCCGACAGTCGGCTGGCCAGCACGCATCCCGCCGAACCGGCGCCGATCACGATGTAGTCGAAGCCTGCGGTGCGGTTGGAGGGGCTGGCGCGCATCGGCGCACTGTAGGTGCGGGGCCTGGAGCATATGCTCGGCGCTGGAACGCGCCGCCGCATTCGGCTACCGTTTGCGCGCCCCAGGCGTGGAATACCGATGAGCAGCGCACCCGAACACGAGCTTTCCGCGGGCCGGGCCGCGCGCTTTCGTGCCGCGTTCGCCGAATCGCCGCCGCTGCTGTGGTCGTTCCTGTACTTCTTCTGCCTGCTCAGCGGTTACTACGTGCTGCGCCCGGTCCGCGAAGCGATGGCCGCTTCCAGCGATATCGAAGCGGTATTCCCGCCGGCGCTGATCGGATTCTTCGCCGACCGGGGCGTGGCGCTGGGCGAGTTCACGCTGCAGTTCATCTTTACCGCGGTGTTCCTGATCATGCTGCTGTTGCAGCCGGTGTATGGCTGGCTGGTCAGCCGCTTCGCCAGGCGCGTGTTCCTGCCGGTGATCTACGGATTCTTCATCGCCACCCTGCTGCTGTTCTACGCGATGTTCGACAGCGGCATGGCCGGCCGCGGGTTGGCCTTCATCCTCTGGATCACGGTGTTCAACCTGTTCGCGGTCGCGGTGTTCTGGAGTTTCATGGCCGATGTCTACAGCAACGTCGAAGCCAGGAAGTATTACGGCTACATCGGTGCGGCGGGCACGATCGGCGCCTTCGTCGGACCGGCGCTGACGCGCGGCCTGGTGGAGCGGGTCGGGATCCCGAACATGATGCTGGTCTCGGCGGTGCTGCTGAGCGTTTGCGTGGCCTGCATCCTGCGCCTGCGCCGCTACGCGGTGGCGCGCGAGGCGGTGCGCGGACAGGCGAGCGGCGAGCAGCCGATGGGCGGCGAGGTCATGGCCGGGCTCAAACTGGTCGCCAGGGAGCCGCTGCTGCGCTGGCTGGCATTGATGGTGGTGCTGGGCGTGGGCGTGGGAACCCTGCTGTACAACGAGCAGAACCGGATCGCGCGCACCGCGTTCGCGACCGCGGAAGAGCGCGCTGCGTTCTTTTCCACGCTGGACCTCGCGGTCAACTCGCTGACCCTGGTCGTGCAACTGCTGGTCACGCGCGCGCTGATGTCGCGCTTCGGGATCGCGCCGGCGCTGCTGGTGCCGGGTGCGGCCATCATCCTGGGCTTCTCGATCCTGTCCGCCTCGCCGCTGCCGGTGATGGTGGCGATCGTGCAGGTGGTCACCCGCGCCAGCGAGTTCTCGCTGGCCAAGCCCGCGCGCGAGACCATCTACACGCGCGTGGGCCGGGAGTGGCGCTACAAGGCCGGCGCGGCCATCGACACGGTGATCTACAGGGGCGGCGACCTCACCTTCGTCTGGGTGCACAAGTTCCTGGCCGCATTCGGATCCAACATCGTCTTCGGAGCAGGCCTCCTGATCGCGCTGGGCATGACCTTCAGTGCGTGGCGACTGCTGCGCGAGGAAGCGAAACTGCCTTCGGAACGCGATCCGCGACCGATGGACGAGGCCGGCACCGGGCCGGCAACAAGCAAGGGGTAGTCGATGCACATGGTGGCCAATGCGCTGGTGCTGCTGGTTGCGGCCCTGCACCTGTACTTCCTGGTGCTGGAGATGTTCCTGTGGACGCGCCCGCTGGGCATGAAGACATTCCGCAACACGCCGGAGAAGGCCGAGGCCACGCGAGTGCTGGCGGCCAACCAGGGCCTGTACAACGGCTTTCTCGCAGCGGGCCTGCTGTATGGCGTGGCGACCGGATCGCGTGAGTTCTGCCTGTTCTTCCTCGCCTGCGTGGTCATGGCCGGCGCGTACGGCGCGTACAGCGTCAACAAACGGATCTTTTTCGTGCAGGCGGTGCCGGCCATCGTCGCAATGGCAGCCGTGCTGCTGGCCTGAGCGGCTCGACGGCGCGCGTAGTCAGCGCATGGCCCAGCCCAGGACCAGCGCGCCCGCGGTGAACAGCACCAGCCAGGACAGATGGCGGCCGCGGGTGAAGGCCAGCGGCAACACGCCGGACACAAGCAGCGTCGCGCCGATGGTCATGCCGATGCTGCGCCCTGCATCGCCGGGCAGAGCGTCCAGCTGCACCAGCACGGCCGCCAGCCCCCATGCGATGGCCGTGGTCAGGTGCCAGGCGAAGCGCAACGTGCGCGTGGTGAACGCGGTGCCGCCGAACAGCTTCGGAAGGTCAGGTCGGCGGAACAGGCGGATGAGGAGGTAGCGTTCGCCCAGGATCGAATGCGCCAGGCCCAGCAGGAAGACCAGGATCGCGGCGGCGATCAACATGTCAGACGGCCTTGCGTGTCTTCGGTGACACCCACATCGCGATTCGCGCGCTGAACGTGGTGTCGCCATCCGGATCGGTGACGACCACGTCCATCGGCAGGTCGTAGCCGTCGTCGGCCTCGCGCGGCGGGAAGGCGGGCGTGGCGACCGCGCGCTGCACGCCGCTGGCCTTCTTGAGGTACTCGACCGTCATGCCCTTGGGGATCCAGCGCATGGATGCGGGGATGCTCACGTCGCAGGTCAGGCCGCCGACGAACTCGGCGAGGTTGCACAGCGCGATCGCGTGCACCGTGCCGATGTGATTGGTGACGGCGCGGCGTTGCGCGAGCGTGGCCTCGCCGCGCCCGGGCTCGAGCGAGACCATGCGCGGCGCGATGGTGGCGAAGTAGGGCGCCTTGCGGCAAATGATCCACGAGAACACGCGCTTGCCGAAAGGTTTCGGCTCAAGCTTGCGCCACAGGCGCAGGACGAGGGTGCTCATGTCGACTCCGAAAAGAGGGACGGCGGGAATGCCCGCCGTCCGTGTCGTGTCGTCGTGCAGCCGTGGTCAGGCAGCTTCGCGCGGCTTGCGCTGGTGTTGCGGCAGGTCGTAGTAACCGGCCGAACGCAGTTCGTGCGCGTCGAAGTCATCGACCGTGATCGTGTCGAGGGTGAGTTCGCGCAGTTCTTCCAACTGCTTGCGTTCATCGGCGGTGATCCAGCCCTCGCGCACGCCTTCGTCCAGCTGCGCACTGAAGTCCAGCGCTTCGATGTCGCTGGCCTTGAGCGCCTTGAGGAACTTGCGCTCCACCGGCTCGGCCGCGATCGCCTTGGCCAGGTAGCTGTCGATGCGGCCGCCCATGTTGTTGGGGCAGGGCGTCAGGAACACGCCGTCGCCGAGGCGGTCGCGCGCCTCGTTGGGGGCCATCAGCGACAGCGCCACGCGATGCACCAGACGATCCCCCGGCGGCACGGCGCGACGGCCGAGCGGGAACACCACCGGCCACAGCAACCAGCCCAGCGGCTTGATCGGGAAGTTGCGCAGCGCCTGCGACAGCGCCAGCTCGATCTGGTGCGCGCTGTTGTGGAAGGCCCACGCCAGCAGCTGGTTGTCCGACTCCGGCGCGCCGCTGTCGTGGTGGCGCTTGAGCACCGCGCTCATCATGTACAGGTGGCTGAGCACGTCGCCCAGGCGGCCCGACAGCGACTCCTTGAACTTGAGCTTGCCGCCCAGCGCGCCCAGCGACACGTCGGTGAGCAGGGCCAGGTTGGCGGCGTAGCGGTCGAGGCGGCGGAAGTAGCGGCGGGTGTTGTCGTCGCCCGGCGCCGCACCGATCTTCGAGCCGGTCAGGCCGAACCAGAACGAGCGCACCGCGTTGGAAATCGCGCCGCCGATGTGGCTGTACAGCGCGTCGTCGAGCGCATCGAGGCCGGCCTTGGTGTCCGGGTTCTGCGCCGCCTTCATCTCCTTCATGATCCAGGGATGGCAGAGGATCGACCCCTGCCCGAAGATCAGCAGGCTGCGGGTCATGATGTTGGCGCCTTCGACCGTGATCGCGATCGGCGAGGCCTGCCAGGCGCGGCCGCCGAGGTTGCGCGGCCCAAGGATGATGCCCTTGCCGCCGATGATGTCCATGAAGTCGCTGGCGACCTCACGACCCATCGAGGTGCAGTGGTACTTGGCGATCGCGGACGGCACCGACGGTACGTCGCCGCGGTCGACGGCAGCCGCCGTCGCCTGCGACAACGCACTGATCGCATAGGCCTTGCCGCCGATGCGCGCCAGCGCTTCCTCCACGCCTTCGAAACGACCGACCGAGAGGCCGAACTGCTTGCGGATGCGCGCATATGCGCCACCCACCACGGCCGCGAACTTCGCGCCGCCACTGGCGGTGGAGGGCAGGGTGATCGAGCGGCCCACGGCCAGGCATTCGTTGAGCATGTTCCAGCCCAGGCCCGCCTTCTCGACGCCCCCGACCAGGTGGTTCAGCGGCAGGAACACTTCCTTGCCGCGCACCGGTCCGTTCTGGAACGGGGAGTTGAGCGGGAAGTGGCGGCGGCCGACATCCACGCCGTCGGTATCGCGCGGCAGCAGGGCCAGGGTGATGCCGATGTCGCGCGTGTCGCCGATCAGGCCGTCCGGGTCGTACATGCGGAAGGCCAGGCCGATGATCGTCGCCACTGGTGCCAGGGTGATGTAGCGCTTGTCGAAGGTGAGCTTGACGCCCAGCACCTGGGCGCCATTCCACTCGCCCTTGCAGACGATGCCGAAATCGGGGATCGAGGTCGCATCGGAGCCGGCAAACGGGCCGGTCAGGCCGAAGCAGGGCACTTCCTGGCCGACCGCGAGGCGCGGCAGGTAGTAGTCCTTCTGCTCCTGCGTGCCGTAATGCATCAGCAGCTCGCCCGGGCCGAGCGAGTTGGGTACGCCAACGGTCGAACTGACCACGCTCGAGGCCGAGGACAGCTTCTGGATGACCTTGTGGTGGGCCAGCGCGCTGAAGCCCAGGCCGCCGTATTCCTTCGGGATGATCATGCCGAAGAAGCGGTTCTGCTTGATGAAATCCCACAGCGCCGGCGGCAGGTCGGCGTAGATGTGGTTGATCTCCCACTCGTTGGTCATCCGGCAGAGTTCTTCGACCGGGCCGTCGAGGAACGCCTGCTCTTCGGCGGTGAGCTGCGGCTTGGGATAGGCGAGCAGCGTGTTCCAGTCCGGGTCGCCGGAGAACAGCTCACCCTCGAAGCCGACCGAGCCGGTCTCCAGCGCGATGCGCTCGGTCTGCGAGAGCGGCGGCAGCGCCCTGCGCAGGAAGCCCAGCGCCGGCGCGGTGACCAGCGGCTTGCGCACGAAAGGCAGCAGCAGCGGCACCGCGACGACCGCGAGGATGGCGCCGGCAACGACCGTCGCAGTGCGGTCCGCGCCGAGGAACCAGCAGGCCACCAGCAGGGTGGCGCAGATCGCGACCCAGGTCGCGAGGCGGAAGCGGTGGTAGGCCGCGAACGCGCTGGCGAGCAGCAGTGCGATGAAGGGAATGGCGACGCTCATCTGATGGTCTCCAGATTGGGGATGGCGGCCGCACATCGGCAGATCCGCCGCGACGTTACACCGTACGGTCGAGTATGGTGATGCCGTGCAGACTTGTCAACGCACCGGCTGATCGGCGACGATACGTTTCCCGACGGCAGCGTATGGACAACGATCGACATGGCCAGATCCGCCAGCAAGGTCACCGCGGACGCGCCCGCCGCCGCCGCAACCGCCGACGCGAAGCCGGAACGGACCGGGCGGCTGAGCGCCGACGACTGGGCGCAGGCAGCGCTTGAACTGATTGCCGAGCAGGGCGTGGCCGCGGTTGCGGTCGAACCGCTGGCGCGCAGGCTGGGTGTGACCAAGGGCAGCTTCTACTGGCACTTCCCCTCGCGCGAGGCGTTGCTGCAGGCGGCGCTGGAGCGCTGGGAAACGGTCGAGCAGCAGGCCGTGTTCGGCACGCTCGAGCACGTGCCCGACCCGCGTGAGCGGTTGCGCTCCCTGTTCCAGATGGTCGCGCACGAATACCAGTCGCATGTGATCTACAGCGCGCTGCTCAAGGCGCTCGACCATCCGGCCGTGCAGCCGGTGATCGACCGCGTCTCCAAGCGCCGCCTCGACTATCTGACCGCCTCGTTCCGCCAGACCGGCCTCGGCCGCGAGGATGCGCTGCACCGCGCGCGCCTGACCTACGCTGCCTACGTCGGCTTCCTCCAGCTCAACCTGCAACTGCACCAGGCGCGCATGCCGCAGGAGGAGTTCGAGGCCTACGTCGAACACCTGACCGCCACGCTCGTGCCTGCCTGAGGCACGCGTGTCGCGCGCCATCGCCCGTCCGCGCATCCGGATCGCTGGAAACCCGGCGCGATGAGCGTCTCGATCGACCTGGTCAACGCACTCAAGCGCAGCCTGCGCGCACAAGGGCTGACGTATCGCGAACTGGCGCAACGGATCGGCCTGAGCGAGGCGGCGGTCAAGCGCATGTTCTCGCGCCGCGCGATGAGCCTGCTGCGGCTGGAGCAGATCTGCCAGGTGCTGGGTATCGGCCTGGCCGAGCTCGGCGCCGAGGCCGGGCGTGGCGCCGAACCGATGGCGCGGCTGAGCCAGGCGCAGGAGCAGGCGCTGGTCGATGATCCGGCGCTGATGCTGGCGATGTTCCTGAGCATCAACCGTTGGCGACAGGATGACGTGATGGCGCATTTCGCCTTCAGCCTGCCGCAGTGGACCGGCCTGTTGGCCAGGCTCGACCGGCTGGGCATCATCGAGCTGATGCCCGGCAACCGCGCCCGCGCCTTGACCGCGCGCAACTTCCGCTGGCTTACCGACGGCCCGATGGAGCGCCACTTCCGCACCGCGCTGCTGGGCGACTATTTCGCCGACCCCTTCGACGGCGAGCAGGACCGGCTGCTGCTGCTGTCCGGCGCGCTCAGCCCGGACGGCGTGAAGCAGATGAAGCAACGGCTGGAGGAGCTTGCCCGCGAGTTCGATGGCCTGCTTGCACGCGATGCCGCCCTGCCGGCCGAGCAGCGCGTGGGGGTGAGCCTGGTGCTGGCGCAGAAGCCCTGGCTGCTGAAGCTGTTCGCACCGTATCGGCGCGCGCGCGACTGAACGCAGCTTCCGGGCCGTCAACGGCGCGGGGTGCACCAGACGCTCCTGCCCATTCGGGCGGGCCAGGGCTGCCAGGCCGAGTGCCGCGCGCTGGTCGCCGAAATGCTGGCCGACGGCACCTTCCCCGAACTTGGCCAGGGCACCCATCCTCGATGCAGCCTCCATCGATCCGATCCGGACTGCGGTTGCCCGGGTCGGGCACCTGACCTTCGTCTGCACCCGGGGGCGCGACGATGGGCAGCGGACAGTCCGATCGGCATGCTGTCGGCCGCAGGTGCGATCACCTCGACGGTGCGCGCCCGCTGATCTTGAGGCAATGCTGGGGTTTGACGACGCAGCATGGCGGGACAGGAGGCTCTCGCGCCACACATGCAAGTGTTTGAGCGCCGACGGGTGGCTGTCCAGCTGATGTCGGCTGCCAGGATGTGCATGCAGGGTGGCGGACCCGCATCCGCGTAGCGACGGGTATGATTCCAGGGGGCAAAATCGCCCGGCATATCCACGCCCTTGGGAATTGACCCTTGTCTGACTTGATTGCTCCGCGTGGAGATGTCGCAGAACTGGCGATGAAATATCGTACGGAAGGCCGTGTCGTCGTACCTGGCGTGCTGCGAGCCGATGTGGCGTTCCGATTGGAACGGGCCCTGCAGGAGTGGCCCGATTGGGCCCTGGTAACCAGGGTCGGGGGCCAGCATCGTGACTTCGATGCGCGCGAGATGGCGCGCATGGATCCCGCACGCCAGGGAGGATTCGAGGAACTGGTCGGCACGGAGGCACGGAAAGGATTCCAGTACCTTTACGAACGCTGGCCACTATACGATCCCGAGTACGATGTTGCGCTGGAGGTGCCCGATCTTGAGGCGGTGCGGCAGATGCTCGGGGGCGGCGACTTCATCGGGCTTGCCCGCGATGTAACCGGGCACGACGGTATCGCATTCGCCGATGGTCAGCTGACACGCTACCGGCGAGGACACTTCCTGACCAACCACGACGACGAAGTGGAGGGAAAGCACCGGATCGCCGCGTACGTCTTGGGCATGACGCGAGAATGGAAGCCCGACTATGGCGGGCAGCTGCAATTCCTCGGCCAGGACGGCGCTTCGGTCGTCGACGTCTTCGTCCCCGCGTTCAATACGCTGAGCATATTTTCGGTCCCCCAACCGCATCTGGTTTCCGCGGTCGCCTCGTTCGTGCAGGCGTCCCGGCTGTCGATCACGGGTTGGTTGCGACAGGCCGCCTGAGCGCCGCCGCTGCATCGCACGCCATCTCCGTCCGGTTAGAATGCCATTGGGTCCATTTGGGGACGATGCTTTGAACGAGCAGTTGAGGGCCCTGATTTCGGCTGCGGGTGCGGCCGCTTCCGCTAGGCGCTGGGAGGAGGCGGAGCAGCTGTGGCGTCAAGTGCATTCCCTGGATCCGGAAAACGTCCAGGCGCTCTTCAGCCTCGGAGTGCACGCGCACCAGCGGGGAGACGCGCAGACAGCGCTCATCTTCCTTGAGTCCGCCCGGCACGCCGCGCCGGCCGATCCCATGATCCCGCTGACCATCGGCAGCGTATGCCGTGCAATTGGCGACGTTGAGCGTGAACGGGCTGCAATCACCGCCTCGCTCGTCATGGACCCCTATTTTCTGCCGGCCCTGCTGAGCAAGGCGGAGTTCCTGGAGCGGAGCGGAAAATCCAACGGTGCTGCGGTCGTCTATGCAGACGCACTGCGTGTGGCTCCCGAAGAGGAGTCATGGCCGGCACCACTGCGCCGCAGGCTCTCGCACGCGCGTGACGTCGCGAGCAGGGACACTGAAGCGCTTTACAAACACCTGCGGGACCGGGTCGCGGAACCGCTGGACCAGACTTCAGCGGCCCAGCGGCCACGTTGGGACGAGGCGATCTCGATCCTGTGCGGGCGCACGCGGGCCTATCATTCGGATTGCAACAAGCTGCACGTGCCCAGATTGCCTGCACTCACCTTCCACGACACCGCCCAGTTCGCCTGGGTGGAGCGGTTGCAGGCCCGCACGCCGGAGATCAGGGCGGAGCTCGAGCGGCTCGTGGACGGGCATTTCGACGCCTTCAGCCCCTACATCGCATACAAGCCCGGCGATCCGGTCAATCAGTGGAAGCAGCTCAATCATTCGCGGGACTGGAGCTCATTCCACCTTTGGTCCCTGGGCAAACCGGTAGAAGAGAACCTGCGCATGTGCCCGGCAACCGCCGAAGCGCTGGCGGAAGTCGATTCGGTGAGGATCGCAGATGCGTGCCCGAATGCGATGTTCTCGGCTCTGGCGCCACACACCAGGATCCCGCCCCACAGCGGTGAGACCAATGCCCGCCTGGTGGCGCACCTACCGCTGATCGTTCCCAAAGGGTGTTCGTTCCGTGTCGGCTTCGACTGGAGGGAGTGGGAGGAGGGCCGGGTCATGGTGTTCGACGATTCGATCGAGCACGAGGCCCGCAACGACGGTGACCAGCTCCGCGTGGTGTTGATCTTCGACGTGTGGAATCCGCTGCTGACCCCGGAGGAGCGGACGCTGGTCAGCGGACTCTCGGAGGCGTTGCGCGAGTACCGCAGTTCCATCGACCCATAAGCTGGGTGCGATCCAGGTCTCGCATGCGGCCGCGGCTTTCAAGTGAGGTGATGTCAAATGCAGATGAGCGAAAAGACGTTTGGAAGATGGGGAGCAAGGCTGCTTGTCCCGCTTCTCGGTTATCTCGGCGTCGCCCCCCTGGCGTCGGCGCAGGTCTCCCACCCCTGCGCGAACATGAGCCAGCCGGCCAAGCGCTTGGCCTGCTACGACGAGGCGTTTCCCCCTGTGGTTGCACTGCGGGACGCCGTAAGGGAGCAGGCACAGCAGGACTTCGGCAGGCAGGCTCCCAGCCCAGGACTGGAGTTGGGAGAACCCCGGGAGGTGGCGGACCCGGACCAGATCGAAAGCTCCATCGCCAAGCTCGCTTACGCCAATGGCAGGCGTATTTTCACGCTCGACAACGGTCACGTCTGGGCGACCGTGGACGCCGCCAGCATGGGCCACGCGGTAGAAGGTGATCGCGTCCGGGTGCGCAAGGGTGCGCTGGGCAGCTATATCCTGGAAACGCCGGCTGGTGTGGGCCTGCGAGTGCGCAGGACGCGATAGATGCGGACGTCCGGACGCCCGTTGACTGGTGCGCAGGCGTCGCGCTTCCAGACAGCGGTGCGTCTGCTTGGCGAACGGCAGGTCCAACAAGCGCTTGCACTAGCCCGCGAACTGGCCTTCCAGGCCGGCGATTCGGCGGATGCGCAGCAACTGCTCGGCATGTGTCTGGCCGAAGCCTCGGATCAACGCGGCGCCGAGGCGGCATTCCGCAGGGCGCTGGCGCTGGCACCCACCAGCCAGGTGGTAGCGCTTAATTTCGGCGCTTTCCTGGCCAGGATACAGCGGTTGGACGAAGCCGCGGCCGTTCTCGAGAGCGTGCCGCCTGTCGCACAGACACTCGTACAACTGGGGTTCGTCTTGCTGCAGATGACGGACCATGGCCGCGCACGGAAGGCGTTTGAGGACGCAATCGGTCTGGGGGGCGGAGATGGGGCGGCGTGGCAGGGATTGGGGAGCGCACTGCGTGGTCTGGGCGAACTCCAATCTGCCGCAGATGCGTTTCGTCGGGCGACTGAACTCATGCCCAGGCATGCCCCGGCGTGGATCAACCTGGGACATGTCCTCCGTCTGCTCGGCTGCATCGAGGACGCGCTGGCTTGCATGCATTGCGCACGTGCCCTTGGCTACGACCTTGAAGACCTGGACGACGCAATCAACGGGCTGCTGCTCGACGCCGGCCAACCTGCGCAAGCGCTTGACGGCGCCCGCGCGCTGGCGAGGCGTAGCCCCGGCTATGCGCCCGGCCAGCACACGCTGGCCAACATCCTTTGGGAGTTCGGACCAGAGCTCGCCCCGGGCGAGGATCCTCTGGACGCCTTCAGGACGGCAGCACGTGAGCGGGCCGGAGACCGGACCATGCAACTGCAGCTGGTACGGATGCTCATGGCCGTGCGTCGTCCGGAAGAGGCACTTTCTGTGCTCGATCCGATGCGTCGCAAGGAGCCGGGCGACCCGGTGCTGAAATGGTTTGCCGCGGATGCGTTCGACGCTTTAGGTGAATTCGAGCAGGCATCGGCGCTCTACTCAGCCATCGCGCCACGCTTCCCGCATAGCCCCGACTTCCTGAATGCGTGGACCAGGCACAGCTTCCGCAGAGGAATGCACGACGCGGCGCGACAGCATGCGGAGCGTGCCGTGCAGGTAGCTCCGACCAACCAGGAGGCATGGAGCAACCTTGGCATCGCTTGGCGCCTGCTCGGTGATGCGCGTGAAGACTGGCTGTTCGACTACGAGCGGCTGGTGGGCTTTGTCGAGGTCGAGCCTCCCCCCGGGTTCGCCGATCGCCCATCGTTCCTTGCGGCATTGACGAGGGTATTGGAGGGACTGCACCGGGCAAGCCGCGAGCCGGTCCGGCAGAGCGTGCGCAATGGGTCGCAGACCCCCGGACGTCTCTTCGGGAGGAAGGACCCGACACTCCGCGCCACCGAGGCCAGCCTCCGTACGGCCGTGAGCCAGTGGCTGGCAAGCCTGCCGCATGACCCGAGTCACCCGTTCCTGGGACGCAATCGGGACAGTGTCCGGATCGTTGGGTCCTGGTCAGTGCGATTGAAGTCGTCAGGGCGGCATTCCAACCATATCCACAACGAGGGGTGGCTGAGCTCGGCGTTCTATGTGGCCCTGCCACCTTCCGTACGAGCGGGTAGTCCCGACAACCAGGCTGGCTGGATACAGTTTGGCCAACCGTTGGAGGATCTTGGACTGGACCTCGAGCCTCGCAGGTTGATTCAGCCGAGGGAGGGCCTGCTAGCCTTGTTCCCTTCGTATATGTGGCATGGCACCATCCCGTTCGACGATGTCGCCCCGCGGTTGACGATTGCGTTCGATGCGCAGACTTCCGGCAGTGACTGAGGGTGTAAACCTTTGGCGCCAGCGGACCCTTTCTTCTGGCTTTCTGGAGATATGTCTATGAGGTTTTTGAAAGCGCCGGCCATGCTGTTGCTGTGTATGTGCGCGTTGGTGGGGCAGGCCCAGGAAGGTCGCGCCGGCGAGTCGGCGCCACAGGCGGACACGGTTTCATCCCAGGTGGCGACCGGCAATGCGGGTACCGAGAAGGTGAAGAAAGTCTGCAAGACCTCAGTGGTGACCGGCAGCCGGTTTAAGCAGCGTGTCTGCTACACGCAAGCTGAATGGGACGAGATCGATCTTGCCCATCAGGACAAGATGCGCGATATCGACAGGCAGCCAGTGGGCCATCGGGAGCCCTGAGCGCGTTGACGGCTCAGGGCCCGTCTGCACCTGTCCTGTTCAAAACGGGAGTGGCAGTGTTTGTCCCCCGGTTTTTGTCGCGTTTGGCCTGACAGCTTCGAAGGGCGCGCAGGTCGGGCACCAATCGCAATGGCGCGGGGACAGCGTAGCGGCGTGTATTCGCTACCGCTAGGCGCACGCACGGATGGCATAGCTGACCGGAGCAAAATGGCTCGTCTCCCAAGTCCGGGAATGCCACCTGGATCTTGAGGAAGAATTGGGCGCATCGCCGGCACCGGAGTTGATGACCTTGGCCCGGTTGTTAGTGCCCTCGCCGGGTCGGTGTGCACGGGGCAGCGCACACCCGGCGAAGTCGCGTTACGGGCCCAGGCACTCCACGGCCCGCGCGCAACGGGGCACACGCTTTCGCTCCACCACGACAGGGGCATAGCGCTCATCCTCTGGATGGCGAACCCGCTCATCGCGATACGTTGCACGCCGTCCCGTTGCACTGGTCCGACAATGCGCTCCAGCACCCCGGAATCGGCACTATCGGCCGTCTTCCTGACGATGCCGCGCCAGTCCATTGCAAGAGCCGACCCCAGCCACGGTCCGCTGTTCTTATTCTCGACGACCACGAACTACCCGGGCGGCCGTATGCCTCTTCATTACGTGAGAGAAGAGGCTAAAAAAAATGGCGGGCCCCGAGGGGCCCGCCATCAACAACAAGCTCTGCGAAACTGAAACTTAGAAGCGCAAGGCGACGCTGGTGAAGATGTAGCGGCCGGCCTGGTCGTAGCTGCCCAGCGAGTTGCCGTTCAGGACCAGGGTGCCACCCACCATCGGCGGCTCCTTGTCGAACACGTTGTTGACGCCAACGGTCCAGGTGACATAGTTGCCGAAGGTCATCGAACCCGACAGGTCGACGAAGTTGTAGGCCTTCAGCTTGCCATCCGACGCCAGCAGCTGGTCGGCGGTCAGGGGCTGGCCAGTCAGCTCGTCTTCGTAGTCGGTTTCGCCGATATAGCGCCAGCGAAGACCGAGGTTGTAGCGGTCGATCGAGTAACGCAGGCTCGCGACATGACGCCATTCGGGCGTAAAGCAGGTGGGGCTAAGGATACCGGCGCAGTCGTAAGCCACCACGCCCGGAACCGGCTCCGACTCGTCTTCAAGCACATAGCTGCCCGAGAACATCGCATTGAAGCGACCGTCACCCATGTTCCAAGCGTACGAGCCCGTCAGATCGATACCGCTGCGGCGGAAGATGCCGTAGTTGCCCACCTGGCTGAACACCATGCCGGCCGTATCGATATCCTGGGTGGTACCGGACCACAAGTCACCGCTCACCGGATCACGGCGGATCTGGTCGCAGAACTGTTCCGCGGTGAAGCAGGCGTTGATGATAGTGGCGGGCGCCAGCGTGGTGATCGTCTCCTCGACTTCGATATTGAAGTAGTCGACCGCCAGGTTGAGGTTGTCGATCGGGTTCACTGCGAAACCGACGGTCCAGGTGTTGGCCTTCTCGGGCGTCAGGTTGGCATTGCCACCGAAGAAGCCGTTGTACTGGTCAGCCGGGCTCTCGGGGATATTGCCGTACTGCGCGGGGGTGACGCCGGTCAGCGCGCACTGCGCTGCGGTCGCCGCGGGGGTCGACGTGGCGCAGGGATCCTCACCACCCCACAGGCCCATCGTCGCCGGGGTGTAGAGGTCGTTCAGCGACGGTGCGCGGATGGCACGGTTCCAGCTGCCGCGCACCAGGAACTTGCCGGCGAACTCTGCGGTGGTACCGAACTTGTAGGTGTTCGCCTCGCCCGAGGTGCTGTAGTCGGAGAAGCGGTAACCCAACTCGACACCCCAGCGATCCAGCGGGCCGGCATCGACGATCAGCGGGATCGCCGTCTCCATGAAGAATTCGCTGACGCTGATCTCGGCATTGAGGTTGGTGTCGGCGCCGCCCGCACCCGCAAAGTTGCCGGCCAGGGAGTCGGCGTCGGACTCACGGACGAACGTGTTGGTGCGACGCTCGTAACCAAGCACCAGGCCGAGGTTCTCGCCGTCGGCCGACGGCAGGCCGAAGCCCAGATCGCCGGTGACGTAGGCGTTCACCGCGGTGAACTCGGTGTTGCGTGACTGGAAGCTCGGCGCAGCCAGGGCGTCGGCAGCCTCCTGCGAGATGTTGTCATTCCAGATGTCATAGGGGAGGCAGCCGGCGAACGATCCGGTCGGGCAGCCCATCGCGGCGTCATTGATGCGGCTGAAGAGGAAGTCGTTCTTGCCGATGTTGAGCCACGACGTACGGCCATAGGTGTACGAAGCGTCGTACGACCAGCTGTCGTTGATCGCGCCACGCAGTCCCGACACGATCCTGTACTGCTGGTTGTCGAAATTCTGGACGCGCGGGCCGCCCTCGACGTTGCGCTTGTACATCTGGATGCGGACCGAATCCGCCGTGACGCCGGCGTCGGCGCAGAGCGTGCCGATGTAGTCGGTATCGCACGGCACCGTGATGCCCGAGCCGAAGGTGCCCGACTCCGCGATCTGGATCGAGGTCTGGCGGCTCACGAACATCGCTTCGAGGTAGGGCTCGAAGTTGTCGTTGATTTCGTACTTAGCCATGAAGCCGGCGGTATAACGCTTGTCCGGGCGCTGGTAGTAGTTTGGCGGCGCGTAGTTGTACTCGTTCAGGCCTTCGGAGAAGGTCCCGTCGCCGTTCGCCACCATCCACGTTTCGGTATTGATCAGGAAGTTGCCCGGATCCGCCGTGGCAGAACCGCCGCAGGCGGTGCCTGGGGCGTTCAGCGCACAGGACGAATAGTCGCGCTGACCCTGCATCAGAGCCTGGTTCTCGCGCCAGGTGGCCCAGGCCACGGCATGGCCACCGTTGCCGAAGCTGCCGCCGACTGCGAGGTCAATGTTCTTGGAAATGCCGTCGAACCCCGAGTTGCCGGTCGGATAGTCGAAGTCCTTGGCATCCATCAGTCCCTGGATGTAACGGTTATCGTTGTCATGTTGGTACGCCGAGTACCCGAAGTTGACGCTGACACCCTCGAACTCGTCGTCCAGGACGAAGTTCACGACACCGGCGACGGCATCCGCGCCATACACCGCCGAGGCACCACCGGTCAGCACGTCGACACGCTTGACCATCGCCGCGGGAATGATGGAGAGATCAGTCGTTTCAAATGCGCCCGCCGGCATGCGGCGCCCGTTGACCAGGGTCAGCGTGCGCGAAGCACCCAGGCCGCGCAGCGAAGCAGAGGCATAACCGGTGGCCGGGTTGTTCTGGAAGTTGTCGAAGTTCAAGTCGAGCTGCGGATACTGGTTGACGAGGTCTTCAACCGTGGTAGCGCCGTTCAAACGGAATTCTTCTGCATTGATTTCGACGACCGGGCTGGAAGCCGTCATCGTCTGGCTCTGGATACGAGAACCCGTGACGGTCACCGTGTCCAGGCTGGTCGGTGACGCCGTCTGGGCCTCGGCTTCCTGGGCCAGGGCCGCGCCGCTACCGGCGAGGGCGGTGGCGCTCACCGCCAAGGAAAACGCGATCGCGTCGCGCAACTTGCTTCTCTTCAGTCGCATCTCTCTCTCCAGCGTAAGAATTGTGTGTTTCCCCTGTTGGCCTTGACGGTAGGTGTCAACAAATGCGCCAAATCCGGCAAGGTTGCGGCCGATACTACGCCCGGCGGAGCGAAAATTAAAGAGTCGTTAAAGGTTAAAAATAAGTTAAATTAACTTTGAACATCTTGACTTGCGCCACTCACCCATAGGAGCAGTCAGTTCAGGCCAAATTCTTTTTCCTCGCGAAGACGGTGTAAACAACTACGGCCCCTTTCGGGGCCGTAGTCGTACACAGATTATCTAATGCAACGGCATCAGAACTTCTGCGTGTACTTCATGTACACGAAGCGCCCGATGTCGAACGCACCGTTGTAGGTGAAGTCGCCGTTGGTCGCCACGTAGGTCACCGGGCCTTCGTGGTTGAACACGTTGTTGGCACCGACGGCAATCACTGCATTCCATGGCGCGTTGTAACGCACCTGCAGATCGTGGAAGGTGTTCGAGCCCATCAGGCGACGACGCGCGATCGAGGAGGCCGGCGTTACGCCGTCGGCCAGATAGCCGCCGGTCGGCGCATAGGTGATCTCGTCGCACTCGTTGTTCGGCTCGGTCGAACCCGGGATGAAGTACGTGCAGTTTTCCTTCGTCCTGGAATAGAAGCGCGCGGTCCAACTGGCACCCCAGTCGCCCATGCTCCAGTTGACGCCAGTATTAGAACGGATGCGGTGGTTGCCGCCGAAGCCGACCGAAGACAACGGCACGCGCGGATCGTTCGTGCTCAGCAGCACGTCGCTGACCGTGTACGTTGTGTTCGAGGTCACGACGAAGTCGCCGAAGGCGCCGGTATCGAACCGATAGTTCCAGTCGAAATCGAAACCTTCCACCTCGCGGTAACCGGCGTTCCGGAAGCCGAAGCGCAGGTTGTCGACGTAACCCTGCACCGGGTCGCGGGTAAAGAGCAGATCCGAGCAACGGCTTTCGATGCCCTGCACGTAGCAGTCGTTGAGGATCAGGCCGGGTGTATCCGAGACGATGGTGTTTTCGACGCGGATGTTCCACCAGTCCAGCGCAAGGTTGAAGTTCGGGAGGAAGCCGGGGCTGTAGACCAGGCCGATGGTCTTGGACTCGGATTCCTCGGGCAGCAGGGTTTGGTTGCCCGAGCTGGAGAAGAACGGCACCGGGGTCTGGACCGAGGGGCCAACCGATGGGACGAAGCCCTGCTGCAACTGCCGGAATGTTCCTGCAATCGCACCCATGTCGGCTGCGCATGCAGCGGCGACGCTCGGATTGCTGGCTGCGGCGCCGTACAGGGTGTCGCAGGGGTCGGCGTAGGTGGAGAAGGTCTGCGAACCGCCGCCGTACAGGTCGGAGATGGTCGGCGTGCGGAAGCCTTCGGCGAAAGTGGCGCGCACCAGCAGGGACTCGATCGGCTTCCACTTCAAGCCGAACTTGCTGTTGGTGGTGTCGCCGAACAGATCGTAATCCGAGTAGCGGGTCGCCACGTCGAACGTCAGCTCGTTTGCGCCGACGACGTCGCGCAGCAGCGGGACGCTCAGCTCGAGGTAGATCTCGTCTACGTTGTAGCTGCCCCGGGTCGGCTTGCTGGCCAGACCCGAAGTCTCCGCCATGATCTTGAGTGCGTCCGCTTCGAACTCGCCCTTTTCCTTGCGGGTCTCGACACCGGCCGCGAAGGCCAGTTCGCCGGCCGGCAGGGTGAACAGTCCGCCGGTCACGTTGGCGGACCAGACGGTCGTGCTGGTCTTGCCCGTGTCGTGGAAGATCGGGAACAGGCGGTCGATCAGCACGTCGTTGCCGGTCAGGGCGTTCGGACCGGTCACCCCATGGTGCAGGAAGGGATTCCAGGGCCGGCAGGCGGCCAACGCGATGGGATCATCCGGGGTACCGCACTGCACGACGCCATCGCCGTTCAGGAACGACGGACCCACCGCCGCGCGCAGCGGCGAGAGCGCGATGTCGCCGCGGTCGCTGCGGGTGAGCCTGTTCTCGTTGAACATGTAGCTCACGTCCCAATCGAAATAGCGCTCGCCGACCTCGAAGCTGCCTTCGAATGCCCCGGTGAAGCGATAGTTGTCCGTGGTCGTGCTGGACGCGCGGGGAACCTCCCACAGACGGCGCCACCAGTTGGTGATGTCGGCGCCCGTCGGATTGAAGTGGCTGTCGGCGTCGATCGCCACGTCGAAAGTCGGGCCCTGGAAGGGATAGCCCGCAATCGAACGCTCCGTGGTGCGGTTGTTGTAGGCCAGGTTGGTACGGAACCGGACGTTGTCGGTGAGGTCGTAGGTGCCGTCGATGAACAAGGACTTGTACTCGCGCGGCGTGCGCAGGTACATCTGCTCGTTGGCGTTGCTCTTGTGCAGGGTGCTGCCCGGGGCACAGCCGCTGGCGACCGTGCAGCCGCCCACGCTCTGGTTCTGCGGAATGAAGCTGGTCATCAGCGTGGGATCGCCGACGCCATCCCACACCATGCGCACGCCCGACGAGACGAACCCGCCGTACTCGCCCACCGTCGTCCAGCTGTCCGTGGGATGCAGGTAGGAGCGGGGGAACGCGCTGAAACGACGGTCGCGCGCCCACACGCCTTCTTCCTCTCCCCACTCGCCGGCAACGGTCAGGCTGCCCCGATCGCTGGTCACGCCGAGCACCATGTCACCGCGCGTGATGGAGCCATCACCCTCGTCGTACTGTCCGTAGTACACCGAACCCTGCACGCCGTCGAAGCCCGAGCGGGTAATCAGGTTGACGACGCCGGCGATGGCGTCGGAACCGTAGATCGCCGAGGCGCCGTCCTTCAGGACTTCGATCCGCTCGATGGCGGCGGCCGGGATGAGCGAGATGTCGGAGAGACCACCCGTCGTGATGCCGAAGCGCTTGCCATTCAGCAAAATAAGGCTGCGCTCGGCACCCAAATTGCGCAGGCTGACAAACGTACCGCCGTTGCCTTCGCCTGCGCTGAGAGCGTTGGCGCGACTGATCGGCGGCGAGCCGAGGACGGGCAGATTTTGCAGGATATCACCCACCGTCTGGAAACCCATCCGGTCGATATCTTGACGCGTGACCTGCACCACCGGTGCGGGCGTAGCCAAGTCCACCTGGCGGATGCGTGAGCCGGTGACCTGGATGCGATCGAGTTCAGTTGCCTGCTGCCCCTCGTCCTGGGCAAACGCAACTCCGGTGCCCATGGCGGTCGTACCTGCCGCAATAGCGAAACAAATCGCATTGCGGAGTTTGCTGGTCTTCAGTTTCATGCGCGCTCTCTCTCTCTCTCTCATTAATCTCAAGGAACCTGCCGAACGTCAAAAAAGGCGCCAGATACGGCAAGGTTACGGCCGATACTACTAGCCGAGAGAGAAAAATTAAAGTGTTGTTAACAATTCGCGTGCAATTCGTGATTGCGGCGAAGTTGAGCGACGACGCGCTAGGGGTCAGCTAGAACCCTTAAAGATCCTGCTCGTACCGCACGTAGGGCACGGCGCCCTCGTCGCTCGTCTCGCCGTTGGGCGAGAACGGATTGCGGCCGCGTGTAACGACGTTTTCGGCGCCGACGGTCAGCTGGCCGCTCCATGGCGTGCGCCATGTGACGCCAAGGCCCAGGCCCTCGAAGCGGGGCTGGCCGGGGGTTTCGATGACGCGGCCGATGACGTTGGCGCTGAAGGCGCCATAGCCGCCGCCGACGGCGACGCTCTTGCTGCTCCAGCGATCGCTGATGTCGGCTGGGGCCTCGGAGAACGGAATCAGCGTGGCCTTGGCCACGGTGCCGGCGATGGTGACGTAGGCGGCGTCGCCGATGTTCTTCTGGGCGAAGACGGTGAGATCGTTGAGGTCGAGCTGCGGATTTTCCTGCGCCGATCCGGCGCGGCTGAGCCAGGCCGGGAGGCGCTCGCTGCCCTGGCCAAGGCTGACGCCGAAGCCGCCACCGGGGCGGTGGAAAGCGGCCGTGGCGCTGGCGCGCTGGTTGCCGTCGGCCTCGCCCAGCGATGCGAGCTGGCAGTTGTCGACCAGGCTGCCCACGGCGCTGAACACGCCGCTGCGCTGATTGCACAGCAGTGCCAGCGAGTTACCCGCTTCCAGTCCGAAGGTGGCATCGAGCGTGCTGCCACCGGCGCGCCAGCGTGCGCTGCTGCGATTGCCTTCGTTGGTGGGTTCGAGCAGCAGGTAGGCCTGCACCTTGCCGCTGCGGTGGTCCACGACCGGAAGCACCGCTTGATCCCGCTTGACCTGCGCATGCGCGCCCGCCGCCAGGCCAAAGGCCAGCAGCAGGGCGGTCATCAGTCGGGCGGGGTGGCGTGCCATGGAATGCAATCGACCTGCCGGGGCGGCGGGAGTTCCCTTTCAGCTTGGAGGAGGATCGTAGACGGTTTATGTTTATTTAACAATCCCTCTGCCACGGACCTGCTGCACAGTTACTGAACGCGGTCTGGTGCCGGTGTTGCCGGCTCAGGCACTGCCAGCAGGCCCTCGACTTCGTCGGCCGTGAATGCGTAGCGCTCGCCGCAGAATTCGCAACGGACCCGCGCCGCGCCATCGATCACGGCGGCGCGGGCCTCGTCCGCGCCCAGCGAAGCCAGCATCCCGGCCACGCGCTCGCGCGAGCAGGAGCAGCCGAAGGCGAGCGGCCGGTCGCCGACCGATTCGACGCGTTCCTCGTGGAACAAGCGGGTGAGCAGGGTGGCGGCCTCCGTGTCGAGCAGCTCGCCTGGCGTCAGGGTATCGAACAGGGCGCCGGCGCGGGTCCAGCCGTCCGCGTCGCCCTCGTCGCCGGGGAGTTTCTGGAGCATCAGACCTGCGGCGCGATCTGCATCGGCGGACAGCAGCAGGCGCGTGGACAGCTGTTCGGACTGTCGGAAGTAGTCCTCGAAGGCCGCGTCCAGCGAGTCCGATTCCAGCGGCACCAGCCCCTGGTAGCGGGCCGGGTCGCGGCCGCGGCTGCCGGGGTTCTCGATGGTGATGGCGAGGATGGCACCGGTCCCCAGTTCGCGCAGGTCGCGCGAGAGCGGCGTCGGGTCGTCTTCGGCCAACTGCACGATGCCGCGCAGGCTGCCATTGGCGGTGCACTCGGCAAACAATGTGCGCAGGCGGTGTTGCCCGCGCAACTGGACGGACAGCCGGCCCTCGACCTTCGTGTGGCCGGTGAACAGGGCGGCCGCCGCGACCGCCTCGCCGAGCAGTTCGGCCGCGGCGGCAGGGTAGTCGTCACGGCTGCGGATCTGCTGCCAGGCCTGTCGCAGTTGCACGTGCACGCCACGTACCCCCGCGTCGGGGAGCAGGAAGCGGGTCAGCCGGTCGCTGTCGGCAGGGGGGGCGGAATCGGTCATCGGGTTCGCTTTGCCGGGCAGGCGTGGTCGAATAAAGGAAGCGCAGGCCTTGCGCCTGGATCGAGATTGGGACGAACAGACCATGGCGCAAGCCTTGCCCGCAGAGAGTGATGCCCGCCCGCCGCTCGGCCGGCCGCGACGACGCTGGTTGCGGCGGCTGCTCATGTTGCCGCTGTGGCTGTTGCTGTTGACGGTGCTGCAGGTGGCCACGCTCAGGTTCGTGGACCCCCCGTTCACCAGTTTCATGGCCATCCGCCAGGCAGATGCGTGGATGCAGGGCGAGGGCAGTTTCCGCGTCGCGTACGACTGGCGCGACCTGGATGCGATGGCGCCCACCTTGCCGGTGGCGCTGATTGCCGCCGAAGACCAGAATTTCGCCACCCACTCGGGTTTCGACCTGGACGCGATCGACCAGGCCCGCAAGCGCAACGAACGCGGCGGACGCCTGCGCGGGGGCAGCACGATCAGCCAGCAGCTGGCCAAGAACCTGTTCCTGTGGCAGGGCAGCAGCCCGCCATCACGCTGGGTGCGCAAGGGAATCGAGACCTGGTACACGGCCCTGATCGAGCTGCTGTGGCCGAAGCGCCGCATCCTCGAGGTCTACGCCAACGTCGCCGAGTTCGGCGACGGCGTCTATGGCGCGCAGGCGGCGGCGCGCAGCTTCTTCGGGCGCGATGCCTCCGCGCTCTCGTCCGCGCAGAGCGCCCGGCTGGCGGCGGTGCTGCCGAGTCCGAAACGCTACAGCGCGGCGCGGCCGGGCCCCTACGTGCAGCGACGCACGCAGGCGATCGAACGCAACATGCGCCAGATCGGTGGCGCCGCCTACGTCGAGGCGCTGGATTGAACGCGTCGACCCCTGCCGTCTCCGCTACGATGCGCGCCATGGACCATGACCAGCTGACCGTCGTTGTCGCGGCAAAAGACGAGGCCGATGCGCTGCCGCTGCTGCACGCCCGGCTGGCGCGCGTACTCGATGCGCTGGAGTCCGAGCGCGTGGCAGGCCGGATCCTGTACGTGGATGACGGCAGCCGTGACGGCACCTGGGACGTGATGCGGGGCTTGGCCAACGGTGACCGTCGCGTGGCGCTGCTGCGCCTGTCGCGCAACTTCGGCAAGGAAGCCGCGCTGACCGCCGGCCTGGATCATGTGGTCGAAGGCGCCGCGATCATCCTCGATGCCGACGGCCAGGATCCGCCGGAGCTGATCCCCCAGTTCGTGGCCCGCTGGCGCGAGGGCTACGACGATGTCTACGGCATGCGCGAACAGCGAGATGGCGAAGGCTGGCTCAAGCGTTCCAGCGCGCATGTCTTCTACCGGGTGATCCAGCGCCTCTCCAATACGCCGATCCCGACCGACACCGGCGATTTCCGCCTGCTTTCACCGCGCGCCCTGGCTGCGCTGCGCCAGTTGCGCGAGCGGCACCGTTTCATGAAGGGGCTGTTCGGCTGGATCGGCTACAACCGCGTCGCGCTTCCGTACCGGCGCGAGCCGCGTGCGGCCGGGCACAGCAAATTCAGTTTGTGGAAGCTGTGGAATTTCGCGCTCGAGGGCATCACCAGCTTCTCGACCGCGCCGCTGCGGTTGGCGACGTACCTGGGCCTGGCGGTCGCGCTGTTGGCTTTCGTGTATGCGCTCGTGATCGTGGCCAAGGCCGTGTTCTATGGGGACCGGGTCGCGGGCTGGCCGACGATGATGTCGGTGATCCTGTTCCTGGGCGGCGTGCAGCTGGTGGCGCTGGGCCTGATCGGCGAATACCTCGGCCGGCTTTACGAGGAATCCAAGCAACGTCCGCTCTACCTGCTCGATGACTGGCATCCCGCGGCCACCGGAGTATGCTCGGGAGCATCGCCACCATCGGGAGGGAAGCGCCATGCGCACGGTGCGTCAACTGCTGGAAGCCAAGACGCCTGAGGTGTTTGCGGTCGCTCCCGATGCCCCGGTCATCGACGCGATCCGCCTGATGGCGGCCAAGGGGATCGGCGCGGTGCTGGTGATGGATGGGTCCCGTCTGGTCGGCATCCTGTCCGAGCGCGATTACGCGCGCAAGATCGTGCTCGAAGGGCGTTCGTCCAAGGACACGCCGGTCAACGCGATCATGACGTCGCAACTGGTCACCGTGGGCCCGGAGCATGTTGTGCCGGACTGCATGCAGATGGTCACGCGGAACCGGATCCGGCATCTGCCGGTGGTCGAGAACGGCGCGGTCGTGGGCATGATCTCGATCGGCGACCTGGTGGCCGCGGTGATCGAGGACCAGCAGCACGAGCTGGACCAGCTGCAGCGTTATATCGCCGGGTAACTGCCGTCGATCGACGCGTTGATTGGATGGCAACGTGATTCTGGGCTGGAGCGCCTGCGGCCGATGAGGGCTGCAGGGCCACTGCGCGACACTTGACTGCCCGCCCTGCAAGAGCTCGCGCCGGCAGGTCTGCGAGGCCCAGGATGGATCGTGGCGCCTGCAGGATGGCCGACGCCCGGGCGTCGTCGTAGAAGCTTCGCCGGGCAGTCGTACGCCACCTGACTCACTTGGCGTACTGACCGCCGCAGTTGCTGTCTTCGCCAGGACCCAGTTCCAAGGTGGCCAGCAGCGCCGCAGGCGGCGCGATGCTGCCCAATGCCAACGCGATCGCGCCGCGCAGGCCCAGGCGGGCCATGTCCGGGCGGAATGATGGATCGGCGAAGGTTCCGCCGACATGCAGCGGTGAGCGTAGTGCCAGGATGCTGCGGTCCTTCGGCCGCGGCCGCAGTTCCAGGTCCAGCGTCTCCTCGCCCAGGTCGATCCGGCCTTCGCCGACGATGATCGTATCGGTCGTGTCGAATGCCAGTGCACGCGAATCCATCACGCCCTGCTTGACCCCGAAATCGGCGAACGCACAGCGCACCGGCACCTTCCGGTCCTTGCCCAGCAGGTACTTCACCGACTCGTAGATATCGATGCCTGCCAGTTCCACCAGCAGGTTGCTGACCTCGCCGCGCCCCATGCCGACGGTGATGTCGCCATCGGCGCTCGCCAGCATGGCCGCGACCGAGTTGCCGGTCCCGGCGAGGTTGAAGTCACCCGCCAGGCGGCCGACCGTATCCTTGGCCAATTCGACATCGGGGAACAGCTGCGACAGTTCCACCTGCCGCAGGTTCGCCTTGACCCGGGTATGGATGGTGTCGCGACTGGCATCCATCTGTACATCGGCGCGGATATCGCCACCGGCGACGCCGAAGTTGAGCGGCGCAAGTCGCACGACCCCGCCTTCGAGCAGCAGGTGCGCGTCCATGTCGTCGAGCGGCAGCTTCGGCGCATTGATGCGATGCGCGCGCAGGCGCACGTCCGCGTCCATCGAGCGCAGCTTGTGCAGTTCGTATGGCCGCGAGGGGAGCACCTTGCCCTGCGCCGCCTGTTTCGCGGCCTGGGCGGTCAGCTCCGGATCGAGTTTCTCGCCCTCGGCATCGGGGACGCCGCCGACAAAGCCGGCAAGATCGTCGAAGTCGAGACGGTCTGACACCAGGTCTGCCTTGAAGAACAGGCGTTCTCCTCCGGTCGTGACTGCGGCCGAACCGCCCAGGTCGCTCTGGCCAACCTCGCCTGTAAAGGTGTCGTAGTGCCAGGTGTTGCCATCGCGGGTGAGCCTGCCGTCGATGGCATAGGGAGGCGAATCGGGCAGGGCGAGGCCGAGCAGTGGATACAGGTGCGCGAGGTTGCGCCCGGCCAATGCGACCTGCAGGTCGAAACCGCGCAGGCGGAAGGGGTCGATGAGGCTGCCCCGGGCATGTGCGCGGGTCGCGCCGGCCCGTGCACGCAGGTCGAGCCGGAAGGGTCGTTCGGCATCCTGCAGTTCCAGCGGCGACTCGGCGCTGCCTTCCAGGCTGAACTCGTTGCCGCTCCACTCGCCCTGGCCCTCCAGCACGACAGACGGTGCAGCCCCATCCTTGCCTTCGCGGCTGGTCAGCTGGACATCGATGGCGGTGCTGGTGCGTGCATCGTCGAAACGGATACGACCGTCCTCGACCCAGAGCCGGCGCAACTGCAGCGGTTCGCCTCCGTCATCTTCGAAACCGAAATCCCAGTTTCCTGGATTGCCCTCGGGGCCCGTCTGCAGGCGTACGTCGGGTTTCACCAGGCGCAGCTCGGGCAGACGCAACTTGCCGACCAGCAGCGGCCAGAACTCGAACTGCAGCGCAAGGCGGTCTGCGCTGGCCATCTGGGCGTGTTCGGACCATTCGGCGTTGCCGAGCGTCAGGCGATCGGCCGTGACGGTGGTGATCCGGCCCAGGTCGACGTCGAGATCGCCGGCGATGTCGAACTCGCGGCCGGTGCGCGCTTCCACGAGGCGCTCGACCGGACCCTTGAACCAGTTCCAGTCCCACAAGAGGACCAGCAGCACGATCGCAGCGGTCGCAAGGCCTGCAATGGCCAGCGTTCGTCGCGAAGGCCGTCGACGGGGGCGCGCGGTCGGCGCGTGGGCGGGTTCCGGGGGGCTCGGCATGCGCCAAGCCTTGCGCAGATCGTGTCACACCCGTGCGAAAGCGTCGGAAATATTCAGCTTCGCCAGCGCGTGCTCAGGCCTGGGGCACGACCTGCGCCAGTACCGCCACGTAATGGCAGACGCTGCCGGCGATGCAGAACAGGTGCCAGATGGCGTGCGCGTAGGGGATCGACTCGCGATGGTAGAAGAACGTACCCAGCGTGTAGAACACCCCGCCCGCGATCAGCCAGCCGAAGGTCCAGCCGTCGAGGTTGGCCATCACCGGCTTGATCGCGACCAGCACCAGCCAGCCCATCGCCACATAGATCAGGGTGGACAGCTTCCTGAAACGCCCGGTGTAGAACAGCTTGAACACCACGCCGGCCAGCGCCAGCGTCCAGATCGCGGTGAACAGGCCCCAGCCCCACGGCCCGCGCAGCCCGATCAGGGTGAAGGGGGTATACGTGCCGGCGATCAGCAGGTAGATCGCACAGTGGTCGAAGACCTTGAGCCGGCCCTTGGCCACCGGGTGCTGCACCGAGTGATAGAGGGTCGATGCCAGGTACAGCAGCAGCAGGCTCACCCCGAACACGATCGCGGCGCCGAGCTGCCAGCCGTCGCCATGGATCGCGGCCAGGGTGATCAGCACCGCGCCGCCGGCCAGTGCCGCGGCGGCGCCGAAGCCGTGGGTCAGCGCGCTGGCGATTTCGTCGCGCAGGTGCGCCAGACGGGCGGCGCGCCGACGCGTGCGCACTTCGCGAAACTCGCTGTGGGGGGTACTCACAGCCATACGTTACCGCATCGACGCACGGTGCGCTTGCGCGGACCGGCCCGCGTTCCAGGCCGGGTCGGCGCAGGCGGTGAGGGCGGCCGCGCTCACCGCCCGCCTGGCGCCCTCAGTCCGTCGCCACCGCGTGCGCATGCTCACGGGTGGCCATGAACCGCACCGACGGCGAGCGCTCCTCGGCCAGCTGCAGGTTGACCCGGGTCGGGGCCAGATAGACCAGTTCGCCGGCCGCGTCGATCGAGAGGTTCATCGCGTGCTTGTCGCGGAACTCCTCGAGCTTCCTGTCGTCGTCGCACTTGACCCAACGTGCGGTGGCGACCTGCACCGGCTCGAAGATCGCATCCACGCCGTACTCGTCCTTGAGCCGGTAGGCGACCACGTCGAACTGCAGCACGCCGACCGCGCCCAGGATCAGGTCGTTGCTCATCAGCGGGCGGAAGAACTGGGTGGCGCCTTCCTCCGACAGCTGCGCCAGGCCCTTCTGCAGCTGCTTGAGCTTGAGCGGATCGCGCAGGCGCGCGCGACGGAACAGCTCGGGCGCGAAGTTGGGGATGCCGGTGAAGCTCAGCGACTCGCCTTCGGTGAAGGTGTCGCCGATCGAGACGGTGCCGTGGTTGTGGATGCCGATCACATCTCCCGGCCAGGCTTCGGCGGCGATCTCGCGGTCGCTGGCCATGAAGGTCAGCGCGTTGGCCAGCTTGACCTCCTTGCCGCTGCGCACGTGGAAGGCCTTCATCCCGGCGGCGAAGCGGCCCGAACACACGCGCATGAACGCGACGCGGTCGCGGTGCTGCGGATCCATGTTGGCCTGGATCTTGAACACGAAGCCGGTAAGCCTGTCTTCCTGCGGCGCAACCTCGCGCCCGGTGGTCGCGCGCGGGCGTGGCGACGGCGCGTGCTCGACGAAGAAGTCCAGCAGCGGCTGCACGCCGAAGTTGTTGACGCCCGAACCGAAGAACACCGGGGTCTGCCTGCCGTCGAGGTAGGCCTGCTTGTCGAAGGCGTGGCTGGCGCCCTGCACCAGTTCGAGCTCGTCGCGCAGCGAAGCCAGCATGTCGGCGCCGATCCGTGCGGCCAGTTCGGGCGCATCGAGCGAGGGGAAGATGGTGGAATCCTGGCGCGTGAAGTTGCGACCCTGCTCGTACAGGTGCACCTCGCCGGTGAGCAGGTGCACCACGCCCTTCAGGCGCTGGCCCATGCCGATCGGCCAGGTCACCGGCGCGCACTCGATGCCGAGCACCGATTCGACCTCGTCCAGCAGGTCGATCGGGTCCTTGCCCTCGCGGTCGAGCTTGTTGATGAAGGTCATGATGGGCGTGTCGCGCATGCGGCACACCTCCATCAGCTTGATCGTGCGCTCCTCCACGCCCTTGGCGACGTCGATCACCATCAGGGCACTGTCGACCGCGGTGAGCACGCGGTAGGTGTCCTCGCCGAAGTCGGCGTGGCCGGGGGTGTCGAGCAGGTTGATGATGCGGCCCTCGTAGGGGAACTGCATCACCGAGGAGGTGACCGAGATGCCGCGCTCCTTCTCCAGCGCCATCCAGTCGGAGGTCGCGTGGCGCGTGGTCTTGCGCGACTTGACCGACCCGGCCATCTGGATCGCGCCGCCGAACAGCAGCAGCTTCTCGGTCAGCGTGGTCTTGCCCGCATCGGGATGGGAGATGATGGCGAAGGTGCGCCGGCGCGCGGCTTCTCTGGAAACGTCGGGCATGGCGATACCCGCCGCGCTGGCGCCGGGAGTGTGCGGAAAGGCCGGAAATTATACGGGGTCGCGTGGCGGAAGCGGGTTCGGCCGCGGATAACGCGGATGGACGCGGATTGAGCCGCGACCCTGTGCATCTGGCTGGGTCTGTAGGAGCGGCTTCAGCCGCGAATGCAGGCAACCATGCTCCGCGAAGCCTGACGATTCGTTCGCGGCTGAAGCCGCTCCTACAGAAGCTGTCCGATCCGCGGTCATCCGCGTTATCCGTGGCCAATCCCGGCGGCGCGGTTACTCCGCAGCCGTCACCTCGCCGAAACGCAGGATGCCCTCGGGGCCGAACATCCGGAACGGGACCGACGCCAGGCGCATGCCGCGGTTGGCCTGGACCACGAAGTGCAGGTGCGGCGCGGTGCTGTGGCCGGTGTTGCCGGAACGGCCGATGGTCTGGCCACGGCGTACGCGCTGGCCGATGCGCACCAGCACGCCACCGGCCTCCAGGTGGGCGTACAGCGCCATCGTGCCGTCGTCGTGCAGCACGCGGATGAAGTTGGCGCGTGCCAGCAGGGCGGCCTCGTCCTCCCCGGGTGCGGCCTCGTCGAAGCCGGACTCCGCCTGCATCACCACGCCGTCGCGTGCGGCCACCACGGGCGTGCCCACCGGCGCGGCGAAATCCACGGCGTGCCGGTTTTCCGCGTCCTGATGGCTGAAGCCACCGCCCCAGGCCTGCTGGATGCGCAGCGGCGCAGCGGGCAGGGGCCAAGCGTATTCGACATCGTGCGGCCGGGCGTTGGGGGAACCCGGCACGGCGGTCACGCGCACCCGCGGGTTGCCATGCCCGATACGCGCCAGCAGCGTGGCCGAATGCGCCTGCACGGTGCCGCGGGCAGGCAGGGGCGGGTCGCTGGCGAAGGTCGTGCTGCCTTCGGCATGCAGCATCACCTCGATCGGCCCGGCCAGCAGATTGTCGACCCAGGCCAGGGCGCCGTCGTCGTCCGGCTCCACCCGCAGGCGCGCCACCGCCGCGGCCTCGGGCGCGGCGGCGATGCGTTCCAGGCCACGCGGGCGGGCGCCCTCGTCGACGCGGTCGGCGTAGTGGGCACGGCCCTGTGCGTCGGTCCAGCGGTAGACCGTCGAAGCCTGCGTGGTCGCGGCGGCCAGCGCGAGTGCCGCGATGCCGGCCGGCAGCAGGCACCGGTTCATTGCACGCAGGCCGGGTCCAGGTCGAGTGCGCGCGCGACGTCGCGCAGGTCGAAGGCGGCGACCGCGCGATCGCTGTGGACCGCAAACAGGACGCCGGCCGGGAAGCGCGCGGTCGGCGCAGCATGCAGCGCGACGCCGTCGGTCCAGGCGGTGGCGTGCCCGCTGAAGGCGCCGCGCGGGGCCAGGCTGGCCCGGTCGAATACGCGGAACACGGTCAGCGGGCGTAGCTGGTCGGCGACGATCCAGTAGCCGCCGTCGGCGGTGCAGGCCCACAGCGCGATGCCCTCGGGTTCCGCCTGGAACGCGCCCGGGCGCACGCCGCCGCCGGTGAAATGGCCATCGAGCGTGTACTCGCGCAGCGCGGTGCCGCTGCGCGTGTCCTCGTCCGCGACCAGCAGGCGCCCGTGTGCCGGGTCGCCCAGCAGCGACTCGACCATGTGCAGTGCGGTGTCCTGGCCGGTATCGCCGAACGAGCCGACGTACTCCGCCACCGGCAATGCGCCCGCGAGATCGATGCGATAGCGGCGCACGCGCTGGTCCAGCTGCGACAGCGGCGGCACGGTCTTGAAATCGGCGCCTTCCATGAAGCTGTCGGTCACGTAGACATGCAGCTCGCCGGGCCGGGTCTCATGCGCCCACAGCCCATACGGGCTGCGCAGCCTGCCCTCGCCGAACCTGCCCAGCGGCCGGAAATCCGGCAGCGAGAGCATCTGCACGCGGCGGTTGTCGCGCTCGGAGACAAACAGCAGGTCGCCGTGCACGAACACCCCGTTGGGGCGCAGGAACTCGCCATCGGCGGTGCCCCGGTGGCCGACGCTGCGCAGCTGCTCGCCGCTGTCGGCGTCGAAGACCACCAGTTCATGGGTGTTCTTGGCGGTGGCGATCAGCCAGGTGGCGCCGTCCTCGGTGGGCCAGGTGGCCAGGGAGTCGAGTTCGTCGTCGGGGTTCTCGACGGTGATGTACTGCTCGGACACGGTGGTGACCGCGGCCGGCGGAGCCGAGGGGCTGAAGCTCGCTGTCGGGGGGCGCGGCGTCGCGCAGGCGGCCAGCAGGAGGGCCGCGAGGAAGGGGAGGGCAGGGCGCATCGGCGGATTATCGCGCAAGTGCCCCCGGATCGGCATATCGCTTCATCGGCATGAAGCGATTGACAAGCGCCTCGGGCGCTGGCAATCTGCGCGGCATCCATCGAGACCGGCTGAGGGACAGGCCCGAAGAAGCCGGGGCAACCTGATGGAGACGACCGCAAGGTCGGCTCTGTCGCGGTGCCAAGTCCTGCGGGGACCTGAGCGTCTACCGGAAGATGGTTGTGCGGCACCGTTCGCGGTGGATGCGCATCTGGTCGGCGTTGCCGGCACTCTTCCGATCCCCGTGAGCCTCGTTGGCCGTCCTTGTCCAACGGATTGCGCCATGGGTCTTGTCCACGCCACCGCCAGCCCCTGTCCGCCGCCTGCCGCGGCGACGATGGATGCGCGCGCGCCGGTTGCCGATCTTTCCGGGCCCCGCCGCGGCGTGCTGGAGCTGGCGCTGCCGCTGCGCCACGCCGGCCCGCGCCAGGTGCGCATCGCCTGGGAGATCGTCGGCCCTGCCGGTGCGCCGGTGGTGCTGGTGGCCGGCGGCATTTCCGCCCATCGCCACATCGCGGCCAATGCCGAATTCCCCGAGGCGGGCTGGGCGGACGACCTGGTGGGCCCGGGGCGCGCGCTGGATCCCGCGCGCCGACGCATCCTGGGCTTCGACTATCTCGGCGCGGATGGCCGCATCGATGCGCCGCTCGACACCGCCGACCAGGCCGATGCCGTCGCCGCGCTGCTCGATGCGCTGGGCATCGATGTGCTGCGCGGTTTCGTCGGCTATTCCTACGGTGCCCTGGTCGGATTGCAGTTCGCGATCCGCCATCCGGCGCGCGCGACCACCCTGGTCGCGGTGAGCGGCGCGCATCGTGCGCATCCCTATGCCGCGGCCTGGCGCGCGCTGCAGCGCAAGGCGGTGGCGCTCGGCCAGCTGCAGTGCGCCGACGTGCAGGGCCTGTCGCTGGCGCGCCAGTTCGCGATGCTCAGCTACCGCACGCCGGAAGAGTTCGAGGAGCGCTTCGATGCGCCGCCGGAAGTGATCAACGGGCGCGTGCGCGTCGCTGCAGAGGACTACCTCGACGCGGCCGGCGCGCGCTTTGTTTCGCGCACCCCGGTCAACGCCTGGCTGCGCCTGTCCGAATCGATCGACCTGCACCGCATCGACCCCGCGCAGGTGCGCGTGCCGACGCTCGTGGTCGCGGTCGAGGGCGACCGCCTGGTGCCGCTGTCGGACTCGGTGGCGCTGGTCGAAGGACTCGGCACCACCGGCCAGCTGCGCGTGCTGCGCTCGGCTTACGGCCACGACGCATTCCTGAAGGAAACCGACCGCATCGACGGCATCCTCGCCGGCGCGCTGCGCAACCCTGGAGAACCCGCATGACCGCCAGTTCCACGCCCGTTGCCAGCCACGGGGCCTGTCGCCCCGCCACCAGCGCGGTGCGCGCCGGCATCGACCGCGACACCGCCTATGGCGCGGTGACGCCGCCGATCGTGCTGTCGAGCAACTTCAGCTTCGACGGCTTCGGCAACAAGCGCGAATACGACTACACCCGCAGCGGCAATCCGACCCGCGACCTGCTCGGCGAGGCGCTGGCCGAGCTCGAGGGCGGCGCGGGCGGCGTGGTCACCGCGACCGGCATGGGCGCGATTACCCTGGTGCTCAACGCGCTGCTTTCGCCCGGCGAGAAGCTGGTTGTGCCCCACGATGCCTACGGCGGCAGCTGGCGCCTGTTCAACGCACTGGCGAACAAGGGCCATTTCGAACTGATCACGGCCGATCTCACCGATCCGCGCTCGCTGGCGGCAGCGCTGGCGCAATCGCCGAAGCTGGTGCTGATCGAGACGCCCTCCAACCCGCTGCTGCGCGTCACCGACCTGCGCTTCGTGATCGAGGCCGCGCATCGTGCCGGCGCGCTGGCCGTGGTCGACAACACCTTCCTGTCGCCCGCGCTGCAGACGCCGATCGCGTTCGGCGCCGACGTGGTGCTGCATTCGACCACCAAGTACATCAACGGCCACAGCGACGTGGTCGGCGGCGCGGTCGTGGCGAAGACGCGTGAGCTGCACGAGCAGTTCGCCTGGTGGGCGAACGCGCTGGGCATCACCGGCTCGCCGTTCGACAGCTTCCTGACCCTGCGTGGCCTGCGCACCTTGGACGCGCGCCTGCGCGTGCACCAGGAAAATGCGCAGGCGATCGCGCTGCAGCTGGAGGCGCACCCGGCCGTGACCAAGGTGCACTACCCGGGCCTGGCCTCGCATCCCGGGCACGCGCTGGCGTCGCGCCAGCAGAGCGGCTTCGGGGCGATGCTGTCGCTGGAACTGGAGGGCGGCGTCGAGGCGGTGCGCGCCTTCGTCGACGGCCTGCGGCAGTTCACCCTGGCCGAATCGCTGGGCGGCGTGGAAAGCCTGGTGGCGCACCCGGCCTCGATGACGCATGCCGCAATGACGGCCGAAGCGCGTGCGGCGGCCGGGATTCCCGATGGCCTGCTGCGCCTGTCGGTGGGCATCGAGGCCGGCGAGGACCTGCAGGCGGACCTGGCGGCGGCGCTCGAGCGGGCGCTTGCCGCCGCCGATGCCGTTCGCGCCGCGGGCCTGCAGCGGGTGGACGCATGAGCTCGGTGACCCCGATCCGTCCCGCCGCGCCCGCGCGCAGCGGCCGCGTTGCGCTGCTGGGCACCGGTGTGGTCGGCAGTGCGGTGGTCGCGCGCTATCGCCAGCTCGTCGAGCGTGGCGTGGCACTGCCGGCGTTCGCCTGGCTGAGCAATTCGCGCGTGCAGGTCAGGGCCGGCGATTCGCTGGACGAGGCGATCGTGCAGGCACGTTCCGCACCACGGACCACGACCGCGCTGCCGCCCTGGGCCGAGGGTGAGTCGCTGGCGCGTGGCGACATCGTCATCGACGCGACCGCCAGCGACACCGTCGCCGGCTGGCATCCGGAATGGCTGCTGCGCGGGATCCATGTCGTCACCGCCAACAAGCTTGGCAACGGCGGCGACCTGGCACGCGCGCAGGCGATCGTGGAGGCGCAGCGCGAAGGTGCGCGCTATGGCGATTCGGCCACGGTCGGTGCGGGCCTGCCGCTGCTGCGCCTGCTGCGCGAACTGGTGGCCGGCGGCGATCGCATCCACGCCGTGGAGGGCGTGCTGTCGGGTTCGCTGGCGTGGCTGCTGTCGCGCTATGACGACACGCGTCCGTTCTCCGACCTGGTGCGCGAGGCGCGCGATGCCGGCTACACCGAACCCGATCCACGCCAGGACCTGTCGGGCGAGGACGTACGCCGCAAGCTGCTGATCCTGGCACGGGCGGCCGGCCTGCCGCTGGAGGCGCGCGAGATCCGGGTGTCCTCGCTGGTGCCCGACGCGTTGCGCGATGTCGCGGCCGACGCGGTCGACGCGCAGCTGTCCGCACTCGACGCGCCCCTGCGTGAGCGCTTCCTCAACGCCTACCGCAACGATGCGCGGCTGTGCTTCGTGGGCCGCTTCGACGCCGAGTGCGGTGCCAGCGTGGGGCTGCGCGCGCTGCCGCTGTCGCACCCGCTGGCCAGCGGCAACGGCACCGACAACCGCGCCGCGATCTTCAGCGACCGCTACAGCGAGCAGCCGCTGGTGATCCAGGGGCCGGGCGCGGGCGCGAGGGTCACGGCCGCAGCACTGCTGGACGACGTGCTGCGGATCGCGAACGCCTGAGCAAGCTCAGCACTCGATGATGTTCACCGCCAGCCCGCCGCGGCTGGTTTCCTTGTACTTGTCCTGCATGTCTCGCCCGGTCTGGCGCATGGTGCGGATCACCTTGTCCAGGCTGACCTTGTGCTTGCCGTCGCCGCGCAGGGCCATGCGGCTGGCATTGATCGCCTTCACCGAGCCCATCGCGTTGCGCTCGATGCAGGGGATCTGCACCAGGCCGCCGATCGGGTCGCAGGTCAGGCCGAGGTTGTGCTCCATGCCGATCTCGGCGGCGTTCTCGATCTGCCCGGGGCTGCCGCCGAGCGCGGCGGTCAGGCCGGCGGCGGCCATCGAGCAGGCCACGCCCACCTCGCCCTGGCAGCCGACCTCGGCGCCGGAGATGCTGGCGTTTTCCTTGTAGAGGATGCCTACCGCCGCGGCGGTGAGCAGGAAGTCGAACACGCCCTGCTCGCTGGCGGCAGGGCAGAAGCGGTCGTAGTAGTGCAGCACCGCCGGGATGATGCCGGCCGCGCCATTGGTCGGCGCGGTGACCACGCGACCGCCCGCGGCGTTCTCCTCGTTGACCGCGAGCGCGTAGAGGTTGACCCAGTCGAGCACGGTCAGCGGGTCGCGCATCGCCGCTTCGGGGCGCGACAGCAGCTCCTTGTACATCGCCGGTGCACGGCGCGGGACGTGCAGCCCGCCGGGCAGGGTGCCTTCCTCACGCATGCCGCGCGCCAGGCAGGCCTGCATCGCGGTCCACAGTTCGCGCAGGCCGTCGGCGATCTCCGCTTCGCTACGCCAGCTCTTCTCGTTTTCCAGCATCAGCTGGGCGATGCTCAGGCCGTGCAGCTGGGCCTGCGCCAGAAGCTCGTCGCCGCTGTGGAATGGATACGGCAGCGGCGTGGTGTCGGCGACGATGCGGTCTTCGGCCGCTTCGTCCTGGTTGACCACGAAGCCGCCGCCGACCGAGTAGTAGTCGCGCGTGGCCAGCACCTCGCCGGCTGCGTCGAAGGCGGTGAAGCGCATGCCGTTGGTGTGGTGCGGCAGCTTCTGCCGCTTGTTCATCACCAGGTCGCGCTTCTCCTCGAACGCAACCGGGTGCGTGCCGGCCAGGGCGATGCGCTTCTCGCCGCGGATGCGCGCCAATGCGGGGGGAATGATGTCCGGATCGATCGCGTTGGGCAGGTGGCCTTCCAGGCCCATCAGCAGCGCTTTGTCGGTGCCGTGGCCACGGCCGGTCAGTGCCAGCGAGCCGAACACCTCGGCGTGTATCCGCGCCACCTCGCGCAGGCGCCCCGGTTCGACCAGCCAGCGCTCCACGAAGCGCGCCGCCGCCCGCATCGGCCCGACCGTGTGCGAAGAGCTCGGTCCGATGCCGATCTTGTAGAGGTCGAAGGTGCTGACGGACATCTGCGTGACTCCTGATTCTGCGCAGCCATTGTATTGGTTGCGTCCGTAACACAGGCGGTACGGTGCGCCGCGCCGCGGCAGCCGCTACGCTGCGTTCCCGACCGGACCCGCCTGCCCCACGCATGTACCGCTACATCCTCTACCAGCGCGACGACTGCCATCTGTGCGACCAGGCCATCGAACTGCTCACGCGGGTCCGCTTTGCCGAACCGCGCAGCGTCTTCATCGACGACGACCCCGTGCTGGAGGCGCGCTATGGCGAGCGCGTGCCGGTGCTGCTCGACACGGCCACCGGCGTGGAGCTGGACTGGCCGTTCGATCCGGCGGCGCTGCAGGCCGCGGACAGGTGAAGGTCCTGGCCCTGGTGACGGGAATGATGATGGCGGCCGGCGCAACCGGTACGGACGTCCACCTGGGCAAGCCGGGCGCCGGCGGCGATCCGCTGCGCTGGCAGGGCATGGCCCTGGGTGCGGTGGTGGAGCCGGCTCAGGTGGAGCGTGTCATTCTGCTGCGCGCGGTGACCAGCGCACCGCGCGAGCTGGACCTGGCCAACCTGCGCCGGATCCTGGCCGAAAGCGCGCCGCTGCTGCTGCAGGTGCCGGACGTCCCGCCGCGAGCACCGTGGCAGCCGCGCGACGGCATCTGGCACGCGCTGCTGCTGATGCGTTCCGGGCAGGTGTTCGACCTGGAGATCCACGCCGGCGCGGGCGGCCTGCGCGGCTGCATCGCCGCCGAAGACGGCGCGCGCGGCTGCTTCGTGCTGCCGCAGCCGATGCCGGGTGCGCCCTGATCAGGGCGCAGGCTTGAGGAAGACCCGGGTGCTGATCGCCACCTCGTCCGGGATCGCGCCGGTATCGGCCCAGTCGCCGCCGCCCACGCCGAACTCCAGCCGCCGGACCGTCGCGCGGCCCGCCAGCAGGGCGGGACTGCCCGCCGTCCAGGTGAACTCCAGCGTCACCGGCCGGCTCACGCCGCGCAGGCTGAGCGTGCCGTCGGCCGCGTAGCGGTCGCCGCCGAGCGCGCGGAAGCTGTCCGCCACGTAGCGTGCCCTGGCGAACTTCGCCACGTTGAAGAAGTCGCCGCTCGAGAGGGTCGAGTCGCGGTCGGCATTGCCGGTCTGCGTGCCCGCCAGCTCGATGGTGACGTCGAGCCGCGCAGCGTCGAGCTGCTGCGGATCGAAGCTGAGTTTCGTGTCGAAGCCGCCGAAGCGGCCGGTGAACACCTCGCCGTCGTACTTGGTGGCGAAGGCGAGCGATGAGCCGGGCGCCTGGACGTAGTCGGCGGCGTGTGCGGGCGTGGCCAGCATCGCCACCAGCATGGCGGCGACGGCGGCGGGGGTGGTGAGCTTATTGGACATGGTCGGTGTTCCGGATGGGGGCGGGGCGCGCGCCGCGACGGGGCAGCATGCGCAGCAGGGTGTCGTCGCGCTGGACAATGTGGTGGTAGAGGGCGGCACCGGCGTGCGCGGCGACCAGCACGGCAAGTACCCAGAACAGCAGGCCGTGCGCGTCGCGCGCGAGGTCGGCAAGCCACTCGTTGGGGCCCACGAGCTTGGGCATGTCGAACTGGCCGAAGAAGCGGAACGGGCGCAGGCCGCTGGCCGAATCGTACAGCCAGCCCGACAGCGGCATCGCCAGCACCAGCGCATACAGCAGCCAGTGGGTGATGTTGGCGATCGCCGCCTGCCAGCCAGGCGTGCCCGCGACCGGCGCCGGCGCGCCTGCGTACAGCCGCCATGCAAGGCGCGCGAGCATCAGCGCCAGCACGGTGATGCCCAGCGATTTATGGGCGGTGTAGACCCAGAAGTATTTTGGCGTGCGCGGCAACTCGCCCATGGTCAGGCCGACGATGGCCAGGACCAGGATCAGCAGTACGATCAGCCAGTGGAAGGCCTGGCTGACGCCGCCCCAGTGTTCGCGGGAATTGCGCAGGCTCATGGTTCGGGCTCCGGTTCCGGAATGGGCGTCTGCTCGGGATCGTCGTCGGTCGAATTGACCGGTTCAGGGGCAACCGGCGCCACCACGTCCGGCTCCGGTGGGGCGGGCTCGGGAGCGACTGCTTCGGGTTCGACCGGATCAGGTGCGTCCGCAGTCGTCGCATCATCGGCCCCGGCGTCATCTGCGGCGGTGCGTGTGCGCGTGGCCTCGGCTTCGATCCGCAACTGCACCGTGTCGCCGATCATCGAGCGCCAGGCGGTGATGCCGAAATCCGAGCGCGCCAGGGTCGCGGTCGCCGAGAAGCCGACCGTGCGCCGGAACGGCGGCAGCGGATGGCGCCGTGCGCCGTTGAGCTCGACTTCCAGTGCCACCTCGCGACTTACCCCGCGCAGTTGGAGCATCCCGTGGACGATGGCCCGGCGCTCGTCCAGCGGCTCCACCCGGCTGGAACTGAAGATCGCGACCGGGTGGGTATCCGCGTCGAGCAGGTTGCGCGCGAGCGTGGCGCGGTTCCAGGCCTCGTCGCCGAAGTCCAGGCGCTGCAGCGGGATCTGCACGTCCACGCGGGCGGCGGACCAGTCGCCGGGCGTGAAGTAGATGGTGCCGGTGCTGCCGGAGATCGTGCCCAGCGCGGTGGAGAAGCCGGCGTGGTCGACGGCGACCAGGACGCGCGTGTGCACCGGATCGAGCGCGTATGCAGATGGCTCCGCGCGTGCGATACCGGCCATGGCCAGTACCAGGCAGGCGCTCGTGGCCAGGCGGAAGCGGATGCGCGGCATGGATGGCTCGGCAGCGGACGGGGGCGTCGCCTGCATTCTAGGCCCCCGCGCCGGGCCGGTCCGGGCTTGCGCCCGCAACGTTGCATTGCGACGATGCCTGGCCGCGTACGGCGGATGCGCCAGGGACAGGCACGGCGACCGGGGAGGCCGGGTGCGGGCGATCGCGTTGACAGCATTGTGGTGGTGGCTGCTGGCTGCGTGCGCGCAGGCGGGCGCCGCGCCGCCTGCCGCGCCGCCGCAGCTGCCGATGCCGCGGCAGATCAGCGTCTACGACGGGCTGCCCTCGAACCGGATCAACGCACTGGCCGAGGATCGCCAGGGCTATCTGTGGATCGCCACCCGCGACGGCCTGGCCCGCTACGACGGCGTCGGCTACCGGGTCTGGCGCGTCGGCGACGGGCTGAACGACAACCACGTCTGGACCGTGTTCGTGGACGAGGCCGACCGGGTCTGGGTCGGCACCCAGAACGGCGGACTGGCGATGCTGGATGCGCAGCGTCGCGGCTTCGTCCACTTCGACCGCAGCACGCATGCGCAGATCGGCAGCAACGATGTGTGGTCGGTGGCGCAGACTCCCGACGCTGCGATCTGGTTCGGCACGGCCGACGGTGGCCTGCACCGCATCGACGCCGACGGCACGATCCGGCGCTTCATGCCCGAAGCCGACGACCCGCGCAGCCTGCCTTCGCCGGCGGTCACCTGGCTGCGCGTGGATCGTCGCGGACGGCTGTGGGTGGGAACCTACCAGGGACTCGCGCGCTGGACCGGCGATGGTTTCGACCGCCTGCTGCAGGACGTGCGCCCCAGCCCGGCAGTGAACGCACTGGTGCTCGACCAGGCCGGGGACCTGTGGATCGGCACCTCCAGCAGCGCCTGGGTGTATCGCGACGGCAGCGGCCGGATCGAGCCCGCGCCGTGGCTGGACCCGGTACTCGGCCTGCCCGCGCTGAGCATGCTGGTGCAGGATGGGCAGGGCGCGCACTGGCTCGACACGCGCAGCGGCCTGGCGGTGGAGCGCAACGGCCACGTGGAGGACGTGCCGTTGTACAGCAGCACCAGCCGCGGCCTGGTGCGTCCGGCCTGGTCGGCCGCGCTGGAGGATCGCGAGGGCGGGTTGTGGCTGGCCAGTTCCGAAACCGGGCTCTGGCACCTGCCGGCCAACTGGCGCAATTTCACCGTGCTGAGGCGCAGGCTCGACGATCCGGCCACGTCGGGCAACGCCTTCGTCTACAGCGTCACTCCGGCCATCGACGGGGGCCTGTGGCTGGTTGGCACCGGCGGTGTCCTCGACTGGCTGGATCCGCAGAGCGTGCGGATCCAGCACCGGATCGACGGCGTCTGCGGCGACATGCTGCCCTATGTGGTGCGCGAGGTGCGCGACCGCAGCGTCTGGGTCGGCTGCCACGGGTCGGTGACGCGCTACGACCCCGCAACTGGCAGCCTGCGACGCTGGCACCAGGCCGATGCGGTCGATCCCGCGCCGGCGGGCGTGGTCACCCAGATCGTCGAAGAGCCCGACGGCTCGATCTGGCTGGGCGCGACCGACGCGCTGCAGCTGCGTGCGCCAGATGGCAGCCTGCGCGAGGTGATGGCGGCGGGCGGGCCGGAGGGCTTCCCGGCCCGCAATGCACTGCAGCAGATGTCGCGCGGTCCGGATGGCGCGCTGTGGCTGGCGACGGGCCAGGGCCTGCTGATGTGGAACGCAGGCACGCGCGGTTTCGAGCCGGTCCCGGGCGGGCCGCCCTGGCAGGTGTTCGCGTTCGGCTTCGGCGCGGACGACACGGTCTGGATCGGCGGCAGCGGCATCCTGGTGTCCTATCGCTGGACCGGCGCGGAGTTGATCGCCGAACGCACCGTCGACGCGCGCCACGGCCTGCCCGCGGTCGCGGCCGGTGGCCTGGCCGTGGACGGGTTCGGCGTGGTCTGGATGAGCACGCCGCGGGGGCTGGTGCGCTACGACCCGCAGCGCGAGCGGCTGCGTGTGTACAGCGTGCTCGACGGCCTGCCGAGCCAGCAGTTCAGCGATTATCCATTCGAGGCCTCCGCGCGCGGTTACATCGCGGTGGGCACCGCGGACGGGCTGCTGCTGTTCCATCCCCAGCACGTGCAGATCAGCGACCGGGCGCCGACCCTGGCGATCGAATCGGTGGTGGCGCGCCGTGGCGAGGAACTGCTGGAGCTGCCGACCGGTGCCCCGATCGTGCTGCGCCACGATGACCGCGACCTGCGCGTGACCGCGCGCCTGCTCTCGTTTACCGATGCGCACGCGCATCGCTACCGCTACCGGTTGAAAGGCTACGACCCGGACTGGGTCGAGGTCGGCGCTTCGGGCGAACGCATGTTCCCGAGCCTGCGCCACGGCGATTATCAGTTGGAGGTGCAGGCGCGCACGGCGGACGACGAATGGACGCCCGTGCAGCGCCTGGATTTCGTGGTCCAGGAGCCATGGTGGCGCACCGGCGCCGCGACCGCGGTCTGGGTGCTGGCTGCGCTGGCGCTGCTGGCGCTGCTGGCCAGCCAGTACCGCGCGCGGCTCAAGCGCCGCCATTCCTGGCAACTGGCCGAACACAAGCGCGAGCTGGCAGAACAGGCCTCGCTGGCCAAGACCCGCTTCCTGGCCACCCTGGGCCACGAGGTGCGCACGCCGATGACCGGCGTGCTGGGCATGAGCGAACTGCTGGCGGCGACGGAGCTGGACTCGCGCCAGCGTGGCCACGTCGAATCGATCCGCCGCGCCGGCGAGCACCTGCTGCGCCTGGTCAACGACGCGCTCGACCTGGCCCGCATCGAGGCCGACCGCCTGCAGCTCGACCAGCAGCCGTTCGACCTGCACGCGCTGGTGCGCGAGACCGTCGCGTTCTGCGCGCCGCAGGCGCAGCAGCGCGGGCTGGCGTTCCACCAGGACATCGCCGCCGACGTGCCGCGCTGGGTGGTGGGCGATGCGGGGCGCGTGCGCCAGATCCTGCTCAACCTGCTGGGCAACGCGGTCAAGTTCACCGAGCGCGGCAGCATTGGCCTGCAGGCGGCGGCGCTGCAGCCATCGGGCGTGCGCCTGACCGTCCGCGATACCGGGCCGGGACTTAATGCCGAACAGAAGCAGCGGCTGTTCCGCCGCTTCGAACAGGCCGAGGGCGCGCGCACCAGCGCACGTTACGGCGGCAGTGGCCTGGGCCTGGCGATCTCGCAGGAGCTGGCTGCGGCGATGGGCGGGCGCATCGATATCGACAGCGCGCCGGGCCAGGGCACCGCCTTCATCGTCGAGTTGCCGCTGCCGGTCGGCGAGGCGCCGGCCGGCGTTGAATCCGCGCCGGTGACGGCCACCGGCGCACTGTCGCTGCTGCTGGTCGAGGACGACGCCACCATCGCCCAGGTCATGGTCGGGCTGCTGCAGGCGCAGGGTCATCGCGTGACCCATGTCGCGCACGGGCTGGCCGCGCTGTCGGAAATGGCGACGCAGGGCTTCGACGCGGCCCTGCTCGACCTCGACCTGCCCGGCCTCGACGGCCTGAGCCTGGCGCGGCTGATGCGGCAGAAGGGATTTGCCCGGCCCCTGCTGGCGGTGACCGCCCGCACCGACGCCGAAGCCGAGGCGGCCACGGCCGACGCGGGATTCGACGGCTTCCTGCGCAAGCCGGTGACCGGCGCGATGCTGGCGCAGGCGCTGGCCGCCGTGCTTCCCGCGCAGGTCGCCGGCGAGAGTGGCGATCCGGAAGTTGCCGGGTAGGTCCGGGGCGCGGTCATTGCGGACGTGGTGAGGGCTCTGGCTCAAACCAGATCTCCCGCGACGCTCGGGATGACATCAGACAAGTCGGCGCGTTCCCGAAGCACTGTGCCAAGCGACGCTCCGGACAATCGTCATTCCGAGCGTGGCGAGGGCGCATTTCTTGCGGCAGCGAAGACGGTCAGTCGCTGTTGTCGAGTCCGGGGTTTCTCGCTAGGGCGGGAAAGAGGACGTCGATCTGTCCTGAGGTTCCGGAGGCATCGAGCGGGCAGGGCGGACCCCTGGGCGCGGCATTTTCCGACCCGGTGCGCCGCCGCGGGCCGATATGCACGGCCATGCGTGAGCTGGACGATGGCATCCGTCATCCGCTGGAGGTCGCGCCATGCGTGCCTGTCTTGTGTTGCTGTGCTTCCTGCTGTTCGCGCCCGCGCCAACCGCCGGTGCGCAGCCGCCGCCGCTCATGCTGGCCACCGACTACGAGGCCGGCGTGCCGGTCGCCGAGTACTGGGTGAGCGAGAAGCTCGACGGCGTGCGCGGACGCTGGGACGGACGCGTGCTGTGGACCCGCGGCGGTCATCGCATCGATGTCCCGGCCTGGTTCATTGCCGGCTGGCCCGCGGTCGCGCTGGATGGCGAGCTCTGGATGGGTCGTGGCCGCTTCGAGGAAGTGAGTGGCCTGATACGCGCGCGGCGGCCGGACGACGATGCCTGGCGACAGGTGCGCTTCATGGTGTTCGACCTGCCTGGCCATGCCGACGGCTTCGGCGAACGCCTGTCGCAACTGCGTGCCCTGCTTGCCGGCACTGGCGTCGCGTGGCTGCAGCCGGTGCCGCAGCAGCGCTTCTCCGATGCGGCCGCCCTGCAGGCGCGGCTGCAGGCCGTGGTCGCAGCCGGCGGCGAGGGCCTGATGCTGCACCACCGCGATGCGCGCTATCGGACCGGACGCAGTGACGGCCTGCGCAAGCTCAAGCCACATGCCGACGCCGAGGCGCGCGTGGTCGGGCATACGCCGGGCCGCGGCAAGTATGCGGGCATGACCGGCGCGCTGCTGGTGGAGCGCGCGGACGGCGTGCGCTTTCGCCTCGGCAGCGGACTTGGCGATGCGCAACGCGCCACGCCGCCCCCGGTCGGCAGTCTGGTGACCTATCGCTACAACGGCTACACCGGCAAGGGCGTGCCGCGCTTCGCGCGTTTCCTGCGGGTGCGCGACGAGGCGCCGCCGCCAGATCCGTAGCGGGCGCCAGGCTGCGCTAGTGGGAGTAGCTGCGCACGTCGACGCGCCGCCAGACGTCCGCGTCGCGCACGTAGGTCCATTCCTCGAAGCAGCAGGGGTCGACGCCCGGACGCCCGAAGTAAAGCCGGGCATGGCGCATGTCGGCGACGATCTTCCAGGGCGGTGCGTCGAGCGGGACGTCCGACAGCAGCCGCGTCACATCTTCCTCGGGCAGCGGGCCGACGACCTGCAGCTGCGCTGACCCCGCCAGCGGCGAGGCGCGCCCCGGCGCCGCCAGGGCGACGGATCGCACCGGTGTCAGGATGGGCTGCAAATGGGCGTCGATGGGGGTGATCGACGCGCGATGGTTGTCTTCCAGCCACTGCCGCTCGCCGACGACGGTCCGCTCGTGTCCGGTGCGGGCATCGAGGGCGGGCGGTGGATCCGCAGCGTGCCCGCCCCCGCAGCCAACATCAGGCGAACAGCGGGGTCAGGCGGTCCACGGTCCGGGTTTCCTCGCCGTTCGGGGGCCGCCGCGATGCCGGCCCGGAAATCAGCGCGCGCTGTAGGCGTGGACCTCGTCGACCAGCGCTGCCACGTGGTCGGGGTTCATGCCCGGCGACATGCCGTGGCCGAGGTTGAACACATGGCCGTCGCGCGAGCCGTTGTTGCCGTCGCGATAGCTGTCCAGCGCACGCCGGACTTCGCGACGGACCGCTTCGGGCGAGCCGTACAGCGTGGTCGGATCGAGGTTGCCCTGCAGCGCGACACGGCCACCGGTGCGGCGTGCGGCCTCGCCCAGTTCCACCAGCCAGTCCACGCCGACGCCGTCGGCGCCGGTGGCGGCCAGGTCTTCGAGGTAGGCGGCGGTGCCCTTGCCGAACAGGATCAGCGGCGTGCGCTCGGCGCCTTCGCCACGCTCGAGCTGGCGCGCGATGCGCTCCAGATAGGGCAACGAGAACTCGCGGTACATCGCCGGCGACAGCACGCCGCCCCAGGTATCGAACACCTGCAGTGCCTGCGCGCCGGCGGCGCGCTGCGCGGCGAGGTAGGCGACCACCGCGTCGGCCGTGACCGACAGCAGCGCGTGCAGCGCCTGCGGCTCGTTCAGCGCCATCGCCTTGATCAGCGCGAAATCCTTGCTGCCGCCGCCCTGGACCATGTAGCAGGCCAGCGTCCAGGGGCTGCCCGAGAAACCGATCAACGGCACCGCGCCGTCCAGCTCGCGCCGGATCACCCGCACCGCGTCCATCACGTAGCGCAGTTCGGTTTCCATGTCGGGCACGCCCAGGCGCGCCACATCGGCGGCGCTGCGCACGGGGCGCTCGAACTTCGGGCCTTCGCCGTCGACGAAATACAGGCCCAGACCCATCGCGTCGGGGATGGTGAGGATGTCGGAGAACAGGATCGCCGCGTCCAGAGGGAAGCGGCGCAGCGGCTGCAGCGTCACCTCGCAGGCGATGTCCGGATTTTTGGCCATCGCCAGGAAGCTGCCGGCCTGGCGGCGGGTTTCGCGGTACTCGGGCAGGTAGCGCCCGGCCTGGCGCATCAGCCAGACCGGCGTGTGGTCCACGGGCTCGCGGCGCAGGGCACGCAGGAAACGGTCGTTCTTGAGGGGACTGGTCATGGGACTCCGTAGCCGGTCATCGCGCCGGACAAGCGATCGTCATTGCGGAGGCGGTGAGGGCTCTGCATCTGCCCACGGCCGGCGGGGCCAGGGCAGATTCCGTACTGCGTCCGGTATGACAGGGAATGGAATGCAGGGCGGCCGCATGACGAGGCGATCACCTCGGTGCACCCGCGCCTTCGGCGTACATCAGCTGGAAGCCGCGCTTGAGCTGCGCATCGCGCGCCTGCTCGAGCGCGGCCAATGCGCTGGCGTGGTCCATGTGCTGCTCGCGGCGCAGGGTGCTGCGGCCACCGGTCTGGCCGGTCTCGCGCAACAGCGTCCACGCCCCCAGCAGGTCCTGCTGCAGGGTCAGCTGCACGAAGCGCGGAGCTTCGCGGCCATCAGGGCGTTGTTGCAGGAGCAGGCGCATGGGCCGGCCATTGTACGTCGCGGCGCGGCCGGGCTCCGTCATTGCGATCAGATTCAGGGCTCCGGCTGGGTCGTTCCGGGCCGGGGGTTGCTCTCCGGCTCGGTCAGCCCGCTTCGCGGTCCAGCCTGGCGCGGCGCGCCAGGCGTTCGCACGGACGCACGGCAATGCCGCGCGAGCGTCCGTGCTCACCCATGGCTGACTCGCCGCCGCAGCGCATCCATGCGCTGCTTTCCGCAACCCCCACCCCGGAACGACCATCGCCCAGTCACTGGCCCGGCTTCGAAACGAAGCATCGCAGCACCAGTGGCAGTGAGCCGCGTCCTGGCAGCCGGGGATCGCGACAAGCAAAACATGGATGTTTTGCGCGCGAGTCAGGGCGGGGAGAGCGTGGATGGCCTGCGCGGCGCGCCGCGCATCCACTCGAACGCCCGGCACGCTGTGCCGGGCCGGACCGCGCAGCGGCCCTGACCGAGCGGAAAGCGATCCCCGGCCGACAGGGCGCGGCGTCTACCCGAAGCCCCGGAGCGGACTTCCTCAGTTTGACTTTCCCCCGCGAGAAGAACCGCTTTCAGGCCTGCAGCACGTCCCGCACCGTGTCTTCCGGCACGTCCGCCTGTACCCGGGCGCGGCCGGCACCTTCCCAGACGATGAAGCGCAGGCCGCCGGCCTGGGTCTTCTTGTCCAGGCGCATGTGGGCGATCAGTGCGTCCGGATCCAGGCCGCGCGGCGGGTCCACCGGCAGGCCGAAGCGCAGCAGCAGGTCGCGCAGGCGCACGGTATCCACCGCCGGGGCCAGCCCCAGCCGCTCGGACAGGCGCGCGGCCTGCACCATGCCCACCGCCACCGCCTCGCCGTGGATCAGGCCGCCGTAGCCCTGCTCGGTTTCCAGCGCGTGGCCGAAGGTGTGGCCGAAGTTGAGCAGGGCGCGCTCGCCGTGCTCGAAAGGATCGCGCTCGACGATCGCGGCCTTGTGCGCGCAGCTGCGCGCGATCGCTTCGGCCAGCGTGTCGTCGTCCATCGCCAGCAGCGCATCGGCATGGGCCTCGAGCCAGTCGAGGAAGTCCGCATCGATGATCGCACCGTACTTCACCACTTCCGCCAGGCCAGCGCGCAGTTCGCGGACGGGCAGCGTGCGCAGCGTGGCGGTGTCGGCCAGCACCGCGCGCGGCGGATGGAAGGCGCCGACCAGGTTCTTGCCCTGCGGCAGGTCCACCGCGGTCTTGCCGCCGACCGAGGAATCGACCATGGCGAGCAGCGTGGTCGGCAACTGCACGCAGTCCACGCCGCGCATCCACGCGGCCGCGGCAAAGCCGGCCAGGTCGCCGACCACGCCACCGCCGAGCGCGTACACGGTGGCGTCGCGGCGCGCGCCTGCGCGCGCGATCGCATCGATGGCCTCGCCAAAGCGCATTAGCGTTTTGGACGCCTCGCCTGCCGGCATCGTCCAGTGCGCCAGGCGCAGGTCGGTGCGCGCGCCGCGCAGCGTCTCCAGCACGCGCTGCAGGTAAAGCGGCGCGACGGCATCGTCGCTGACCACGAACACGTCGCGCCCGCGCAGCGTGCCAGTCAACAGGCCGCCGTCTTCCAGCAGGCCCGGGCCGATGGTGATCGCATAGGGATGGCCGCCGCCGACGGCGACCTCGCGACGGTGCTGGCTCATGCGGTCGTGGTTTCCTGGATGCCGGATTGGGGGATGCGATTCCACTGCGCCTGCAGCAGCCGCGCCAGCTGCGCGGTGGCCTGCGGCGGAAAGCGCAGGTCGGTGTCGAAGCACAGGTCGGCCACTTCGGCATACAGCGGGGCGCGCAGCGCGGACAGGCGCTGCAGCACCTGCTCGCGATCGCTGCCGGCGATCAAGGGCCGGCTGCGGTCGCGCGCGAGGCGCTCGATCTGGCGCTGGAGACTGACCTGGAGGTAGACGACGAAGCCGCGTGCGCGCATCCGCTGGCGCGAATCGGCATCGAGCACCGCGCCACCGCCGGTGGCGATCACCAGGCCTTCGCGCTGCAGCAGGTTCGCCAGCGTCGCCGATTCGCGCGCGCGGAAGCCCGTCTCGCCCTCGCATTCGAAGATGGTGGGGACGGTGGCGCCGGTGCGCGCCTCGATCTCGCGGTCGACATCGACAAAGGCCAGGCCGAAGCGACTGGACAGTCGCTTGCCGATCGACGACTTGCCCGCACCCATTGGGCCGACGAGAACGAGGTTTGGGGCGGGATTCATCGCGCGGATCGTAGCAGGAGGCGGCGCCTGGCCGCTGCGTCTTCCGTGCCGGAGCAGTCTGTTGCAATCGCGACGATCCGGTCGCGATTGCGGACGCAGCGCCGTGGTCCCTGGCGCAGTGCTCGAAGAGGCGCCGTCGCGGACGCGATGACGACTGCGCAGGGCTGTCCGATCCGTCGCGACCGTCCACCACGGCTGCTCCGACCGCGCTATGGCGGCACCGATCGCAATGGCGACGTGATCGTTCGACGCATACGCATACGCGGAGCCTCTCGATCGACTGACCGCAGCGGCCGCCAGGCTGCGTTGGAACCTGCAGGCGCTGCCATCCGGCAGCGCATCCCGGCCAGGGACCGGCCCCGGAAGGAGTCCGCGCATGGGCTTGGCAATCATCGGCGGCCGCCTGGCCGTCCTCGCAGTGCTGCTGGCATGTCCTGCTGTTCACGCGATCGAAGTGGACGATCTCAGCGGCTTCGAGCCGCATTTCGGCCGCTACGTGCCTGCAGGCGATTGCAGCAGGCAGCCGCAGGTCGTTGTCGGCCTGGCTGGCTTCAGCTTCGAGGGTGGGCCGGCCCTGCCCAATGCGACGCGACCGGAGTACGCGGCCAGCTTCATGGGCAATTTCTACGAGGGCAGCAGCCTGTTCTTCTTTCCGTACACGGCGGAGCCGCGTCCCTTGCTGCTGACATTCAACGCGGGCGAGAAGCCGGGCGTGCTGACGATCGAAGGGTATGACCACGACTATCCGGGCGGCCCCACGCTGCCCGAGCGCTATCGTCCCTATATCGCCGCCTCGCCCTATCTCAGGTGCGCGACCGCGCGGTAGGGGCACCACATCCAGGTGTCGCTTGGCCGCCGCCAGCGGGATCGTCGAGGGCAGGACACGCCCATCGCGCAACCAGGTGTCGACATTGTCCCCTGCACCGGCGCCGTGCGGGCCCGCGTCACCTGCCTGTGGGTCGTGGCATGGGCCGCCGCCCAGCATCCAGTGCGATCACGCGGTCGGCGATCGCTGTCAGGGTGCGCAGCGCGTGGCGACTGATCCGTTCGTAGTGCTGCACGAATCGCTCGAGCTGCGCACGACCCATGCCGCGACGCGCAGGATCGCGCGCCTGCAGCGCCTGCTCCTGCTGCCAACGCCAGTCGGCGACGACCTCGAAACCCGGCGGCTGCAGGAACAGCAGGCGGTCGATCCGGCGCCACAGCGGCGGGTAGTCGCTGGCAAGCGCACGATTGCAGTAGTGGCGCCATCGTCCCTGCGGGTCCTCGTCGCGTTCGAGCGCATTGACCGGTGCCGTCAGCGCATCGTCGGCCTCGGCCGGTGTGCCGAGGAACCAGCCTTCGAACAGCACCAGGTCCACGTGCTCGAAGGTCGGCCACTGCGCAGCGGGCAGTCGGCGGTCGGCGAGCTTGTCGAATACCGGGACGCGGGTCGTGCGTCCCTCGCGCAACGCATCGAGCGTGGCGCAGGCCAGGGCGGTGTCGTGGGTGCCGGGTGGCCCGCGGGTGACAAGCAGCGGATGGACCTGCCGCGCGAGGCGCTGCCGATCCTGCGGGTCGAAGTAGAAGTCATCCACCGACACGGCCAGCGCGCGCAGGCCACGTTTCCCGGCAGTTGCCACCACCTGGGCGGCGAGCGTGGACTTGCCGCTGCCCTGCAGCCCCGAGACGCCGTAGACGCGTGCCCCCGACGCCAGCGCATCGTGCAGCACGCCATCGACCACGCTGTCGGCAAAGCCGTGCTGCGGAGCAGGGTGCGCAGTGAAGGCCATCGCGCCACAATAGCCCAATGAACTGCGCAGACCTGCATGCCGAAGCCCTGGCCACCTTCGATGCCCTGTTCGCCGAGGCGCTGGCGGGCGGGGAGCCCGATCGCACCGCGATGACCCTGGCCACCGCCTCGCGCGAAGGCGCGCCATCGGCGCGTACCGTGCTGCTCAAGGCGTTTGATGCGCGCGGCTTCGTGTTCTACACGCACCTGGACGGACGCAAGGGCCGCGAGCTGCAGCTCAACCCGCAGGCGGCGCTGCTGTTCCACTGGCCGCGCGTGCGCAGCGGCGTGCAGGTGCGGATCGAAGGCCCGGTCGAGATCGTCGAGGATGCGGAGGCCGATGCCTATTTCGCCTCGCGCCCGCGCGTGAGCCAGCTGGGCGCCTGGGCGTCGAAGCAGTCCGAAACGCTGCAATCGCGCGAGACCTTCGAGCAGCGCGTGGCCGAACTGGAGGCCGAGTTCGCCGGCCGCGAAGTCCCGCGCCCGCCGCGCTGGACCGGCCTGCGCGTGCGCCCTGACCGGATGGAATTCTGGTACGGCGCGCAGTTCCGCCTGCACGAGCGCTGGCTGTACGAGTTCGACCTGACCGGGCAGTGCCGCAAGCGGATGCTGTATCCGTGAATGCGGGAGGGCTGCGATACGGCCCGCGCCGCATCGTCTGTCTGACCGAAGAGCCCACCGAGGTGCTGTACGCACTGGGCGAGGACGACCGGATCGTCGGCATCAGCGGTTTCACCGTGCGGCCGCCCCGGGCGCGCAGGGAGAAGCCGAAGGTCAGTGCCTTCACCAGCGCGAAGATCGACGCGATCCTGGACCTGCAGCCGGACTTCGTCGTCGGCTTTTCCGACATCCAGGCCGACATTGCCGCCGAACTGGTGCGGCGCGGGGTGGAGGTGTGGATCAGCAACCACCGCAGCGTCGAGGGCATCCTCGATTACGTGCGCCGGCTGGGCGCGCTGGTCGGTGCAAGCACGCGGGCGGATGCTTACGCAGACCAGCTCGCACGCGGCCTGGAAGAGATCGAGCGCGAAGCTGCGGCATTGCCGCTGCGGCCAAGGGTCTATTTCGAGGAGTGGGACGAGCCGCTCATCACCGGGATCCGCTGGGTGGCCGAGCTGGTCCGAATTGCAGGCGGCGATGATGTGTTTCCCGAGCTGTCGGCGCAGCCGCTGGCGAAGGCGCGCATCCTCGCCAGTGGAGATCCGGTGGTCGAGCGCGCGCCGGACATCATCCTGGGCTCATGGTGCGGCAAGAAGTTCCGCCCGGAAAAGGTGGCCGCGCGCACGGGCTGGCACGCGTTGCCGGCGGTGCGCGACGGCGAACTGCACGAGATCCGTTCGCCTTTGATCCTGCAGCCCGGCCCGGCGGCATTGACCGACGGGGTGCGGGAGATCGCCGGCATCATCCGGCGCTGGTCGCATGCGCGGGCCCATTGACGCGGCCAGGTGATGTTTGAACTCGTCACCCCGCACCGCAGCTGAGGGATCTGTCGCCGAAGCAGGCCTGACAGCGCGTGAGTCCTCAGCCACTTCGTGGCCTGGGAATCACGCGAGTCGAGCCTTCAGCGGGCCGCCCCAGCAGGCGTGGCTCCAGCGAAATCCGGTAGCGGTCTGCGCGGATCGCCGCTGGATGATCGCGGCTGACACCACTGCTACAACGGCAACACGTCGCGACTGAAACGCAGGGTCTCCGGGGCTTCGGCGCCGGGGCGGCGCACGGTGATCTCGAAGGCCAGCGTGTCCGGCGGCGACACGCGCACGCTGCCCACGTAGTCGATGAACCCGTCGCTGCGTACTTCGCGCATGGCCACGTCCTGCCAGACGCCACGCAGGTCGCGCGCACGCACGGCGACCTGCGCCTGCACCGACGTCTCGTCGTGCACCGGCCCCTGGCGCACGCCGACCAGCAGCAGCTGCGCTCCCCGGTCGGGGCGCACGCCATAGCGCTCGGCGATGACGGGATTCAGCGAGGCGGCCGGCGCGATGCTGGCGCTGATCCGGACGTCGCCCTGTACCAGTTCGGCGGGCTGGCGCGCGGCCGTGGTCTGCGCCGCGCGATCGGCCTGGCTGCCGGGATTGCCGCCACAGCCCGCCAGCATGCTCAACGCGAGCAGGCCCGCGGCCAGCCGCGGCAGTTGCGCACGCTCAGTCATTCGCGGCTGACAGCTCGGCGCCGCGCCGGGTGGCCGCATCGATCGCGCGCGCGACCAGTTCGCGCAAGCCGCCGGCCTCGAAGGCCTCGATCGCCGCCTGCGTGGTGCCATTGGGCGAGGTGACCCGGCGCCGCAGCTCGGCCGGGGGCTCGCCCGACTCGGTGAGCATGCGCGCCGCGCCCAGGATGGTCTGCTGGGCCAGGATGCGCGCCGCGTCGGGCGGCAGGCCCTGCGCGACGGCGGCGGCCTCCATCGCCTCGGCCAGCAGGAACACATAGGCCGGACCGCTGCCCGAGGTGGCGGTGACTGCGTCCATCAGCGCTTCGTCCCCGATCCAGACGGTCTGGCCTGCGCTGGCCAGCAGGTCCGCGGCACGCGCGCGGCCGGTCGCGTCGACCTGCGCATTGGCGAACAGGCCGGTCACACCCGCGCCGAGCAGCGCAGGCGTGTTGGGCATCGCGCGCACCACCGGCACGCCGCCGCCCAGCCAACGCTCCAGCTGCGAGGCGGTGATGCCGGCCGCGATCGACACCACCAGCGGACGTCCCGCCTGCGCGGCGGGCGCCAGCGGCTCGCAGACCTGGCGCATGACCTGCGGCTTGACCGCGAACACCCAGGTACCCGCGTCGGGCGCGGCTTCTTCGGCACTGGCGAAGCAGGCGATCCCGAAGTCCTCGGCGAGCCCGGCGCGGGTGTGCGCGTGCGGCTCGGCCACGCGGATGCGGGTGCGATCGATGCCGGCGGCGACCAGTCCGCCGATCAGGCTGCGCGCCATGTTGCCACCGCCGATGAAGGCGATTGGCGCAGCGGGCGGGGTGATGGGCTCTGGCAAGGTCATGGCGCGGCGGTCGCAGGGAGGGAAGGCAACCCTAGCGCGAACCGGAGCCCCTGGCATGTCGCGGACGGGCAAGGGGCGGGGCCGAACGGGTCAGGCGTGGCGGGACCGGTGCCGGACGCCCGGTCTCCGGCCTTGCATCCGCGCATGCCGTAATGATCCGCGGCCGGGCCTTTGGGCAGCGCGGCCAGGCCGACGGCAGGCCGCCGACCGTCCGTCACCCGGACGGGGCGGCACTGGCCCGCGACGGGGCCCGAAGCAGGGCGGTAGCGGCCTGATTTGTGAACCGCGTACATGGCTATACTGCTTTCCGGGGAATAGGCTGTCGCCAACTGTCGTGGCAGCCGCATCACGACATACTGCAGCCGCAGGGGAGCTTGCATGGATATCGCCGAACTTCTGGCGTTCTCGGTCAAGAACAAGGCCTCCGACCTTCATCTGTCGGCGGGCCTGCCGCCGATGATCCGGGTCGATGGCGACGTGCGCCGGATCAACATCCCGGCGCTGGAACACAAGCAGGTGCACGCGCTGGTCTACGACATCATGTCGGACAAGCAGCGCCGCGACTTCGAGGAATTCCTCGAAACCGACTTCTCCTTCGAGATCCCGGGCCTGGCGCGCTTCCGCGTCAACGCCTTCAACCAGAACCGCGGCGCGGGTGCGGTCTTCCGCACCATTCCCTCGGAAGTGCTGACGCTCGAGGACCTGGCCTGCCCGCCGATCTTCCGCGAGCTGATCGAGCAGCCGCAGGGCCTGATCCTGGTCACCGGCCCGACCGGTTCGGGCAAGTCGACCACGCTGGCGGCGATGATCGACCACATCAACAAGAACGAGTACGGGCACATCCTCACGATCGAGGACCCGATCGAGTTCGTGCACACCTCGCAGAAGTGCCTGATCAACCAGCGCGAGGTGCACCGCGACACCCACGGCTTCAGCGAGGCGCTGCGTTCGGCGCTGCGCGAGGACCCGGACATCGTGCTGGTCGGCGAGCTGCGCGACCTGGAGACCATCCGCCTGGCGCTGACCGCGGCCGAAACCGGACACCTGGTGTTCGGCACCCTGCACACCAGCTCGGCGGCCAAGACCGTGGACCGCATCATCGACGTGTTCCCCGCCGGCGAGAAGCCGATGGTGCGATCGATGCTGTCCGAGTCGCTGCGCGCGGTGATCTCGCAGGCGCTGCTGAAGAAGGTCGGCGGCGGCCGTACCGCGGCCTGGGAAATCATGGTCGGCGTGCCCGCCATCCGCAACCTGATCCGCGAGGACAAGGTCGCGCAGATGTATTCGTCCATCCAGACCGGCCAGCAGCACGGCATGATGACGCTCGACCAGCACCTGCAGGACCTGGTCAAGCGCGGCATGGTCACGCGCCAGCAGGCCAAGGAATACGCGAAGGAGAAGCGTCTTTTCGAATGACCGGAAAGGCGCGGGAATCGACAACCAGAGAGCCGGAACAGCAGGGGTCGGATGAAGCAGGGCGGGGCGCAGGCCGGAAACGGCTTGTTCTCGATCCCGGCCATCCCGCTCCCTTTTCCCGGCGCCGCAGGAGCCACCCATGAGCAGCATCGATTTCACCTCGTTCCTCAAGCTGATGGCGCACCAGAAGGCGTCGGACCTGTTCATCACCGCGGGCATGCCGCCGTCGATGAAGGTGCACGGCAAGATCTCGCCGATCACGCAGAACCCGCTCACGCCGCAGCAGTCGCGCGACCTGGTGCTCAACGTGATGTCGCCGCCGCAGCGCGAGGAGTTCGAGAAGACGCACGAGTGCAACTTCGCGATCGGCGTGTCGGGCGTGGGCCGGTTCCGCGTCTCCTGCTTCTACCAGCGCAACCAGGTGGGCATGGTGCTGCGCCGGATCGAGACCAAGATCCCGAGCGTCGAAGAGCTGAACCTGCCGCCGATCATCAAGACGCTGGCGATGACCAAGCGCGGCATCATCATCTTCGTCGGCGCCACCGGCACGGGCAAGTCGACCTCGCTGGCGGCGATGATCGGCTACCGCAACCAGAACTCGACCGGCCACATCATCACCATCGAGGATCCGATCGAGTTCGTGCACAAGCACGAGGGCTGCATCATCACCCAGCGCGAGGTCGGCATCGACACCGACTCCTGGGAGAACGCGCTCAAGAACACCCTGCGCCAGGCGCCGGACGTGATCATGATCGGCGAGGTGCGCACGCGCGAGGGCATGGACCACGCCATCGCGTTCGCCGAGACCGGCCACCTGGTGCTGTGCACCCTGCATGCCAACAACGCCAACCAGGCGATGGACCGCATCATCAACTTCTTCCCCGAGGACCGGCGCAACCAGCTGCTGATGGACCTGTCGCTCAATCTCAAGGGCGTGGTCGCGCAGCAGCTGATCCCGACCCCGGACGGCAAGGCCCGGCGCGTGGCGATGGAGATCCTGCTCGGCACGCCGCTGGTGCAGGACTACATCCGCGATGGCGAGGTCCACAAGCTGAAAGAGGTGATGAAGGAGTCGACCAACCTCGGCATGAAGACCTTCGACCAGGCCCTGTTCGAGCTCTACCAGGCCGGCGAGATCTCCTACGAGGACGCGCTGCGGTTCGCCGACTCGCAGAACGAGGTGCGTTTGCGGATCAAGCTCGCCCAGGGCGGCGATGCGCGCACCTTGTCGCAGGGCCTGGACGGGGTGGAGATCGCCGAGGTCCGCTGAACAGGCACGTCCGCCGGTGGAGCCGGTCGCGCAGGGAGAAGCCGGGCCGGACCTGGTGATGGTGCCCTACTGGCTCGGGCCGGCGCAGGCCGCTGCGCTTTTCGACGGCCTGCTGCACGGGCTGCCCTGGCAGGTGCACCGGGTGCGGATGTTCGGCAGGGAAATCGACTCGCCCCGGCGCAGCTGCTGGATCGGCGATCCGGACGCGGTCTACCGCTACTCCGGCGTCCGTCACGAGCCGCATCCGTGGCCGTCGCTTCTGTTGCCGCTGCGCGAGCGGCTTGCCGGCGAAACCGGCGTGCCATTCAACAGCGTGCTGGCCAACCTCTATCGCGACGGACGCGACAGCATGGGCTGGCACAGCGACGACGAGCCCGAGTTGGGCGAACGCCCGCTGATCGCTTCGCTCAGCCTGGGGGCGACGCGCAGGTTCGTGCTCAGGCACCGGCGCGATCCGTCGCGCAAGCACACGCTCCAGCTGCCCGACGGCAGTCTGCTGTTGATGCGCGGCGACACGCAGGCGCAGTGGCGGCATGCGCTGCCGCGCACTGCACGGCCGATCGGACCGAGGATCAACCTGACGTTCCGGCGCATCGGGCCGGCTTGAGGCGTGTCGCGGCGCGGGCAGGCGCCGGCCCGTCAGTCGGTCATTCCGGATGCGGTGTCTGCCGTCCCCTCACTGGGTTCGGGATGACATGCGGAAGGAGGCGAGGCGGGGGAAGCACGCGCGGCAGGCGCAAGCAGCTCGCATGCGCAGCCGGCGACAGGCGCAGCTGACCGTCAGCGGAGACCGGCCGACTGCTGCTCGCGATGATGGGTATCGCCGCTGATCAGGATCCAGTGCGCCAGTTCGCCTGTCACCGCTTCCAGTCCGCGCGAGAAGGCCTCCACGACGACGCCGATATCGGTGCTGGCGGCGGGCTCGACGTGGCTGAAGGTGCGCGAGGCCACGATGGACTGGTCGCGGGAATGGATCAGCTTGGCGTTGAACTCGATTGCCGCAGAGGGCACGGCGCCGCCGGCGTAGTCGGCCTCGAAGCGGCGCAGGTCCGTGACCAGCTTGTAGTCGGCCAGGATGCCCGAACCCTGGCGGGCTACGGCCGGGATCCGTCCTGAATCCTCCAGCGCGCGCAGCAGCGCGTCCTGCAGCATGTCGGTGGGCGTCTTGGCCCAGCTGGCGCCGCGATACACCTGCAGTTCGCCCGGGGCCGGGCGCACGGCGATCCGGGAGCTGTCGATCACGCGCGCCGCCAGCGGTGTGGTGAGGGCAAGTTGCCAGGACACTGTCGGCGCCGTCGCGTCGAGTGTCACGCGCGGATCGGGCGCATAGATCGTGGCGCGCTCGCGCCCGTTGCCGCCGCCCAGCAGCGAACAACCGGCCAGGGCCAGCGCAAGCGTGACGGCGACGGGAATGCGCCAGCGCGCGGCGCTACGACGGGCCGCGTCAGCAGCAGCCGATCCACCGGCACTTTCCAATATTCGCAGGCTGGTATTTCCGATGGCCGGCTTCATCACGGTTCGAACTCCTTCGGCGCGTCGCGGCCGAACAGGTATTGCGCGGGGTTGGCGTCGAGGCGGTCGCTGATGCGGCGCAGGTCGCGCACCAGGCCGCGCAGCTCACCCAGGGTCGGGCCGAGCTGCGACAGCCCATCGTTGGCGAAGCTGTTGATCGCGGCGCGGTTCTCGTTGAGGATCGCGTCGGCGCCACCAGCGGCCGAGTCGAGCTTGGTCAGGGTGGTGTCGATCCTGGCCACCAGCACCGGCAGCTGCTGGACGAGTTCGCGGTCGAACGTGTCCAGGGTGCGATTGGCGGTGGACATCGTGACGTTCAGCTGCTCGCTCGCGGTCCGCGCGTTGATGAGGATCTCGCGCATGTCCTCGCGCTGCTCGGCGATGGCGCCGGTCATGTTCTGGATATTGTCGAGCGTGGCGGTCACGCGCTGCACGTTCTCCTCGCTGAGCATCTTGTCGAGGCGTTCGACCAGCCGGTTGGCGGTGTCGGCGATGTTCTGCAGTGCGGAGGCCTCGGTTTCGATCACCGGCGGCTGGCCATCGGGGCCGGCGACCAGCGGCGCGGCCTGGGGGCTGCCACCGGTGAGCTGGATGATCGGCGGCCCGGTCAGGCTGGTCATCGACAGCTTGGCGCGGGTATCGGACTTGACCGGGGCATTGGCCTGCACCTTCAGCCGCGCGATCACCTGGCGCGGATCGTTCGGCGCCAGCATCAGGTCGTCGACGGTGCCGACCGCGATGCCGTTGTACTGCACGCTGCTGCCCTCGGTGAGACCGGTGACCGGTTCGCGGAACACCACGAGGTACTCGTGCCAGCTGCGGTCGGAGGAGTACTTGGCCGCCCACAGCGCGAACAGCAGCAGGAACAGCGTCACCGCGATGGTGAAGGCGCCGATGAGTACGTAGTTGGCCTTGGTTTCCATCAGGTGTCCTCAGCGATGGCCGAAGCGCCGCGGGCGGCGCGCCCGCGTGGGCCATGGAAGTAGTCGTGTATCCACGGATGGTCGGTCCGCTCGATCTCGTCCAGCGGTGCCACCGCGACGACCTTGCGATCGGCCAGCACGGCAACACGGTCGCAGATCGCATACAGCGTGTCGAGATCGTGTGTGATCAGGAAGACGGTGAGCCCCAGCGCCTGCTGCAGGGTGCGGATCAGGCGGTCGAACGCGGCCGCGCCGATCGGGTCGAGGCCTGCGGTGGGTTCGTCCAGGAACAGCAACGGCGGGTCCAGCGCCAGCGCACGGGCGAGCGCGGCGCGCTTGCGCATGCCGCCCGACAGCTGCGAGGGCAGCTTGTCCAGCGCGTCGGCAGGCAGGCCGGCCAGGCGCACCTTGAGCAGCGCCAGTTCATAGCGCAGCGTTTCTGGCAGGTCGGGATGGTGTTCCTTCAGCGGCACCTGCACGTTCTCGCCCACGGTCAGCGACGAGAACAGCGCGCCGTCCTGGAACAGCACGCCGGTGCTGCGCTCCAGGTGCAGGCGGTCGGCCGGATTATCCGAGCGCGGGTCGACGCCGAGCACCTCGATCTCTCCCGCATCGGGCTGGCGCAGGCCGATCAGCGAGCGCATCAGCACCGATTTGCCGCTGCCCGAGCCACCGACCACGCCGATGATCTCGCCGGGCCGGACGTCCAGGTCGAGGTCCTCGTGCACGGTCTGCGCGCCAAAGCGGTTGCGCATGCCGCGCACGCGGATCAGGGGCGCGTCATCCGTGGCGCCATGCCTGTGCCCGGAGCCGTGGTCCGGTCCAGCCGTGGCTGCGCCTGCCGCTGCGGCTTCCGCGTCATCCTGCCTGTTCGGATCACCCGTCACGAATCACCCGTCACCAATCCATGTACATGAACCAGATCGCCGCAAACGCGTCGAATATGATCACCAGCGAGATCGTCTGCACCACGGCCGAGGTGGTGCGCTCGCCAACCGACTGCGCGGTGCCCTTGACCTGCATGCCTTCCAGGCAGCCGATCAGGCCGATCACCATCGCGAACAGCGGCGCCTTGGACATGCCGATCAGGAAGTGGCGGATCTCCATCTCCTGGTGCATGCGCGCCAGATAGGCCTGCGGCGGAATGTCGAGGCTGAACGCGCCGACCGACAGGCCGCCCAGCAGGCCCGCGATCATCGCGATGAAGGTCAGCAGCGGCAGCATCACCAGCAACGCGATCAGCCGCGGGATCACCAGCAGCTCGATCGGGTCCAGGCCCAGCGTGCGGATGGCGTCGACCTCTTCCCGGCTCACCATCGCGCCGATCTGCGCGGTGAACGCGCTGGCGGTGCGGCCGGCAAGCAGGATCGCGGTCAGCAGCACGCCGAACTCGCGCAGGAACGCGATCGACACCAGTTCGACCACGAAGATCGTCGCGCCGAAATCGGCCAGGATCTGCGCACCGAGAAAGGCGATCACCGCACCGACCAGGAACGACAGCAGCGCCACCAGCGGCACCGCGTCGAGGCCGACCTGCTCCATGTGGTGCACGGTGGAGGTAAGCCGGAACCTGCGCCAGTCGAGCAGGGTGCGCGCGAGCTTGACCAGGGTTTCGCCCAGGAAGCTCACCAGGGCGACGACCTCCCTGGCATTGTCGTGGACGGCATGGCCCAGCCTTGCCAGCGCCGCGGCGAATCCGTATTCGCGCCTGGGCTTGGGGCGGTCGTCGTGGATGTCCTCGATCGCGCAGACCAGCGCGCGATGCTCCTCGCGGAAGCGGAAGTCCCCGTAGTCCAGTTCGCGCCGATTGGCGTACCGCAGCAGCTGCAGTACGCCCAGCGAATCGAGCCGCTCGATGCCGGTCGCGTCGATCGCCCTGATCGAATCGGGAGAGGCGCGCAGCACCTCGCCGATGTCCCCGGCGTGCTCGAGCGTCCAGCATCCGTCCAGGCGCAGCAGCGTGTCGTCGTCGGGCGCAGGGCACGCAGTCGGCGGCATGTGGTCCGGGGCACTCATCGAAGGCGAGGATACAGGCAAGCCCGTGCATCGGCAGCGTGATGCCCGCCGTGGGGCGACGCCCCGGCCGCGTCATGCGATCCTGTCCCAATGTCCGTCGCCAAGCTTCCCGCCACTGCCGCCTACGCCATCCGCATCGCGTTCATCGCCGAGCTGGCGGGGCATCTGCATCGCTACGGCACCACGGCGCAGCGGCTGGAAGGCGCGATCGTGTCGGCCGCGCGACGGCTCGGGCTGGAGTGCGAGCCCTGGAGCAACCCGACCGGCCTGATCCTGAGCTTCAGCGATCCGCAGCGCCCGCCCGGCGAGAGCGACACCACGCGCGTGATCCGCCTGCCGCCCGGCGAGACCAACCTGTCCCGACTGTGCGAAGCCGACCGCATTGCCGAGGAGGTCACGGCCGGGCGGCTCGACATCGCACAGGGCCATGCCGCGCTGCGCGCGCTCGATCGCGGCGCGGACTGGCGCGCGAACCTGCGCCAGATCTTCGGCTTCGGGCTGGCGGGGGCGAGCGTGGCCGGGCTGCTGCGTCTGCCGTGGCTGGATATCGCCACCGCGGGCGTGATCGGCACGCTGATCGGCCTGCTGCTGGTGGCGAGCCGCAACAGCCCGCAGATGCGCGAGGCCGACGATGCCATCGCCGGCATCGTCGCAGGCGGTCTCGCGGCGCTGGTGGCGGTCTTCGTCGCGCCGCTCAACCTCAATACCGTCGTGATCGCGTCGATGATCGTGCTGATGCCCGGGATGGCGCTGACCAACGCCTTCAGCGAACTCACCAGCCAGCACCTGATGTCGGGTACCGCGCGTTTCTTCGGTGCCATGACCACCCTGCTCAAGCTCACCGTCGGCACGATGATCGCGCTGACGCTGGTGCAACTGGTCGGCCTGGAACCCCAGGTACGGGCATGGCGGCCGCAGCCGGCGTGGGTGGAGTGGGCGGCGGTGGTCACCGCGGCCTGGGCATTCGCGGCATTGTTCCGCGCCGCGCGCCGCGACTACCTGCTGGTGATGGCCGCCGCCATCCTGGGCTACCAGATCTCGCGCCTGGGCGGGCAGTGGCTGGGCAGTCCGGTCGGTGTCTTCCTGTCGGCACTGGTGATCACCGTCGCCGGCAACGGCTACGCGCGCTGGCGGAACCGGCCCGGTGCGCTGATCCGGGTGCCGGGCATCATCATGCTGGTACCCGGCAGCACCAGCCTGCGCAGCCTGCTGGTGGCAGTGCAGCAGCAGGATGTGTCGGCGGGGCAGGGCGCGGCCATCGCCGTGATCAACGTCCTGCTGGCGCTGGTGGCGGGTCTGCTGTTCGGCAACCTGCTGCTGCCGGCGCGGCGCGATCTCTGAAGGGAGTCAGCTCGCTCGCCGATCGAGGCGGGGCGCGGACGATATTCTCAGGGGCATCCCGTCCAGCTTTCTCCCTGCGGTCGAAATGACTGGGGATGCTGCGGGATTTCTACCCGTCGTCGAAATGCCGGGGGTTTCGCGGGATTTCTCCCTGCGGTCGTAATGACAAGGATGCTGCAGGATTGTTCCTGCGGTCGAAATGACGGGATGCTGCGGGATTTCTCACTGCGGTAGAAGCGGCAGCGGATCCAGGAGATACCTCAACCATCGAAAGGACAGGTTTCCCGGGGGATTCCTGCCCCTGATCGGATCGACAGGGACCCGCAGGATCTGTCCCTGCGGGCGATACAACGGGGCTGATGATTCCAGCCTGCGTGCCGGCAATCCTGTGAAGAATCCGCCGGCACGCTGTCGCCTTACTTCTTGATCAGGAAGTCTTCCGGCTTCTTGCCCTTCTTGACCAGCGCTGCCATCCAGCGCGGGTGCTTGCCGCGGCCGGTCCAGGTTTCTTCCGGATTGGCCGGGTTGCGGTACTTCGGCGCGACCTTGCCGAGCTTGCGACCCTGGCGCGTGGCCTTCTTCGCGGGCGCCTTCTTCTGCGCGCGCGCGGGCTTGGCGCTGGCGGCGCGTCCGCCGAACAGCTCATCGATGGAATAGCCTTCCGCGTTGGCGAATTCGACGATCCGGCTGCGGATCGCGGCGATGGGCTTGCGCTTCTTCAGCGCGGTCTTGCGCTCACGCGCGGCGCTGATAAGCGCATCGAGTTGCTGGGGAGAAAGCGTATTCAGATCGATTGCCATTCAAATACTCCGTAAGGGAAGAGGGAATGGCCGGTCCGTGGCGCGCGGCCATGGTAGTGGAATGTGTCGCGCAATCAAAACAACGCCTTCACGCCTATGCGTGACGGTGATTATCCCCGCGATATTGCTGGCGGATATCCGGTCGGGTTTCAGCGGGCCGGAAGGCGCGACCAGAGTGCCTCGCGATCGAGGTTCTGCGACTCGGATTCGCCGCGCGCGCGATATTCGAACGTACCCGCCGCCAGGCCGCGTTCGGAGACCACGATCCGGTGCGGGATGCCGATCAGTTCGATGTCGGCGAACATCGAACCGGGGCGCAGCCCGCGATCGTCAAGCGCGGTATCGATGCCGGCCTCGGCCAGTTCGCGATACAGCGCTTCGGCCGCGGCCGCCACCTCGTCGCTGCGCTTGGGATTGATCACGCACACCACCGCCTGCCAGGGTGCCATCGGTGCAGGCCAGACGATGCCCGCCGCGTCGTGGTTCTGCTCGATCGCGGCGGCGACGATGCGCGATACGCCGATGCCATAGCAGCCCATCGCCGGATGCACGGCCTTGCCGGCCTCGTCGAGCACGCTGCAGCGCATGGCCTCGGAATAATTTCGGCCCAGCGCGAACACATGCCCGACCTCGATGCCGCGCGCCAGCGCGAGCGTGCCGCGGCCATCGGGCGAGGCGTCGCCGGCCACGACGTTGCGGATGTCGGCCACTTCGTCTGGTTCGGGCAGGTCGCGACCCCAGTTCACGCCGGCGATGTGGAAACCGCTTTCGTTGGCACCGACGACGAAGTCCGCCATCGCCGCCACGCTGCGGTCGGCGACGACGCGGATCGCCTTCTTCGCGCCGATCGGGCCCAGGAAGCCCGGATCGGCGCCGAGGTGCTCGCGGATCTCCGCTTCCGTGGCCAACCGGTAATCGGTCATGCCCGGCAGCTTGGCCAGCTTGATCTCGTTGACCATGTGGTCGCCGCGCACCAGCGCCAGCACGAAACCATCCTCGCCCCACAGCGCCACCGATTTCACCGTGCGCTGCAGCCCGATGCCGAGCAGCGCAGCGACCGCCTCGCAGGTCTTCTGCACCGGCGTGTCGATCTTGTGCAACTCCTCGGATGCCGCGGGACGCGCGCCCGGCGAAACCGCCTCGGCCAACTCGACGTTGGCGGCGTAGTCGGAGTCCTGCGAAAAGGCCAGCGCGTCCTCGCCCGACTCGGCCAGCACGTGGAACTCATGCGATGCGCTGCCGCCGATGGCGCCGGTGTCGGCGGCCACCGCGCGGAACTTCAGCCCGAGGCGGGTGAAGATGCGCGTGTAGGTGTCGTACATGTTGCGGTATTCGCGCTGCAGGTCCTCGTCGCTGACGTGGAAGGAGTAGGCGTCCTTCATCACGAACTCGCGCGCGCGCATCACGCCGAAGCGCGGCCGGATCTCGTCGCGGAACTTGCTGGTGACCTGGTAGAAGTTGACCGGCAGCTGCTTGTAGCTGGCGAACTCGTGCCGGAAGAAATCGGTCACCGCCTCTTCGGCCGTCGGTGTGAAGCAGTAGTCCTGCTCCTTGCGGTCGCGGATCTTGAGCAACTGCGGCCCGAACTTCTCCCAGCGCCCGGTTTCCTCCCACAGCTCCTTCGGCTGCACCGATGGCATCGCCATCTCGATCGCGCCGGCGCGGTCCATCTCTTCGCGCACGATCGCCTCCACCTTGCGCAGCACGCGCAGGCCCAGTGGCGACCAGGTGTACAGGCCTGCGGCGAGCCGGCGCACCATGCCGGTACGGAGCATCAGCTGGTGGCTGACGATCTCGGCGTCGGCGGGCGTTTCCTTTTCGGTACGGAGGTGGAACTGCGACAGGCGCATCGGCAGGCTCGGGACGGCGGGACGCGCATTCTGCCATGCGTGCCGCGGCAATCCGGCAGCAGTGCTCAGTGCGCGGCGTCGATCCGTGGATCCGGGTCGATGATGTTGCGGCGTTCGAGGGCAGCGACATCGATCACCGTGTAGTCGCGCCCCTGCGGCGGGATGTCGGTGATCTGGACGGTGCCGGCGTCGTCCCGCCAGCGATACAGGACGGGGTCGGGCGACGGGCCGCCGGCCGGGGTGGCCCCGGTGCCTGCCGGGATCCCGTCCGCGACGGGCGCCGGGGCGGGTGGTTGCTCGCGCGCCAGCCACCAGGCGAGCGCGCCCGCCCCGAGGATGCCTGCTGCAATGGCCCAGGCCGGCCGCACGGATCAGGTGGCCGGAACGCCGCTGCAGTAGGCCTTGACTGCCGCGTTCGCCAGTTCGGTCTGGCTGGCGCGCTCGGCGTCGTTCAGTGCGCGGCCCGGCTGGCCTTCCTCGCCGGCCTCGTGCACGGGGCGGCCGCTGGCCAGCGCCGCCACGTTGGCGCGTGCGGTGGCGCACCTGGGATCTTCGGCGGGTGCCTGGGCAGTGGCGGCAGGCTGCACGCTGCCGGCGCGCTCGCCGCTGATCGCACGCTGCTGGTAGCTGCCCTTCGGCGGCGGGGTCTGCGAGTAGTGGGTGATGCCGTTGGCATCCTTCCACTGGTACACCTCGCCAGCGTGCACGGCGGCTGCAGCGAGCAGGCCGGCGGCTGCGAGGATCAGGATCGGAAGGCGGGGCATCGACAAGCTCCTGCGGGAGATGTGGTTTTCCCGGCGATTCCAGCATTGCGCGGCCCCTCGCGCAAGCAGGGCGCGGTGGAAACGTGAACCGCTCGCGGGCCCTGGCGGTCGCTGGCAGCGCCGGCCCCACCCGGCCAGCGCCACGCCGGCAGGCGCTACACTGCCCGGATGGAGCATCCGAACCCAGCGCCGCCGCGCGGCCGCGGCATCTACCTGCTGCCCAACCTGTTCACGACCGGGGGCCTGTTCGCAGGCTTCTTCGCGATCATCGCCGCCTCGCAGGGGCGCTATGGCGCCGCCTGCATCGCGATCTTCGTGGCCGCGGTCCTCGACGGCATCGACGGCCGCGTCGCGCGCTTGACCAATACCCAGAGCGAGTTCGGCGTGCAGTACGACTCGCTGGCCGACCTGATCAGCTTCGGCATGGCGCCGGCGCTGGTGATGTACCACTGGGCGCTGGTGTCGATGAAGCTCGACGGCCCCACGCTGGGCAAGATCGGCTGGCTGGGTGCCTTCCTCTATGCGGCCTGCGCGGCGCTGCGCCTGGCGCGGTTCAACAGCCAGGTCGGTACCGTCGACAAGCGCTGGTTCATCGGCCTGGCCAGCCCGGCGGCCGCGGGCCTGATGGCGAGCTTCGTATGGACCTGCCACGAGCTCGGCTTCGTCGGCGAAGAGCTGCGCTACGTGGCATTAGCGGTGACCGTGGTGTCGGGCCTGCTGATGGTCAGCCGGCTGCGCTACAGCAGCTTCAAGGGCAGCGGCAGCGGGCCGAAGGCCGAGCGGGTGCCGTTCGTGGCGCTGCTGATCGCGGTGGGCCTGTTGATCGCGCTGTGGGTGGACCCGCCCAAGACCTTGCTCATCGCAGCCACGCTGTACGCGCTGTCCGGGCCGGTGCTCTGGTTCTGGCGCCGCCGCGAGGGCGCGCGCGCGGAGGCGGGGTGAGCTGGGATCCGTTCCAGCGCGAAGCCCTGGAGGCGATGGGCTACCGGCTCTACGCGGTGCAGGGTGCGCACGCGTCGCCGCAGGAGGAGCGGGACGTGCGACCGCAAACGGGCGCTGATACGGCAGCGGATCCTGCAGCGGCCGGCGACACGGTGGATGCGCGGCTGCTGCGCGCGCTGCTGCGCGCGGCCGGACGCGGCCAGGACGATCCGGACGCGCTGGCGCTGTGCCGCGGCCTGCTGCCAGGCGGCGGCCTGCGCGACGTGGCTGCGCGCCGCGCACTGTGGCCGCGGTTGCGTGCGTTGCGGGCCAGGCCCGCGCGATGAGCGCGGTTGCCGTCGACGCAGGACAGGCCCCGGCCGCGCTGCGGCCGATGCGCGATGGCGACCTGGACACGGTGATGCGCATCGAGGTGCGGGCCTATCCTTTCCCGTGGACGGCGGGCATCTTCCGCGACTGCCTGCGCGCCGCCTACCCGGCCTGGGTGCTGGTCGAGGGCGAGCGCATCATCGGGTACGGGGTACTGAGCGTGGCCGCCGGCGAGGCGCACGTGCTCAACGTCTGCATCGATCCCGATGACCAGGGCCGTGGCCATGGCCGCCACCTGTTGCGCACGCTGGTGCGTGCGGCGCGGGGGCAGGGCGCGCAGCGCGTGTTCCTGGAAGTCCGCCCGTCCAATCCGAACGCGATCGCGCTCTACCACGACGAGGGCTTCAACGAGATCGGCAGGCGCCCGCGCTATTACCCGGCGCACGATGGACGCGAGGACGCCATCGTGATGGCGCGCGAACTCGTCTCCGACGACATCACCACGATGCCGCCCCTGTAGGAGCGGCTTCAGCCGCGATCGCCTGCCGGGTTGCGTCGACCGTCCGGTCGCGGCTGAAGCCGCTCCTACGACAGCCGCGCGCGCTGGGCGGCCAGTGCCTCGTGCTGCGCGGTCCAGTCGGCCAGGCGCTGGCGTTCCTGATCGACCACCGCAGGAGGCACCTTGTCGCTGAATTTGCCGAGCTTGGCGGCGCTCTTGTCCTTCTCGGCGGACACGCGCGCGATCTCCCGATCCAGGCGCGTGCGCTCGGCATCCAGGTCGACCAGACCTTCCAGCGGCACGAACAGCTTGAGCTCGCCAACCAGACCGGCTGCGGACGGCGGCGGGTCGCCTTCGACTGCCTCGATGCGCTCGAGCCGGTTGAGGAAGCGCAGCTGCGCATCGAAGCGCTGCAGGCGCGCGCCATCGTCTGCGGTGCCGGCCTGGACCAGCAGTGGCACCTGTCGCGACGGCGACACGCCCAGTTCGCTGCGGATGCGGCGCAGCGCGGTGACCATCTGCTTGAGCCACTCGACGTCGGCCTCGGCACGCGCGAAGTCGCCCTGAAAATCGGGGGCCTGCGGATAGCGCTGCAGCGAGATGGTGTCGCCTTCGATGCCCAGGCGCGGTGCGACCTGGCGCCACAGCTCTTCGGTGACGAAGGGGATGAGCGGATGCAGCAGGCGCAGCAGCGCTTCCAGCACGACCAGCAGGGTACGGCGGGTGCTGTCGGCGGCCGCGGCGTCGCTGCCCTGCAGCGCCGGCTTGGCCAGTTCCACGAACCAGTCGCAGTATTCGTTCCAGGCGAATTCGTACAGCGTCTGCGCGAGCAGGTCGAAGCGGTAGCTGCCGAAGTGCGCCTGCGCCTCGGCCGCCGTGCTGGCCAGGCGGGAGAGGATCCACTTCTCCGCGTCGGTGGCGGGTGCGGTGCTGCCGACGTCCGCATGGAGCGAAAGGGAGAAGCCCTCGGTGTTCATCAGCACGAAGCGCGTCGCATTCCACAGCTTGTTGCAGAAGTTGCGGTAGCCATCGGCGCGGCCCAGGTCGAACTTGATGTCGCGGCCGGGGCCGGCGAGCGCGGCCATGGTGAAGCGCAACGGGTCGGCGCCGTGCGCGGCGATGCCGTCGGGGAACTCCTTGCGCGTGGCCTTCTCGATCTTCGGCGCGTCGCCGGGCCGCATCAGACCGGTGGTGCGCTTGGCAACCAGCGCATCGGCGCTGATGCCGTCGATGATGTCGAGCGGATCGAGCACATTGCCCTTGGACTTGGACATCTTCTGGCCTTCCCGGTCGCGGACCAGGCCGGTGATGTAGACATCGTCGAAGGCCACCTTGCCGGTCAGCGCGTCGGTCATCATGACCATGCGCGCGACCCAGAAGAAGATAATGTCGAAGCCGGTCACCAGCACGCTGGTGGGCAGGAACGCATCGAAGCCGCGGTCGCGCATCGCGGCTTCGTCGGGCCAGCCCAGGGTGCTGAACGGCCACAGTGCCGAGGAGAACCAGGTCTCCAGCACGTCGCTGTCCTGGCGCAGCGCGACCTCGTCGGCCAGACCTGCGCGCGCGCGCGCCTCTGCCTCGTCCCGGCCCACGTACACGTTGCCGGCCTCGTCGAACCAGGCCGGGATGCGATGGCCCCACCAGAGCTGGCGGCTGATGGTCCAGTCCTGGATGTTCTCCATCCAGTGACGGTAGGTGTTGATCCAGTTCGGTGGCACGAACTTCACCGAACCGTTCTCGACCAGCTCCATGCCGCGCCGGCCCATGCGGTCCATGGCCACGAACCACTGGTCGGTCAGGAACGGTTCGATCACCTGGCCGCTGCGGTCGCCGAAGGGCTGCATGATCGGCTTGGCGTCGACCCGCGGCTGTCCCTCCGCATCGACCACCGCCAGGCCCTCGTCGGTGATCGCCGCGACCACGCGCTTGCGCGCTTCGTAGCGGTCCAGGCCGCGCAGGTCCTCGGGCACCAGGTTGATCGCGCCGACGTCGTCGTGGCTGTGCTGGCCACGCGCGATGCGGCCGGCGATCTCCGCGCTTTCGGCATACGACAGGCCATCGCTGCGCATGCGCGCCGAGCCGTCCATCAGCGCGTACAGCGGCAGGTGGTTGCGCTGGGCGACGCCGTAGTCGTTGAAGTCGTGCGCACCGGTGATCTTGACCGCGCCCGAGCCGAACGCCGGGTCCGGGTAATCGTCGGTGATGATCGGGATCAGGCGCCGGTGCTCTTTCGGCCCGACCGGAATCTCGCACAGTTTGCCCACGATCGGCGCGTAGCGTGCGTCCGAGGGATGCACCGCCACCGCGCCGTCGCCGAGCATGGTCTCCGGGCGGGTGGTGGCGATGGAAATGTAGTCGCGGGTCTCGCGCAGGGTGATGTTGCCGTCGGCGTCGCGCTCGACGTATTCATAGGTTTCGCCGCCGGCCAGCGGGTACCTGAAGTGCCACATGTGGCCGGGCACCTCGCGGTTCTCCACCTCGAGGTCGGAGATCGCGGTGTTGAGCACCGGGTCCCAGTTGACCAGGCGCTTGCCGCGGTAGATCAAGCCCTGCTCGTGCAGGCGCACGAAGGCCTCGACCACCGCCTTCGACGGGCCTTCGTCCATGGTGAAGACCTTGCGCGACCAGTCGCCGGACGTGCCCATGCGGCGCATCTGCCGCTCGATGGTGTCGCCGGACTGCTGCTTCCACTCCCAGACCTTGGCGATGAAGCCGTCGCGGCCGAGCGAATCGCGGGTCTCGCCGTTGCCGGCGATGGCCAGGTTGCGGCCGACCACCATCTCGGTGGCGATGCCGGCATGGTCGGTGCCCATCTGCCAGAGCGTGCGGTAGCCGCGCATGCGGTGATAGCGGATCAGCGCGTCCTGCAGGGTGTGCTGGAAGGCGTGGCCCATGTGCAGGGTGCCGGTGACGTTCGGCGGCGGCAGCAGGATGGTGTAGGCGGGGCCATCGCCGCGCGGCGCGAAAACGCCGGACGCCTCCCACTCGGCGTAGAGCCGCGATTCGAAGTGGCCGGGGTCGTAGCTGGGGGCGAGTTGGTCGGTCATGGGATGTCGTTGGCAGCGTTGCACCGTAGGAGCGGCTTCAGCCGCGAACGGCGTCTGCCTGTCCGTTCACGCGCATTCGCGGCTGAAGCCGCTCCTACATGTCGTGTTTGTTGAGCTCGAAGCCCTGCGCCTTGTAGTGCTTCCAGCGCTCACGCAGGGGGCCGCGTGCCGATTCGTCGGCGGGCACCACCTCCAGCACGCGCTCGAAGGCGCCGGCCACCGGCGCGTCGCGCAGGTTGATCACCAGCGGGCGCATCGGCGCATCGGTCTGCGGGTCGGCGATCAGCACCGGGGTCACCTCGTCCTCGTCGTCGCGCCCTGCGATCTGGTGCGGGATGTAGTCATCCTCGCCCATGTCCCAGAGCAGATCGTCGAGCGCTTCGGCCTGGGCGGTGTCGCGCGCCAGCACCAGGGTCCACAGGTCGGCGCCATAGGCCTTGCGCACCAGTTCGCAGACCAGCCGCAGCGGCTGCTCGCGGAAACGCGGCTTTGCGATCAGGTAGAAGTCGGCGCGGGGCATGGGCGGTTCGCGATTGTGCCTGGTCGGGGCGAGGGGTCCGGCGAGGGGTCAGAGTGCAATTTCGCCCGCGAAATTGCACTCTGACCCCGGTTCTCGCCGGTTCTCCCTCAGTTCGCGGCCGCGCCGGCGGCGCGGTCCAGCAGCCACTGGCTGAGCAGGCCGACCGGACGTCCGGTGGCCATGCCCATCTTGCCGTCGCCGCTGGCGCTGCCGGCGATGTCCAGGTGCGCCCAGCGCTGGCCCTCGGTGAACCGCGACAGGAAGCAGCCGGCCGTGATCGCGCCGCCCCAGCGGCCGCCGATGTTGTAGACGTCGGCGAAGTTGGATTCGAGCAGGGTCTGGTATTCGTCCCACAGCGGCAGGCGCCAGGCGCGGTCGAACACGTCTTCGCCGGCGGCCAGCAACTCTTCCGACAGGTCGTCGTGCTTGCTCATCAGGCCCGAGGCGTAGCGGCCCAGCGCGACCATGCAGGCGCCGGTGAGGGTGGCCACGTCGACCAGCGCCTCGGGCTTGAAGCGCTCGGCGTAGGTCAGCGCGTCGCACAGGATCAGGCGGCCTTCGGCGTCCGTGTTGCCGACCTCGATGGTCTTGCCGGCCATGCTGGTGATCACGTCGGACGGGCGGTAGCTGTTGCCGTCGATCGCGTTCTCCACCGCCGGCACGATCACCACCAGGTTGATCGGCAACTGCATGCCGACCGCGGCGACGAAGGTGCCGAGCACGCCGGCCGCGCCGCACATGTCGAACTTCATCTCCTCGATGCCGCCCTGCGTCTTGAGGTTGACGCCGCCGGTATCGAAGGTGATGCCCTTGCCGACCAGCACGTAGGGCCTGGCGTCGCCGCCGTTGGTCCACTTCAGCACCACCAGCTTCGGGCGGTTGGCCGAACCGCGCGCGACCGCGAGCAGCGAGCCCATGCCCAGCGCTTCCATCTGCGCCTCGTCCAGGATCTCGGCTTCGGCCTTGTCGAAGCGGGCCGCGAATTCCTGCGCCTGGTCGGCGACGTAGGCGGGGTTGCAGATGTTGGGCGGCAGGTTGCCCAGCTCGCGCGCGAACTTCACGCCGGCCGCGATCGCCTTGCCCTGCGCCAGCGCGGTGTCGTCCTCGCCCTGGACCGCGAAGGCGGTCAGGCCGGTTTCGTTGCGCTTCTTGTTCTTCGCGCCCAGGGTGCTGGTGTAGCGATAGGCCGCATGGTCGGCGGCGATCACCGCCTGGCGGATGTTCCAGGCCGCGTCGCGGTCCTTCACTTCCAGCTCGGACAGGGTGAACAGCGCAGACTTCACCGGGCCGGTGCGCAGCGCGCGGACCGCATCCGCGACCGCCTTGAGGTACTGGGCCACGCCGAACTTGCCCTTCTCGCCCAGGCCGATCACCAGCACGCGCGGCGCGGACACGCCAGGCAGGTCGTGCACGGTCAGGCTGCGGCCGGTGGCGCCGGAAATGTCGCCGCGCGAGACCAGCGCGGCCAGCCGGCCTTCACCGTCCAGGGCCTGGGCGGCGGGGCTCAGCGAGCCGTCGGAGAACGCGCCTACCACGACGCAATCGGTGTCGGCGGCGCCCGGGCTCGAGCGGTTCAGGGTGAATTCGAGGGTCATCAATCAGATTCCAGAAGGTATTTCGTACAATCGCCGGCCGCACAGCGCCTGGACGCCGGAGCCGCGGCGATCAGGGCCGCATTCGCGGGCCGCAGGCAATGCCCTAGTCTAATCGAACCCCCCATCCGATGCCGAAGCTCGACAGCTACCTGTTCCGCGAATTCGCGCAGACCACGTTCGCGGCGCTGGTGGTGCTGATGGTGGTGAGCCTGGGCGGCGTGTTCGCCGACGTGCTCAAGGACATCGTCGGCGGCAAGGTGCCGGCCGGCATCATGCTGGCCCAGCTGGGGCTGCAGTTGCTCAACTATCTGCCGCTGATCCTGCCGCTGGGGCTGATGCTGGGGCTCTTGCTGGCGGTAGGCCGCCTGTACCGCGACAGCGAGGCGCCGGTGCTGGCCTCGATCGGCGTCGGCCCGCGGCGGCTGCTGCGCCCGCTGCTGATGCTGGTGCTGCCGTTCGTGCTGGTGGTGGGCGCGTGCTCGCTGTGGCTGGGCCCGTGGGCGCGCAGCTATTCGCAGCAGATGATCGAGGCCGGGCAGCGCACGCTGCTGGTGTCGGGCCTGGAGGCCGGGCGCTTCGTCGAGCTGCCGGGCGGCGGCGGCGTGGTGTACGCCAACGCGATGTCGAGTGATGGCACGCAGCTCGGGCGTGTCTTCATCTATCGCCAGGACGAGGGCCGGATGGACATCACCTCGGCCCGTACCGGCGCGCTTGCGGTGGACGGGACCACGCGTTACCTGCAGCTCGACGAAGGCTTCCGCGTGGAGGGTCCGATGGACGGCGGCATGGACTTCCGCCTGATGCGCTACGCCTCCAACGAGGTCCGGCTGCCCGATGCCGATAGTGCCGACATGGACAACGATCCGGAACTGATGCCGACCCCGGCGCTGCTGTCCGACGGGCGCCCGGAGGCGATGGCGCAACTGCATTTCCGCATGGCGCCGCCGCTGCTGGCGCTGGCCTTCGCGCTGCTGGCCGTGCCGCTGGCGCGCAGCCCGCCGCGGCAGGCGCGCTGGGGCCGGATCCTGCTCGGGCTGCTGGCCTATGTGTTCGGGCTCAACCTGATGATGCTGGGCACCAGCGCGCTGGAGTCGGGCAGCCTGCCCGCGGCGCTGGGCCTGTGGTGGCTGGTGCTTCCGCTGCTTGGCCTGGCCCTGTGGATGTACTTCACCGATGGTCGGGTCGCGCGCGTGCGTCCGCGCACACCGGGGGTGAAGCCGTGATGACGTTCCCCAAGCGGCATGACCTGCTGGTCGCGCGCGTGGTCATCGGCACGGTGCTGTTGACCTGGGCGGTCCTGACCGGCCTGGACCTGGTGCTGGCGATGGTGGACGAACTGCGAAGCGTCGGGCAGGGCAGCTACGACTTCGTCAAGGCGCTGAACTACATCGCGCACACCGCGCCGCGGCGGGCGTACATGATGTTCCCGACCGCCGCGGTCATCGGTTCGCTGATGGGCCTGGGGCAGCTGGCCGCCAGCTCGGAACTGACCGCGCTGCGCGCGCTGGGCATCTCGCGCCGCCGGCTGAGCCTGTCGGTGGCGCTGCCGCTGCTGCTGCTGACCGGCCTGATGATGGTCAACGCCGAAACCGTCGGCCCCTGGGCGCAGCGCAGCGCCGACATGATGAAGTCCGCGGCGCGCTCCAACGACATGATCGTGGCGCAGTACTCGGGCCTGTGGGCGCGCGAAGGCGACACCTTCCTCAACGCCCAGGCCGGCCGCGAGCGCGACGAAGGCGGCGAGCGCTGGCTCGAACTCAACGACGTGCGCCTGTTCGAGTTCGACGACACCGGTCGGCTGACCTCGGTCGCCCATGCGCGCGTTGCCGAGCACCGCCGCAGCGGCTGGCTGCTGCACGACGTCACGCGCACCTGGTTCGAGGACCGTGCGGTGACGCAGACCGAATCGAGCGAGGAACACTGGGACTCGAACCTGGATTCCGCTGCCCTGGCCGCGAACGCCAGCAACATCTGGCGGCCGCGCTACATGACCTCGGCCGAGCTCAGCCAGGGCATCGAATACCGCAAGCGCAACCAGCTCGACGCCAGCGAGTTCGAGGAGTACTACTGGGGCCACTGGTTCTATCCGCTCAATGTGCTGGCGCTCTGCCTGGCGGCGATTCCCTTCGCGTTCGGCAGCCTGCGCAGCGGTGGATTGGGCAGGCGCCTGTTCATCGGCGTGGTCTTCGCCCTGGGCTTCTGGCTGCTGCAGACCCAGGTGGTCAAGCTGGCCGCGGTCTACCAGTTCGATTACCGCATCGCGTACCTGGTCCCGCCCCTGCTCATGCTCAGCGTCTCCTGGTTCCTGTTCCGACGACGGAGTGGGTGAGGAGCGGGCGCTCGCGAGGCACTGCCTCGCGCCCGCTCCGAACGCCCGGCGCGCTGCGCCGGGCCGGACGCAAAACGACATCTGCGCGCCTTTGAGCTCGCGAGGCACTGCCTCGCGCCCGCTCCGAACCTAAAGCGACATCTGCGCGCCTGTGAGCCAACGCGCGCGCGTCACCGCACCGCTTTCGGCACCCGCACCACCCGCGTTCCGCTCGCGCGGTCGTGCCAGGCCAGCCGATCGCGATCCAGCCACGCCCACCAGAGCCCGAGCCCGCCCGCCAGCAGCGACAGGGTGCCCACCGCATAGCGCCGCCACACCGCGGCCCGCGTTGGCGGGCCGCCCTGCAGGGACACGACCCGCAGCCGCCACGGCCGCATGCCCAGCGTCTGTCCGCCGCGAGACCAGCTCGTCGTCGCGTAGAGGCCGGTCACCAGCCAGCACGTCGCCCACAGCAGCCACTGCAATACGCTGAACGCCCCGATGTTGTGGCGCACATCGCCACTGAGCGCCACGTCGAGCAGCGCGAAAGGCACCGCCATCAGGAGCCACAGGGCGAGTGCGGGAAACAGGTCGTACAGCAGTGCCAGCAGTCGGCGCCCGACCAGGGCGGAAGGGGGCGGTGTACCTGCGTCTGCGTCATGGGCTTGCATGGGCACAGGATAGCGGTTCGACGCGTCGGCTAAGCTTCGCGAATGCCCAGCACCACCCCCGCCGAGCGCCGCCAGCGCGCGCAGCAGCTGCCGCCGCTGCGCGATGACGATGGCGATGTGATCAATGCCTTCCTCGATGCGCTGTGGGCCGAAAGCGGCGTGGCCCGGCAGACCCTCGATAGCTACCGACGCGATCTCGAGGGGCTCGCCCGCTGGCTTGACGGTCGCGCGGGCGGGCCGGCCCGGGTCGACCGCGGCGCGCTGTTCGACTATCTCGCCGCGCGCACGCACGACGGCTATTCCGCGCGCAGCAACGCGCGCCTGCTGACCGCCCTGCGCGCGTTCTTCGCCCACCTGCGCCGGCGCGGCGTGCGCGACGATGATCCGGTTGCGCTGATCGACCCGCCGCGGCTGCCGCGCTCGCTGCCCAAGGCCGTGGGCGAGGGCGAGATCGAGGCGCTGCTTGCCGCGCCGGACGTGTCGATACCCACCGGACTGCGCGACCGCGCCATGCTCGAGTTGATGTACGCCTGCGGGCTGCGCGTGAGCGAACTGGTCAACCTGCCGGCGACGGCGGTCAACCTGCGCCAGGGCGTGCTGCGGGTGACCGGCAAGGGCGGCCGGGAGCGGCTGGTGCCGCTGGGCGAAGAGGCCCAGCACTGGCTGGAGCGCTACCTGGCCGAGGCGCGCCCAGCGCTGGCCGGAAAGCACGTAGTGCCGTCGCTGTTCCTGACCGCATCGGGCGAGCCCCCGAGCCGGCAGCAGTTCTGGGCGACGGTGAAGAAATCAGCTGCGGTGGCGGGCATGGATCCATCGAAGATCAGCCCACACGGCTTGCGCCACAGCTTTGCCACCCATCTGCTCAACCACGGCGCTGACCTGCGCGCACTGCAGATGCTGCTGGGCCACAGCTCGCTGTCGACCACCCAGATCTACACGCTGGTGGCGCGCGAGAAGCTCAAGCAACTGCACGCCAGGCATCACCCGCGGGGATGACGGGCGACCCGCGGCTTTGTACAGGCGGCAGGACAGTTGGTTCGAGTACCGGCGATTCGATCAGGCCTTTGGCCGGGGATGGCTCCTCGCATCGTTCAGCCAACTGCGCAATTGGGTCAGGTGCAGCGCGCCAGGCGCTGGTGCGGACGCGCGGCAGCGCCGCGCAAGCCGTCTGCACTTACTCATGGCTGACTCGCCGCCGCAGCGCGTCCCCGGGCTGGTTTCGCAACCCCGCCCGTCACAACGACCGCACAGTCACTGGCGTGGCTTGGAGAAAGTTGGCCACCGAAGCATCGCAGCATCAGGCGCAGTGAGCCGTGCCCTGGCGACCGGGGATCGCGGCAAGCAAAACATGGATGTTGTGCGCGTGAGTCAGGGCAGGATGCCCTGACCGAGCGAAAAGCGATCCCCGGTCGACGGGGCGCGGCGTCCGGCCGGGCGCCCCCGACCGGGACCTTCTATTGCTTCCTCAACTGAGAGGAAGACCAGCAGCATCTGAAAGCGGACCCGCCGCCGCATTGCTGCGCCGCCGCAAGCAATCCCAGTCACGAATGTTAGCGTTAACACTCGTCTCCAGGGGAAGCCGTCCGCCATGCCGCATCCAGTTCGCCGTCGCCTGCTCGCCGTGACCCTCGCCCTCGCGGCGTCGGGGTCGGCGTTCGCTGCACCGCCTGTGCTCAACGAGCTCGAGTACTTCAGCAAGCCCGGCCTCGACGTGCTGGCCTTCAGCAACTACTACGACGGGCTGTTCAGCGATTCCAAGCACGCGGGCGTGGAGCTGATCCACCACGGCGTGCGGACCGCGACCAATGGCGACGTGCGCCTGAGTCCGACGCCCGAGCAATGGGATGCGGTGGCGCTGCTGGTCGACCGCAAGGTCGACGCGCGCAGCAGCACCGTGACCACCCGGCTGGGCTATGCCGAGTACGGCTTCGAATACGACATCCGCGTCTCGCCCGCGGGCGAGGGCGTGAAGCTGCAGGTGGTGTTCGACAAACCGCTGCCGCGCGCGCTGGAAGGCCAGGCCGGCTTCAACCTCGAGTTCCTGCCCTCGGCCTACTGGGGCAAGACCTGGTTGACCGAGGCCGACAGCGGACAGCTGCCCCTGTATCCCGCCGGCCCGACCAAGCGCGCGGACGACGGCAAGCCGGTGCGGCTGCCGATGGCATCCGGCCGCAGTCTCACCCTGGCGCCCGAGGATCCGCAGCGCCGCGTCACGATCCGCTCCAACAGCGGCGAGCTGGGCATCTTCGACGGGCGCAACCAGGCGCAGAACGGCTGGTACGTGGTACGCAGCCCGCTGCCGGCGGGCAGGACCGGCGTGGTGCTGGAATGGACGCTCGAGGGCAACACGGTTCCGGGCTGGACGCGGGACACCGTCATCGGTCATTCCCAGGTCGGCTATCACCCGGCGCAACGCAAGGTCGCGGTGCTCGAAACCGACCGCCGCGCGGACGCCCCCGGCGCCGCGCGCCTGCTGCGGATCGACGCCGACGGCCGCGAGCACGTGGCGCATTCCGCCGGCACCACGCGCTGGGGCCCCTACCTGCGCTACGACTACTACACCTTCGATTTCTCTGGTGTACGCGAGCCCGGGATCTACGTCATCGAGGCCGCCGGCCAGCGCACCGGCGCCTTCCGCATCGCCGCCGACGCCTACGCCAATGCCTGGCATCCCACGCTCGACGTGTTCTTCCCGGTGCAGATGGACCACATGTTCGTCAACGAGGCCTACCGCGTCTGGCACGGCCGCTCGCACATGGACGATGCGCGCCAGGTGGCGCCCAACCGGGAGCACTTCGACCTGTTCGGGCAGGGCCCGGACCTGGACTCGCCGTTTCAGCCGGGCGAACACATCCCGGGGCTGGCCTACGGCGGCTGGTTCGACGCTGGCGATTTCGACATCCGTACCCAGACCCACTACGCCACGGTGATGTCGCTGGTCGATACCTGGGAGCAGTTCCGCCCCGAGCGCGACGAGACCTTGATCGACCAGAAGAAGCAGCACGTCGAGATCCACCGCCCCGATGGCGTGCCCGACATGCTGCAGCAGATCGAGCACGGCACCCTGGCGCTGATTGCCCAGCACCGCGTGTTCGGCCACGCCATTCCCGGCATCGTCGAACCCGACCTCGGCCAGTACACCCACCTGGGCGACGCGGCCAGCAAGACCGACGGCAAGGTCGACGACCCCAGCGATCCGGACTCGTCCAACGACGACCGCCTGGCCTTCACCACCAACACCACCGCGCTCAACTATGGCTCGGCTGCGGCGCTGGCCGCCGCCAGCCGCGCGCTGCGCGGCTACAACGACGCGCTGGCCGAAGAGTGCCTGGCGACCGCGCAGAAGGTGTGGGAATTCGAGCACGGGCGCGAACCCAACCTGTTCCGCGTCGGCAACACCACCGGCGGCGATCCCGAGGACGAAGAGCTGCGCGCGGCGGTGCAACTGCTGCTCGCGACCTCCGATGCGCAGTACGCCACGCGCATCGAGGCGCTGTGGCCGGCGATCGACAAGCGCTTCGGCTTCAATGCAGGCCTTGCCGTTGCCGCGCTGCCGAAGATGGACCCGTCATTCGCGGCGAAACTGCGCGCCCGCGCAGAGGCGTTCAAGGCCGAGCGCGCCCAGATGGTGGCCGAAAATCCCTACGGCGTTTTGATCACCCGCGGCGGTTGGGCCGGCAACGGCGCCGTCATCGGCATGGCCAGTACCAATTACCGGCTGCACACGGCCTTTCCGGATCTGTTCGACATCGAGCCGACCCTGCAGGGGCTGAACTATCTGTACGGCACGCACCCGGATTCGAACATCTCGTTCGTCTCCGCGGTGGGTGCGAAGTCCAAGCAGGTCGCCTACGGCATGAACCGCGCGGACTTCAGCTTCATCGCGGGCGGGATCGTGCCCGGCGTGCTGGTGCTGAAGCCCGATTTCCCGGAGAACAAGGAAGACTGGCCGTTCTTCTGGGGCCAGAACGAATACGTGATCAACCTGGGTGCCAGCTATATCTACCTGGTGCACGCGGCGCAGGACCTGCTGTCGCGGCAGTAGCGGGCAAGCGCGAGCCGGCCGCCGCGGGGCGGCCGGTGTCAGCCCTGCAGCGAGTTGATCAGGGCGAAGACCACCGCAAGCACGAGCGCGGCACGCAGCAACACGATGCCGGCGTTTTCGCCCAGCTTGCGGAAGGGAAGGTCGGAGAGGTTCATGGCCGCGGCTGCCGGTGGGTCCGTCACGTCTGTTGACGGCACCGACAGGGCAAGCAGGAGTCGTGCCTGCGTGAACTGCGACGGCCGCCGCGCTTTTTAGCGCAGGACCTGACGCTGGCCGGCAGTCTGGTGCAGGGGCGGCGGGCCGATTGTGCCGTCGCGCCCGGCCCGGGCCTCCCGCCCGGCCAGATGCATCGATCCGATTGCCACGGCGGGGTCGATGACTGCGGGCAGGCTGCGATGCGCGGAGGGCGGCTCAGTGGCCCAGCCCGGAAACGCAAAAACCCCCTTGCGGGGGCCTGTGCGTCTATCTGGCGGGGAGGGGGGGATTCGAACCCCCGAGGCGCTATAAACGCCTGCCTGATTTCGAGTCAGGTACATTCAACCGCTCTGCCACCTCCCCTGGATGCGGGTGTTGCGCGGTCCCGGCACTGAACGCCGGGGGCGCAATCATACGGGGCAGGCTGCCCCCGGACAAGGCGCGCGCTAGACTGGCCGGCCCGACTTTTCCGCAGGAACGCGCCCATGTCCGAGATTTCCGTGCCCGTGTCGTTCGGCGAGCTGCTGGACAAGATCTCGATCCTGCAGATCAAGTCCGAGCGCATGACCGACGAGGCCAAGCTGGCCAACGTGCGCAACGAGCTCACCGCGCTGGAAAACACCTGGATGGCGCACCCGGCCGCCGGCAAGGACATCGCCCGCCTGCGCGCCGACCTGAAGGCCGTGAACGAGCGGCTGTGGGTGATCGAGGACGACATCCGGCTGAAGGAAAAGGCCCAGGCCTTCGATGAGGAGTTCATCCGCCTGGCGCGCAGCGTGTATTTCGAGAACGACATCCGCGCCCGGGTGAAGAAGGAGATCAATCACGCCCTGGGCTCGGCGTATGTCGAGGAGAAGTCCTACCAGGACTACGGCAGCGGCTCGGGCGCCTGAGGCGACCGCTCAGCCGCGATCGGCGCGGTAGCGCTCGAAGGCGGCGATGGCGTCGTCCACCGTCACCAGGCCCATCACCCCGTCGAATTCGATCTTGGTCCCCCACTTGAGGTCCGCCGCTGGCTTGCCCAGATGCCTGCGGGCCGCGTCGTCGTAGCGGTCGACGCAGTAGCGGCGGTCCGAATACGGCCCGCTGCGGGCGGGGTTGCTGGCCGCGTGCAGGCCCAGGACCCTGGTGCCCATGGCGTTGGCGATATGCATGGGGCCCGAATCGGGCGTCATCACCAGGTCGGCGCGTTCCAGCAGGGCGGGCAGCTGCTTGAGCGTGTCCTTGCCCACGAGGTCGAGCGCCGGCGCGGCCATGGCGGCGAGGATCGCGTTGGCGGTGTCGCGCTCGAGCTGGCTGCGCCCGCCGCACAGGACCACGCGCCAGCCCTGCGCGGCGGCGTGGTCGGCGACGGCGGCGTAGCGGTCGGCATACCAGTTGCGGCGCACGTGACTGGAGCAGGGCGAGATCAGCAGGGTCGGGGCGGCGTCGTCGGGCCATTGCGCCCGGGCCCAGTCGCGCGCTTCGTCGGGCACGGGCATCGTCCAGCGCACTTGGTCCTGGTGCAGGCCCAGCGGCTCGCAGAAACTGCCGATCGCATCGAGCACGTGGATGCCCGGACGGTCGGGGATGCGCTGGTTGATGAACAGACCGTGCAGGTCCTTCGAACGCGCGCGGTCGTAGCCGATCCGGCGGCTGGCCGGAATGAAAGCCGACAACAGGTTGGCGCGCGCGGCCACCTGCATCTGCAGCAGCGCGTCGAAACGGCGTCCCTGCAGTCCGCGCCGCAGCGCGCGCATGCCCGCCAGGCCGGTCTTCTTGTCGTAGACGATGAACTCCACGCCGGGCAGGCCTTCCAGCAGCCGGTGTTCGCCGCGACCGATGACCCAGGTCAGCTCGACCCCGGGCCAGGCATCGCGCAGCGTCCGCAGCAGCGGCAGCACATGGGTCACGTCGCCCAGCGCGGACAGGCGCAGCAGGCAGATCGAGCGGGGGGCAAGGTTGGATTGGGGCACGGCTTGATAGACTCGCTGGATGGTCGCGTTCGATGCCACTGAGAGCCTGACGCCCTTCCGCGACCCGCGCGGCAGCGGGGAGTATGGCGCGATTCTGTTCGACTCCACGCAGCTGCGGCAAGTCGATCCGCGCTGGTTCGATGCGCAGGAATGGGGCGCGCGTGCCCAGGCGGTCGCGGGCAGCGGTCGCGGCGGCGCCTGGTTCATCGACGCCAGTCATGGCCCCTGCGTGCTGCGCCAGTACCTGCGTGGCGGCATGGCGGCCAATGTCAGCCGCGATCGTTACGTCTGGCGCGACGCGAACGCGACCCGCAGCTTCGTCGAATACCGCCTGTTGCGCGAACTGCGGCGCCGCAAATGCCCGGTACCGGAGCCGGTCGCTGCCTGCTACCTGCGTGGCCGTTTCAGTTACCGCGCCTGGATCATCGTCGAGCGCCTGATGGACGTGCGATCGCTGGCCGACCTGGTGCGGGAATCGCCTGGCGACGCACCCTGGGAGGACACCGGCGTCCTGGTCGCGCGCGTCCATCGCGAGGGCCTCGACCATGCCGACCTCAATGCCCACAACGTGCTCTTCGATGCGCAGGGCAAGGGCTGGCTGATCGACCTGGATCGCAGCCGCATGCATATCCCGGCCACCGCCTGGCGCGAACGCAACCTGCAGCGGCTGCTGCGCTCGCTGCACAAGATCGCCGTGCCGGGCACGGCCCGCGCGGTGGATGCGGGCTTCGCGCGGCTGCGCAAGGCCTATGACGCGCGCTGGGCGCGGGGCAACTGAACATGAGCGGCGGCCTTCCCCACGGCGCGGTACGGCCTGGTGCCCATTGCGCGAGTGCGGCCCGGTGAACTGGGCGCTGCGCTTCCACGGCGTGGGCAACGCCTCGGCGATCGAACTGGGTTCGCCGATGGCCACCATCGAGCGCGACGGCCGGCCATGGCTGACCGTCGATTGCGGCAGCGAGGGCCTTACCGCGTTCCTCGACCATTACGGCGAGCCGCCATCGGCGCTGTTCGTCACCCACACCCATCTCGACCACGTCGGCGGCTTCGAGCGGCTGTTCGTATCGGAATACTTCGATCCCGCGCGGCGCGGGCGGATGCCGGTGTACGTGCCGGCGAGCGTGGTGCCGCTGTTGCACCAGCGCGTGGGGGCCTATCCCAACGTGCTGGCCGAAGGTGGCGCCAACTTCTGGGACGCGTTCCGCGTGATCCCGGTGGGCGATGCGTTCTGGCACGACGGCCAACGCCTCGAGGTGTTTCCGGTGCGCCACCACTGGCCGGACACCGCGTTCGGGCTGCGTCTGCCGGGCAGCCTGGTGTGGAGCGGCGATACGCGGCCGATCCCCGAACAACTGCGCAGGCACGCCGACCGGGGCGAGCTGGTCGCGCATGACTGCGGCCTGCACGGCAATCCCTCGCACAGCGGCATCGACGACCTGGAACGCGAGTACGAGGCGCAGCTGCTCGCGCGCTGCGTGCTCTACCACTACGCCAGCGCCGCCGATGGCCAGGCCATGGCGGCGCGCGGCCATCGCGTGGCGCAGCCGGGCGAAGTCTTCCCGCTGCGGGCGCCAGCGGGTCCTTCGGACGGCGCGGCATGAACGCGCAGCCCGGCTTCCCGGTCGCGCTGGTCGACCAGTTGTCGCGGCCGCTGCGCGACCTGCGGCTGTCGGTGATCGAGGCCTGCAACTTCCGCTGCGGCTACTGCATGCCGGCCGACCGCATTCCCGACGACCATGGCCTCGATGCCGCGGGACGGCTTTCGTTCGATGCGATCGAAACCCTGGCGCGCGCCGCCGCCGGGCTGGGCACGACCAAGCTGCGCATCACCGGCGGCGAACCGCTGCTGCGCCGCGGCCTGCCCGAACTGATCGCGCGCCTGGCGCGCATCGACGGCATCGACGATCTGGCGATGACCACCAACGGCTCGCTGCTGGCCCGCAACGCCGCGGCGCTGCACGCAGCCGGCCTGCGCCGGATCACGGTGAGCCTGGACGCGCTGGAGCCGGAGCTGTTCCGCACGCTGTCGGGCGGGCGTGGCGAGGTGGCCGACGTGCTGGCCGGTATCGCCGCCGCGGAAACTGCCGGCTTCGGTCCGCTCAAGATCAACTGCGTGGTCCAGCGCGGCGTCAACGAGTCGCAGGTCCTGGCCCTGGCCGGGCACTTCCGCGGCAGCGGCCACGTGCTGCGCTTCATCGAATACATGGACGTGGGCACCTGCAACGGCTGGCAGCGCGAGGGCGTGGTGTCGTCGGCCGAGCTGCGTGCGCGCATCCATGCGCGCTGGCCGCTGCGCGCGCTCGACGCGAACTATCGCGGCGAAGTGGCCGAGCGCCATGCGTTCGAGGATGGCAGCGGCGAGATCGGCTTCGTCAGTTCGGTGACCGCGCCGTTCTGCGGCGACTGCCACCGCGCGCGGGTCTCGGCCGACGGGCATCTGTACACCTGCCTGTTCTCGTCGCAGGGCCTGGACCTGCGGCCGGCGCTGGCGCAGGGCGAAGCAGCGCTGGCGGCGCACCTGGCGGAGATCTGGTCGCGGCGGGCCGACCGCTACAGCGAGCTGCGCGGCAGTCCGCGTGCGTCGCGGCGGCACGTCGAGATGTTCCTGGTCGGCGGTTGAGCGCACGGGCGCGACGCCGCCGCAGCGGCTACGATGGCGCCATGGCGACAGGCAAGACACTCACCCATCTCGATGCCAACGGACGACCCGCGATGGTCGACGTGTCGGGCAAATCCGTCACCGCGCGGCAGGCGCTGGCCGAATGCCGCGTGCGCTTCCCGCCGGACGTGGCCGCGCAACTGCGCCGCTCCGGGCTGCGCAGCGCCAAGGGCGGCATCGTCGACACTGCGGTGATCGCCGGCACCATGGCGGTCAAGCGCACGCACGAGCTGATCCCGTTCTGCCACCCGCTGCCGATCGACGGCGTGCGCATCGCGATCGACTGGCACGGCGAGCGCGACCTGCGCATCGAGTGCATGGTCCGCACGACGCACCGTACCGGCGTGGAGATGGAAGCGCTGACCGGCGCCACCGTGGCCGCGCTCACCGTCTACGACATGTGCAAGGCGCTGTCGCACGCGATCGTGCTGGGCCCGGCCAAGCTGGCCGGCAAGCGCGGCGGCAAGCGCGATTTCGGGAAGGCCGGCTGATGGCGCGGGTGACGCTGCTGTATTTCGCCAGCCTGCGCGATGCCGCGGGCACGGCCTCGGAAACACTGGACACGGGCGTGGCCGACCTGGCCGCGCTGTACGCGCAGGCGCGCGAACGCCACGGTTTTGCGCTGCCGGTCGAGCGCCTGCGCGTCGCGGTGGACGGTGCCTTCGCGCGCTGGACCGATGCCGTGACCGAAGGCGCGGAAGTGGCCTTCATCCCGCCGGTGTCGGGAGGATGAGAATGCGCCGCACCGGCTCCGACGTCATTCCGGCGAATGCCGGAAACGCCTTTCAGCAGCCCGCGGGGCCGGCCCTTGCTCTGGATGCGTCGGCATTCGCAGCGTGCGCGCCGGGGCGACCGAGATGACCCGCTTCCGCATCGCCGAGGCACCCTTCGACATCGCGCCCCTGCGCGAGCGCCTGCTGCACGACCGCGCCGGCGCGTTTGCCGCGTTTGAAGGCTGGGTGCGCGACCATAACGACGGCCGCCCGGTGCACGGCTTGCGCTACGAGGCTTATGTGGCGCTGGCTGAAGCCGAAGGCGGACGCATCGTGGAGGAGGCGCTGGCCAAGTTCGGCGCGATCGACGCCTGCTGCGTGCATCGTGTCGGCGACCTGGCGATCGGCGATCTCGCGGTCTGGGTCGGCGCCAGCGCCGCGCATCGCGACGCGGCCTTCGACACCTGTCGCTGGATCATCGACGAGGTGAAATCGCGCGTGCCCATCTGGAAGCACGAGCGCTACGCCGACGGCGATGCCGACTGGCTGCATCCGCGCCAAACCGATCTATCAGGCTCCGGCCACTGACAACATCGCCACGGGAAGGCAGACAGCGGCCGCACATTGGAGGATGGACGCCGGCCGCCAGCCCGGCGCGCCGGGGATCCTGCGGCAGGATCCGTCATCCGGCAGTGCCCAGCCGTCGGGCCCGAGGCCCGCGGATTCCAGAACGGGTGATGGCCCCGCCAGCTTGCCTCGGCACCCGCGTCGATCGATACCGTTGCTGCCTTCCGGCCCTGGCGGGATTTTCAACCTAGCGTCGCGAGGGGCCGACGGGGCCACCATGGAAAACCGCACTCTGCCGTCGCGGAGCAAGCCGCCGGCAGGAGCGGAATTGTAGCTGCTGCACACCATCTGCGGCCAGCGCGCCGTGCGCCACCAGCTACGCCTGCTCCAGCGCGTCCCAGCTTGCAGCGGTCACCTGCGCCAGCGTCTCCAGCTGCGGCCGTCCGAACAGGTAGCCCTGGAACAGCGGCACTCCCAGGTTGCGCAGCGTGCGGTATTCGGCGCGGGTTTCCACGCCTTCCGCAAGGACCGTCGAGCCGAGCGCCGCCGCGATCTGGATCACGCCGCCCACGATGGCCTGGCGTGCAGGGTCGGCATCGATGCCGCGCAGCAGCGCCATGTCGAGCTTGAGCAGGTCGGGCTGGAATTCGGCAAGCAGGCCGAGGCCGGCATAGCCGGCACCGAAATCGTCGATCGCGGTCAGGAATCCGCGACTTCGGTAGTCGCGGAAGATGCGCACCAGGTGGGCGTGGTCGCGCACCTGTTCGGATTCGGCGGTCTCGAACACCAGCAGGCCGGTGGGGAAGCCGCAGCGTTCCGCTGCCGCCAGCGTCAGGCGGATGCAGGTCGCCGGCTCGTAGACGGCATTGGGCAGGAAGTTGATCGACAACCGCGACCGCAGCCCCAGCCGCGCGGCGGTCTCGATGGCCTTGACCCGGCAGGTCTGGTCGAATCGGTAGAGCTGTTGCGGCCCGACCTGGGCCAGTACTTCGGCAGCGCCGCCACCATCGACCGTGCGCACGAGCGCTTCATAGCCGTACACCGACCTGTCGCGGGCATCGACGATCGGCTGGAAGGCCATGCGGATGTCGAACCCGAGCAACTCCGTATCGCCGCAGCTGGCGCAGGGATGGGGCGAGGCGGCATCACCGAAGAAGCGGCTGAGGTACATGGGGGCTCCAGGCGTGCGATCGGGACGGATGGACGGTGATCCAGCGCGGGGATCGGCGATTGGGACGTGGCATGGATGCTAGTCGCGCGACCGGGCGGGGCACGTGAATCTGGAGGCAGCCTCGCGGGTTCCCCGTCTGTCGCGATCGGGTGCGTGTCGGGGATGGCCCCTTCGGGCCCACTGGATCGCCCGGATCCGCGAAGGCAGGGCCCGGATACGCAAAACGCCCCTCGCGGGGCGCTTGGCGTATCTGGCGGAGAGAGGGGGATTCACTCGGCGCTTGCGCGCCTCGCCCTTCGGGCGGCTTCGCCGTGCAGGCCGCTGCGCGGCCTGTCGAACCCACGGGGGTTCTCATCCCCTCTTCAGGTGTCGCCGACGAAACCCACGCGACCCGACCCATCAAAACCACTTGAAACTGGCGGAGAGAGGGGGATTCGAACCCCCGAAGCGCGGTTTAGACGCTTACACACTTTCCAGGCGTGCTCCTTCAACCACTCGGACACCTCTCCGGGAGGCCCCGGTGGGCGACGGCCGCCGCTCACAGGGGCGCAAATTCTAGCGGGCGCGCGGGTTTGCCACAACCAAAGGCTGCCGCGGCGTTGCGCGATCGTCCGGGTCATGCCAATCGGGGCAGGCAAACCCCGGCCCGGCGCGGCACAATGTACGCATGTCGTATCTCGTCCTCGCCCGCAAATGGCGCCCCCGCCGGTTCGCCGAGCTGGTGGGCCAGGAACACGTGGTCCGGGCGCTGTCCAACGCGCTCGATTCGGGCCGCGTGCACCACGCCTACCTGTTCACCGGCACCCGCGGCGTGGGCAAGACCACGATCGCGCGGATCTTCGCCAAGAGCCTGAACTGCGAGCAGGGCGCCGGCGCCGATCCCTGCGGCCAGTGCGAGACCTGCCAGGCGATCGACGCCGGCCGCTACATCGACCTGCTGGAGATCGACGCGGCCTCCAACACCGGCGTCGACAACGTCCGCGACCTGATCGACAACGCGCAGTACATGCCGTCGCGCGGTCGCTACAAGGTCTACCTGATCGACGAAGTCCACATGCTGTCCAAGCAGGCGTTCAACGCGCTGCTCAAGACGCTGGAGGAACCGCCGGAGCACGTGAAGTTCCTGTTCGCGACCACCGACCCGGAAAAACTGCTGGTGACGGTGCTGTCGCGCTGCCTGCAGTTCAACCTCAAGCGGCTGGACGAGGACCAGATCGGCGGGCAGATCTCGAAGATCCTCGAAGCCGAGGGCATTGCCGTCGAGGCCGGTGCGGTGCGCCAGCTGGCGCGCGCCGCCGATGGCAGCCTGCGCGACGGGCTGTCGCTGCTCGACCAGGCGATCGCCTACACCGGCGGCAACCTGTCCGAGGACGGAGTGGGGACGATGCTCGGCACCGTCGACCGCACCCGCGTCGGTGCGCTGCTCGATGCGCTGGCCGCGGCCGATGGCACGCGGCTGATGGCAGAGATCGAGGCGCTGGCTGGTTTTTCGCCGGACTGGCCGGGCGTGCTGGACGCGCTGGCCGCCGCGCTGCACCGCATCCAGGTCAGGCAGCTGGTGCCCGACAGCGCCGGTGAGGCCGACGGCATCGACATCGCGCCACTGGCGGCTGCGTTGCGGCCGGAGCTGGTGCAGCTGTGGTACCAGATGGCGCTGACCGGGCGCCGCGACCTGCCCCTGGCGCCGGGTCCGCGTTCGGGCTTCGAGATGATCCTGCTGCGGATGCTGGCGTTCCGGCCGGTGGAAGGCGGCAGCCAGGCCGCAGCGGCACCGGCCGGCAGTGCGGCACCGGCCCGCGGCGGACGCGCGGCTGCGGACGCTGCCCGGGCTGCGCTTGCGGCGGACATGGCACCGGCCTCGCGCGCGGACGCGGCGCGGGACGCAATGCCGCCACGCGAAGCTCCCAGGCCGCGCGACGTCGCGCCGGCAGCGGATGCGGCCGTTCCGCGTGGCGACGCGGTCGACATGGCAACGCCATCGACGCCGCTGCCGCCATCGATGCAGCCCGCCCGATCAGAACCCGCCGCACAGGCGCAACCTGTGCGCGAACCCGCGCCGGGCGCGGCTACCGTCACGCTGGCGACGCTCGACGCCGCGGGCTGGGTCGACCTGGTCGCCGGCCTGGGGCTGCGTGGTCCGGTCCGCGAACTGGCCGCGCATGCCTCGTTCATCGACTGGAGCGGCGGCGTGTTGCGCCTGTCGCTGCCGGCCAGCGACGACCATCTGAAGGCCCCGTTCCTGGTTTCACAGCTGGCCAATGCGCTGTCGCCGAAGCTGGGCGCCCTGCCGCAGGTGCGTTTCGACGAGGTGGCCGCGGCGGTTGGCGAGACCCTGCATGCGCGCACCGCGCGCGAGCGTGACCAGCGCCAGGCCACTGCCGAAAGCGACTTCCTGGCCGACCCGCAGGTGCAGCGCCTGATGCAGCAGCAGGGCGCCAGGATCGTGCCCGATTCCATCCGACCATTCGACGAAGCCTAGGAACGAACCATGCGTGGAAACATCGCCCAGCTGATGCAGCAGGCGCAGAAGATGCAGGAGAACATGCAGCGCGTGCAGGAAGAGATCGCCGCGCTCGAAGTCACCGGCAGCGCCGGTGGTGGCATGGTCAACGTCACCCTCTCGGGCACCAAGGAGTGCCGCAAGGTGCGCATCGACCCCAGCGTGCTGTCCGACCCGGAGATGGCCGAGGACCTGGTCGCGGCTGCCTTCAACGACGCGTCCAACAAGATCGACGCCGCGTCCAAGGACAAGATGGCCGGCGCGACGGCCGGGATGCCGATCCCGCCCGGGATGAAGCTGCCGTTCTGACAGCGACCGCTGATTCGGGACAACCCGGCTGCGCCGTGCCCAGGCTCGGCGGCCGCCTGCTGCAACCCGGCGCCTGGCCGGGCGCTTTCGAATCACCGCTTGCCGGTCCGGCAGTCACCCGCCCATGTCCTCGCTGCTCGAACAACTGATCGAAGCCTTCCGCGTGCTGCCCGGCGTGGGCCAGAAGACCGCGCAGCGGATGGCCTACCACGTGCTCGAACGCGAGCGCGACGGCGGGCGTCGCCTGGCCTCGGTGCTTGCCGATGCGGTGGAACGCGTCGGCCATTGCACGCGCTGCCGTGACTTCAGCGAAAGCGAGGTCTGCGCGACCTGCGCCAGCGCCGCGCGCGATGCCCACCAGCTGTGCGTGGTGGAATCTCCCGCCGACCGGCTGGCGATCGAGCAGGCCACCGGCTATCGCGGGCTGTACTTCGTGCTGCAGGGCCGGCTGTCGCCGCTGGACGGCATCGGCCCGCGCGAGATCGGCCTGGACCGGCTGGATACGCGCCTGCGCGAGGGCCAGGTGCAGGAGCTGATCATCGCCACCAATCCCACGGTCGAAGGCGAAGCCACCGCGCACTATCTCGCCCAGCTCGCGCGCCAGCACCAGGTGAAGCCGAGCCGGCTCGCCCACGGCGTGCCCTTGGGCGGCGAACTCGAATACGTCGACCGCGGCACGCTGTCGCACGCATTCGGCTCGCGCAGCGAAATGGCCTGACCCCATGCCCACCATCTTCCACAGGATCATCCGGCGCGAGGTGCCCGCGCAGATCGTGTACGAGGACGAACACCTCATCGCCTTCCACGACATCGCGCCGCAGGCGCCGGTGCACGTGCTGTTCGTACCCAAGGACGAATTCGCCACCGTGAACGACGTGCCGCCCACGCAGCCGGAGATCATCGGCAGGCTTGCCCTGGCGGCTGCCGCGTACGCGAAGGCACAGGGCTTTGCCGAGGACGGCTACCGCATCGTCATGAACTGCAACGGCGACGGCGGCCAGACCGTGTACCAGATCCACCTGCACCTGCTGGCGGGCGCGCCGCTGGGGCGGTTTGGAGCCTGAAACCCGCCGATGCGCCGTGTGGACCTGTAGGAGCGGGTTCAGCCGCGACCGCGGTTTCCGCAGCCACGCGCCTGCCGCAAACCATCGCGGCTGAAGCCGCTCCTACAGAACGAACAGGTGCGCGGACCCGCTTACCACCATCCCCACCACGGCCAGGGTTCGGGCCGGGTGATCACCCGTACCCCGTCGCGCTTGGGCCACAGGTACACCACATCGGCGGCGAGCTTCGGGAAGCGATAGTCGTACTCGCCGATGCGGCGCGTGTCGTAGCCGGTGACGGTGCCGGTGAAGGTCACTTCCCGGTTCACCTCGAACACCGCAGGGTCGTAGAAGCCGGTGCGGCAGGCGATGAAGCGGCCGTTGCTGTCGTCGCTGCCCCACCAGGGGCGGCCGGTCGAGGTCAGGCGCGTGGAGATCATCTCGAAGCAGGTCTCGTTCGGCCCAGGCTCGACCTGGACGATGCGGCCACCCCAGCGGACCGGCAGGCCGGTGGCGTCCGATTCCACGGCCGCATGCGGCGTGGTTTCGCTGAAGCCGCCCTGCAGCGGCCTGGGTTGGGACGCGCAGGCCGCAAGCAGGAGCAGGGTCGCGGCGGCGGCGGGAAGCATGTGACGGACGGTCATGGCGGCGGTTCCGTGCGGTCGGGTCATTGGGGGCGATGTCTGCGCAGGTCGTGGACCAGTTGGCGTGGATCTGCGCTAGCGCTGCGCGGAGCGTAACGCCAGGCTTCGAAACGCGCGGTGAGCGACAGCAGCGTTTCGCTCCCGCCCGGCCGCGCCGCGGCCACGCGCCGGGCCCACTGCAGCGCCGGCTCGTGCGGCGCACGCGCCAGGCCAATCCTGGCGTAGCGTGCGCCCAGCCGCCGCCATGCGGCCAGCACGGCGTCGGCGCTGCGCTCTGCGCGCGCGGTCAGCCACAGCATCCACGCCAGGGCCAGGCCGGCGCAGATGGCGAACAGGGCGACCAGCCCGCGCGTGCCGCTGCCGCCCAGGCCCAGCGGCCGCAGCATCGCCATCTGCCGGGTGGCGTCGAAGCCCAGGACAAGGTCGTTCCAGCCGCGACGCAGCCAGTCGCCGACGTCGAGCATCGGCGCCACGCCGGGCAGGGCGCCGAAACCGCCGGCGTTGGCGCGATCGTCGATGGTGTCGTAGATGCGCTCCGGCGCAACCGCGGCGGTGGGGTCGACCCGCACCCAGCCGCGACCCTCCAGCCAGACCTCGGCCCAGGCGTGGGCATCCTGGTTGCGCACGATCCAGTAGCCGCCGAATGGATTGCGATAGCCGCCGGCGTAGCCGGTCACCACCCGCGACGGGATGCCCGCCGCCCGCATCAGGATCACGAACGCCGAGCTGAAGTGTTCGCAGAATCCCTGCTTCCACTCGAACAGGAATTCGTCGGCGCTGTGGCGGCCGGGCAGGGGCGTGGCCAGCGTGTAGCCGAACTCGGCGCGGATCATCGCCATCGCGCGCTCGACGATGGCGGCGTCGGCGGACGGCCCGAGTTCGCGCCGCCACTGCCGGGCAAGCGCGACAGTGCGCGGGTTGAAGCCGGCAGGGAGGACCAGCGCGGCATCGCGGACAAAGGGAAACAGCTGGGTTTCGAAGCTGCGCGGCGGCGCGGCATCCATCCGCCAGCGCGTCACCGAATTCATCGGCAGGCGCGACTCCAGCGTGTAGTCCCAGGTCAGCCGTGCGCCGGCGGGTGCAGCTTCGGGCAGCTCGAGCGCGACCACGGTGCGGCGGTCCGTGGGCTCCAGCACCATCTCGTACTGCCAGGGGCTGTCCACGCGTGTGGTGGCGGGCACCGGCAGCCCCTCCAGCCGCCGTGCACGGGTCCAGGTGCGCCCGTCGTAGTCCATCAGCACCGGGCCGCGCCAGTACATCTGCGATTGCTCCGGGGGCGGTCCGCTGAAGCTGACGCGCAGCGCGGGCCGGTCGTCGTTCATCATGTCCAGCCACTCGCCCGGCGCCATCTCGTCGGACAGGCCCGGGCGCGCCAGGGCGCGTTCCGGCACGCCCCACAGCGGCGTGCCCAAACGCGGGAACAGCCAGAACCCCGCCAGCGCTAGCGGCAGCCCGATCAGCAGCAGCCGGCCCACCGTGGCCAGGCGCGTGCGCGGCGCAAGCGGCGCCGCATCGCCCGATTCGTGCTCCGCCAGCTGCGCCAGTGCGGCCAGTGCGACGACCACGCCGGCAAGTCCCAGCGCCAGCGACAGCGGTCCCTGGTCGAGCAGGAAGGTCGAGAACGGCGCGAACAGCCCGAAGCCGACCAGGCTGCGCGCGTCGCGCAGGGAGGCCAGCTCGCCGGGCTTGATCGCCAGCATTGCGGCGAGCAGGGCGCAGGCCGTGTCGCGTCCCAGGCTGAAGCGCGACATCGACAGCACCATGCCGACCAGGCACAGCGCCAGCAGCACGCGGATCCATGCCGGCAGCGGGCGCCGTCGCGACGCCAGGACCACCAGCAGGCCGGCGCCGACGCAGCCCAGCGCGAGGGCCGGTGGCAGCTGCGGCAGCAGCGGCAGCAGGCAGGCCGCCGCCGCGGCCAGCGCCCAGCGGCGGCCGCGGGGGTCGAGTGGCGTGCGCTCAGCCCGCAGCACTGGCATGTCCTTCCCGCGGCAGCAGGGCCAACGCGCGCAGGCAGGCGTGCCGATGCGCGGCGCCGTGCCCCGGCCCGAGCACCGACTGGCCCGGCAGGCGCAGGCGGTAACGCCGCGACTCGCGTTCGGCGTCGTCGACCCAGCGCGCCAGCCGGCGGATGCGGTCCTCGTGGCGCAGCGCATGCAGCGCCTGCCAGTCGAGCACGATGTCGGCGCCCAGCGGCTGCTCGAACTCGCGGACCAGCAGCGCGTCGCGCCGGGCCGAAGCCTTCCACGCCACCGCGCGCAGGCTGTCGCCACGCCGCCAGTCGCGCAGGTGGTGCACATCGTCGCCACTGGGGGTCAGCCGCGACTGGGCGTGCTCGCCTTCTCCGGTCGGCAGTGGTGGCCCGGCTGGCTCGGGCGCGGGATAGACCAGCAGCGGCGCATCCGCCCAGGCGTAGCCCCAGGCGCGCGCCAGCCCGAGCGGCCGCGTGGTGGAAATGCGCAGCCGGCCCGGGTCGAGCCAGCCGCGGGTGGTGGTGGCGAGCGCCAGGTCGGCTTCGCCGGTGCCGTCGTCCAGCGACAGCGTTGCGGCGTGGCCCGCGCATTCCACGCGCAGTCCGCGTCGCTCGCGTCCGGTCGGCGCGCGGGCATGCACGCGCAGCTGCAGGGGCGCGCCCGCGGGCACCGGCTCGGCGCCGATCGCGTGGATCTCCAGCCCGCCCAGCTGCTGCTGGGCCTGCAGCAGGCTGGCGATGCCCGCGCCTGCCAGCAGCAGGCACAGCAGCAGGGCCGGGTTGTTGTTGTAGTTGAGCGCACCCGCGCCCATCACCAGCAACAGCGCGCCGAAGAACAGCCCGAAGCGGGTCGGCAGGACGTAGATGCGGTGGCGGTCGAAACGTACCGGCAGCAGTGCCGGCGTGCGCCTGCGCGTCCAGGCGTCGAAGCGTGCGTCCAGCCGCCGCCGCAGCTCCCGCAGCATCACGATCTCGGGCAAGCAGCCGCTGGCATGCTGCCAGCCGCCGGCGATGCGGGGAACCACGTGATCCGGACGGCAGTCATCGCACGGCCCGCATCAGTCCACCGGCACGTCCTGCAGGATCGACGTTGCCAGCGCGGCGCCGTCGCTCCCTGCCTCGATCTCCGGCACCAGCCGATGCGCGGCCACCGCACCGAACAGCGCCTGCACGTCGGCGGGCGTCGCGCTGGTGCGGCCCTGCAGCAGCGCATGGGCACGGGCCGCGCGCAGCAGGGCGATGCCGGCGCGTGGCGACAGCCCCACGCGCACGCCGGGCGCGTGCCGGCTGCGTGCCAGCAGGGCCTGCACGTAGTGGACCAGCGCCTCGCTGGCGTGCACGGCGGTTACCGCCTGGCGCAGGCGCATCACGTCGTCGTCGCCCAGCAGGGGCGTGGCGCGCGCGATCAGCCCGCGCCGGTCTTCGCCGGCCAGCAGGGCGCGCTCGGCGGATTCGTCCGGGTAGCCCAGCGACAGCCGCAGCAGGAAGCGGTCCAGCTGCGAGTCGGGCAGGGGATAGGTGCCCGACAGGTCCACCGGGTTCTGCGTGGCGATCACGAAGAACGGTGCGGGCAGCCGATGGGTGGTGCCGTCCACGGTGACCTGGTGTTCGGCCATGGCCTCGAGCAGCGCGCTCTGCGTGCGCGGCGGCGCGCGGTTGATCTCGTCGGCGAGCAGGACGTTGGCGAATACCGGCCCGGGATGGAATTCGAAGCGCCTGGTCTGCGGATCGAAGATCGATACACCCACAATGTCGGAGGGCAGCAGGTCGGAGGTGAACTGCACGCGCTGGAAGCCCAGGCCGAGGGTGGCGGCGAGTGCGTGCGCCAGCGTGGTCTTGCCCAGGCCGGGCAGATCCTCGATCAGCAGGTGCCCGTCGCACAGCAGCGCGACGAACGCCAGCTGCACCTCGCGCGCCTTGCCCAGCACAAGTCCGTTGACCTGGGCCTGCGCGGCCGTCAACGCCTCTTGATCTCGGTCGGTTAGCATGGCCGGTTCTTGGATGGCAGCGGTCACGACGCTCTCCGTCCCAACGAATTTCGAGTGTACGGGGTTGCGACGGATGCGGGAACGGAACGGGCAGCGGACAGCGTTCATCGCGCTGTGGACGGGCGTGGTACTGGCCAAGCTGCTGGTGGCCGCGCGCCTGCCGCTGTTCGTGGACGAGGCCTTCTACTGGCAGGAAGGCCAGCACCTGGCCTGGGCCTACTCTGACCTGCCCGGGTTGACCGCATGGACGATCCGCCTCGGCACCGAGCTGTTCGGCGACAGCGTACTGGCCGCGCGCGCGCTGTTCGTCATGATGTCGGCGGCGCTGCCCTGGCTGGTGGTGCGCATCGCGATGCGGGAGTCCGAGCCGCGCCATGCCTGGATCGCAGGCTGCGGCGCACTGGTGCTGCCGCTGTTCGGCAGCCTCGGGGTGATGGCGCTGCCCGACGTGCTGATGGCGCTGGCGACCCTGCTGTGCCTCGATGCGCTGACCCGGATGCTGCGCGAGGTCAGCTACGGCAGCGCGGTGCAGCTGGCGGTCGGCCTGGCGATCGGTGCGCTGAGCCACTACCGTTTCATCGCCGCGATCGGTGCCGGCGTGGTCGCGCTGTTGCTGATCGCGCGCGGCCGCGAGTTGCTGCGCGATCCGCGGGTGATCATCGCTGTCGCGTTCGGCGCGGCGGCCTGGCTGCCGTTGCTGGCCTGGAACATCGAGAACGCCGAGGCCGGGCTGCGCTTCCAGCTGGTCGACCGGCACCCCTGGGCCTTGCATCGCGACGGCATCGACTTCCTCCCGATCCAGGCGGCCTTCGTCACTCCGCTGCTGCTGGTGGCGCTGCTGGTGGCCGCCTGGCGTTTCCGCAAGCACGACAACGATGCGCTGCGGCTGCTGGCGCTGTCGGGCGGGATCGTGGTGCTGGGATTCTTCTCCCTCGGTTTCTTCGCCGACACCGAGCGCGTGAGCTTCCATTGGCCGCTGCCGGGCTACGTCGCGCTGCTGCCGTTGCTGCCCCTGGTCCTGGCAGCGTGGCCACGCTGGCTGCGGATACTGACCTGGGGCATGGCAGTGGCGGGCATGCTGGCGATGCTGGGCTACTACGCCGCCGTGTCGTCCGCGGAGCTGCGCGAGCGCAGTGCGGCAACCAAGTGGTATCCGCACAACTTCTCCGGCTGGGACGAGCTCGCCGCCGCGGTGCGCACCCGGCAGGCGGACATGCCCGCCGGCACGCGCCTGATCGCGGACAACTTTAAGGTCGGCGCCGAACTGGGCTTCGCGCTTGGCGATCCTGCCATCCCGGTGCTGCCGCACGCGCTCAACCGCGCCCATGGCCGCGCCCCGCAGCTGCAGCTGTGGGGGCTGGAAGTCGGGGGGCAGGGTGCCGGCGAGCGCCCGGCGCTGCTGGTTGTCTCGCCCAGCGACGTGAAGCTCAGCGAGCTACTCGACCACTACCAGGCGCTGTGCCGGCGCTTCGGGGCCCTGCCGGCGCCTCAGGTGGTCGACGCCGATGGCGGCGGCAGGCGGTTCCTGCTGTTCGCGCTCGAGGGCGGAGCGCCCGATGCGTCTTCGCCCTGCGTGCCGCCGGCCATCGCCCATCTCAACGCGCCGCAGGCGGGCGCGCAGTTGCCGGGGACGTTCGAAGCCAGCGGCTGGGCGATCAAGGATGTCGCGGGCGTGGAGCGCGTGTCGCTGACGCTCGACGGCCGCGTGGTGGCCGAAGCCGAATACGGGTTGCCCGACGACTGGCCGCAGCGCTTCTATGGCAACCGGTCGAAGGACCCCTCGCTGCCGCACGTCGGCTTCCGCGCGCAGGTCGATGCCTCCGACCTGCCTGCGGGGCGCTACTGGCTGGGCCTGGAAGTGGTGGGCAAGGACGGCAGCGTGGAGCGGTTTGCGGGGCAGCCGGTCGAGCTTGCCGGTGAATGATCCGTGGCGCGCGCGGCACGCGGGCAGGGGATTGAGATGACGGCGATTGCGCGGCGTACCTGGCTGGCGTTCGCCCTGCTGGCCCTGCTGCTGCTCTGGGCCACGCTGGCCTGGCACCTGCCGATGATGCTCTGGGACCATATCGACCTCGTACCGATGTACGAGGCCTGGCGCGACGGAACGCTCGCATCCTCGGGGTTCTGGCAGATGCACGATGGCAGCCACCTGCACGTGTCCGGATACGCGGTGCTGCTGCTGACCACGGCCGCCTCGGGCGGGCAGCCGTGGCTGGATTGCCTGGCCAGCGTCTGCCTGCTGGTGCTGCAGGCCTGGATCCTCATGCGCATCGCCGGCGCGGCACCGGCGGGGAGGATCAGCGGGCTATGGCTGCTGGCCCTGCTGTGGCTGGCACTCAACCCGGGCCACCTGGTCAACCTGCAGTGGGGCTGGCAGGTGGCGGTGTTCATCAGCACGCTGGGCGCGGTGGCCGGCATCGCACTGCTGACGCGGCCCGGCGTGTCGGCGGCCGGCAATCTGCTGGCGGTGCTGCTGGCGTCGGTGGGCGTGCTCGGGTTTTCGACCACGCTGGCGGTGTTCCCGGTGGCGCTTGGCCTGTTGGCCCTGCATCCGGCCCTGTCGCGGGCGCAGCGCGTCGCATTCATCCTGCCGTGGCTGCTCGCGGGCGCAGCCCTGCTGGGCTGGCTGTCGGTGGGGCGGGCCGACTCGGCTGGCATGCCCGGCGTCGGTGTCACGCTGATGTACGTCTTCAACTACCTGGGGGCCGGCGTGTCGCGCCTGGCCACCGCGGCGGCACCGGCATGGGCCGCGATCGCGCTGGCCACCGCCGCCTGGACGGCGGCCAGGCGCTGGCAGCCGGCGCTGCTGCCGTGGCTGGCGCTGATGCTGTTCGGGATCGGCTGCGCGCTGTTGACCGCGCTCGGACGCGCGGCCGAATACGGCGCCGACCATGCATTCGTGACCCGCTACGTCAGCTTTTCCTCGCTGTTCTGGTTCGGCTGGACCGGGCTGATGCTGGTGGCCTGGCGCGACGTGCAGCCGGCATGGCGGCGCTGGGTGCGGCCGCTGCTGTCGGTGCTGCTGGTGTTCCTGCTGGGCAACGGCATCCACATGGCCAAGCAGGCAAGGGAGCTGCATGTGCGCGCCGAAGGCTACGCGGCGCATATCCGCGCAAGGTATCCGGACGTGGATGCGGGTGTGATGGACGCGGCCTACGGCTGGCGCGCCGAGGCAGCGCACGGGCATCTGGCGGCCCTGCGCCGGCGCGGCTTCGCGCCCTTCGATCGCGCGCCGCAGCCGGCCGGCGCCGATGCGGACTCAGGGCAGGACGAAGCCCGCCGCGCGCAGTAGTCGCGCGGTCGCGATCAGGGGCAGGCCGACCAGGGCGGTCGGATCGTGGCTTTCGATCGCGTCGAACAGGGCGATCCCGAGGCCTTCGCAGCGGAAGCTGCCGGCGCAGTCCCAGGGCTGCTCGGCATCGACATAGCGGGCGATGGCGTCATCGGAAAGCGGACGGAAGCGCACCAGGGTGGTGTCCAGCGCCTGCCCGGCCGCAGCCCCGGGGCCGGACACCGCGACCGCGGTCAGGAACACCACTTCGCGCCCCGACATCCCCTGCAGTTGCGCGATCGCGACCTCGCGCGAGCCTGGCTTGCCCAGCAGCCGGCCATCGCAGCTGGCGACCTGGTCGGACCCGATCACCACCGCCTGCGGCCGCAGGCTGGCCACCGCGTTGGCCTTGGCGGTGGCCAGGCGCAGCGCCAGTGTGGCCGGTGGCTCGGCGGCATGTGGAGTCTCGTCGACCTCGGGCCGCGCGGTCTCGAACGGCAGGCGCAGCCGTTCCAGCAGCTGCGCGCGGTAGCGCGAGGTCGAGGCGAGCACGAGCGGGGCTGGATGCGGCACGGCGGGGCGTCTAGTGGAGTGGGGCGCGTGCGCGCTCAATCTGCGACAGCTGCGCATCGATGCTGCCGCGAGCGGCATCGATGGATTCGCGCACGCTGGCCAGCTGGTCCAGCGACGCCGCCTGGCCATGCTGCTGCAGCCACAGTCGCTGGCGCAGCATTTCCTGCATCGCCTCGCGCACCGGGTTGTGCTCGTCGCCGGCAATGGCCTCGATCTCCGAGCGCGCGGTGCGCAGCCGGTCCTCCAGGGCATCGGCCGCGTCGAGCAGTTCGGCCATGGCACGGTTGCGTTGTCCGCCGCGGCGGCGCAGCCATGCCGCCAGGCCGGCTGCCACCGCTACGACCAGCACGGAAAGGGCAATAACGGTCACAATGCAGCTCCCGGAAGTGGACGGCAGTCTGACCGCCGCCGCGCTGCCGGGCAAATTCCCCTGTCGACACAACGGCTTGCCTGTCCCAGGCGGGTTTGACAGGGGTGCATCCGACCTTTAAAATCCTACAGCTTATGTCCGCGGAACTGCCCGAAATCCTGGACGCCTGGCGGATGGTTGCCGCGCGGCGGGAGTTCAAGGGGCGGGTCGCGCTGGCGGCGCTGCCAAGGCTGCGCGATGCGCTGATGGATGCCCAGGGCGATGTTTCATTCGCACTCGGCTTCGACAGCGACGCGATGCAGGTGCCGCACCTGGAGCTGAGGATCGAGGCCGAGCTGCCGCTGCAATGCCAGCGCAGCCTGCAGCGGTTCCTGTTCCCGGTGCTGCTCGAGCAGCGGCTGGGGCTGATCAGGGACGAGGATGATGAGGCGGGTCTGCCCGAGGGCTACGAACCGCTTCTTGTCGCCGCCGACGGGATGCTTCGGCCGCTGGACCTGGTGGAGGACGAGCTGATCCTCGCCCTGCCGGTGGTCCCGGTGCAGCCGGGCTCCGAGGCAGTCGAACGCGACTGGCCGGTGTCGGCGGAAGAGGAGGCACGCGTCAATCCGTTCGCCGGGCTGGCCGCGCTGAAGAAAAAAGAATAAGCGGTTGGCGCCCCGGCGCTGTCGCACTGGCAACACACGAATCGTTCCTGGAGCAATCCCATGGCTGTGCAGAAGTCCCGCGTCACCCCGTCCCGTCGTGGCATGCGTCGTTCGCACGACGCGCTCACGGCCAAACAGCTGGCCACCGACCCGACCACGGGCGAGACCCACCTGCGCCACCACATCACCGCCGACGGCTACTACCGCGGCAAGCAGGTGATCCAGCCGAAGACCAAGGTCGTCGAAGAAGATTGACCCTGCTCCCGGGCCCGCACGCGGGCCCTGGTGACCTCGGCCCGCCACCCGCGCCCGCGCCTGCGGCATCCCGCGGTGCGGGCCGTCCGTTCTGACACGAGGGCCGTCCACGAGATGAGCAGCAGCGCGCGGATCTATTCACGTATCGCCGGAACCGGCAGCTACCTGCCCAGCAAGGTACTGACCAACGACGACCTGTCGAAGATCGTCGACACCAGCGACGAATGGATCGCCTCGCGCACCGGCATCCGTGAGCGCCACATCGCCGCGGAAGGCGAAACCACCGTGGACCTGTCGTTCCACGCGTCGGTACGCGCGCTGGAAGCCGCCGGCTGCAGCGCCGACGAGCTCGACCTGATCATCGTCGGCACCACCACGCCAGACCTGATCTTCCCGTCCTCGGCCTGCCTGCTGCAGGAGCGCCTGGGCGTGGCCGGTTGCGGCGCGTTCGACGTCAACGCCGCCTGTTCGGGCTTCCTCTACGCGCTCTCGGTCGCCGACAAGTTCATCAAGTCCGGCGATGCGAAGACCGTGCTGGTGGTCGGCGCCGAGACCCTGACCCGCATGGTCGACTGGACGGAGCGCACCACGTGCGTGCTGTTCGGCGACGGCGCGGGCGCGGTCGTGCTCAAGGCCGACACCGACACCGGCATCCTCAGCACCCATCTGCATGCCGACGGCAGCAAGAAGGAGCTGCTGTGGAATCCGGTGGGTGTGTCGGTGGGCTTCGACGAGAACGCGAAGAACGCTGGCGTGCGCATCCAGATGTCGGGCAGCGACGTGTTCAAGTACGCGGTCAAGGCGCTGGATTCGGTGGTCGAGGAGACGCTGGAAGCCAACGGGCTGGATCGCCACGACATCGACTGGCTGATCCCGCACCAGGCCAACCTGCGCATCATCGAAGCCACCGCCAAGCGGCTGGACATGCCGATGGAGCGGGTGATCGTGACCGTCGACAGGCATGGCAACACGTCTTCGGGCTCGGTGCCGCTGGCGCTGGACGAGGCGGTGCGCTCGGGCAAGGTGCAGCGCGGCCAGCTGCTGCTGCTCGAAGCCTTCGGCGGCGGCTTCACCTGGGGCTCGGCGCTGCTGCGCTACTGACTGCCTTGCACGCCTGGACAGGCGTGCGGCCCCTTTTCGATTCTTCGGCGGTCGCTGCCTTGCAGCGGCCCGGTCGCCGCGTACGGCTTGGCGCCAGTTCCGAACGCCGGTGGTGTTGATCCCGCGCGCGCATTCGCATCGGTGTACAGGGCCGATCGGCGCGTGGCATACGGCGGCGGCTAGTTTGCACGGCGTGCAAAGTCGTGGCCGACGATGGGCGACGTTGCAAGGCGATCGGATGGCATCGCCGCCGATACGCGCTGCGCATACGCCCCGGTACAGACGACGCCCGGGGTTTGCCCGTATCATCGCGCCCTGTTTTTCACCCCGGAAGTTGGCGTGACCGACCCACAACTCGCGTTCGTGTTCCCCGGGCAGGGCTCGCAGTCGCTGGGCATGCTCGCCGAACTGTCCGAGCGCCATTCCCTGGTGCGCGACACCTTCGCCGAAGCCTCGCAGGGCGCTGATGCCGACCTGTGGTCGCTGGCGCAGGCCGGCCCGGAGGAACAGCTCAACCGCACCGAGTTCACCCAGCCGGCGCTGCTGGCTGCGGGCGTCGCGGTGTGGCGCGTCTGGCTGGAGCAGGGTGGGGTGCGGCCGGCGCAGCTCGCTGGCCACAGCCTGGGCGAATACGCCGCGCTGGTCGCCGCCGGCACGCTGTCGCTGGAAGACGGTGCGCGCCTGGTGCGCCTGCGCGGACAGCTGATGCAGGATGCCGCGCCCGCCGGCACCGGCGCGATGGCCGCCGTCATCGGCGCCGAGGATGCGCTGATCGACGAGGTGTGCCGCGAGGCTTCGGGCGATGAGACCGTGGTGCCGGCCAACCACAATTCGCCGGGGCAGGTGGTGATCGGCGGCCACGCCGCGGCGGTCGACCGTGCGCTGGCCCTGCTGGCCGAACGGGGCGTGCGCAAGACGGTGAAGCTTGCCGTCAGCGTGCCCTCGCATACGCCGCTGATGCGCGAGGCGGCCAATCGCCTGTCGCAGGCGATGGCGGGCCTGTCGTGGAACGAGCCGTCGATCCCGGTCGTGCAGAACGTCGATGCCGAAGTGCACCAGGGCGTGCAGGCGATCCGCGATGCGCTCGTGCGCCAGCTCTACCTGCCGGTGCAATGGACAGGCTGCGTGCAGGCGCTGGCTGCGAATGGCGCGACGCGCATCGCCGAATGCGGTCCCGGCAAGGTGCTCAGCGGCCTGGTCAAGCGCATCGACAAGTCGCTCGACGGGCGCGCCATCGGCGCGCCGGGCGAGTTCGACGCGGCGCTCGCGGACTGGAAGCGCTGAGTCCGGCCCCGCGCGCGCGCCGGACGCGCGTATGCCGGGGCGGCCCCGGATTCGCCTTCGACCCGCATCATCCGCGACAATCCCCGCAGCACGCTCCAGATCGAACACAGGCAGGAACAGAATGACCCAGGAACTCAAGGGCGAGATCGCGCTGGTCACCGGCGCCAGCCGCGGCATCGGTGCCGCGATCGCCGACACGCTGGCCGCGCAGGGCGCGACCGTGATCGGGACCGCCACCTCGGACTCGGGCGCGAAGGCGATCGCCGAGCGGCTCGGCGCGCACGGTGGCCATGGCCGCGTGCTCGACGTGTCGGTGGCCGGCCAGGTCGAGGCCCTGGTCGAGGCGATCGGCAAGGAGATCGGCCCGCTGTCGATCCTGGTCAACAATGCCGGCATCACCCGCGACGGCCTGCTGATGCGCATGGGCGACGAGGACTGGCAGGCGATCCTGGACACCAATCTCAGCAGCGTCTACCGCTCTTCGAAGGCGGCGATGCGCGGCATGATGAAGGCGCGCAAGGGTCGCATCATCAACATCGCCTCGGTGGTCGGCGTGACCGGCAATGCCGGCCAGACCAACTACGCCGCCGCCAAGGCGGGCGTCATCGCCTTCAGCAAGTCGCTGGCCAAGGAAATCGGCTCGCGCGGCGTGACCGTGAACGTGGTCGCGCCGGGTTTCATCGAGACCGACATGACCGCAGCGTTGCCCGAGGAAGTGAAGAAGGGCCTGGCCGGCCAGATCGCGCTCGGGCGCCTGGGGCATGCCGCCGACATCGCCAATGCGGTGGCCTTCCTCGCCGGTCCCGGCGCCGGCTACATCACCGGTGAAACCATCCACGTCAACGGCGGCATGTACATGCCCTGACGCGGCCTGTCTTCCGGTAAGCATCGGGGCCTGCCGCGATGCTTTCCTAAGTTGCCGTTTTCAAAGGGAATGCGGGGCCGGATGTGATGGCCCGCCTGCCCGCACCGGGGTGGCGCAGCGGCAACGCGCTATCCTCGCCCCGGATCAGACCTTACACTTGTCAACGTAACAGCCTCCGCGGAGCTACAGCCAATGAGCAGCATCGAAGAACGCGTCAAGAAGATCGTGGTCGAACAACTGGGCGTCAAGGACGAGGAGGTCAGCGCAAGCGCGTCCTTCGTCGACGACCTCGGCGCGGATTCGCTCGACACCGTCGAACTGGTAATGGCGCTCGAAGAAGAGTTCGAGTGCGAGATCCCCGACGAAGAAGCCGAGAAGATCACCTCGGTGCAGCAGGCGATCGACTACATCAAGACCCACGTCAAGGCGTGATGCCGGGCGGGCACGCCTGGCCTGCCGGCCGGGCGTCGCCGCGCCAGGCGAACCCGTCGACCCTTCCGGTCGATCCGTAACAACCCGGGGCCGCATTGCGGCCTCGTGCGTTTTGCATCGCGCCATCGAAGCGGTGCGTTGCCCACGAATGCATCGAGGAGAGAGCCGCCAATGTCCAAGCGCCGCGTCGCCATCACCGGTATCGGCATCCTGTCGCCGCTCGGAAACGACCTCGCCTCGAGCTGGGACGGCATCGTCAACGGCCGCTCCGGCATCGGCCCGATCACCCATTTCGACGCGTCCGCGTTCGCCACGCGCATCTCGGGCTCGGTCAAGGACTTCGATCCGGCGCAGTGGATCCCGGCGAAGGACGTCAAGAAGATGGATCCCTTCGTCCATTACGGCGTGGCGGCCGCGCTGATGTCGATCGCCGATGCCGGGCTCGAGATCAGTGGCGAGGACGCCGACCGCATCGGCGTGGCCATCGGCGCCGGCATCGGCGGCCTCAAGGGCATCGAAGAGACCGCGATCAAGTACCACGAGGGCGGCCCGCGCAAGATCTCGCCGTTCTACGTGCCCAGCACGATCATCAACATGGTCGCTGGCCAAGTGTCGATCATGACCGGTGCGCGCGGCCCCAACATCGCGGCGGTCACGGCGTGCACCACGGCCACGCACAATATCGGCCTGGCCGCGCGCATGATCCAGTACGGCGATGCCGACGCGATGATCGCCGGCGGTTCCGAATTCGCCACCACGCCGACCTCGCTGGGCGGGTTCTGCGCGATGAAGGCGCTGTCCACGCGCAACGACGATCCGCAGCGCGCGTCGCGTCCCTGGGATGCGGGTCGCGACGGTTTCGTGATGGGCGACGGTGCGGGCATCCTGGTACTCGAGGAGTACGAGCGGGCGAAGGCCCGCGGCGCGCGGATCTACGCCGAACTCGCTGGCTTCGGCATGAGCGGCGACGCGCACCACATGACCGCGCCCAGCGAGAGCGGAGAGGGCGGTGCGCGCTGCATGGTGGCGGCGCTGCGCGATGCCGGCATCGATCCGTCCGAGGTCGGCTACATCAATGCGCATGGCACCTCGACGCCGCAGGGCGACCTGGCCGAGACCATGGGCATCAAGTCGGTGTTCGGCGCACATGCATCCAAACTGATGGTCAGCTCGACCAAGTCGATGACCGGCCATCTGCTCGGCGCGGCCGGCGGCGTGGAAGCGGTGTTCTCGGCGATGGCGCTGCATACGGGCGTGGTGCCGCCGACGATCAATCTCGACAACCCGTCCGAAGGCTGCGACCTGGACTACGTGCCGCATACCGCACGCGAGGCGCAGGTCGACATCGCGCTGTCGAATTCGTTCGGTTTCGGCGGGACGAACGGGACGCTGATCTTCAGGCGGGTTTGAGAACCTGTCAGGCGTAGAGGCTCAGCGATTGCGTCAGGGGAGCGCCTTCGGAAAGCGCGCCCTGCCGGCCGGGGACTGCTCCCCGGCTCGGTCAGCCCGCTGCGCGGTCCGGCCCGGCGCAGCGCGCCGTGCGCTCGCCCGGACGCGCGGCGGTGCCGCGCAAGCGGTCCGCGCTCCCCCCTGGCTGACTCGCCGCCGCAGGCCATCCCTGGCCTGCTCTCCGCAATTCCCAGCCGGCAGGGCGCCGGGGTCGTCGTCGACGTCGCTTGTCGGCGTGGAAGCAAGCGGCATCGGCGTCCATCGCGCGAAGGGGCTGGGGGCTCATCAGGTCTGGATGCCGTCACTCGTCCAGGAGTTCACGGAACTCTCCGTGCAGTGAATAGAGATAGGCTGCGCCTGGAATGGCAGCATTCCAGCCTCTGGACGATTACTCAAAGCGAGTCCACGTGCTGACCAGCAGGCCGCTACCGCCCGACACCGACCTGCTGGCCCTGCATCGCCTCGATCCGGGCCGCTATCCGCTGTTGCTGGAGTCGGTGGCGCACGGGACGGCGCAGGCGCGCTGGGACCTGCTGCTGGTTGCCGATGGCGGCTCGCTGACGCTGGGCAACGATGGCGTCACCCGCGACGGCCACGGTGGCGTGGTCGCGGGTACGTTCCTGGATGCCCTCGACGCTGCCTGGCGCGACGCGCGCCTCCCGCGCGAGGAGCCACGCTGGCCGTTCCGTGGCGGCTGGGCGCTGCTGCTGGGCTATGAGTTGGCGCGGCAGGTCGAGCCGGTGCTGCGGCTTCCGGATGCAGCGGGTGGCCTGCCGGTGGCGCAGGCGCTGCGTTGCCCGGCGGCAGTCCTGCGCGACCCTGCCAGCGGTGAATGCGTCGCGGTCGCCGAGTCCGGGCAGGACGCAATGCTCGATGCGATCGAAGCCGACCTTGCTGCGGCCGCCAAGCTGACCGCCCTGCCTGCGTGGCAGACGCCCACGCAGGTGCGCGAGGACGAGCCTGCGCGCTTCACCGGCGGTGTCGAACGCATCCTCGATTACCTGGCCGCAGGCGATGTGTTCCAGGTGAACCTGTCGCGCGGCTGGCGCGCGGAGTTCGCGCAGGCGCTGGATCCGGCGCGGCTCTACGCGCGCATGCGCCAGGCCAATCCCGCGCCGTTTGCGGGCCTGTATGCAGGTGACGGCTGGGCGGTGGCCAGTGCCTCGCCCGAGCGGCTGGTATCGATCCGTGGCGACGTGGTGGAAACGCGGCCGATCGCCGGCACCCGTCCTCGCCTGGCCGGCGACGACGATGCCGTACGCGTGCGCGAGCTGATCGGACATCCCAAGGAGCGTGCCGAGCACGTGATGCTGGTCGACCTGGAGCGCAACGACCTTGGCCGTGTCTGTGTGCCCGGCAGCGTCGAGGTGGACGAGCTGATGACGATCGAGAGCTACGCCCACGTGCACCACATCGTGAGCAACGTGCGCGGCCGGTTGCGGGCCGATGCCAGCCCCGGCGAAGTGATCGCGGCGACATTCCCCGGCGGCACCATCACCGGCTGTCCCAAGGTGCGCTGCATGCAGGTCATCGCCGAGCTCGAAGGCCAGGGGCGCGGCGCCTATACCGGCGCGATGGGCTGGCTCAATCGCGATGGCGACCTGGACCTCAACATCCTCATCCGCAGCGCCGAGCTCGAAGGCGCGCAACTGCGCTTCCGTACCGGCGCGGGCATCGTGGCCGATTCGGATCCGGTCCGCGAACTCGACGAGACGCGCGCCAAGGCCCGCGGCATGCTGCAGGCGCTGGCGGCCGAGGCGGGCGGGGCCACGGTATCCTAGGCCGATGATCCGGTATTTCCCTTCGATGGAGCATGCGCATGGCCAAGGCCCCTAGGCGCTGGCGCGGCCTGCGGCTGCTGTTCGTGCTGTCGGCGGTGGTGGCGGGCGCCGCTGCATTCTTCCTGTACGACCGTTACACCGGTTTTGCCGACATGCCGCTGTCGGGGATCGAGGCGGGCGACACCGTGCGGGTCGAGCGCGGTGATTCGTTCCGGCGCGTGCTGTCGCGGCTGCGCGAGGCCGGCGTGCGCGACGGGCATGACCTGGAATGGCAGGCGCTGGCGCGCCAGCTGGGCGCGGATGCCCGCGTGCAGGTGGGCGAGTACGCGCTCGAACCGGGCATGACGCCGCGCATGGTGCTGCAGCACATGCGCGATGGCCGCGTGGTCAGCTATCGGGTCACCATCGTCGAAGGCTGGAACATGCGCGAGCTGCGCGCGGCGCTCGGCAGGGCCACGCCGCTGCTGCAGACCATCGGCGAACTGGACGACGCTGCGCTGATGGACAAGCTGGGCCGCGCCGGCGTGCACCCGGAGGGCCGCTTCCTGCCCGAGACGTATGTCTACACACGCGGCGACAGCGATCTGGATGTGCTGCGCCGCGCCAACCAGTCGCTCGAACGTGCGCTGCAGGCCGCCTGGGAGGCGCGTGCGCCGGACCTGCCGCTGGATGACGCCGAGCAGGCGCTGGTGCTGGCCTCGATCATCGAGAAGGAAACCGGTATCGCCGAGGAACGGGCCCGCATCGGTGGCGTGTTCGTGCGCCGGCTGAAGACCGGCATGCGCCTGCAGACGGATCCGACCGTGATCTACGGCATGGGCAGCCGCTACGCGGGCAACATCCGCCGCGCCGACCTGCTCGCCGATACGCCCTACAACACCTACACCCGCGATGGCCTGCCGCCCACGCCGATCGCGATGGCGGGCGTGGCGGCGATCCGCGCGGCGACGCAGCCGGCGGACGGCGAAGAGCTGTACTTCGTGGCGGTTGGCGACGGCAGTGGCCGCCACGTGTTCTCGCGCACGCTGGCCGAGCACAACAGCGCCGTGCGCGAGTACGTGCGACGCTACCGCGAGCAGTTCGGGCCGTGATGGCGCTGCGTTCGCATGCGCGCTTCATCTCGCTCGAGGGCGGCGAGGGCGCGGGCAAGACCACCGTGCTCGATGCCTTGCGCGCGGCCCTGCGCGAAGGCGGGCAGGAAGTGGTGTGCAGTCGCGAGCCGGGCGGCACCCCGCTGGCGGAAATGATCCGCGGTCTGCTGCTCGATCCGGCGCACGAGCCGCCCGCGGCCGATACCGAACTGCTGCTGATGTTCGCCGCCCGCACGCAGCACGTCCGCGAGACGATCGCGCCTGCGCTGGAGCGCGGCGCCTGGGTGCTGTGCGATCGCTTCACCGATTCCAGCTACGCCTACCAGGGCGGCGGTCGCGGCCTGGACGCAGGCTGGATCGCGGAACTGGAGCGGCGCGTGGTCGGGCTGCGGCCGGGGTTGACCCTGCTGCTGGACGTGGATGTCGCCCGCGGTCGCGAACGTACCCGTGGACGCGACCTGGCACCCGACCGCATCGAGTCGGAGCGGGACGAATTCTTCGAGCGCGTGCGCGCGACCTACCGTGCGCGCGCCGCCGCCGAGCCACAGCGGTTCCGCGTGATCGATGCCTCGCTGCCGGCGGCCGACGTGGCAGGCGAGGCCGTGCGACTGCTGCGCGAATGGATGGCGCGCGCATGACTGCGCCGCTGGCACCGTGGCAACAACGCGCGTTCGACTATGCAGCGCGCACGCTCTCCGAAGGCCGCCTCGGTCACGCGCTGCTGGTCTGCGGGCCGGCGCGGCTGGGCAAGCGCGCGGTGGTCGCGCGCCTGGCCGCGCACCTGCTGGGGATGCACGATCCGCGTGCCGCGCATCTGATCGAGGCGGGCACGCATCCGGATTTCCACGTGGTCACGCTGCTGCCCAACCGCGAAGGCACGAAGCTGCGCACCGAGATCGTGATCGAGCAGATCCGCGAACTGTCGGACAAGCTGTCGCTGACCCCGCAGTACGGCGGCGCGCAGGTGGCGATCGTAGATCCGGCGGATGCGCTCAACGCCTCGGCCGCCAATGCGCTGCTCAAGACACTGGAAGAGCCGCAGCCCGGCCGTTATCTATGGCTGCTGGCCGCCAACCCCGCGCGCCTGCCGGCGACGATCCGCAGCCGCTGCCAGCGGCTCGAGTTCGGCTTGCCGCCGCGCGATGAAGCGCTGTCCTGGCTGCAGGCGCAGGGCCATGCCGCCAAGGTCGCAGTCGAGGCGCTGGATGCCGCGCGCGGGCATCCGGGCCTGGCCGATGGCTGGCTGCGCGATGGCGGCATGCAGCTGCGCCATGATGTAGCCGCAGATCTCGACAGGCTTGCGCGTGGCGAGCTGGCGCCCGTCGAGGCCGCGCAGCGCTGGACCGCCGACGAGCATGCCAGCCTGCGCCTGCGACACGCTGCCGACCTCGCGCTGGCCGAGGCCTCGGGCTTGACCGATCCTGCGCGAATCCGGAAGCTGGCGCAGTGGTTCGACGCGGCCAACCGCACGCGCGACCTGCTGCGCACCACGGTGCGCGCAGACCTCGCCGTCGCGGAGCTGCTGCTCTCCTGGCGCGGCACGGACGTGCCAGGCCCGGCATCCGCCAACAAGAGGTATCGATGAATACGACCGCGGGTGGCGCGCGCCAGGGCATCCTGTCGCTGGCACTGAAGGACAAGGCGCAGCTCTACAGCGCCTACATGCCTTATCTGAAACACGGCGGCATCTTCGTGCCGACACCGCGGCGTTATTTCCTCGGCGACGAGGTGTTCCTGCTGCTCACCCTGCCCGAATCCAACGAGCGCCTGCCGGTGGCCGGCAAGGTGGTCTGGGTGACGCCGACCGGCGCGCAGGGTGCGCGCACGGCGGGCGTCGGCGTGCAGTTCGCCGATACGCCGGAAGGCGAGACGGTGAAGGGCCGGATCGAGACCCTGCTCGCCGGCACGCTGTCGGCCGAAAAGCCGACGCATACCATGTGATGCGGGCGATCGCGCCGCGCATGGGCCGGGGCGCTGCAGCGCTGATGCTGGCTGCGGTGCTGGCCTTGCCGTCGATCGCAACGGCAACCGCAGACACAAAGGCAACTGCAAACCCGACTGCAACCGGCCGGATCCGCCTGGACGATGGTCAGCTGCAGGTCGAGGTGGCGCCCGCGGTCGGCGGGCGCATCGTGCATCTGTCACTGCCCGGCCGCGACAACGTGCTCAAGGTCGGCCCTGCGCTGACAACCGTGCCCGCGCCCGAGCCTTCCGCGGATGGTCCGGACCTGCCTTATTTCGGACATGAGCTCTGGCTCGGCCCGCAGTCGCGCTGGTGGCTCGACCAGGACGTGAACCAGGCCCGGCGCGCGGCCGCGGCGCCGTGGCCGCCGGATCCCTGGCTGGCGCATGCGCGCAACCGCATCGTCGAACGCGATGCACACGCGCTGGTGCTCGAAGGCGTGGCGAGCCCGGTCAGCGGCCTGCAGGCGACGCAGTCGTTCCGCCTCTCCGGCGGCACCCCGGCGACGCTTGAACTTGCTGCCGAAGCGGTGAACCGCCGCGACCGCGACGTACGCCGCAATCTCTGGTTCAACACCCGCCTGCCGGCTGGCAGCCGTGTGTTCGCGCCCGTGGCCAGGCCCGAAGACGCGCGCCTGCGGGCCGATGCGGACGCGACCTTCGATGGCCCCGTCGCCTGGTGGCAGGACGGCCTGTACTCGCTGCAGCTCGCGCCGCCGTCGGCCGGCAAGAGCGGTCGCCGCGGCAAGATCTTCATCGTGCCGTCGGCCGGCTGGGTCGCGGGCTTCAATGCGGGCCAACTGCTCCTGATCCGCTTCGAACGCCACCCCGACGCGCTGATCGATCCCGAGCACGGCCAGGTCGAGCTGTACCAGCAGTGGCACCAGGACGATCCGCAGGCGGGCATCATGGAACTCGAAGTCCATGCGCCGCTGCGCACGCTGGCGCCGGGCGAGTCGATGCAGGCGCGGGAGCATTGGGCGGTGTTCGCCTACGACGGACCGGACACCCTGGACGCGCAGCGCGCCGCGCTCGAAGAGGCGCTGCGCAGTCTCGGCCTGGATCGCTAGCTGGCCCCTCTGAAGAGGCTCAGCGTGTGCGGCGGCGACTGGCCGACGGTCGACGGACTCTCGGGATGCCCCGAATCCCTGGCCTCCCTGCATCGAGGCGTGGCCGGAAAGCGCGCCTTGACTCGTTGGGAACACTTGCCGGCCGTCCAGAGGGAACAGGGGACGCCGTCCGCGCCGGCCTGCGTGACCAGTCTGCGTCCGCCCAGGCGGGCGCCGCCAGCGTCGGGGAGCCGTGCGATCCGGCGGGACGCGTGCCTGGCCGCGGAATGACGCACGGGCCATGGCCGACCGCCCGGCAAGGCGATTGGCGCGCCGTTCAACGTCCCGGAGCCCTGCCATGCATACCATCCGTCTCCCGATCCTGGCCTGCGTGATCGCCGCGCTCGCGCTGGGCGCCTGTGATCGTCCAGCCGCGCGCGTGACTGCCGCAACTCCCGAGGTCTCACCGCCGGAAATGGCGATGATTGGCGCGCACCTGCTCGAAGGCCTCGGTGACTACCGCTTCGAGGTGACCACCACGCATCCGGAAGTGCAGCGCTGGTTCGACCAGGGAATGATGCTGACCTACGGTTTCAACCACGACGCCGCCGAGCGCAGTTTCCTCAGGGCCACCGAACTCGACCCGGCGTGCGCGATGTGCTGGTGGGGCGCCTCGCTGGTGCTGGGGCCACACGTCAACGCGGCCATGGATCCGGTCGACAACGCCGATGCCTGGCAGCGCCTGCAGCGGGCACGCGAACTCGCGCCCGGCGCCAGCGAACGCGAGCAGGCATTTATCGAGGCGCTGTCGGCGCGCTATGCGCAGCAGCCGCCGCAGGACCGGCGCGCGCTCGACGAAGCCTATGGCGAGGCCATGCGCGCGCTGGTGCGCAAGCGGCCGGACGACCTCGACGGCGCTGCGTTCCTGGCCGAATCGCTGATGGACCTGCAGCCCTGGGATTACTACGACGCGCAACTGCAGCCCAAGGGCCATACCGCCGAAGTCGTGCGCACGTTGGAATCGGTGATGGCCCGCGATCCCGACCACGTCGGCGCTTTGCACCTGTACGTGCACGCGGTCGAGGCCTCGGCCGATCCGCAGCGTGGCGTCGATGCCGCCGACCGGTTGCGCACCCTGGTGCCGGGTTCCGGCCATCTGGTGCACATGCCCGCGCACATCTACGCTCGCGTGGGCCGTTGGCACGACGCGGTGATCGCCAACCAGCGTGCGATCGAAGCCGACGACGCCTACCTGGCGCTGTGCCGCGGCAACACCCAGGGCGTCTATCCGCTGGGCTACGTGCCTCACAACCACCATTTCCTGTGGTTCGCAGCCAGCATGGAGGGCAACGCCGCGGTGGCGAAGGATTCGGCGCTGGCCACCGCGGAGCGCACCCACCTGCCCGAACTGATGCGCGAGCCGGGTTTCGCCGGCCTGCAGCACTACTGGCTCACGCCCTGGTTCGATCGCGTGCGCTTCGGCCGCTGGGACGAGATCGCCGGCGTCGACAATCCCGCGCCGGACCTGCCCTATGTCACCGCGATCTGGCACTACGCGCAGGCGATGGCGGCGCTGCGCCAGGACCGCGTGCCGGACGCGCGCGTCCATCTCGACGCGCTGCGGCCGCTCGCCGCCGATCAGGCGATGGACGCGCTGATGGTCTGGGACCGCTATCCGCTGGCGCATGCGGCGCGCATCGCCGAGCGGACCGTGACCGCGGAACTGGCGGCCGCAGACGGCGATTTCGATGCCGCGGTCGCGGCACTGGAGCAGGCGGTGGCGATCGAAGGCAGCATTCCCTACGACGAGCCGCCGGGCTGGCATGCGCCGGTGCGGCAGACGCTGGGCGCGATCCTGCTGCAGGCCGGACGCGCCGCCGATGCCGAGGTGGTGTATCGCGAAGAATTGAAGCGAAATCCAGGCAACGGCTGGTCGCTGTTCGGCCTGGCCAAGAGCCTGGAGGCGCAGGACAAGCCGCAGTCTGTCGAGACGACGAAGGCGTTCACCGCGGTCTGGGCGCAACCCGATATCGAACTGACCTCGTCGCGGATGTAGTGTCGCGTCTCAATGCCCCGGACTCACGGACCAATGCCATCTCCTCCGCTTGTCATTCACCGAGGGAAACCCCCTGGTCATGACGGGGGACTTCCGAGGATCTGACCTATCCCGCGGCTGGTTCACGGACCACCGTATTGAAGGATCGTCATCCCCGCGAACGCGGGGACCCATTTTGACTTTGCGAAAGAAGCTGGATGAGCAGCGCTACGCCCTGTAGAAAAGCGCTTCCCGCTTGACCAGCCTCGGATGTTGCAAAGCATTTCGCGGGAATGACGTTCACCGAAGGCGGCGGTGGTCCAATGCCGCCCACGGACGGCTCTTGCTTTGCGTTGGCCCCCTTCGAGGCGCTTCTCCCAAAGCCCCGGCTTTGCCCGAGGATATTGACTTCGACCGCAGGGAGAAATCCTTGGGCGGGCGGGTTGCGCCGGATCGGGATTTACCGGCTTCGCCGTTGAAGGACTCCTCTCCCTGCGGTCGAAATGACAAGACCGGGCTACGGCCGCAATGACTGGGTCGGGGCGCACTGCGTGGGCCCGGTTACCCTTCGCCCCGGTGGCGCTGGGGCAGAAGGACCAACTCGCGCCGCCATATACGTGCATCAAGGCATCAGGCCGCCTGCCCGGCCGTCTCCGCGCCTCCGCGCAGCGCGGGGTTGTCCCAGCCGGCGCGCGGGGCGAAACGATCGCCGTAACGCGCCTGCAGGGCCTGCAGGCGCGCGAGCAGCGCTTCGACGCCGACCTCGCGGATGGTCTGGATCGGGCCGCCGCGGAACGGCGCATAGCCGGTGCCGAAGATCACGCCGGCATCGAGCAGGTCGGCGTCCTCGACCACGCCCTCGTGCAGGGCGGCGACCGCCTCGTTGAGCAGGGGCAGGATCAGGCGATCCTCCAGGTCCTCCGGCACGCGGTAATCCTTGGGCACTTCGGGCTTCTTCGGCTTGCCGTTGTCCCAGGCGTAGAGGCCCTGGCCGTCCTTCTTGCCGCGCTTGCCGGCTTCCGGCGGCTGCGACAGCGCCGGCGGGATCGCCAGGCCCAGGAAGGGCGCGAGCTCCTGGCCGACGCCATAGGCGACGTCCAGGCCCACCGTATCGATCAACTCGATCGGGCCCATCGGCATGCCGTACTTCACCGCGGCCTTGTCGATCACCGGCGCAGGAATGCCTTCGGCATAGGCGGTCGCGGCTTCGAGCATGTACGGGAACAGCAGGCGGTTGACCAGGAAGCCCGGGGTGCCGGCCACGGGCACCGGCAGCTTGTCGATCGCCTTGCAGAACGCGGCCAGGCGCTGCTCGGTCTGTGCGGACATCGCGTCGTGGCGCACGATCTCCACCAGCGGCATCGACGCGACCGGATTGAAATAGTGCAGGCCGGCGAACTGCGCCGGGCGCGCGATATGCCCGCGCAGTTCGTCCAGCGGAATCGACGAGGTATTGGTGGTGAGCAGCGCATCGGGCTTCAGCCGCGGCTCGACGCCGGCATACAGTGCCTGCTTGGCGTCGGCACGCTCGATGATCGCCTCGATCACCAGTTCCGCCTGCGCCACGCCGACGCCTTCCAGGTCGGACTTCAGCCGCGCCGCGACCGCCGGCCGCTTCGCTTCGTCCTTCACCTTCTTGGCGAACAGCGCCTGCGCGCGCGTCATGGCGCCATCGATGAACTTCTGCTCGCGGTCCTGCAGCGTCACCTCGAAACCCTTGTAAGCCGACCATGCCGCGATGTCGCCGCCCATCACGCCGGCGCCGACCACGTGCACGTGCGCGATCCCGTGCGGGTCCTTGCCGCCCAGGCCCTTGAGCCGCTCCATCAGGAAGAACACGCGGGTGAGGTTGCGCGCGGTCGGGGTGCCGGCCAGCTTCACCACCGATTTCTGCTCGGCCTTGAGCCGTGCCTGGATGCCGCCGCCGCTGCGCCGCCAGGTTTCGATCAGCGCGTAGGGTGCAGGGTAGTGGTCCTTGCGCGCCTTGCGCGCGACCTGCTTGACCAGCATCGGCGCCAGCAGCTGGCGCACCGGCCAGGTGTTGGTGACCCAGCCGAGGAAACGCTGCTTGAACGGCCGCTCGCGGCCACCCAGCGCAAGCTTGGCGGCCTCGTCGAGCAGCAGCGCGGGCGCGACCACCTTGTCGACCACGCCCATCGCCTTCGCCGACGAGGCCGACAGGTTGCGGCCGGTCAGCATCACGTCCATCGCCGCCGGGGCGCCCACCAGCCGCGGCAGCCGCACGCTGCCGCCCCAGCCAGGGTAGATGCCCAGCTTCACTTCGGGCAGGCCGATGCGGGTCGATGCATCGCTGCTGGCGATGCGGTAATCGCAGGCCAGCGCGATCTCGGTGCCGCCGCCCATGCAGAAACCATGGATGGCCGCGACCGTGGTGCAGGGCAGCTCGGCCAGGCGCTGGAACACCTGCTGGCCGCGCCGGATCGAATCGCCGATGGTGCCCTTGCGGTCGAACTCGGCGAACTCGCGGATATCCGCGCCGGCGATGAAGCCCTTGTCCTTGGCCGAGCGCAGCACCAGGCCCCTGGGCGGCTCCAGCGCCACGCGCTCGAGCAGGCCGTCGAGCTCGAGCAGCACGTCCTGGGCGAAGGTGTTGACCGACTCGTCTGCACGGTCGAACGACAGCACCAATACGCCGTCCGGGCGCAGCTCGACCTGCCAGTGGCTGAAGCGCAGTCCATCGAGGCCAGCAATCATGCGGGACCATCCGTTAGGGTATGGGAAGCCCCTTATGATCCAGAGGGTGTTGCGCTGCAGTCAAATCCGGCGCCCTGGCAAGGCGGCAGGCGGCCTCCCGTGCGGCTTGAGGCCGGCAGCCGGAGCCCCCAGATCCTTCCGATGCGGGAACTTCCCGCCCCATCGCAGGTCGCAGCACCCGGCCCCGGCCGGCCCAACAGGAGTGCCCAAGGCCGATGGCCGAGATCGACACCCAGACCCTGGACCTGGAACTGGTCAAGCGCGTGCAGCGCGGCGACAGCGCCGCGTTCGACCTGCTGGTGCGCAAGTACCAGCACCGCATCGCAGCGTTGATCGGGCGCTACGTGCACGACTGGAGCGAGGTCCAGGACGTCGCCCAGGACACCTTCATCCGCGCCTATCGCGCGATCGGCAACTTCCGCGGCGATGCGCAGTTCTATACCTGGTTGCACCGGATCGCGGTGAACACCGCCAAGAACCACCTGGTGGCCGGAAACCGCCGCCCGCCGGGCGCCGACATCGACGTCGAGGACGCCGAGCAGTTCGATTCGGGCATCCGCCTGCGCGACAGCGATACGCCCGAACGCGAACTGATGCGCCAGCAGCTGGAACAAACGGTGGTCCGCGCGGTCGAAGCATTGCCCGAGGAGTTGAGGCTGGCGATCACGCTGCGCGAGGTGGACGGCCTGAGCTACGAGGACATCGCCCTGCGCATGGATTGCCCCATCGGCACGGTGCGCTCGCGCATCTTCCGTGCGCGCGAGGCGATCGACCAGGAGATGAAACCCTTGCTGGACAGCGACAACAGATCGGAGCGTGCTGCACGATGACTTCCGTCGACGACAACGAAACCCTGCAGATCGTCCCTGACCCGGACAAGCTGTACGTCTATCACCGCCAGCAGCTGTCGGCGATGCTCGATGGCGAGCTGTCGCCCGACGAGGCGAAGTTCATGCTGCGCCGGCTGCAGCACGATGGCGATCTCGCCGACTGCTGGGAGCGCTGGCAGGTCTGCGGCGACATGCTGCGAGGCCAGCGCAACGACCTGCTTCCCGCCGATTTCGCGCAGCGCGTCGCGATGGCAGTGGGTGCCGGCGGCGCCAGCCTGGAAGCGGTCGAGCCGCAGCGCACCGCGCGGCCGCGCCTGGTGCGCTGGGGCGGTGGCGCGGCGGTGGCCGCATCGGTCGCGCTGATGGCGGTGTTCGTCACCCGCCAGCTTCCGGATTCGGACCTGTCGCCCGTCGCCGAGCCCGCGCCGATGGTGGCGCAGGCCGGCGCGGTTCCGCTGCAGCAACAGGCGGCCGTGGCTTCTGCTTCAGCGGGCGACGCTGTGTCGGCGATTGCCGATCCGGCGCCCCCGGTGCCGCGCGCGCAGCCCGACGCGACGGTCGCGCTGGCGGCCGTGGCCGTGGCGGCAGCGGTCGAGACGCCCAGGCGGAGCGCGCAGCGGCGCGCGGCGAGATCGCAGCCGCGGGCGACAGCCGAAACCGCGGCTCCGCCCGTGCTCGCGGCGGTCGACGACGCGCCGTTGCCGATGTCGCTGGCCAGCGAGGACATCGCGCCCGTCATCGCATTCCCGATGCCCCAGGCCACCCCCCGGCCCTGGCCGCGGGCGCTGCTGGCACCGCAGGGCGCATTCACCGTGGCCAGCGGCAGCCTGCTGCCGCGCGAGCCGCAGTTCGAACCGTTGCTGCCGGGTGGTCGCGCGGCTCCGTGGCCCGCACCCGAGCCGGTCGGGCCGCAGGCGGACGCCGCCCAGCCCTGACGCGGCTGCGGCCCCGCCCGCGCCGCGTCGCGCTTTCGATTTTCCTCATCCACGCCTTGTCGAGGCCTACGTCCCGATGAAAACCCCGCTGCATGCTTTCGCGCTGATCCTCCTCACTTCCGCGGCCACCACCGCCGTGGTGCTGCCCATCGCCACCGCGCAGCCGGCGCCGGACGCGGTAGTTGCGCCGCTGGCCGGGCAGGCGACCGCGGTCCCCGCCGCGCCGCTCGTCACCGGGCTGCCTGATTTCACCCGTCTGGTCGAGGAAGTGGGCCCGGCCGTGGTCAAGATCGACACCATGATCGGCGGCCGCCGCGCGGCGCAGCAGCCCGACGACAGCGTTCCGGGCGAAGAGCAGATCCCGGAGATCTTCCGCCGCTTCTTCGGCCCCGGTTTCCAGATGCCCGGCCCGGGCGGTCCCGGTGGTCGCGGCCAGGCCCCGCGCGGACGCGCGATGGGTACCGGGTTCCTCATTTCCGATGATGGCTACATCCTTACCAACCACCACGTCATCGACCGCGCCGACGAGGTCAAGGTCACGCTCAGCGACCTCCGCGAATTCGTCGCCAAGGTGGTGGGCAGCGACGAGCGCTCGGACGTGGCCCTGCTCAAGATCGAGGGCAAGGGCCTGCCGGTGCTGCGCACGGGCGATGCCTCGAGCGTGAAGCCCGGCCAGTGGGCGGTGGCGATCGGCTCGCCGTTCGGCTTCGACCAGACGGTCACCGCCGGCATCGTCAGCGCGACCGGTCGCAGCAATCCCTACGCCAACCAGCAGTACGTGCCCTTCATCCAGACCGACGTCGCCATCAACCAGGGCAACTCGGGCGGACCGCTGCTCAACACCCGGGGCGAGGTGATCGGGATCAATTCGCAGATCTTCAGCAACTCCGGCGGCTACATGGGCGTGGCGTTCGCCATTCCGATCGATGTGGCCATGAACGTGGTCGACCAGCTCAAGAAAACCGGGCGCGTGCAGCGCGGCCAGCTGGGCGTGCAGTTCCAGGCCACCGGCATCACCGCCGACCAGGCCAAGGGCTTCGGCCTGCCCGATACGCTGGGCGCGCTGGTCAGCGAGGTGGTGCCGGGCAGCCCGGCCCAGAAGATTGGCATCGAGCCGGGCGACGTGATCCGCAGCGCCGACGGCGTCACCATCCGCCAGCCCGGCGACCTGCCGCCGATCGTGGGCAACAAGGTGCCGGGCGCGAAGATCAAGATCGGGGTGTTCCGCGAGGGCCGCGAGCGCACGTTCGACGTGACCCTGGCCGAGCTCGACGACGATGCGCTAGCCAGTGCCACCCCGCGCCCGGGCGCGCCGTCGCCGGCGCCGGCCAGCGATGCCAACGCGCTCGGCCTGGTGACCCAGGAACTGACCGAGGCGCAGCGTCGCCAGCTTGGCCTGGAAGCGGCCGAGGGCGTGCGCATCGCCCGCGTTGAAGGTGCGGCTGCTCGCGAGGCCGGCCTGTCGCCTGGCGATGTGGTACTGCGCGTGGGCCGTACGCCGGTCGGCAGCGCCTCTGCGCTGGATCGGGAGCTGCGCGGGGTGAAGGCCGGTCAGACGGTGATGTTGCTGGTCCGCAGCCAGGGCGGCGGCAGCCGCTTCGTCGCGATCACGCCCGAGGGCTGAGCCGTTCCCTCCGGCGCCCGGAGGCGCCTGCCCGCAGATGCCGGGCAGGCGCTTGTCCGCCCATCCCGGGCGCTGGCGCCGGCGGCGGGGGCGATACCGGCCCTATGCGATAATCCCCGGCTGTCCTGACGACGGCCGCTGCCGCCTCCCCATGTCCGACCCCATGCGGCAGATCCGCAACTTCTCCATCATCGCCCACGTCGACCACGGCAAGTCGACGCTTGCCGACCGCATCATCCAGCTGTGCGGCGGCTTGACCGCGCGCGAGATGGAAGCGCAGGTGCTCGACAACAATCCGATCGAGCGCGAGCGCGGCATCACCATCAAGGCGCAGTCGGTGTCGGTGCCCTACACCGCGCGCAACGGCGAGACCTACCACCTCAACTTCATCGACACGCCGGGCCACGTCGACTTCAGCTACGAGGTCAGCCGCTCGCTGGCCGCCTGCGAAGGCGCGCTGCTGGTGGTCGATGCCGCACAGGGCGTCGAGGCGCAGTCGGTCGCCAACTGCTACACCGCGGTCGAGCAGGGCCTGGAAGTGGTGCCCGTGCTCAACAAGATCGACCTGCCCACCGCCGACATCGAGCGTGCGAAGGCGGAGATCGAGGCGGTCATCGGCATCGATGCCACCGACGCGGTCCCGGTCAGCGCCAAGACCGGCCTCAACGTGGAAGAGGTGCTGGAAGCGATCGTGCATCGCATCCCACCGCCGCAACGGCGCGACAGCGACAAGCTGCAGGCGCTGATCATCGATTCCTGGTTCGACAACTACCTGGGCGTGGTGTCGCTGGTGCGGGTGATGCAGGGCGAGATCAAGTCCGGCGCCAAGATGCTGGTGATGTCCACCGGCCGCACCCACCAGGTCGACGGCGTGGGCGTGTTCACGCCCAAGCGCAAGGTCACCGGCAAGCTGTCGGCGGGCGAGGTGGGCTGGATCACCGCGTCGATCAAGGACGTGCACGGTGCGCCGGTCGGCGACACGCTCACGCTCGCGGGCGATCCCGCATCCGGCCCGCTGCCCGGCTTCCAGGAAATGCAGCCGCGCGTGTTCGCGGGCCTGTTCCCGGTCAATGCCGAGGACTATCCGGACCTGCGCGAGGCGCTGGACAAGCTGCGGCTCAACGATGCCGCGCTGCGCTTCGAGCCTGAAAGCTCGGAAGCGATGGGCTTCGGCTTCCGCTGCGGCTTCCTGGGCATGCTGCACATGGAGATCGTGCAGGAGCGGCTGGAGCGCGAGTACGACCTCGACCTGATCTCCACCGCACCCACGGTGATCTACGAGGTGCTGCGTACCGACGGCGTGGTGATGCCGCTGGACAACCCGGCCAAGCTGCCGGCGGCCAACCTGACCCAGGAAGTGCGCGAGCCGATCATCCGCGCCAACATCCTCACCCCCGAGGCCTACATCGGCGCGATCATCAAGCTGTGCGAGGACAAGCGCGGTGTGCAGATCGGCATCCAGTACCTGGCCAGCCAGGTGCAGATCAGCTACGAGCTGCCGATGGCCGAGGTGGTGCTCGACTTCTTCGACAAGCTCAAGTCGGTGAGCCGCGGCTATGCCTCGCTCGACTACCAGTTCCTGCGTTTCGACGCCGGTCCGTTCGTGCGCGTGGATACGCTGATCAACGGCGACAAGGTCGATGCGCTGTCGATCATCGTGCACCGCAGCCATGCCGACCGCCGCGGCCGCGAGCTGACCGAGAAGATGAAGGAACTGATCCCGCGCCAGCAGTTCGACGTGGCGATCCAGGCCGCGATCGGCTCGCAGGTCATCGCCCGCACCACGGTCAAGGCGCTGCGCAAGAACGTGCTGGCCAAGTGCTACGGTGGCGACATCAGCCGCAAGAAGAAGCTCCTCGAGAAGCAGAAGGAGGGCAAGAAGCGGATGAAGCAGGTCGGTCGCGTCGAGATCCCGCAGGAAGCGTTCCTGGCGGTGCTGCAGGTGGACAACAAGTAGGGGATGGCGTGACATGATGAAATGGTTCGAGCTGGGGCTGGTCGTGCTGACCTTCGCGACCGGCATCACCTGGCTGCTCGACCGGCTGTTCTTCGCGAAGCGTCGCGCGCAGCGGTCGGGCCTGCTCGAAGAGAAGGAGCCGATCGTCGTCGACTACGCGCGGGCCTTCTTCCCCGTGCTGTTCGTGGTGCTGATCCTGCGCAGCTTCATCGCCGAACCGTTCCGGATCCCCTCCAGCTCGATGATGCCGACCCTGCTGATCGGCGACTTCATCCTGGTCAACAAGTTCACCTATGGCATCCGCCTGCCGGTCAACAACCGCAAGGTGATCGCGCTGGGCGAACCCGAGCGCGGCGATGTGGTGGTGTTCCGGCCGCCGCATCATCCCGACCAGGACTGGATCAAGCGCGTGGTCGGCCTGCCGGGCGACGTGGTGTCGTATCGCGACAACATGGTCTACGTGAACGGCCAGTCCTTCGGCTACGGCGATCCCCGGCACTACGTCGGCGTGGGCCGCGGCAGCGACATGACCGGTGCCGGCCTGATCGACGAAACGATGCCGGGCCGGACCCACCAGGTCCTCGAGACCCGTCGCCCCGGCATGCTCGACCCGGGCGAGGGCGAGTGGCGGGTGCCGGAAGGCGAGTATTTCGTGATGGGCGACAACCGCGACCGCAGCGACGACAGCCGGTTTTGGGGTACGCTGCCGGAGAGCCAGCTGCGCGGGAAGGCGTTTCTGGTCTGGATGAATCTCGACAGCAGCGCGCCGGGCTGGATCGACTGGAGCCGGATCGGCAGCCGCATTCCGTAGCGCCGGCGCGGAAGGCTGTCAGCGGGCCGGCACATCTGCAGCAACGGGGGATCGAATCATGGGTATGCGTCGCAGGCAGGGCGGCATCACGCTGCTGGGCTTCATCTTCGTGGCCGGCCTGGTCGGCTTCCTGGTGTTCATGGGGATCAAGCTGTTTCCCATGTACTCGGAGTACTACAGCGTCAAGTCCGCGCTCAAGAGCCTGGCCGCGGAGCCGGGCGTGGGCAACTACGCGCCAGGCCGCATCCAGGACCTGTTTTTCCGCAGGCTCAACATCAGCTACGCGTCCAACATCAAGAAGGAACACGTCAAGATCCAGCGCGTGGACAACGGCTGGCAGATGGACGTGACCTACGAGGTGCGCAAGCCGATGGTGGCCAACCTCGATGCGGTGGGCCGCTTCCATGCCAGCCAGCACCTGAGCGGGACCGGCGGTGCCGCGAACTGACCCGCGGGCCGGGGTGTTCGACGCGCATGCGTTCGGCGACCCGTCCCTGCTCCACCAGGCGCTGACACACCGCAGCGCCGGGGCACCCCACAACGAACGGCTGGAATTCCTCGGCGATGCGGTGCTGGGCGTGATCGTGTCCGATGCGCTGTACGCGCGCTGGCCCAAGGCCGACGAAGGCTCGCTCACCCGCGCCCGCGCCGAACTGGTGCGCGAATCCTCGCTGGCCGAAGTCGCGCGGCGGCTGGCGGTCGGCGACTGGCTGACCCTGGGCCCCGGCGAGATGAAATCCGGTGGCCACCGCCGCGATTCGATCCTGTCCGACGCACTGGAGGCGGTGATCGGCGCGATCTACCTCGATGCCGGCTTCGAGGCCTGCCGCGCCGTCGTGCTGCCCTGGTTCGAGGAAGCGGTGTCCGCGGTGCCGGCCAGCAAGGTCGGCAAGGACGCCAAGACGCGCCTGCAGGAGTGGCTGCAGGGGCGGCAGAAGCCGCTGCCGCAGTACGAACTCAAGTCCGAGAGCGGCGAGGAGCACGCACGCGTGTTCGTGGTGCGCTGCGTGCTGTCCGACCCGGCCGCCGCGGGCGAGGGCGAGGGCGGGTCGCGGCGCGCGGCCGAGCAGGTCGCGGCGGGCGTGGTGCTGGAACTGCTGGAAGCCAGGGACTGAACCCGTGCCCGGCGATGCCGGGCGCGGCCTGCGATCACCCGCCCTGGCCCGCAACTCCCCTACAATCCGCGCCATGTCGCAGAACGCCCCTCCCGCCGCGCACCGCGCCGGCCACCTCGCCGTGATCGGCCGTCCGAACGTCGGCAAGTCCACCCTGGTCAACGCCCTGGTGGGCGCCAACATCAGCATCGTCTCCAACCGGCCGCAGACCACGCGCCACCGCCTGCTGGGCATTGCCACGCTGCCCCAGGGCCAGATCGTGCTGGTCGACACGCCCGGCCTGCACCTGGAAGGCGGCAAGCGGGCCTCGTCCGCGCTCAATCGCGTGCTCAACCGCGCCGCCCGCGGCGCGCTCGAGGGCGTGGACGCGGCTGCGCTGGTGGTCGAGGCCGGTCGCTGGGACGAGGAGGACACCCTGGCCTACGAGACCCTGCATGCCAGCGGCCTGCCGCTGCTGCTGGTGGTCAACCAGGTCGACCGCTTCCCGGAAAAGGCGAAGCTGCTGCCCTACCTGCAGCGCGTGACCGAGGGGCGCTCGTTCGCCGCGGTGCATCCGGTCTCCGCGCTCAAGCGCACGGGCCTGGATGCATTGACCGCGTCGCTGCTGTCGCAGTTGCCCGAGCAGCCGCCGCTGTACGGCGAGGACGAGATCACCGACCGCAGCCAGCGTTTCCTGGCCGGCGAGCTGCTGCGCGAGCAGCTGATGCGCCAGCTCGGCGCCGAACTGCCCTACGCGACCACGGTGGAGATCGAATCCTTCACCGAGGAACCTTCGCCCAAGGCCGGCGTGATGTATCGCATCGGCGCGGTGATCTGGGTCGAACGCGAGGGCCAGAAGGCGATCGTGATCGGCAAGGGCGGCACCCGCCTGCGCGACATCGGCAAGCATGCGCGCCAGCGCATGGAACAGCTGTTCGACGCCAAGGTGTTCCTGCAGACCTGGGTGCGCGTGCGCGAAGGCTGGTCCGACGACGAATCCGCGCTGCGCACGCTCGGCTACGAGTAGCCGGCGCGCTGGGGGCGGGCATCCGTGCGCTACGACGCCGAACCGGCCTACGTCCTGCATGCGCGGCCCTGGCGCGAGACCAGCCTGCTGGTCGACGTGCTGACGCGCTCCCATGGCCGTCTCGGCCTGCTCGCGCGCGGGGTGCGTGGTCCGCGCCGGCAGGTGCAGTTCGCCGCGCTGCAGCCACTGCAGCACGTGCGGCTGGTAGCGGTGCAGCGCGGCGAACTGGCCACCCTGGTGTCGGCCGAAGCGATCGACGCGCCGCCGCTGTTGCCTGGACACGCCGCGCTGTCGGCGTTCTATGTCAATGAGCTGCTGCTGCGTTTGGCGCCGCGCCAGGACCCGCATCCCGAACTCTACGAGCTGTACGGATGGCTGCGCGCGCGCCTGCATGATGCCGCGGAGCTGGCCTGGAACCTGCGCCGCTTCGAGCGCGACCTGCTGCAGGCCCTGGGCTTCGGCTTCGACCTGGGGCATGACGGCGACGGCACGGCGATCGATCCTGCCGCGCGCTACCGGCTCGATGCCGAGCATGGCCCGCGCCGCGTGCTGGGCGAGCGCGTCGGCGAATCGCGCGCACGCTACGCCACCGGCAGCGCACTGCTCGCGCTGGGCGAGGACCGCAGGCCCGATCCGGCCGACCTCGACAGCCTGCGCGGCGCGATGCGCGACGTGCTGTCGCAGCACCTGGGGGCGCGGGGACTGAAATCCTGGCAGCTCGCCGGCGAATTGGGCCGGCTCGCCCGTGGGACCGATCAGGCGTCCGACAGCGTGTCCTGAACCGCGTCGCGGAACGCCTGCAGTGCGCCAACGGAAGCAGGCGCGGCATGCAGTCGCGCGACCATCTCCCCCAGACGCGCCGCGCCCACGAACCCGCAGCCTGCCTCCAGCCTGTGCAGCGCGGCGCGCAGCGCGTCGGCATCGCCCGTGGCTGCGGCCGCGGCCACGGCGTCGCGCGCGCCCGGAAGTTCGGCAATGAACAGGCCGCGCATGGCGGCCACATTGTCGGCACTGCCGGCCAGCGCCAACAGCGCCTGCGCATCGTCCCAGACCGGCAGGTGGTAGTCAGCGACCGCCTGGCGCACGCGGTACGTGCCGGGATCGGTGTCGCCACCCTGTGGTTCCAGCACGCGGCGGATCGCCGCAAGCCAGGCGTCGGCCGCCAGCGGCTTGGCGACCGTGGTGGCGAAGCCGGCCGCCAGCAGGGCCGCGTGCTCGTCCTGCTCGCGCGACGCGGTGTGCGCGATGGCCGGCGTCTGCAGGCCTTGCGCACGCAGGCGCGTCAGCAGTTCGGTGCCGCTGCCGTCGGGCAGGCGTGCGTCGAACAGCCAGACCGCGTGGGAATGCACAGTGGCCAGCGCGAGGGCTTCGGCCATGCTGGCCGCCGCGTCGACCACGGCCGGCAGCGATTCGGTCGCCGCCTGCAGGAACGCGCGGCTGGTGGGATCGTCCTCGACCAGCAGGATCCGTGGATTCATCGTCGCCCCCTGCGCAGCGGATATGCTCGCCCGATGCCTTGGCGCATCTTAACGCTGTTGCTGTTGCTGCTGGTGCTGGCCGCAGGCCCGGCGCCGGCGCGCACCGCAACTGCGCGCATCGATGCCATCGATGCCGCCGGCGTGGCACTGCGCGACGTCCGCGTGCGGCTGTACTGGCCGTCCGACGCGACGCAGGGCGAACTTCGGATCGAGGCGGCGCGGATCGACGCGCCGGCGCTGGGCTACCGGTTCGCCGACGTGCGCTGGCAGTGTCCGCTGGCCAGGCCGCAGGCCGACGCCTGGCGCTGCGAAGGGCCGCTGCAGGGGCAGGGCGGCGCACCGCTGCGCCTGGCCGTGGACCTGTCCCCGGCCAGCACCGATGCGCTGCTGGCAGGCGGCGACGCCCGGCTGGCGCTGCATCGCAATGCCGCCAGCCCCGACGCGACGCAACTGCAGCTCACGCGCGTGCCGATGCTCTGGGCGCAGGCGCTGCTGGCCAATGCCTGGGCTGGCGGGCGGCTGGCCGCTGGCACGATGGACGGGGCGGTCACGCTGCACACGCCAGGCGACCGCCCGCTGCAGCTCGACGGACATCTGGCCCTGGCCGGCCTCGGCCTGGAGTCCGACGACGGCAGCATCGCACTGGGTGATGTGGACGGGGCGGTGCGCCTGGACCTGCGCATGCCCGACGACAGCGGCATGCTGCTGTCGCTGGCGGGCGAGGTGGAGCGGGGCGAGGCACTGTTCGGCAACGCCTACCTTGCGCTGGGCGGCACGCCGGTGGAATTCGGGATCGATGCGCGGCAACTGCCCGGTGGGGGCTGGTCGGCGCCGCGGATCGAATGGCGTGACGCGGATGCGCTGGATGCGCGCGGCAGCGCCGAACTCGATGCCGAAGGCGGGCTGCGCGCACTTGCGATCGAGGTGCGCAGCGATGCGCTCGCGGCTTTGCCGGACCGCTACCTCTCCGGATGGCTGGGCCTGGCCGGACTGTCGGGGCTGGCGCTCGATGGCGCGGCAGCGGCGCAGCTCCGCGTCGAAGGGGGGCGGATCGAGGCGATGGACCTGCGGCTTGAAGGGGTGGGTATTCGCGATCCGCGCGAGCGCTTCCGCATCGACGGCCTCGCGGGCGAGCTGCGCCACACCGCCGTCGGCGTGGTCGACAGCGAACTGCGCTGGCGCGGCGGCGCGCTTTACGAACTGGACTTCGGCCCGATCCGCCTGCCGCTGCGCAGCCAGTCCGGCACGCTGCAGCTGCGCGAGGCGGTGACGCTGGACATGCTGGGCGGCCAGCTGCAGCTGGACAACTTCAGCCTGACCCCGCCGCGCGAGGACAGCGGCCTGCGTGTGGACTTCGGGCTGGCGCTCGATGCGCTGGACGTCGGCCAGCTGGCCAGCGCCTTCGGCTGGCCGGAATTCCGCGGCACCCTGGGCGGGCGCATTCCCAGCGCACGCTACGCCGACGAGCGCCTGGATTTCGACGGTGGCCTGAGCGTGCACCTGTTCGACGGCCGCATCGACGTGGGCGCGCTGTCGATGGAGCGGCCTTTCGGGGTCGCGCCCACGCTGTCTGCGGACCTGTCGCTGCATGACCTGGACCTGATGGACATCACCGGTGCGTTCGACTTCGGCAGCATCAGCGGCCGCCTGCACGGGCGCATCGACGGGCTGCGCCTGGTCGACTGGACCGCCACCGCGTTCGACGCCGAACTGCACACCGAGCCGCGTCGCGGCATGCGCCAGCGCATCAGCCAGCGCGCGGTGCAGGACATCTCCAGCGTTGGCGACGCATCCTTCGTGGGCAGCCTGCAGGGGCAGCTGATCGGGCTGTTCGACGACTTCGGCTACCGCCGCATCGGCATCGGCTGCCGCCTGGCCAATGAGGTCTGCGCGATGTCGGGACTGCATTCAGCGGGCGCTGGCTTTACTATCGTCGAAGGCACGGGCGTGCCGAGGCTGCAGGTGGTCGGGTTCAATCGCAACGTCGACTGGCCCACCCTGCTCGAACGCCTGGCCGCGGTGGCTGCCGGCGATGTCGCGCCGGTGGTGGACTGAGCGGCCGCACCGTCATCAACGCAAGGAGTGGTCGCATGCGCCGTGTCCTGGGAATCTCGCTGTTTTCGCTGGCGCTGTGCGCCTGCGTCACGATCAATGTCTACTTCCCCGCCGCCGAGGCGCGCGAGGCCGCGCGCGAGTTCGTCGAGAACGTGATTGGCGACGAGGCCGCGCCGGCCCCTGCGGCCACGCCGCCCGGTGGCGGCGGGATGGCCTCGCGCCAGCTGCGCTTCGATCCCTGGATGCTGCTCGGCATCGGCAGCGCGCAGGCGCAGTCGAGCCCGGACATCACCATTCGCACCCCGGCGATCCAGGCAATCCAGTCGCGGATGGAATCGCGCTTCAGCGCGATGCGGCCGCACTTCGACTCCGGTGCGCTGGGGTTTGCCGGTGATGGCACGGTGGTGGTGCGCGATGCCTCGAAGCTGGCGATCAAGGACCGGGTGGCGGTCAATGCCGCCGTCGCCGACGACAATCGCGACCGCAAGGCGGTCTACCGCGAGATCGCGGTGGCCAACGGCCATCCGGAGTGGGAGTCGCAGATCCGCGACGTGTTCGCGCGCCAGTGGATCGCGAGCGCGCGTCCGGGCTGGTGGTACCAGCAGGGCGGGGCCTGGAAGCAGAAGTAGGGGCGGGCTGGATGTCCCGGAAGGGGGCGCTGTCGTCCCTGATCTGTCACTCGATGGCAGCGAGAAGCGCTCCTCGACGGCGAAGCCGGTAAATCCCGGGCCTTCGCCGGTTCCAGATTGATCGCTGCGCGCGAAGTGGCAGTGTTGTCGACCCTGATTCCGGTGTTTTCCGGGTGGGCCCGGTCTGGCCTCCCGGGAATCCGTGCTCCACGCATCTGCGACAATATCCGGCCCTTCGCACGCAGCTGATGCCACGTGGCCCGGATCGACCAGACGCCTTTTGAACTCGACATCATCGGCCTCAGCCACGATGGCCGCGGGGTCGCACGTCGCGCCGACGGCAAGGCCGTATTCGTGGCCGATGCATTGCCCGGCGAGCGGGTCGTGGTGCGCCAGACCGCGCGCTCGCGCAGTTTCGACGAGGCCACCACGCTGGAAGTGCTGCAGGCCTCGCAAGACCGGGTCGCGCCGCGTTGCCCCCACTTCGGCGTGTGCAGCGGCTGCGTGTTGCAGCATCTGGACGAATCCAAGCAGATCCTGGCCAAGCAGCGCGTGCTGCTGGAAAACTTCGAGCGAATCGGCCACGTCGCGCCCGCGACCGTGCTGCCGCCGCTGACCGGCGGGGCCTGGGGCTACCGGCGCAAGGGCCGCTTCTCGGTGCGGCGCGTGGAGAAGAAGGACAAGACGCTGGTCGGCTTCCGCGAGCGCGACGCGCGCTACGTTGCCGACCTGCGCGAATGCCATACCGTCGTGCCCGAAGTCGGCGTGCTGATCGTGCCGCTGACGGCCCTGGTCGACGGCCTGCAGGCGCGGCGCGACGTGCCGCAGATCGAGTTCATCGTCGGCGATGCGCAGCCGGATTTCGATGGCGTTGCGCTGGTGTTCCGCCACCTGCAGCCGTTCGGCGAAGCCGACCTTGCAGCCCTGCGCGATTTCGGCGAGCGCCATCGTGTCGCCATCCACCTGCAGCCGGGCGGGCTGGATTCGGTGCATGCGCTGTGGCCGGCGCAGCCCTCGCTGTCGTTCCGTCTGGAACCCTGGGACATCACGTTCGCGTTCCGGCCGCTGGATTTCATCCAGGTCAACGCGCGCCTCAACGAGGACATGATCGCGCGTGCCTTCGAGCTGCTCGACCTGCAGGCGGGCGATCGCGTGCTCGACCTGTTCTGCGGCCTGGGCAACTTCACCCTGCCGATGGCGCGGATCGTGTCGGAAGTCGTGGGCGTGGAGGGTGAGGCCGGGCTGGTGGCCCGCGCGCGGGAGAACGCGCAACGCAACGGCCTGGCCAATGCAGGCTTCCATGCCGCCGACCTCACCCAGGACCAGCGCGGCAGCGCCTGGATGCGGCAGGGGTTCGACAAGCTGCTGCTCGACCCGCCGCGCTCGGGCGCGATCGACGTGCTGAAGCAACTGCCGCTGGAGCGCTTCGGTCGCATCGTCTACGTCAGCTGCCACCCTGGGTCGCTGGCGCGCGATGCGGGTTATCTGGTCAAGGAACGCGGCTGGAAGCTGGTGAGTGCGGGGGCGATGGACATGTTCCCGCAGACCGCGCACGTGGAGTCGATCGCGCTGTTTGAAAGGCGCTGACCGCGGGGAGGCATCCTTCGGGTGCATCCGGATCTGCCCGGATGTCGTCCAGGGCTGCAGCGATCAGTCATCCGGTCATGTCCCGTTGCCTCCCGAGTCATGTCCAGTTGTCACCCCTGGTGGTGTCCAGCTGTCGTCTCGAATCATCAGTTGTATTCCCGAGCGCAGCGAGGGATCTTGTTGCCGTCGCCCTGATGCCGGATTCCCCGCTGCGCTCGCAATGACAGAGCGTTTCCCCTGTCTCCAGTCCCGGTTGCAAACCCGCCATGCCCATCGAGATCGAACGTAAATTCCTGGTGACCGGCGACGGCTGGCGCGCCGCAGCACATGCGGTGCTGCCCATGGCCCAGGGCTACATCAACGACATCGGCGCGATGGATCGCGGCGAACAGAAGGCCTCGGTGCGCGTGCGCATCCAGGGCGACGAGGCCTTCCTCAACCTCAAGTCGCGCGAGCTGGGCAGCACGCGGCAGGAGTTCGACTACCCGATCCCGCCCGACGATGCCCGTGCGCTGCTGGCGCTGTGCGTGGGCGGGCTGATCGACAAGCGCCGACACCTGGTGCGCCACGAGGGGCACCTGTGGGAGGTCGACGAGTTCCTCGGCGACAACGCCGGCCTGGTGGTGGCGGAGATCGAGCTGTCCAGCGCCGACGAGTCTTTCGTCCTGCCGCCGTGGGCCGGGCGCGAGGTCACCGACGAATCGCGCTACTACAACCTCGCGCTCGCGTCGCACCCTTACGCGGTCTGGAGCGCGGAAGAGCGCAGCGCCGCCGACTGAAGGCATCGCCTGCGGGAGCGGGGTTGCGCAGAGGAGTTCGCGAGCAAGACCGCTCCCACAGGGTGGTGAAGATCCTCGATTGTGAGGGCGCGCATGCACGCGAAGGCTTTCGGAGCAAAGGTCGCGCCCACCGAGTGCCGGAGGCTTGGCCTCGGCCCTGGCCGTCCCCATGCTGGCGGCATGAGAATCGATGTCTGGTCCGACGTGGTCTGCCCCTGGTGCTGGATCGGCAAGCGCCGCTTCCAGCGCGGCCTGGAACTGCTGGGCGCCGATGCGCCGCAAGTCGAGGTGCACTGGCACCCGTTCCTGCTCGATCCCGACGCCGGCACCGAGGCGGTGCCGCTACGCGAGGCCTACGCACAGAAGTTTGGTGGCGCCGAGCGCACCGCGCAGATGCTGGCGAGCACCCAGGCTACGGCGCGCGCTGAAGGCCTGCCGTTCGATTTCGACCGTGGGCAGGTGCGCGTGACCACCGTGCCCGCGCACAGGCTGCTGTGGCTGGCCGCGCGCGAGGGCGATGCCGACCGCGTCGGTGAAGCGCTGTTCCATGCCCATTTCGCCGAGGGCCGAAACCTGGCCGATCCGGAGGTGCTGGTCGCGGCCGGCGGCGCCGGCGGCCTGCCTGCGTCGCGGATCCGCGCCCTGCTCGCGGGCGACGAGGGCGAGGCCGAGGTGCGCGCGCAGTACGCGCAGGCGCAGGCCATGGGTATCCGGTCGGTGCCGACCTTCATCATCGACGGCCGTTACGCGGTGCAGGGCGCGCAGCCACCCGAGGCGTTCGCGCAGGCGCTGCTGCAGGCCCGTGGCGAGGTGCAGTCCGGCCAGGCGCCGGACGATGCGGCCTGCGGCCCGGACGGCTGCCGCGTCTGAACCTGCCGGGCCGACCAGAGCCGCGGCCCACCGGCCATCTGCGACAATGGCGCGGTGCGCAACCGCGCATGTGAAGGAGACCCGCGGATGCTCGTGATCGGCGTTGCCGGCATGGAACTCAGCGCGCAGGAGCGCGACTGGCTGCAGAACGACGCCTGTGCCGGCGTGATCCTGTTCAAGCGCAACTTCGCCTCGCGCGCGCAGGTGATGGACCTGTGCGCCGCGATCCGCGAGGCCGCGCCCCGTCCGCAGCTGATCTGCGTCGACCAGGAAGGCGGGCGCGTGCAGCGTTTCCGGGATGGCTACAGCGCACTGCCTTCGCTCCACGGCTTCGGCCGACTGTATGCCGCCGACCGCGAGGCCGCACTGCGCCTGGCCGAAGAGCACGCCTGGCTGATGGCCAGCGAGATCCGCGCCACCGGCGTGGACCTGAGCTTCGCGCCGGTGGTCGACGTCGGCCACGGCAATCTCGCCATCGGCGACCGCGCCTTCTGCGACGATCCGCAGGTGGTGGCCGACTTCACCCGCGCCTACGTGCGCGGCATGCATTCGGTGGGCATGGCGGCCACGCTCAAGCACTTCCCGGGGCATGGGACGGTGCGCGAAGACACGCACTTCGACAACGCGGTCGACAACCGTTCGCTGGACGAGATCCGCGCGCACGACCTGGTGCCCTTCGTCGCCGGAATCGAAGCCGGCGCCGACGCGGTGATGCTGGCGCACGTGGTGTATCCGCAGGTCGCGCCGGAGCCGGCCGGCTACTCGCCGCTGTGGATCAACGACATCCTGCGCCAGGAAATGGGCTTCCGCGGCGTCGTGTTTTCCGACGACATCGGCATGGCCGCCGCGTTTTCCGCGGGCGGCATCAAGGCACGCGTGGACGCGCACCTGGACGCGGGCTGCGACGTGGTGCTGGTCTGCCACCCGGAGCTGGTCGAGGAATCGTTGGCGGCTGTGAAGCATCGCAGCCTCAACACCATGGCCCTGGTCGGCCTGCTCGGACGCGGCGGCCTGGGCTGGGACGGCCTGCTGGCCGATGCGCGTTACAGTGACGCGCAGGCGCAGCTGGCTGCGCGACTGGGACAGACCGCATGAACGTGCCGAAGCTCTCGGAAATCCTCGAAACCGCCGAACTGCTGTTCGACCGCGACGAACTCGAGGAGGCGATCGAGGAGATGGCCGACGCCATCCAGGCCGACTACGCGGACGACGAGCAGCCGCCGCTGTTCCTCACGGTGATGCACGGCGGTCTTCCGTTTGCCGGACAGCTCGCCTTCGCGCTGGGTGAACGCGGACTCGATCTCGAGTTCGATTACCTGCACGCCACCCGCTACCGCGGCAACACCATCGGTTCGGGCCTGGCCTGGCTGCATCGTCCGGCCACGCCGATGCGCGGGCGACGCGTGCTGCTGGTCGACGACATCCTGGACGAGGGCCACACGCTCAAGGCCGTGAAGTACTGGTGCGAGGACCAGGGCGCGGCCGACGTGCGCGTCGCGGTGCTGGCGGTCAAGCAGCACGACCGCTGCGTCGACGACATCTGCGCCGACCACATGGGTGTGAGCGTGCCGGACCGCTACGTGTTCGGTTACGGCATGGACTTCCACGAACAGGGCAGGAACCTGCCGGGCATCTACGCGCTCGGCGAATAGGCTTCGCTTCACCTGCCATCTGCGGTCGAACCCAGGGCAACGCTGAAGTTCTCTCGTTTCCCGCCGGGTTCGGAACGACGGATCGGACTTCGCAGCGTTGCCTCGGTCCCGTCATTCCAGCGCAAGCTGGAATCCATTGGACGGCAGCACGGCAGGCCAGGTCGTCCCGGTCCGGCCACGGCGGGCCTGGCGGTATCCTTCGACTCCGCCCGCATGAAGCCGTCCAGCATGACCACTCCCCTCCCGCTCGCCGTCATCGGCGGCACCGGCCTGTATGCCCTGGCCGAGCTGCAGGACATCGAAACCCACCAGCCGGTCACCAGGTACGGCGCGCCCTCCGGCCCGATCCGCATCGGCACGCTGGACGGCCGGCGCGTGGCCTTCCTCGCGCGCCATGGCGAAGGGCATTCGGTGCCGCCGCACAAGGTCAACTACCGCGCCAACCTTGCCGCGCTGCAGGCGCTGGGCGCGAGCCGCGTGCTGGCACTCAATACGGTCGGCGGCATCGGCGAGCGCTTCGGCCCGCGCGTGCTGGCCTGCCCCGACCAGCTGGTCGACTACACCTGGGGGCGCATCTCCACCGTCTGCGAAGAGCCCGGCACCGAGGTGCTGCACGTGGATTTCGGCGATCCCTATACGCCGTCGCTGCGGCGGCAGGTGCTCGATGCGGCGAAGGCGGCGGGCGTCGACCTGGTCGACGGCGGCTGTTATGGCGCCACCCAGGGCCCGCGCCTGGAGACGAAGGCCGAGATCGCGCGCCTGCGGCGCGACGGCTGCGACCTGGTCGGCATGACCGGAATGCCCGAGGCCGGACTCGCGCGCGAACTGGGGCTCGAGTACGCATGCCTGGCGATCGTCGCCAACTGGGCCGCGGGCGCCGGACCCGATCCGGATGAAACGATCACGCTCGACGACGTGCTGGCCAACGTTGCCGCGGCATCTTCCGGCATCCCCGCGCTGATCTCGACACTGTTGCGCGGGTGATTGCAACCCCCCGGCTTGCTTTGCATACTCGGCGTGCGCGACCGGCGGTCCAGCGGGCTGCCGGGCGGGCGCCACCAGCCATCATGAGGTTTGACGAGTCATGCAATACGGCACAGTGAAGTGGTTCAACGACGCCAAGGGATTCGGATTCATCGCGCCCGAGGACGGCAGCGCCGATGTCTTCGTGCACTTTTCGGCGATCGATTCGAAGGGCTTTCGCAGTCTCCAGGAAGGCCAGCGCGTCCAGTACGAAGTCACCCAGGGTCCGAAGGGTGCGCAGGCGGCAGGGGTACAACCCGTCGTCTGAGGTGTCGCAAAGAGATTCTTGAAGCCCCGCCCACGCGGGGCTTTTTTCTGGCTCCGCGCCGGTCTTGGGAGAACTGGATATCGCTGGAAGAAGTCCCCGTCTTGGCTTCGAACGGACGCCGTGCCCGGTCGACCGGGGATCGCTTTCCGTTCGGTCAGGGCGCGGTCCGGCCCGGCGCAGCGCGCCGGGCGCTCGCGTGGATGCGCGGCGTGCCGCGCAGGCTATCCACGCTCTCCCTGCCCTGACTCACGCGCACAACATCCATGTTTTGCTTGCCGCGATCCCCGGTCGCCAGTGCGCGGCTCACTGCTACTGGTGCTGCGATGCTGCGGTGGTCAGCTGTCTCGAAGCTGCGCAAGCGACTGGCCGATGGTCGTCCCGGGGTGGGGATTGCGGAGAGCAGCGCATGGATGCGCTGCGGCGGCGAGTCAGCCATGGATGGCTGACCGAGCCGGGGAGCAGTCCCCGCCCCGGGACGACCGCCAGCCGCAGGCGCGAACCCGACGTCCTTCAACTTCCGCAGACTTCGCCCAAATCGAAGAAGAACCCGGAATGCTGTCCATGAAGCGTCGCATCGCCATCGTCGGTTACGGCAGCGCGGGGCAGTGTGCGGCGGTGCTGCTCGAGCGCGACGGGCATTGCGTGGAGGTGTTCGAGCGGGTGCCGGAGCCGGGACCGGTGGGCGCCGGTTTCCTGCTGCAGCCGAGCGGGCTGCAGGTGCTGTGGCGGATGGGCCTGCTGCCACGGGTACTGGAACATGGCGCGGTGGTCGAACGCCTGTGCGGCGATACGCCCTGCGGCCGCGCGGTGATGGACATGCGCTATGCCGGGCTCGATCCGCGGCTGGCCGGCATCGGCCTGCAGCGCGGCGCGCTGTTCTCGATCCTGGCCGAAGCGTACGAAGGCCATCCGCGCGTGCGCGCCGGCATGCGGATCGTCGGCCTGGACGACGAGGGGCGCGTGCTGGTCGATTCGGTCGGCGGGCGCCACGGGCCCTACGACCTGGTGGTGGTGGCGGACGGTGCGGCCTCGCTGCTGCGCGGCCATGCCGGCCGCGTGCGCCTCGACCAACCCTATCCCTGGGGCGCGCTGTGGTGCCTGCTGCCTTCCGCAGGCTGGCCGCACCTGCGCGAGCTGCGCCAGCGCTATGTCGCCGCGCGGCGGATGATCGGCCTGCTGCCGGTCGGCACTCGGCCGGGTGACGACACGCAGCGGCTGAGCTTCTTCTGGAGCCTGCCCACGGCCGCCTTCGACGACTGGCGCGCGGGCGGCATCGAGGCCTGGACGTCGGAGGTGTGCGCGCTGTGGCCGGAGATCGCGCCGCTGCTCGCGCACATCCGCCTGCCGGAGCAGCTGGCCTGCGCCAGCTATCGCGACACCGTGGTCACCCGCTGGCATCGCGGCCATGCGGTGCTGATCGGCGATGCCGCGCATGCGATGAGCCCGCAGCTGGGGCAGGGCGTGAACATGGCGCTGATGGATGCGATGGCGCTGGCCTCGGCGCTGCGCGTGCCGGGATCGATGCACGACGCGCTGGCCGCGCTGCAGCGCGAGCGGAGGCGGCACGTCGCGATCTACCAGCTCTGGAGCCGCTGGCTGACGCCGATGTTCCAGTCCGAACTCGACACGGTGGCGCGCCTGCGCGACCTTGCACTCCTGCCCGCGGGCCGGCTGCCGATCGGCGGGACGCATATGCTGCGGGTGCTGAGCGGCACCCAGCAGGGACTGTTTGGCCGGATCGCGCTCGACGAGGCCTTCGTCGAAGCGCTGGCGCAGGGCTGCAGGCCACGCGGATGAAGACAGGAGGGCAGGATGCACGGATCGGCCACCCATGGCGTCGACAAGCAGCCGCCGGAGTTCGCGCCGCGCGATCTCTGGCGCGATGACCCTGCGCTGCGCGAGGCGCTGCAGCGCGAAGGCGGCGGCGCCTTTGCCGACACTGTCGCCGGCTACGGCGCGCTCGCCGGCAGCGAGCTGCTGGCGCTGTCGTTCGATGCGCATCGCGACCGCCCGCGCCTGCGCACGCACGATCGCGGCGGCCATCGCATCGACACGGTCGAGTTCCATCCGCACTACCACCGCATCATGCAGGCGGCGATCGGGCACGGCGTCGCCGGCCTGTCCTGGGCCGGGCCGAAGCCGGGCGTGCACGTCGCACGCGCCGCGCTTTCCCGGTGGACGAGGACACCGCCGCGCTTTGCAGGGGCGCTGCAGCGCCGCCAGCCCTGATTCGGCGCGCGGCGCGCTGGGCATCGCAGCTGGATCCGTCCGCGGACAGGCCGCGGCGCGGCGACGCAGCGACCCGGAACGAAGCCGGCCACGGACAGGAAGCCCGTGGCCGGTCGATGACAGAACGTTCTACTTCGCCAGGAACGCCAGCAGGTCCTGATTGAGCCGGTCCTTGTGGGTATCGGTGATCCCGTGCGGCGCGCCGGGGTAGAGGATCACCTCGGCGTGCCTGACGTGGTGCGGCACGAGCCGGGCCGACATCGCCGGGGGCACGATCTGATCGTCGCCGCCGTGGATCACCAGGGTCGGCACGTCGAACTTCGCAAGGTCGGGGCGGAAGTCGGTGGCCGAGAACGCCGCGATCGAATCGAAGGTGTTCTTGTGGCCGGCCTGCATGCCCTGCGCCCAGAAGCTCTGGACCAGGCCCTGGCTGGCGCCCGCACCGGGCTTGTTGAAGCCAAAGAACGGACCCGAGGCGATATCGAGGTACTGCTGCGAGCGGTTCTCCTGCGCGGCCTTGCGGAATCCGTCGAACAGCTCGAGCGGTGCGCCGTCCGGGTTGTCGCCGGTGCGCAGCATGTAGGGCGTGACCGCGCCGACCAGCACCGCCTTCTTCACTCGCGACGTGCCGTGGCGGCCGATGTAGCGCGCCACTTCGCCGCCGCCGGTGGAGAAGCCCACCACCGTGACATCGCGCAGGTCGAGCGCGGTGATCACCGCCGCCAGGTCGTCGGCGTAGTGGTCCATGTCGTTGCCGTCCCAGGGCTGGCTGGAGCGACCGTGGCCGCGGCGGTCGTGGGCGACCACGCGATAGCCGTTGTCGGCGAGGAACAGCATCTGCGATTCCCAGCTGTCCGAATTCAGCGGCCAGCCGTGGCTCAGGGTGACCACCGGCCCGTCCTTGGGGCCCCAGTCCTTGTAGTACAGGCGCACGCCGTCGGCGGTGACGATGTGGCTGCCGTCGATGGTGGCGGCGTTCGCTGCGCTCTGCAGCGCGGCAGGTGCGGGTGTGGCCGCCTGGGCGGCGCCTGCGTGGACGGCGAGGGACAGCAGGCTGGCGCTGAGGGTGCGGGTGATGGCGTTCATGGCAGTGGTCCTGGAAAGGGGGCTCAGTCGGCGATCGACAGCGACACGTCGATGTTTCCGCGGGTCGCGTTGGAGTAGGGGCAGACGATGTGCGCCTGTTCGACCAGCGCCTGCAGGGTGTCGCGGTCGACGCCCGGCGCCGAAACGGTGAGCGCGGCCTCGATGCCGAACCCGGTCGGGATCTGGCCGATGCCGACCTTGCCGGTGACGCTGGTGGACGCGGGCAGCGCAACCTTCTGGCGGGCCGCGACAAACTTCAGTGCGCCGAGGAAGCAGGCCGAGTAACCCGCGGCGAACAACTGCTCGGGATTGGTGCCGGGACCGCCACCGCCGCCCAGCTCGCGCGGAGTGGACAGCTGCACGTCGAGCACCTGATCGTCGGACCGGGCCCGACCGTCGCGACCGCCGGTGGCGGTGGCAGTGGCGGCGTAGAGGATCTTGTCGATGGACATGGTGTGATTCCTGTCGTGGATGGCGAGCCCGGGGCGTTTCCCGGTGACGCCTACTCTGCGCCGGACAGCGGGACCATTTGCGATGTAAAGTCCTGAAAAGTTGATCGGGAGTACTGGCATGGCGGACAGGCTGGCGGCGCTCATGGCGCACTTCCCGGTGGGCGCGCGGGTCTTCAACGCCGGGCCGCTGTGCGGGATCAACACCGTCGAGAACGATGGCCACCACGGCCAGCTGCATCTGGTGCGCGAGGGGCGGGTCGAGGTGGTGCACGGGCGCGAGTCGCTGCACATCGAACGGCCCAGCCTGCTGCTGTATCCGCGGCCGCTCGCGCACCGTTTCATCACCGATCCGCAGCGTGGCGCGGACATGGTCTGCGCCCACCTGGCGTTCGAGGGCGGCGCCGGCAACCCGGTCGCCTCCGCGCTGCCGCCCGTGGTGTGCCTGCCGCTGGACGAGCTGGGCGGCGCCGCACCGATCGTGGCGGTGCTGTTCGAAGAGGCGTTCGCGCAGCGCTGCGGTGGCGTGGCGCTGGTCGAGCGGCTGCTGGAGGTGCTGATGATCCAGATCCTGCGCCACCTGATGGAAAGCGGTGCGGTGCGCGGGGGGCTGTTGTCGGGCCTGTCCCACCCGCGCCTGCGCAATGCGCTGGTGGCGATGCACGAGGCGCCGGCACGGGAGTGGACGCTGGACGGGCTGGCCCAGGTCGCCGGCATGTCGCGCAGCGTGTTCGCAGGCAGCTTCCGCGACGCGATGGGAACCACCCCCGGGCAATACCTGCAGGGTTGGCGGATCGGGCTCGCGCAGCAGGCGCTGCGGCGCGGGCGACCGCTGAAGGTCGTCGCCGGCGACGTCGGCTACGGCAGCGAGGCCGCCCTGTCGCGTGCCTTCAAGGCACAGACCGGGCAGTCACCGCGCGAGTGGAAGAAGGGCGTGGCCGAAGCGGCGTAGCGGAAGTCTGGCTCCTTTCGGGTGAAGGCCGGGGGGGACGCTTCCACGACGTGGCGATCTGCCTGCCCCCACCCCGGCCCTCCCCCGCGCGCGGGGGAGGGGGCAGAAGTCCCCGGCACGCGAAGGAGGGGGCAGAAGTCCCCGGCACGCGGGGGAGGGGCAAAGGCCCGGCGCGGGGGAGGGCGAGGACCTCAGTCGATGAACTGCAGCCGCGCCAGCTCCGCGTAGAGCCCGCCTTCCGCAAGCAGTTCGGCGTGCGTGCCCTGGGCGACGATGCGGCCCTGGTCCATCACCACGATGCGGTCGGCCTTGAGGATGGTGGCCAGGCGGTGTGCGATCACCAGCGTGGTGCGCCCGTCCATCAGGTGCTCGAGCGCGGTCTGCACGGCGCGCTCGCTCTGCGCGTCCAGCGCCGAGGTGGCCTCGTCCAGCAGCAGCACCGGCGCGTCCTTGAGCAGGGCACGGGCAATGGCGATGCGCTGCTGCTGGCCGCCGGACAGGCGCGCGCCGCGCTCGCCGAGCTGTTCGTCGTAGCCTTCGGGCAGCGCGGTGAGGAACTCGTGCGCCTCGGCCGACGCGGCCGCGGCCTCGACGTCCGCATCGCTGGCATCGAGCCGGCCGTAGCGGATGTTGTCGCGCGCGCTGGCGGCGAAGATCGTCGGCTGTTGCGGCACCAGGGCAATGGATTCGCGCAGCGCGACTGGATCGAGCGTGGCCACGTCGACGCCGTCCACCGCGATGTTGCCCGACTGCGGATCGTGGAAGCGCAGCAGCATCGCGAACACCGTGCTCTTGCCGGCGCCGGAAGGACCGACCAGCGCCACCGTCTCGCCCGGCGCCACGTCCAGGCTGAAATCATGCAGCGCCGGTGCATCCGGGCGCGTCGGGTAGTGGAACGAGACCGCGTCGAAATGCAGCGCGCCGCGCAGCGGGCGCGGCAGCGATGCAGGTTGCGCCGGCGCGGCGATGCTGCCGCGCTCGTCGAGCAGTTCGCCGATCCGGCCCATGCCGCCGGCCGCGCGCTGCAGCTCGTTCCAGACTTCCGCCAGCGCACCCACCGAGCCGGCGCCCAGCAGCGCGTACAGCACGAACTGGCCCAGCGTGCCGGCCGTCATGTCGCCACGGATCACGTCGTGCGCGCCCGACCACAGCACCACGATGATCGCGCCGAAGATCAGCGAGATCGCCACCGCGGTCACCAGCGACTGCACGCCGATGCGGCGGCGCGCGGTCGCCACCGACAGCGCCACCGCCTCGGCGAAGCGACCGCGCTCGTAGGCTTCGCGCGCATGTGCCTGCACGGTGCGGATCGCGCCCAGTGATTCGGCCGCCAGCGCGTTGGCGTCGGCCACGCGATCCTGGCTCTGGCGCGAGATCTTCTGCAGCCTGCGCCCGCCCAGCACCAGCGGCAGCACCAGCAGCGGGATGCCGACCAGGGCCCACACCGCCAGTTTCGGGCTGGTGACCATCAGCATCACCACGCTGCCGAGCACGGTCACCGTGCTGCGCAGCGCCACCGACATGGTGGTACCGATCACGCTGCGCAGCAGCTCGGTGTCGGCGGTGAGCCGCGACACCAGTTCGCCGCTGCGGCTGCGTTCGAAGAAGGCCTGGTCGAGCCCGACCAGGTGGCCGTAGAGCCGGTTGCGCAGGTCGGCGACCACGCGCTCGCCCAGCAGCGAGACGAAGAAGAAGCGCGCCGCCGTGGCCAGCGCCAGTGCCAGCGCCACCAGCAGCACCATGGCGAAGGTCGCGTCGATGTTGCTGCCGCTGCTGAAACCGCGGTCGATGATGTGGCGCACCGCGACCGGCAGCGCCAGGGTGGCGCTGGACGAGGCCACCAGCGCCAGCAGCCAGGCGAAGAACAACCCCTTCTGGCGCATGACGAAGGGCCACAGCGTGCGCAGCGAGCCGATCGGCGCCTTGGATTCCGGCGCATCCGGCGCGGTGGGCGGGGAGCCTGGGGCGCCGCCGCGCCGGTCGTGGGTAAACGCCATCAGCCTTCAGTCATCGAAACATGCCCGGTCACGGGTGGCGTCTCGCAGTCGGGTTTTCAAGGCGTCGACCTGGTCCACGGGCAGTTCGAGCACGATCCGCGCGCCATCGGCGTCGAAGGTTTCGGCCTGCTTGGCGGCCGCGAACATGGGCAGGAGATGGTGCAGCAGCGAGATGTCCTCGAACCCGACGTGGACCGTGAGCGTCGTGGTGTCGACCAGCGGCAGGCGAGGCGCCAGGCGCAGGCATTCGGCCGCGGCGCCGCCGTAGGCGCGGACCAGCCCGCCGGCGCCGAGCTTGATCCCGCCATACCAGCGCGTGACCACCACCACGATCCGGTCGAAGCCCTGGCCGTCGATCGCGGCCAGGATCGGGCGGCCCGCGGTGCCGGCGGGCTCGCCGTCGTCGCTGCTGCGGTAGTCGCCGCCCAGCCGCCAGGCCCAGCAGTTGTGGGTGGCGTCGACCACAGCGACCTCGCGCAGGAACGCCGCGGCATCGTCGGTCGATGCGATCGCCGCGGCGTGGGCGACGAAGCGGCTGTGCCTGACTTCGACGGCGTGCTGTGCCGGAACGGCCAGCGTATCCAGCGTCATCCTTCGAGCAGCGGACGCAGGTCGTCCGGCACTTCGGCCTGCGGATGCCGGCGCACGAACTCGCGCAGGCTGTCGCGGGCCGCATCGTGCTGGCCGGTATCGCGCAGTTCGCGGATGCGCTGCAGCCAACTCTCGCGCACGGCCGGTGAGTCGGCCGAAGCCGGCGGGCGATCATCCAGCGGCTGGTCGGCCAGCAAATCGACCGCGGCCGCTGGGGGCGCGGCACGGCTGCCTGTGACCTCGATCCTGTCGCCGGCCGGCGGGGCCGCCTGCGCGCGGGCGCGGCGCTCCGCGGGCGGCGGCGCTGCGGGCGCGGAGATATCCCGCGACGGCATGGGGGAAGCGGGCGCGGGCGACGCGGGCTGCGCGGGTGGCGGCGGAGCGGGAACGAACACCGGCTTTGCGGCCGCAGCCGCCGGCGGGGCGGGCGGCGCGGATGGCGGCAATTCGTGTCCGGAGTCGAGTCCAGCTTCGGCCGGGGGCGCCGCCATGACCGCCTGCGGCGCCGCTCGCGCGCCGTCATTGCGGGTGCGGGCATCCTGCGCCGCGGCCTGTTTTTGTGCGGCTCCTTGCAGGCGTGCTTCTGCCTGACGGGCTTCGGCCTGCCGCGTGGCGGCTTCGCGTGCCTGCTGCGCGAGCCGTTCATTGCGCTCGCGTTCGACCGACGGCGCCGCCGCCCCGGCGAGGGGCGCGCGCTCCTGCAGGGGCGCTGCCACGGGCGCCGGGGGGGGCAGGTCCGCAGGTGTGCCGGCGCTGTCTTCCGTGGCCGTGGGTGTGACTGCAGCCGCAGGCGCCTCCGCGGCCGGCACCACCGGTGCGGACCTGGACAGCGTGCGCGAGGCGGGTGCCTCTGCAGGGGCGTCCAGTGCCACGGCGTCCGGCTGCGGCCGCAACTGCCAGGCCACGCCCACCGCCACCACCAGCGAGGCCGCAATGCCCATGCCCACCGGCCAGCGCGGCTGTCGCCGGCGGGCAGGTGCGACCGGTCGCGCCGCCGGGGTTTCGGCTGCAGCGTGTGCAGCGGCCAGGATCCGCGCGTCGAGCCCGGCCGAGGGCGCCGCACCGGATTCCAGGCGCGCCAGGCGTTGCGCGATGTCGCGCTCCTCCGGCGTCAGCGGTTCGCGTTCGCGGCGGCTCATGGCAGGGCCGTCCCCAGCCGCGCGCGCAGCTTGTCCATGGCGTAGCGCAGGCGCGACTTCACTGTCTCGCGGCCGACGCCGGTGACCTCGCCGATCTCTTCCAGGCTCAGCTCCTGCTCCAGCCGCAGCACGATCACCTCGCGCTGCTCCGGCGGCAGCTCGTCCAGCGCCAGCTGCAGCCGGCGCCGTTGTTCGAACTCCGACAGCTGCCGCTCCGGCGTCTGCGGGTCGGGAACCCGCGCGGTGCGCTCGTCGGCGTCGGCCGGCGCGGGCGGGCGATGGCGCAGCGCGCGCCAGTGGTCGGTCAGGCGGTTGTGGGCGATGCGGTACAGCCAGGTCGCGAATGCCGCATCGGGCGTCCAGCTCGCGCGCGCGGCGATCAGCTTCTGCCATACGTCCTGGAACAGCTCGTCGGCCAGGGTGGGGTCGCGCAGCTGGCGCAGCAGGAACCGGTACAGGCGCAGCCGGTGGCGCCCGTACAGCGCCTCGAATGCCGCCACGTCGCCGCCGGCATAGGCCAGCATCAGCGCTTCGTCGCTGGGTTCGGGATCGCTGGCGGGCGCGGCTTCGTTCACCGGCAGCAGGGTAAGCCCTGCCCCGGCGCAGGTGAAGCCGGTCGCGTGGAGCGGCAGCGCGGTCGGTAGGGTGGCGAGCGGCAGGGACATGGCAGGGCAAACGGACAAAAGATGACAATGGGGTTGCCGGATCCGGCGCCGTATTGCGTTATGCCTCTCCGATGGAGTCCCAGCAGTGAACATCCCCGTGGGCGAGGCGCAGGTACCGGACCCGGCGGAGCAGTCGGGACTGGCCGGCCTTGCGTCCCTGCTGGCGCGGACGCTGCCGCCCGGCGCCGCGGTGGCGGTCGGCTGGGAAGACCCGCTGTTCGGCACCGGGGCGTCCCAGGAGGGCAAGTCCGGTTCCCTGGCGGTGGCCGCGGCGGCGACGATGCTCGCAGGCCACCGTGCCGGCCTGCGCCGCCAGGACCTCGGCCTGGCCTGGACGCTCGACGCCACCCGCATCGCGCTGGTGGTGCAGCCGGCGCGGTCGCTGCCGGGCGCGCTGCGCGACGGCTGGCTGGCGCTGGCGCGCAGTACGGTCGAGGCCTGTATCGCGGCCGCCCGCGCGCAGTCGCGCATCGAGGGCATGCGCAAGTCCGAGCGCCTGCGCCAGGCGCTGTACGAGATCGCCGACCTGTCCGGCGCCAGCCTCGACATGCAGGAAATGCTGGCACGCATCCACGCCGTCGTCGGCACCCTGATGCCGGCCGAGAACTTCTTCATCGTCCGCTACGACGACGTCCGCGAGACGCTGCGCTTCCTCTATTTCGTCGACCAGCGCGACCCCTGGGTCGCCGACCCCGACGAGGAGATCCCGGTCTCCGACATGCCCACCAGCCTGACCGTGGCGATGCTGCGGCAGGGCCAGCCGATGCTGGGGTCGTCGGTGCAGGTGCGGCTGGCGCTGGGCGTGGTCAAGGATCCGGCCCACGGGCCCGACAGCGCAGACTGGCTCGGCGTGCCGATGCGACGCGAAGGCTACGTCAGCGGCGCGGTCGTGGTGCAGAGTTACGACGAACCGCAGCGCTATACCCACGAGGATCGTGCGCTGCTGGAGTTCGTGGCCCAGCACATCCTGACCGCGCTCGACCGCAAGTCCGCGCAGGAGGAGCTGGAGCGGCGCGTCGAAGAGCGCACCCGCGACCTGCAGCACGCCAACGGGGTGCTGGAAGCGGAGATCGTCGAACGCGAGCGCGCCGAGCGCCTGCAGCGTGCGTTGTTCCGGATCAGCGAGCTGTCGATCACCGCCGGCAGCATCGAACGCTTCTACGCCGACGTGCACGGGATCATCGACGAGCTGCTCGATGCACGCAATTTCTACATCTCGCTGCTGTCGGAGGACGGTGCCGCGCTGGAGTTCCCGTATTCGGTCGACGAGCGCGACGCGGTGCGGCGGCCGCGGCGCCTGGGCATGGGCCTGACCGAGTACGTGATCCGCACCGGCCAGGCGCTGCTGGTGGACCGCTACGGCATGGCCCAGCTCGAGCAGGCCGGGCAGATGCGCGGGCACGGCACGGTCGCCTACTGCTGGCTGGGCGTGCCCTTGACCCGCGACGGCATCACCTGCGGCGTGATCGCGGTGCAGAGCTACGGGCCGGACTGCGTGTTCACCCCGGCCGACCAGGACCTGCTCACCTTCGTCGCCCACCACATCGATGGGGCACTGGCGCGCAAGCGCGCGCAGGAGTCGCTCAAGTCCACGCATGCCGAGCTGGAATTCCGGGTCGAGGCGCGTACGCGCGAGCTGGAACAGGCCAATCGCGAACTGCGCGCACAGATCAGCGAGCGCGTGCGCGCGCAGCAGCGCCTGACCCACCAGGCACGCCACGACCACCTCACCGGCCTGCCCAATCGCGTGTTCCTGCTCGACCGGCTCGACGGCATGATGCGGCGCATGTACGAGGCCGGCCGGCAGCCGTTCGCGGTGCTGTTCCTCGACCTGGACCGGTTCAAGCTGATCAACGATTCGATGGGGCATGCCGCCGGCGACGCGATGCTGCTCGAGGTCGGACGCCGGATCCGGACCGCCATCGGCGCCGAGGATGTGGTCGCGCGCCTGGGCGGGGACGAGTTCGCGATCGTGCTTGCCGCGGTGGACGGTGCGTCGGCGGCCGAAGCCCGCGCCGCGCGCATCCTGGCCAGACTCGGCCGCTCGATGTGGGTGGCCGGGCGCGAGCTGTTTCCGTCTGCCAGCATCGGCATCGCCCTGTGGCAGCCGCGCTACCGGCATGCCGACGAACTGCTGCGCGATGCCGACGCCGCCATGTACCGGGCCAAGGCCTGCGGCCGCGACCGCAGCGCCATGTTCGACGAGGCGATGCGCGCCGAGGCGATGCGCCTGCTCGACCTGGAAGCCGACCTGCGCCGCGCGATCCAGCGCGAGGCCTTCGAGCCGCACTTCCAGCCCATCGTGCGGCTGTCCGACGGGGCCGTGGTCGGGCACGAGGCGCTGCTGCGCTGGCGGCATGAACTGCACGGCTGGCTGCCGCCTTCGGAATTCCTGCGCGTGTGCGAAGACAGTGGCCTGATCGAACAGGTCGACTGGCAGCTGTACCGGCGCGTGGTCGCCTGGATGGCGCGCAACCTCGAAGGCTACGTGTCGATCAACGTCTCGCCGCGGCACTTCCACGCCGAGGACTTCGCCGAACGCCTGCTGCGGACCGCCGCCGATGCCGGCGTCGACCACCGCCGCCTGCGCATCGAGATCACCGAAGGTGCGCTGCTCGACGACGCCCCGCGCGCCGCCCGCATCCTCAATACCCTGCGCAGCCAGGGCGTACTGGCCCTGCTCGACGATTTCGGCACGGGTTTTTCCGCGCTCTCCTACCTGCACCGCTTCCCGATCCAGGCGCTGAAGATCGACCAGAGCTTCATCGCCGGACTGTCCGGCGAAACCCACGCCGAAAGCCTGGCCCTGGTGCGCGCGATCCTGGCGCTGGCCGGGACCCTGGGCATCGACACCATCGGCGAGGGCGTGGAAACGCTGCAGCAGCGGCAGCTGCTGTCGGAGCTGGGCTGCGCCTACGGCCAGGGCTTCCTGTTCGGACGGCCGCGGGCGGAGGAGACCGAGTCCGCCGCCCTGCAGCCGGCCTGAGTCAGTTCGCCACCGGCGGCGCGGCGAACGCGCCGCCATCACCGCCACCGCGGGTCATGGCGGCCGACGCTTCGACCAGTTCGACGAGCTCCGCGCGCAGCTTCCAGCTGTCGCGTCCCTGCGCATCGCGCGCGCTGGCCACGATCGATGGCCAGTCCCAGCCGCCCAGGTGCGTACCGCCGCGCAGCGCATCGGCAAACGCGGCCACCGTGGCCGCGAAGCGCATCGATTCGCCTGGCTGCACGCGCATCTGCGCACGCGTGACCGGGGTTTCGATCAACCGGCTCTGCGTCTCGCCCGGCCGCTTGTAGCGCAGGCGCAGGTGCGCCAGCTCGCCGCCCTTCGATGCCTCCGACGGCGTGGCCGCCGGTGCGTAGCGCAGCGCCGGCAGCCGGTCGCCGCCCGATCCGGCCAGGGTGATCTCGTACAGCGCGGTGACTTCGTGGCCGGCACCGATGTCGCCGGCATCGACGCGGTCGTTGGCGAAATCCTCGCGCGCCAGCATGCGGTTCTCGTAGCCGATCAGGCGGTACTCGGACACCAGTGCGGGATTGAACTCGAGCTGGATCTTCACGTCCTGGGCGATGGTGAGCAGGGTCGAGGACATCTCCTCCACCAGCACCTTGCGCGCCTCCTGCAGCGTGTCGATGTAGGCGTGGTTGCCGTCGCCCGCATCGGCCAGGCGCTCGGCCAGGTGGTCGTTGTAGTTGCCGTGGCCGAAGCCGAGCGTGGTCAGCGCGATGCCCGACCGGCGCTGGTCGGCGACCATGGTTTCCAGCGAGCCGCCGTCGACGGTGCCGACGTTGAAGTCGCCGTCGGTGGCCAGGATCACGCGGTTGACGCCGCCGTCGATGAAGCCGCGCCGTGCCATCGCATAGGCCAGCCGGATGCCGTCGCCGCCGTTGGTGCTGCCGCCGGCCTCCAGGCGCTCCAGGGCGCCGAGGATCTCGTCCTTGCGGTCGCCGGGCGTGGGCGGCAACACCAGGCCGGCCGAACCTGCATAGACCACGATCGACACGCGGTCCTGCGCGCGCAGCTGGCCGGTGAGCTCGGCGAAGGCCTGCTTGAGCAGCGGCAGCTTGTCGGGCGAGTTCATCGAGCCGGACGTATCGAGCAGGAACACCAGGTTGGCCGGCGGCAGCTGCGCCTTGGGCACGTCGAATCCCTTGATGCCGATCATCAGCAGGTGGCGACGCGTGTCCCAGGGCGCAGGTGCGATCTCGGTCGTCGCCAGGAACGGCGTCTCGAGCGAAGCCGGACCGGGATGGCCATAGTCGAAGTAGTTGATGAACTCCTCTGCACGCACCGCGTCGGCCGGCGGGCGCGTGCCGGACCGGATCATGCGGCGCACGTTGCTGTAGCTGCCGGTGTCGACGTCGATGGAAAAGGTGGACACGGGCTGCTCGGCCACGCGCTGCACCGGGTTGTCATCGCGTTCGGCGTAGTGCTCGGTATTGGCGGGCAGCGGAACGTGCACGGGGTAGGGCGCAGCCATCGACGGTGCCGGTGCCATGGCGGCCGGCATCGCCCGGTGCATCTGCTGCTGCAGGCGCGCGGCCTCCTCACGCTGGCGGCTGCCCGTCGCCACGATCCGGTCCAGCGCCATGTCGGCGGTTGGCGACGGCGGCGGGGGCGCTTCGGCCATGCGCTCGGAGGGCGTGTGGCAGGCAGTCATGGCAATGGCGGCAACCAGGGCGACAGCGAGGACGTGGCGATGCATGGCGAAACTCCCGTGATGGACGGGGGATTGAACGCGCGGTGCCGGGCAATGGGGTTGCGCCTTCGCCGAAGGGTCGGGCGGGCACCGGAGCCGGAGCGCGCGGCGGATGAGCGCACCGATCTGCGCTTCATGCCACCCCGAGCCCTTTGCGCCCGATAATCACCCCATGTCCGCCGACACCCGCCCCCCCGCGATCGCCCTGATGGGCCCCACCGCTTCCGGCAAGACCGCACTGGCGCTGGACTGGGCGCAGCGCTTCGGGGGCGAGATCGTCAGCGTCGACTCGGCCCTGGTCTATCGCGGCCTCGACATCGGCGCGGCCAAGCCCGATGCCGGCGAATGCGCCCGCGCGCCCCACCACATGCTCGACCTGCGCGATCCCTGGCAGACGTATTCGGCTGCCGAATTCGCACGCGATGCGCGCGCCGCCATCGACGGCATCCTCGTGCGCGGGCACCTGCCGATCCTGGCCGGTGGCACCGGCCTGTACTTCCAGGCCCTGCTGCGCGGCCTTTCACCGATGCCCGAAGCCGATCCGGCGATGCGTGCCGCCATCGCTGCCGAAGCCGGGGCACGCGGCTGGGCGCGCATGCACGATGAACTGGCCGGCGTCGATCCTGTCGCCGCCGCCCGCATCAAACCCGGGGATCCGCAGCGCATCCAGCGCGCGCTGGAAGTGTTCCGCCTCAGCGGCCGCCCGATCAGCGACTGGCAGCGCGAGGCCAGCGCCTCGCCGCGGCTGCCGGTGCGCGTGCTGAAGCTGGTGATCGCGCCGGACGACCGCGCCGTGCTGCACGCGCGCATCGCCACCCGCTTCGACGCGATGCTGGTCGCCGGCTTCCTGGACGAGGTGCACGCATTGCGCGCGCTGCCGCAACTCCAGGCCTGCGCGGCGCCGCTGGACCTGCCCGCGATCCGTGCCGTCGGCTACCGCCAGGCCTGGGAGCACCTGGACGGCGGCAGCGATGCCGCGCAGTTGCGCGAGCGTGCCATTGCCGCCACCCGCCAGCTCGCCAAACGCCAGCTCACCTGGCTGCGCGGACAACTCGACGCGCTGTGGTTCGATCCGGGCCGGCAGGGCGCGGCCCTCGGGGAAACGGTCGGGCGGTTCCTCGGCGGCGGTTGACGCACTTCTGTCCGGCTCTTCTTCTCTCCGAGGAAACCGGCCGGGTTGCAGGCGGGCAGATCAGGCCCGCGGCCCGGCCCCGGCACGGCGTTCGGGACAGCGGGCCATCGCAGCCTCGACGCTGGCGGAGGTGCCCGTTGCATCGAATTCCTCCCGAATGGCACCGCCCATCCCGCTTTCGTGAGCCCGAGCGCCCGTGCGCGTCCCGGTTGTGTACCATCGACGGGTTGCCGCCGCCGGGGATACGAGCGGGTCGGGCAATGCGGCCGGGGAGGCCCGCCAGGGCACCCGCCGGACACAACAATAATCAAGCTGGGGAAACACCATGTCCAAGGGACAATCCTTGCAGGATCCTTTCCTGAATGCGCTGCGGCGCGAACGCGTTCCCGTGTCGATCTACCTGGTCAACGGCATCAAGCTCCAGGGCGTGATCGAGTCCTTCGACCAGTTCGTGGTCCTGCTGCGCAATACCGTCAGCCAGATGGTCTACAAGCACGCGATTTCCACCGTGGTGCCGGCGCGCAACGTGCGCGTGGGCCCGGGCGGCGGCGTGGTCCAGTCGGCCGACGGCAGCGACGAGGTGCCAGGCGATCCCGCCTGAGCCGAGGCTTCCGGGCGCCCGCGTGGCGCCCCGGAGGTTGAAGACCGGTCCCGCGGCCTCCATGTCGCAGGACTGAGCCAACCGCCGAGATCCGATGCCGACCCAATTGTTCGAGCGCTCCCGCAAGGGCGAACACGCGCTGCTGATCCAGCCCCACGCCGGGGGCGCCCCCGACGACGCCGAACTGGAAGAGTTCGCCGAACTGGCGCGTTCGGCCGGCGCCACGGTCGCGACCGTGCTGACCGCGCGGATCGACAAGCCCAATCCCGCGACCCTGATCGGCAGCGGCAAGCTGGACGAGGTGAAGGCCGCCTGCGAGGCCTCCGGCGCCGACCTGGTGCTGGTCAACCACCATCTCAGCCCCGGCCAGGAGCGCAACCTCGAGAAGCTGCTCGAGCGCCGCGTGGTCGACCGCACCGGCCTGATCCTGGACATCTTCGCCCAGCGCGCGCGCAGCCACGACGGCAAGCTGCAGGTCGAGTTGGCCCAGCTCAAGCACATGTCCACGCGACTGGTGCGCGGCTGGACCCACCTGGAGCGCCAGCGCGGCGGTTCGATCGGCCTGCGCGGCCCCGGTGAAACCCAGCTCGAGACCGACCGCCGCCTGCTGCAGAAGCGCGTGGACATGCTGCAGAAGCGGCTTGCGAAGGTGCAGGTGCAGCGCGACCAGATGAGCCGTGCGCGCGTGCGCAGCGAACTGCCGCGGGTGGCCCTGGTGGGCTACACCAATGCCGGCAAGTCGACCCTGTTCAACGCCCTGACCGGCGCCGACGCCTACGCCGCCGACCAGCTGTTCGCCACGCTCGACCCCACGGTGCGCCGCATCGGCCTGCAAAGCGGGCGGGTGGTGCTGGCCGACACCGTCGGCTTCGTGCGCGACCTGCCGCATGAACTGGTCGCCGCGTTCCGCTCGACCCTGAGCGAGGCGCGCGAGGCCGACCTGCTGGTGCACGTGATCGACGCGGCCGACCCGCTGCGCGAGGAGCGCATCGGCCAGGTCGACAAGGTGCTGGGCGAGATCGGCGCGGGCGACATTCCGCAACTGCTGGTGTTCAACAAGATCGACCGGATCGAGGGCGCGCAGCCCAGGCGCGACGCGCCCGAGTCGGCGAACGGCGGTGACGGGGACGCGCTGCCCGGCGGCACCGTGGGCGTTGGCCGCGAGCGAGTCTGGATCTCGGCGCGCGACGGCCTCGGCCTGGACCTGCTGCAGGAGGCGCTGTCGGCGCGTCTGGCGCAGCGGCGCATCGTCGCCGAACTCGAGCTGCCGCCCGAAGCCGGGCGCCTGCGCGCGCGGCTGCACCAGCTGGATGCGGTGCGCGGCGAGTCGCATGACGAACATGGCTGGCGGATCCAGGTGGACCTGTCGGAGGCCGATGCCGCGCGCCTGGCGGCGCAGGATGACGGCGCCGCGCTGCGTCCGCTCTTGCCGGAACTCGAGCCCGACCCCACCCTGTAAACTAAGCGACCCGCAGGACTGGAGCGGGCCCGGCCCGCGACCCTTCCCTCGGTCCGCGTCCGGGCGCTCCCGCCCCGCAACCGCTACACGATGCGCGATGCCCAACCGGGCACGGCGCACCCAGACTGGAGCAGGCATGGCCTGGAACATTCCCGGCAAGAACAACGGCGAGCGCCCCGAACGCCCGCGCCCCGGCGGCGATGGCCGCAATCCCTGGCCACCCAAGCGCCGCGGCAGTGGCGGCGGTGGGGGCCTGGGCGACCTGGGCGATCGCCTGCGTGGCCTGTTCGGCGGCGGCGGCCCTGGCGGCGGCCATCCGCTGCGCTGGATCGGCGTGGCCCTGGTGGTGTGGCTGGTGTTCAACTGCTTCGTGCTGATCGGCGAACAGCAACGGGGCGTGGTGCTGCGCTTCGGCGAGGTCGCCCGGGTCATGCAGCCCGGTCCGAACTTCAAGGCGCCCTGGCCGATCGAGATCGTCAACAAGGTCGACGCCACCAGCGTGCGCACCTTCACCAACAGCCTGCCCGTGCTGACCCGCGACGAGAACATCGTCACCGTGTCGTTCAACGTGCAGTACCGCGTGGCCGACCCGGAGATGTTCCTGTTCGGCACCCAGAACGCGGTGCGCGTGCTGGAGCAGATCGCGCAGAGCGCGGTGCGCGAGCAGATCGGCCGCGCCGACCTGGATACCGCGCTCAACGCGCGTGGCCCGCTGTCGGTGGCCGCGTCCACCGCGCTGCAGGCCTCGCTGGAGGCCTACCGCACCGGCCTGGTGGTGACCGAGCTCAACCTGCAGGACGCGCGTCCGCCGGAGGAGGTCAAGCCGGCCTTCGACGAGGTCAACAGCGCCCAGCAGACCAACGAGCGCCTGGTCAACGAAGCCCGCGCCTACGCCGCCAAGGTGGTGCCCGAGGCCCGCGGCGACGCGCAGCGCCTGCGCACCACCGCCGAGGGCTACAAGACCGCGTCCGTGGCCCGCGCCACCGGTGACGCCGAACGCTTCACCCTGCTGGTGGACGAGTACCGCAACGCGCCCGACGTGACCCGCAAGCGCCTGTGGCTGGAGACCGTGCAGCAGGTGCTGGCCGACAACCGCAAGGTCGTGGGCGGCGACGGACGCCAGCTGATCTACGTGCCCATGGGCCAGGCGCCGGAAGGCGCATCGACCGGCGCGCAGCCGCCGCTGCTGCCGCCCGAAGTGGTGATGCCGCCGACCACGGGCGGTTCGGAGGCCAGCCTGCCGCGGCCGGCCCGTGGCGCCCGTGAAGGAGGCAACCGATGAGACTCAACCTGATCATTCCCGCCGTGGTCGTGGCCCTGCTGCTCCTGCTGGGCTCGGTCTACGTGGTGCGCGAAGGCCAGACCGCGCTGGTGCTCAACCTGGGCCGCGTCGCCCGGACCGACATCGCCCCCGGCCTGCACTTCAAGGTGCCGCTGATCGAAACCGCACGCGTGTTCGACCGCCGCTTCTACGCGGCCGAGTTCTCGCCCGAGCGCTACCTCACCTCCGAGCGCAAGGACGTGAGCGTGGACTTCGTGGCGATCGGCCTGATCAGCGACGTGGCCGAGTTCTACCGCGCCACCGGCGGGCAGATGGACCTGGCCAGCGAGCGCCTGGCGCCGATCATCAAGGACTCGCTGCGCAACGAGATCAACGCCCGCACCCTGCAGCAGCTGGTGTCCGGCGACCGCTCGGAGATCATTGCCAGGCAGCTGGAAGGCATCAACGAGGCCGCCAAGACGCTCGGCATGCGCGTGATCGACATCCGCCTCAAGCAGATCGACCTGCCCACCGACAGCGACGTGATCGCCCAGGTCTACGACCGCATGCGCGCCGAACGCCGCCAGGTGGCCAGCCGCCTGCGCGCCGAGGGCGAAGAGCAGGCCCGCATCATCCGCGCCCAGGCCGACCGCGAGCGCACCGTGCTGGTGGCCGAGGCCGAGCGCGACGCGCAGAAGCTGCGAGGCGAGGGCGATGCCGAGGCCACGCGCATCTACGGCCAGGCCGCCAACCGCGATCCGAGCTTCTATGCGTTCCAGCGCAGCCTCGAGGCCTACCGCGCCTCGTTCGCCGACGGCAACGGCGTGATCGTGCTCGAGCGCAGCGACCCGTTCCTGCAGTACCTGCGCAGCGATCGCTGACGCGCGGCGCGCGCCTCCGGCCTGGAGGCGCGCGCTGGTCCTGCCACCCGCCTGCGGGGCAGTGCGCCCCGGGTGGAGGGCGGTTGGCCAGAGCGGATGCGCCGCCCTTCAAGGCATGCCGCATCCCCGTGCCGTTCCCGCAACGCGACAAGGAACCCGACCCATGCAAGACCTCTGGGCCGCCCTGTGCCTGGTCGCCGTCCTCGAAGGCCTGATGCTGCTGGTTGCCCCGGGCGGCTGGAAGCGCGCCGCCGAGCAACTGCAGGCCCTGCCCGAGCACAGCCTGCGCCGCATCGGCGCGATCGTGCTGGCCTGCGGCCTGCTGGCGCTGTACTTCGTGCGCGGCTGATTCCTGGTAGGAGCGGCTTCAGCCGCGAGCGCGATCCCGGATTTCGCGAAACCTGATGCCGCGATCGCGGCTGAAGCCGCTCCTACAGAGGTTGGGCCTGACCCATCCCCCGCAGGCTGGCCCCGCCCCACCAAAACCCGGATAATGCATAAAAGCCGGTCGGGGACAATCTCCCCACCGGCTTTTTCCGTGTCTGGCCCGGCGTGGCGGACGGCGCCCCGATGGCGTCTTCCCACATGCGCGCGGGGCCGGATCCGGCCATCCCTGCGGCCCCGACGGCCGCATGCAAGAGGAGTCATGGCCATGGGCCAGTCAGTCGTCGTTCTCGGCGCCCAGTGGGGCGATGAAGGCAAGGGCAAGATCGTCGATCTGCTCACCGAGGAAATCGGTGCGGTCGTGCGTTTCCAGGGCGGCCACAACGCCGGCCACACCCTGGTCATCAACGGCAAGAAGACCGTGCTGCACCTGATCCCGTCCGGCATCCTGCGCGACGACGCGCTGTGCCTGATCGGCAACGGCGTGGTGATCTCGCCGGCGGCCCTGATCAAGGAGATCGAGGAGCTGGAAACCGCAGGCGTTGAAGTGCGCTCGCGCCTGAAGATCAGCCCCGCCGCGCCGCTGATCATGCCCTACCACATCGCCCTGGATCAGGCCCGCGAGAAGGCCGCCGGCGGCAAGGCCATCGGCACCACCGGTCGTGGCATCGGCCCGGCGTATGAAGACAAGGTGGCGCGTCGCGGCATCCGCATCGCCGACCTGCACTACCCCGAGCAGCTGGCCGAGAAGCTCAAGTCGGCGCTGGATTACCACAACTTCGTGCTGACGAAGTACCTGGGCGTGGAGCCGGTCGACTTCCAGAAGACGCTGGACGAGGCGCTGGCCTTCGGCGAATACGTCGAGCCGATGAAGTCGGACGTGGCCGGCATCTGCCACGACCTGCGCAAGCAGGGCAAGCGCGTGCTGTTCGAGGGCGCGCAGGGCGCGCTGCTCGACATCGACCACGGCACCTATCCCTACGTGACCAGCTCCAACACCACGGTGGGCGGCGCGCTGGCCGGCACGGGCGTGGGCGCGGATGCGATCGACTACGTGCTGGGCATCGCCAAGGCCTATGCCACCCGCGTGGGCGGCGGCCCGTTCCCGACCGAGCTGGACGACGAGGTCGGGCAGGGCATCCGTGACCGCGGTGCCGAGTACGGCGCCTCGACCGGCCGCCCGCGTCGCTGCGGCTGGATGGACATCGTCGCCCTCAAGCGTGCGGTGGCCATCAACGGCATCTCCGGCCTGTGCATCACCAAGCTCGACGTGCTCGACGGCATGGAGAAGCTCAAGATCTGCATCGCCTACGAATACCGCGGCAAGCGCACCGAATACGCGCCGCTGGACGCGCAGGGCTGGGAAGAGATCACCCCCGTGTACCTCGAATTCCCGGGCTGGAGCGAGAACACCCACGGCGTGACCGTGTGGGACGAACTGCCGCCCGCCGCCCGCGCCTACCTGCGCGCGCTGGAGGAACTGGCTGGTTGCCCGATCAGCATCGTTTCCACCGGGCCGGACCGCGACCACACGATGGTGCTGCAGGATCCGTTCGCCTGACGGACACACCCGGCCGCGGCGCCCTTCGTGGGCGTCGCGCCGGCATTCCACCGCTGCTCTGCGCCCCCGCCATCCCTGGATGCGCAGCACCTCCCGCGAACCCACCGCCGCCACAGTGCGGCTTGGGCAAACGCCACCGAGGCCCCAAAATCCGAATGCCACCCCCCAGAGCCCGCCCATGAACCGTCGCGCCACCACTGGCGCCCTGGCCGCAGCCCTGGTCCTCATCGCCGGCTGCAGCACTGCGCCAGCCACCACCGCCGCGCCTGCCAGCGTCGGTGCGACCGCAGCGCCGGCCCAGGCGCTCGAGCGTTTCGCCACGCCGACCGAAGGCATCCTCAGCGGCGGCCGCATCGACGCCGACGATCTGCCTGCCCTGCGCGCCGCCGGCATCCGCCACGTCATCGACCTCACCCCGGATGTCGAAACCCCCGGCTTCGACGAAGCCGCCGCCGTGCGCGCCGCCGGCCTGGCCTATTACAACCTCCCTATCGTCGGCGCCGGCGACCTCACGCCCGAGGCCGTCGTGGCCTTCGACCAACTGCTGCGCGGTCTTGAAGGGCCGGCCCTGGTCCACTGCGCCAGCGGCAACCGCGTCGGTGCGCTTGCCGCGCTGCGTGCCGCCTGGATGCAGGGTGCCGACGACGAGGCCGCGATCGCCGAAGGCCGCCGCTGGGGCCTGCGCAGCCTCGAAACGGAAGTGGGGAGCCGCCTGGCCCGCGAACGTTGCGTGGCGTCCGCCAAGGGCCGGGACGAAGCCGCAGCCTGCCACGGCAGCTGACCGCCTGACCCGCCTGCCTTTCTCCCTCCCTCGCTTGCGGGGGAGGGTTGGGGTGGGGGTTACAGATCACCGCGTCAGCAGACGCGTCTTCCACATCCTGGCGGTCCACCGTGGAGGGCAGGGTCGGGCCGTCCAAGCCGCTGCGACACCTCCCACCCATCATGCGACCCGACACCAGGGGGACCACCGCATGACCCATCCAGACCAACCCATCGCGCGCGTCATCGACGCCATCGCCTTCGCAGCGCACGCGCACCGTGCCCAGCGCCGCAAGGACGCCGACGCCACGCCCTACATCAACCACCCGGTCGCGCTGGTGCGCATCCTCGCGGTCGAGGCGGGCATCGACGATCCCGACATCCTCTGCGCCGCCGCATTGCATGACTATCTGGAAGACTGCTGCGGGCGCGACGACCAGCCCGGCCTCGACGAAGGCCGCAATCAGCTGCGCACGCGCTTCGGCGAGAACGTCCTGGCCTACGTCGAAGCGCTGACCGACGACAAGAGCCTGCCCAAGGCCGAGCGCAAGCGCCTGCAGGTCGAACGGGCCGCGCACGCCTCCCACGGCGCCCGCCTGGTCAAGCTGGCCGACAAGATCGCCAACCTGCGCGACCTCGTCGAATTCCCGCCGGCCGACTGGCCCGCCTACCGCCGCCGCGAATATTTCGACTGGACCGCCGAGGTGGTGGCCACGCTGCGCGGTACGCATCCGCGGCTGGAGGCGCTGTTCGACGACGTGCAGGGGTTGCGACCCGCCTGACAGGGCAGCGCGAGATCACCGTCGGCAGCGTCGGCTGCACGCTCCCACGCACTACAGGCAGTGCTTTATGGCCGGCTGGATCCCGCGCGTTTGTCGCCGTTGCGCTGCGGAGTCGAGCGGCCCTGCGCAAACTCCGGAAAGACCTCGGCCATCGGCTCGGCATCCGGCAGGATGTAGAACACGCCGCCCCGTTCGAACGTCGGGCGGATGACGCGCTCGTAGAACTCGGCCGAGACGTTGATGCAGCCATGGGTGACGCGATTGTCGTCCGGCGTCGGCGATGCCAGGCGTTCGGCACGCTTCTCGGCCGGGATGCCGCTGGCGGTCGGATGGATGGAGACCGCGGACTCGTAGTCCACCCACAGCACGCGCCCGGCGTCGATGGAGGGACCATAACCACCCACGAAGCGACCCGCCGGCGTCGTGCGGTCCCGCCCCGGAATCTCGCGAAGCGCGAGACCGGCAATGCCGGGCGCCGTATGGTCGCCGATCGCCGAGCCGAACAGCCCGGGCGTTGCGCCGCGAAGCCGTCCGTCGCCGCCGAACACCAGGATCTGCGCAGCGGCCTTGTCGATGACGGCGAACGGATAGCCTTGGTTGTCCTTGGCCCCGACCACCCAGCCCGAAAGCTCGATCACGGTGTCGGACACTTCCTGGCCGCGCGGAAGCTGGTCGACAACATCGGCCTGTTGCGCGGCGGCACCGCCGGTGTAGCCCGCCCCCACACTTGCCAGCGCCAACGCCAGCACAAGATGGACCGCCCGGTTCGCAGGGTGAGTACACGTACGGATAGTGAGGTTCCCCGAAACAAAGACTGGATGAAGCTGGGAGACCGGTGGCCCGCAACGGCCACCAGGTCCCGATTCACGCCGCCCTTCGCGAGCGGCGCAGGCTGCAATCAGCCGCGAGGCGTGCGGCGTGGCGCTGCCTCAAGCTGCTGGACGCGGCTCTCGATCTGATCCAGCCGCTGATTGGCCTGCTGTGCCGACTGATTGGCTGACTCGGCGCTCTGGGCCGCGCTCTGGACCCTGCTGTCGAGCTGATCGAGGCGCGAGTTGATCCCTGCAAACTCGTCCGCATAGGTCGCGCAGCCGCTGAGTCCCACGGTGGCGACGATCGCCACGCCGAGCGTCCGCGCCATCACCACCTGTTGCCTGGTCAGAAACATGCCACTCTCCTTACGCCTTGGGGAACCGGAATATAGCGGCATTCTCGTCACGGCCCTGTCCCGCTTTCAGGTGCGGTTGGAAGATGTGCAGAGAGCGTGAGGATGTGGCCGCTGCCCCGGGAAGGGCCGCGGCCGCGCACATCGCTTGCGCAGAAGGCGTGGAGCAGTTCGTCAACCGACCACAGCGCATCACCCTCTCCTGTGGCCGGGCCCTTGGCCGCCGCGGAGCGCCTTCCACACGCTGCTGATCACCGGTCTGGACATCCCGCCGTGGCTGTGGATCGGGTCTGATCGGATGCGCTGGTTCCGACGCCCGCCACGGCTCACGCGGCGCCGACTGCAGCGCTGGTCCACTTCCCGCCATGCCGACCCCTGCACCTTCGACTGCCGACACTATTCCGCCGCCCCTGGAAACGCGCGCCCGCGCGCGGCTGCGCGACACCCGGCTGCCGCTGCCGGGGCAGGGCGACACACTCGCCCGCTGGCGCGCCCTGGCCCGGCTGGGTGCCGAGGACCTGGCGCTGGCCAAGGTGCTCGAAGCCCACCACGACGCGCTCGCCATCCTGGCCGAACTGGGCGCCGCGCTGCCGCCGCCCGACACGCTGCTCGCGGTCTGGGCCGCCGAAGGCCCCGAATCCACGGTCGTCGTGCGCGACGGCCCCGGCGCCCCGCGCCTGTCGGGCCGCAAACCCTGGTGCTCGGGCGCGCGCTTTGTCGATGCCGCGCTGCTCACCGCAGGCGAGGGCGATGCGCGGCAGCTTGTAATGGTGCAACTGCGCCAGCCCGGCGTTACCGTGCCCGATGCCGGCTGGCAGGCGGTCGGCATGGCCGCCATCGAAAGCGGCTCGGTGGAGTTCGATGCCGTGCCCTGCCTGCGCATCGGCGGCCCGGGCGCCTATCTCTCGCGTCCGGGCTTCTGGCACGGTGGCGCCGGCGTGGCCGCCTGCTGGCTTGGCGCCGCGGTGCAGATCGCCCAGCGCATGGCCGACCCGGTGCGCGTCGCGCGCGATCCGCACCTGGCCGCAGCGCTGGGACGCGTGGACATGACGCTGGGCGCCGCCTCCGCGTTGCTGCGCCAACTCGCCACGCAGATCGACGCCCACCCCGCGCAGCCCCACCAGCGCGACGTGGTGCGCCTGCGCTCGGTCATCGAGCGCGCCTGCCACGATGTGCTCGATGCCGCCGCACGTAGCCTCGGCCCCGCCCCGTTGTGCCGCGATGGCGATCATGCGCAGCGCTGCGCGGACCTGTCGGTCTTCGTGCGCCAGAGCCACGCCGACCGCGACTGGGCCGCACTGGGCACGCAGGTCGCCGCGCTGGATGCGGAGGCACGATGGCCGCTGTAGCCCCGCCGCGCATCCATGGCGCGGGCGAGCGCGAATCCGACTGGCGCGCGTCCCCCTGGCTCGCCGCGCTGGGCGAACAGCCGGCAACGCAACTGCTGCAGGGCCGGCACCGACTGGTGCTGCTCTCGCCGCATCCCGACGACGAAACCCTCGCCTGCGGTGGCCTGCTGCGTGCCGCCAGCCAGGCCGGGCTCGACATCGTGCTGCTCGCAGTGACCGATGGCGAAGCCTGCTATCCCGGCGACGCCACCTGGACGCCCGAGCGCCTGCGCGAAGTGCGCCCGCGCGAAGTGGCGCAGGCCTTCGATGCACTAGGCGTGCGCGCGCACGTGCAGCGCCTGGGCCTGCCCGATGGCGGAGTAGGGGCCCACGGCGACACGCTTGAAGCCACGCTGCGGACCCTGCTGCGGCCCGGCGACCTCGTCCTCGCCCCCTGGGAGCAGGACGGCCACCCCGACCACGACGCCGTCGGCCGCGCCGCGCTTGCCGTCGCCGCGCAACCCGGCCTGCGCCTGCTGCGCTATCCGGTGTGGGCCTGGCACTGGCTGTCGCCGCACACCGATCGCCCACCGTTCGACGCCTTCCGCATGCCGCTCACGCCCGACACCTTTGCCCGCAAGCAGCGCGCCATCGCCTGCTTCGCCTCGCAACTGCACAGCGACGCGCCCCACGCGCCCGCACCCATCCTGCCGCCGCACGTCGTGCAGCGTTTCCACCGCCCATTCGAGGTCTACCTGCCATGACGCTCGCGCGCTATTTCGAGCAGGTCTGGCAGGAAGGCGACGACCCCTTCGGCTACCGCACCCGCTGGTACGAAACCCGCAAGCGCGACCTGCTGCTGGCCGCGCTGCCGCGCCCTGAGTTCCAGCGCGGCTGGGAAATCGGCTGCGCCAACGGCGAGCTGACCCGCAAGCTGGCGACGCGCTGCGACGCCCTGCTGGGCACCGACCTCAACCCGCGCGCCGTAGCCGTGGCGCGCCAGCGCTGCGCCGGCCTCGGCCACGTCGAGCTGCGCTGCATGGAACACCCGCGCGAATGGCCAGACGGCCGCTTCGACCTGATCGTGGTCGGCGAGATGGGCTACTACCTGGGCGACACCGCCCTGCAGGCCTTCGCCCACCGCATCGACACCTCCCTCGCACCCGGTGCCGTGCTGCTGGCCTGCCACTGGCGCCACGGCTTCGACGGCCGCCACAGCGACACCGTGGACGTGCATGCACGGCTGGCGGCCATCCCCGGCCTCACCCGCATCGCCCACTACCGCGACCCCGACTTCCTCCTCGACTGCTGGAGCGGCGACACCACCTCGGTGGCGCAGCGCGAGGGCCTGCGATGATCGGCGTGCTGGTGCCCGCGCACAACGAAGAAGCCCTGATCGGCGACTGCCTGCGCGCCATCCTCGCCGCCGCCCGATCGCCCGCGCTGGCCGGCGAACCCGTCGAAGTGGTGGTGGCCCTGGACAGCTGCAGCGACGCCACCTTCGACGCCTGCGCTGCACTGGGCGTGCGCACCCTCGCACTGGACGCCCGCTGCGTCGGCCGCGCCCGCGCCGCCGCGGCCGACCTGTTGCTGCAGGAAGGCGCGCGCTGGCTGGCCTCCACCGACGCCGACAGCCGCGTCCCCACCGACTGGCTCGCCGCGCAGCTGGCCTGCAACGCCGACGCCTTCTTCGGCACCGTGCGCGTCGCCGACTGGCGCGACTTCGCCCCGCGCGTGCGCGCCGCCTTCCTCGCCGGCGAGCACTACACCGACGACCATCCGCATGTGCATGGCGCCAACCTGGGCGTCAGCGCGCAGGCCTACCGCGCAGTCGGTGGATTTCCCGCGCTGCCTGCGCACGAAGATCGCGGCCTGCGTGATGCGCTGCAGCGTGGAGGCTTCTTAATCGCCCGTCGCGCGAACCCCGCCGTCATCACCAGCGCCCGCAGGGATGCGCGTGCGCGGCAGGGGTTTGGGGACTACCTGCTGGCGTTGGAGGCAGCGGCGTGATCGCTGCACGACGGCGGTGCCTTTGGCGCGTTGCTGGTCACTGGCCTCGACATCTGGCTGTCGGTGCTGATCGGCCTGATCCTGCCGATTGGCATCGCGATCATGAACTCCATCCTGCTGGTGGACTACGCGGTGATGACGCGGGAGCAGGGCATGTCGCGCCACGAGGCCCTGATGGACGCCTGCCACAAGCGAGCCCGCCCCCTGATCATGACCACCATGGCCATGGGCGCCGGCATGCTACCGATTGCATTGGGCCTGACCGCCGATGCCAGCTTCCGCATGGCCATGGGCATGGCCATGGCCGTGGCCGTGATCGGCGGACTGATCACCCCCACCGTGCTCAGCCTGGTGGTGGTGCCGGCGGCGTTTACGTTGGTGGATGATGTGGAGGAGTGCGTGGTGGGCAGGTTCAGCGTGCGCAGTAGTGCGACGGCGGGAGTTGGGTGACTCACCGCGGCTGGTTGTGAGTTCATCGCCGACCTCACAGTCCCGGGAGTTGGGTACTCCGCGCAACTGTCAGTTTCGACCGGGCCGGACCGGGATCACACGATGGTGTTGCGAAATCAATTCATTCGAGTTGAGTAGTATCGAGTAGAGAGAAGCCCCGCGAGAGCGGGACTCTCTTTCTCTACCTTCGTGCAGTGTATGGCGTGCGCGGGGTGTGGGCTCTAGCCATTTTCTTGGACGTCGGGGGGTGCCATCTACGAAATAAGTGCCTTGAAACGTTGATATAGCAACGTCTCACCGTATCCGTACATAAGTGCCTTTCGCTGCTTGATCAGTTCGGCAAGATCGGCGTCATCCAGTACAAGGATGAAGCCGCGCTGATCGCTGGCCGTGTCCTTGCAGCGTTTGAGCAGCAGGGCTTTATCTTCGACAGACCTGACTACAAGGATGCCAAGCTTTCCCCGGGAAGGGGAGAACCGACCGGCCAACTGATCTACTTCAGGATTCCCGATCTCCTTGCCGTAGTTCTTGCATTCGACGAAGACATGGGAGGCCGGGTGATTTCTGGCGACCCAGCTGAAGAATCCATCTTTGGCGTCGTTTACATAGGTAATGTCGATGCGCTTCCTTCCTTCATGGATATTGTCCTGCTTCACTGGGAACGCTAAGGCCGGATAGAGAAGCGCAGAGAGCAACTTCTCGATCGCAATTTCGTAAGATGAAGCATCCTTCTGGCCAGGCTTGAGTGAGGTGGAGTGGCCCGGGTATTTCGGACACCTGATAACGGGGACAATGGTCCCGGAGGTGTTCGATGGTCAAGAGGCAGCAGTTCACGGCCGAGTTCAAGCGGGAGGCGGTGCGGCAGATGCGGGCGGGCGACAAACCGATCGCGCAGCTGTCGCGGGAACTCGGCATCCCGCGCAGCCGCCTCTACAAGTGGAACCAAGCCGTAGAGGCCCATGGCGAAGCGGACGCATTCCCTGGATCGGGCCGGCGGTCGGCTGAGCAGAGCGAGCTGATGCGTTTGCGCCGCGCGCTGGCACGCGCCGAGCAGGAGCTCGAGATCCTAAAAAAAGCCGAGGCGTACTTCGCGAGCGCACCGACGCGCGGTACGCCTGGGTCCAAGCGCAGCAAGCAGCCTACCCGGTGACGGTCTTGTGCCGGGCGTTGGGCGTGTCCCGAAGTGGATTCCACGCATGGGCGACGCGTTCGCCCAGCGCCCGCCAGCAGTCTGATACACGACTGGCTACGGTGATCCAGGCCGCGCATATGGAACATCGTCAGGCCTATGGCACCCGCCGCCTGTGGCGCGTGCTGGTTGCTCGGGGAGAGGACTGCGGCCGCCATCGAGTCGCGCGTCTGCGGCAGCGACATGGCATCGTCACCCTGCGACGGCGGCGCTTCGTACGTGCCCGTGCACCGTACCAGCGCACGGCGACGGCTCCCAACCTCCTGGCATGGCCGTTCACCAGTCCCGCTCCAAACCGGGTATGGGTCGGCGATATCACC